>Ga0137418_10000730_pt1 | contig 29999 bp, 26 predicted proteins | sample CZODoug3_1_2_16f_FD_122242 | JGI IMG/M metagenome (GOLD analysis project Ga0137418, IMG submission 122242) | Vadose zone soil fungal communities from Angelo Coast Range Reserve, California, USA - CZODoug3_1_2_16fungal (Hybrid Assembly) | ecosystem: Environmental > Terrestrial > Soil > Vadose... | reverse complement strand
TAGAGCTTGCTCTTGGTGAGGAAAAAGCCCTTGGTCCGTTTGAGATACTTCTTCCGCCGGGCCCGGCGTTTAGTGCCGCGTTTTACGCGTGGCATGGGTTTGCTCCTTTAGTTTTCAGGGAAACGAAACGGGTTGCGGAGAGACGCGGAAATGCGTCGCTCGCAACGGGTTTGTTTCCGAGGTGTTTGTAGTTGCCTTGCGGCTTGGCCACCTGAAGGTGGCCGCTACGTGTGCGCTCTCCGAAGAGAGCGAAACGGCCGGCAGGCACCCGTGTAGCACTGCCTGGCACGTTATTGCGAAACCGGAGTTCCGCAGTTCTTGCACAGGTGGAGCAAGCTCCACCCCTACAAAATCAAAATCTCAAATGCCGTACGGAAGCATCTGCCTGGTCTTGGCCAAGTCGGCCTTGTTGACCAGCGTCAACTTCTTGAGCTTGCGCATGCGCTTGGGAGCCTTGGTGCCCAGCAGGTGGCGCTTGCCGGAATGCATGCGCAAAATCTTGCCGGTCGCGGTGATCTTGAAGCGCTTCTTCGCGCCGCGATGGGTCTTGAGCTTCAACTTGGGCTTCGTGGAATTGCGTGGCATTGCTTTGAATCCTCTCCGTGCGTTGCTGCGGGCTGAAATCGATCAGCCCCTTTTTTTGAAATTTTGCGGCGGTGAAACTGCCGGTATGAAACCAGGTCCGAATTTCAGCTAAGCGTTCGTCTGCGCCTGGGCGCTGCTGCGAGGCGCGGTGCCCGCACCCTTCTTGGGCGCCAGAAGCGCAACGAGAACGTTTCCTTCCATGCGCGGCATCGTTTCGATCTGGCAATGCTCGCCGATTTCGCCCAGAAGGCGCGTCATCTTGGCGCGGCCCACTTCCTGGTGCGCCATTTCGCGGCCGCGATGAAAAATCATGGCGCGAACCTTGTGCCCTTCGCCGAGGAACCGGATGATCTGGTTCTTGCGAACCTGAAAGTCATGCTCCGCGGTGGCGGGACGAAACTTTACTTCCTTGAGCTGCGAGCCACGGCTGCTCTTGCGCTGCTCGTGGGCTTTCTTGTTCTGCTGGTATTGGAATTTGCCGTAATCGGTAATCTTGCAAACGGGAGGATCCGCCGTGGGCGAAATCTCCACCAAATCCAAACCTTTTTCACGCGCCAGACGCATTGCTTCGAAAGGCTGCATGACGCCCAACTGCCCACCATCTTCGTCAATCACCCGGACTTCGCGAGCTCGAATCCGTTCATTGATGCGGATACGGTCCGCTTGCCGGAAATTCCTCTCAGCGATAAAACCCCCTAGGAAAAAAAAGGCACCCGGCGAACCAGGTCGCACCCCGTGTTAGAAGCAGGTCCCTACAGGCCACAGCAAGGAGGGACGGACTTAAAATTATAGCACGCTAAGAAGATGGGGCAAGAGGTGGTTGGGGAGCGGAAGGGGCAAAGTTTGTGGCGCCGGGGCGAATCAGGAATACACATCGAGTTTGCCTTTTGGACCGGAAATTACCGCGTGAAGACGGGGTCGTTCGCCCTTCATAACCGGGAGACCGAGGTTCAGCGTCTTCAATGTGGAGGCGAGTTTTTCGGGATCGGGCGTTTCCGCGGCGAAGCTGATAAGAGCACAGCCTTTTGGTGCGTCCACTGACGGATGAACGGAATCCTGGCTCCATTCTATGAAGAACGGCAAGAGGCCTGAGGAAGTATCCGCGAGCGACACCGTCTGCCATTTTAGAAACTGCCCGTCGGGACGTTTGCGCGAGCCTGGCGTTGGCCCTTCGAACTTGATTTCCGCGGCACGGAGCTTTTCAGCAAACGCGGAGATGCTGCCGGGATGAGCGGCCCAGCCAACAAGACGCGGTTCCGCGAGCGAATGCAGGCCCGCAGCAAGCGGATTTTTCACCCCGGACTGTGCCGGATCAGGGGCAATGATTTCCAGATAGCGGCGCTCTCCCAAAGAAAGGAGCGCGTTCTGCGTGCCGCGTCCCGGATGAACGCCCCCAAACGTCGCGCGCACGCCTGTGTGTTGTTCGACGAACGCGATGCCGCCCTGCAAATCAGCCGAGCCAAGAAGAATATGATCGAGCAAGGATGGACCCTCGCTTTCCGCCAGAAGCATGGACGGGGCCACAACGGCGCCACTTGTTAGCAACAGAAAAAGGCGCCGCGAAACTGGCTGAGACATTTCTGGTCTCCAGAATCCGACTGTCTTAGGGAAGACTAACTGACCGACGATCTAGAGAATCGTGCGGTTAGCAATTTCCTGCTGCAGCGAGGCGACGGCATCGGCGATGGGGCGCGGGCCCAGGTCGCCCTTGCTGCGATGGCGGACGCTCACGGTGCCGGCTTCGGCTTCCTTGGGACCGACGACCAGCATATAGGGAATTTTTTGCATCTGGGCGTCGCGGATTTTTGCAGGCAGCTTTTCGTTGCGATCGTCGAGATGCACGCGAATGCCGTGGTTCTTCAGGGTTTCGTGAACGTGTTTCGCGTAGTCCGCTACTTTTTCGCTGACCGGGCAGATTTCCACTTGCGTCGGCGCGAGCCACAGCGGAAATGCGCCTGCGTAGTGCTCGATGAGGATGCCAAAGAAGCGCTCGACAGAGCCGAGCAGCGCGCGATGGACCATTAACGGTTGGTGGCGAGCGCCGTCTTCGCCGACAAATTCGAGTTCGAATCGCGCCGGAAGATTGAAGTCGAACTGCACAGTGGTGAGCTGCCAGGGTCGGCCGATGGCGTCGATGAGTTTTACGTCGATTTTGGGGCCGTAAAACGCGCCTTCGCCCACCATTCTCTTGTAGGGAATGTTCATGCGCGTCATGACCCTGGCGAGGGCATCCGAAGCGTGTTGCCAATCCTCCGCTTTCCCGGGGTAATTTTCCGGGTGCGTTGGATCCCAGTCCGAGAGCTCGATCTCAAATTTGTCGAAGCCGAAATTCTTCATGACGGCGAAGGCAAAATCCATGCAAGCTTCGACTTCGGACTCGATCTGCGAAGGCATGCAGAAAATGTGCGCATCATCCTGCGTGAAGCCGCGAACGCGGAGCAGGCCGTGTAGTACGCCACTGCGCTCGTAGCGATACACGGTGCCGAGTTCGGCGAGGCGTACTGGCAGATCGCGATAGCTACGCAGCTTTGATTTATAAATAAGGATGTGACCCGGGCAGTTCATCGGTTTCAGCTGGTAGTCGGCCTTTTCGACCTCGACCGCGCCGAACATGTTTTCCTTGTAAAAATTCGCGTGCCCGGAAGTCTTCCAGAGATCGAAAAGCATAATGTGCGGGGTGAACACAAGGTCGTAACCGCGGTGCTGCAGTTCGTCGCGCAGCCAGTTTTCGACCACCGTGCGGATCAAGCCGCCTTTCGGGTGCCAGAAAATCAGGCCCGGGCCGGCCGCTTCCTGGATGCTGAAAAGATCGAGCTCCGCGCCGAGTTTCCGGTGATCGCGCCGCTTGGCTTCTTCCATGCGGTGCAGATATTCGTCCAGCTCTTTTTGCGTGTAGAAGGCCAGGGCATAAATGCGCTGCAGTTGCGCGTTTCCTTCCTGGCCCTTCCAGTAAGCGCCGGCGACATTCGTCAGCTTGAACGCCTGAATGCGCTTGGTGGACGGGATGTGAGGGCCTCGGCAAAAATCGATGAATTTCCCCGTGGTGTAAAAAGAAACCATCGGTTCGTCGGCCTTTTCCTCGACCAGTTCACACTTGAAGATCTGGTTGGAATCCTTATAAAGCTTCAGCGCCTCGGGCTTGGGGAGGAGCTTGCGCTCGTTCTTCAAGTCCTGTGCCGCGAGTTCGTGCATTTTCTTTTCAATTTTCTCGAGGTCTTCCGTGGTGAAAGGCTGCTCTCGCAGGAATTCGTAGAAAAAACCGTTTTCCACCGGCGGGCCGATGCCAAGCTTCACGTTGGGATACAACTCCGTCACCGCCGCGGCCAGCAGGTGCGCGGCGGAGTGGCGGAAGACGTAGAGTGCGTCGGGATCTTTTTCCGTCAGGATGCGGAGCTTGACGTCCTGTTCCAATGGCCGGCGAAGGTCATAAAGCAGTCCCCCATCGGCATCGGGATCGACCGAATTCGAAAAAATGCCTGTCTTTGAGCTGGCACCATTGCCGCCGGTGGCATAAACCTTGGCGACCAGCGCGGCTTCCGCAAGGCGCGGCGAGATGGATTTGGCGATTTCAACGGGCGTGACGCCTTTTGGAAATTCCTTCACGCTGCCGTCGGGTAAGGTTACGTGGATCTGATCCATGATAGTCGTCCTGGCCTGCAAGCAAAACTGCAGAGATTGCAACTATGTAGAGTATCGGCGGGTGGAAGATGGGTCAAGTTGGAGCACACTTTTCGGAGCGATCAGAGGAACACGACGCCGGGAAGATTGGCGAAGTGCGCATCTGAAGTTACGAGTTGCGCGTTGTAGTGCTGGGCTGTGGCGTAGATGATCGCGTCGGCCATGGGCAAGTGATTATCCAAACTGACTCTTGCTGCCAGGATCGAAAGCTCCAGGTCAAGGGCAATCAGGCGATTACCAAAGCCGAACGCTTGAGAAAGAAAACCTTCGGCAAGAGTTTTTCCATGTTCACGGGATACCTTTTTGTAGACCTCGAATACTATGACGGACGGAAGGAGCAAATATTCCGGGAATTCCAGATAACGAGCAAAACTATCCGCTTTGGGGCCGGCCCCCATGTATTCAACCCATCCAGAAGAGTCGACAATTGACACCTTAGAATCGCTCGGTGTGGTCACGATCCTCATCCTTCCATTGCATACCCTTGGCAATGCCGCGGAGTTCTTTGATCGAGCGGGGGCGATGCAGCCGAATTGACTTATCCAAAATGTATATCTGGAGCTCTTCTCCTGGCTTCAGCCCCAAGACCTCGCGAACTCTCTTTGGGATAACAACTTGAAATTTCGGCGAGACTTTGACAGTTTCCATACGCTTTCTCCTGATACAAACTATCGAGGGGAAAGTGGTATGTCAATGGTACGATAGATTAGAATTATGTAATACCAATGTATGACAGATGATGTATCAATAAGGCCAGCGTATCCTGAACCTTTAGGGTCTTACAATTGCTGCTCCTCGCCAAATTGAAGACCCTGTCAGGCCGGATTCTTTCAATCAAAAGGCAATGGGGTGTCGATTAAGCGCGGGGCGGAGATTCGGGGGAAGTGGGTTCCAGCAAGGAAGGAAGTTACAATCTCTTACCACGCGGCACTACCGATTAACAAGAGGGAGCGGCATGAAATTATTGTTCGGGTCTATCTATGTTCTCATTGCATTGCTTCTGGGTGGCAATCTTGCTGCGCAAACAGCGAGCTCGGTGAGGGGAGCGGACGAGCGTTTCAAAGCGGACATCCTGGTGGTGGTGGCGCACCCCGATGATGAGGGCGCGGTGACACCTTATCTGGCGCGGGCGATCTACGATCTGCACAAGCGTGTGGCAGTGGTTTACGGCACTCACGGCGACAGCGGCGCAAACAATTACGGCCGAGAGCATGCCGCCGCATTGGGAGATATCCGGGAGATGGAGGCGCGCGAGTCCTGCGCACGGATGGGTATCAAAAACGTCTGGTTTCTGGATGGAAAAGATACCGCCTCGCAGAATGTCCTGAATTCGCTGGCGAACTGGGGACACGGGGCGAATCTCGAAAAGCTTGTGGAACTGATCCGGCTGACTCGGCCGGATGTGATCATCACTTCCTTGCCGGGCGTTTTTATTGGAGAAAACCACGGCGATCACCAGGCGGCGGGTGTGCTATCCACGGAGGCGTTCGACCTTGCGGGAAATCCCGTGGTGTTTCCGTCGCAACTCGCCGGAGCCTCGGCGCGCCGGGAAATTTATCTGGAAAATCTTCAAGCGTGGCAAGTGAAGAAGATTTATTACTTCCCTGATGCAAACGATGAAAAGCAGTTTGTGGGCATGGGTCCGGCGTATTCGATAAAGGAAGTATCCCCATCGCAGAAGAAGCCGTACTGGCGGATCGCGCTGGACGCGGCGACCACACACCTGACTCAATACCCGGCCGACATCGAGAGAATTCAGAAGATGAGCGATGCCGAAGTCGAAAAAATGATGAGCAACCCGGACGCAGCGTGGTGGACGGAGCCGGAGACGCTCGTGTTCGGCAAGTCCTACTACGTAAGTAAGGCGACGGACGACGTATTTGCGAATCTGGAAGGTGAGCCAAACCGCTGCGTCGAACTTTCGGCAAAAGTGCAACGACCATCGGCAGCGACGACAGTAAAACTTGGAGGCCCCTGGGGCTACTTTCAATCCTTCCGCGAAGCGCATTGCCTCGGGGCACTGCGTGTTGCGGACCCTCCAGAAATCGCGGTAATGGCCGGCGCGCAGGTTTATGTTCCGCTCACGATCGCGCATGCCGGCAATAAGGCGCTCAAGCTTCAGTTAAAGGTGGAAGCGCCGAAAGGCTGGAAAGTGACCAGCGGCGAAGGCGAAATTGTCTTACCTGCGGAAGCTACCAGCGAAATGCGGGTGGAGGTCGAGACTCCCACGCTGGCAGCAAGTGAGTCGAACGCGAGCGGCCCGCAAGAAATCATCGTACACGCGCAAGCAGATGGAACACCCGCAGGCGACATCAAGCTCCGCGTGCTACTGCGGCCTCACGGTCTGCCGCAGTAAATTACTTTTTCGCGCGCCCGGCTTCCAATTGCTCCCAGGCGTCGTCGGGAAGCATGCCCAAGTCGTTGAATTCTCCGGCGCCGCGCAACCACTGAGCGCCGTCAATCACAACGCACTCTCCATTGATGTATTCGGCCATGTCGCTCAGAAGAAAAGCGGCGAGGTTGGTGAGTTCTTCATGCTTGCCGAAGCGCTTCATGGGGTGTTTGCTGATTGCGTGTTCTTCAAACTGTTTCGAAGGCATCAGGCGAGACCATGCGCCTTCGGTGGGAAATGGGCCGGGGGCAATCGCATTCACGCGAATGTGGTATTTCGCCCACTCGACCGCGAGCGAGGTGGTCAGAGCGAGCACGCCCGCTTTTGCGCAAGCGGAGGGAACCACGTAGCCGCTGCCGGAATTCGTTGCCGCATAGGTGGTGGTGATGTTGAGGATGTTACCGCCGAGTTTCTTTTCGATGCGGCGCTTCGCAAATGCCTCCGTGCAATGAAACGTTCCGTTGAGGACGATACCCACCACCGCGTTGAACGCGTTCGGAGAAAGCTTCTCCGTTCGCGCCATGAAATTGCCCGCCGCATTGTTGACCAGGGAATCGATTTCGCCGAATTGCTCTTCAGCGGATGAAAATGCAGCTTCGACGGCTGAGAAATCGCGAACGTCGCAGGTGGCGTATGCCGCTGCTCCGCCATCGCGGTGGATCTCATCGCAGGTAGACTTAAGCGGCTCTTCGCGGCGGCCCACGACGAACAGGCGCGCACCCAATTTCGCGAAATGGATGGCCATCGAACGCCCGAGCCCGCTGCCACCGCCTGTCAAAAAAATGGCGCGATCCTTCAGAAGGCCGGGTTGAAACATGGCACACCACCTTTCGGAAATGAAGGAGCATTGTAGCAGTGACCAGCGTCCAGAATGGCGATTTGCCGCCGCGGGAGACAGTTAGGCGCCTGAACGATTGAATCGGTAAATGTGCGGGGAGCGGGGAAAGTCCTACTGTGCGGGACTTATAGTTGCGGGAATCGGCCGGCCGAGGGCTTTGGCGTACTCGGTTTCATAAACCGCATTGCCCGGGAATTCCTCGGTAAGTTCTTTCAAGTTCTTGATGGCCAGTTCGGTCTTCTTCTCGCGGCGAGCCGAGAGGGCCAGCAGGATTCTGGCGAAGGGCCTCAGGTAATTGCCGTTCTCGGCGGTCTTTTGCACCTTCGCCATGCCTAATGATTTATCCCCGTGTATGCCGCCAAACCACAAAATAAATCGCGCGGATCCCGACAGCGAGCCGATGACGTAATACGCGATGCCGGGAGCGACATAAACGTCGTAGGCGTCCGGATATTCGTTAAGAAGAAGTTCGGCGTTGGCGTTGGCTTCCTTCAGGTGTTTCAAACCGTCGTAATGTTTTTTCAGGAGCATGCTATCGGCATCAGATTGCATGCCGGCAGAGAGAGTCATCGCGTAGAGTCCCTCAGGGTCGCGCTTGTTTTGCTTCAGGCGTTGTGCAGCCAGCACGCGCGCCTTCGTGGTCGCATCCTGAAACCCCTTGATGCGGCCGGGATCGGGAGTGCCGGTGATGCCTCCGAGAAAGCGCTTGTCATCCAGGAAATAATCGCTGGTGAGCACCCGCTGGCGGTAAAACTCCTCGAACAAATAGCTGGCCGCGATGGAGACCTGGCCGAAGGGCTCCGTCGGGTTTTTCTCCGCCCACTCCTCAAAAATCGCGCGCGCTTCGGGGAATTTCTGTTCGTAGAGAAGGTTGTAGCCATTTTTCAATTCAGGAACAGAACTGAAAGCGGGAGTTTCCAGTCTTTTGACGGATTGGCTGCCGCAGGAAGGCGCGGGAAGAAAGATCGCGCAAAGAGCGACGCCCGCGAGTAAAGCGTGGAGATAGCGCATAGTTAGTTGTTCAGCCTCAGAACAGGCCCGGAAGAAAGCGCGGCTTACGCGACATCGCGTCGCGGTAATGGGCATCCGAAAAGAGGACCTTTTCCTCCGTCACGAGTCGCTGCGAGAGTACCAAAATATGGGCGGCGGAACCAACAATTGCGGTGATCCAGGCGGTGTGAATCAGGGGCAGGACGAGCATCTCGGTAAAGACCGCTGCGTAGTTCGGATGGCGCACATAGCGAAAAGGCCCGGAGGTAATTACACCGAGCCCGGTGGAGTTCATCACTTGAACGTTCCAGTGCTCCCCGAGCGTACGAATCACCCACCAGCGCACGGCGTTGGCGGCGAGAAAAAGGGGGAAACACACGGCTGCAAGGAGGGGGATGAAGGGCCGTTTCAGAAAAACGACTTCGGCCGCAGCCCCGATCAGAACACCGGTATGCAGCACTACCATCCACCGGAAGCGCGGTTCCTCCACTTTGGAAGCACCGCGAGCGATCATCTCCTGCTGATGAAGCCGGGAAATGCGGAGTTCGTAAAGTCGCAACACCGCGACGATGCAAAGAAGAACGAGGTAGGCGATAACGCTTAGTTCCATTGCAATAGCAAAAATTCCGCGCTGAAACCCGGGCCGAACGCGGCGGCAATGGCGTGTTCACCCGCTTTCAGGGGGCGCTTTTCCAGCCACTCCTGAAGAATAAAGAGGATCGTGGCGCTGGAAAGGTTGCCAACGTTCCCGAGGATGTCCCAGGAGGGCTGGGTGTCGCACTTGCACAGTCCTAGTTCCTGTTCAACAGTGCCCAGCAAGCGCGCCCCGCCAGGATGCAGGATCCAACCCTTAATGTCTTCGCGTTTCTTACCGTTACGGTCCAGAAACCCGTGAACGAGTTCCTTGATTCGCGCGCCAATCATTTCCGGAACGTCTTTGGCCAAAATGATGTGGAAGCCGGAGTCTCGCAGGTCAAATCCCATGGCACCAAGCGAGTCTGGAAACGTGTAAGTCTCTGTGACCAGGATTTGCGGACCGGGTCTTTTTTGTCCGGTGACGATCACCGCTGCGGCACCGTCTCCGAACAGAATCGAAGAGATCAGGTTGGCCTGGGTAATGTCTTTACGCTGGAAGGTGAGCGAGGGAAGTTCCACGGCGATAATTAGCACGTTACTGCCGGGATTCGACGCGATAAAATCGGCGGCACGGGAAAGTCCCATGGCGCCGGCCGCGCACCCCAGCTCTGTGAACGGCATGCGCCGCACGTTGGAGCGAAAGCCCATCAATTTAATCAGGTGGGCATCGAGAGAGGGGATCATGAACCCGGTGCAGGAAACGGTGATAATCAGGTCAATGTCTTCGGCACGCATGCCGGCGCGCTCCAGGCACTTTTCGGCGGCTTCGCGGCCCAGTTTGACGGCGTGCTCGATATACTCATTATTTGTCTTGGCAAGGGCACGCGGCTCAATGGTGTAATCGATGGGAAAAATCGAGTGGCGATTGTGGACCTGAGCGTTGTCAACGATAGCCATCATGGCTTCGACGCGGCGTTCCGGAACTTCGAAAACGCGGCCAAAATAGTACTTCACGTCATCGCGGGTGATCCTGTAGGGCGGGAGAGCAGTGGCAGTGGCGACGATGGTAGGATGCGGCTTGTGGCCGTTAGGGGAACTGAGGTCCGAAGTGTTCACAGACACCGTCCTGAGAGAAGCTAAAATTGAACGCAACCAGCAATATTCACGGGCGAGCAACAAAACAACGAGGTGCTCGGAACAAAATGCAATGTGTTAGTTACTTTACATCAAATTGAGTCGTAGGGGAAACGACAGGTGACGATGATGAAACCAAAGAGGATAGAGGCGGTGTTACGGGCCGTATTCAGCCTGACCTTGTTTTTTGCAATGGTGTGGTCGGCGCTCGCACAGGAAAAAACCGCTCCGCTGCTCGTGGTGATTTCCGTCGACGGCTTGCGGCCGGACTACGTCACGGCCGCGGATGCCCACGGCGCGAAGGTGCCGCACCTGCGAAAATTCCTTCACGAGGGCACTTATGCGCAGGGCGTCACTGGCGTGATTCCCACGGTGACTTATCCCAGCCACACCACGCTGATGACCGGCGTGTGGCCGGCGAAGCATGGAATCCTGGCGAACCAGACGTTTGATCCCCTGCAGAAAAACCATGAAGGCTGGTATTGGTATGCGGAAGATATTCGCGTGCCAACCTTGTGGGACGCGGCCGCCGCCGCGGGCCGGACAACCGCAAGTATCCAATGGCCTGTCACGGCCGGCGCCAAAATTAACTGGAACATTCCCGAGATCTGGCGCGCGGGTACCTCCGAAGATGCGAAATTGGTGCGCGTGGTTTCCACGCCCGGGTTGCTGGCGGAAGCGAAAGCGGCGGTCGGCGAATATCGCGGCGGCATTGACGCGACCCCTGAGAGCGACGAAGTGCGCGGGAAATACGCAGTGTGGATCCTGGAAAATAAGCGGCCCGGCTTTCTCACGCTCCACCTGATCGCGCTCGATCACATCGAACACGAAGCGCAACCTTTCAGCCCCAAAGCGATGGCGGTCCTGGAGCGCCTGGATGCGGTGATTGGGAAAGTCTGGGCGGCGGCGGAGCGTGTCGCGCCCGGAAATGCGTTTGTTGCCGTGGTTTCCGATCACGGGTTCACCACTTACGACCAACAACTGAATCTTTTTGCCGCGTTTCGGAAAGCGAATCTGTTTTCGGTGGATGACAGGGGAAAGATCTCCGATTGGCGGGCCATGCCCTGGGAAACTGGAGGCTCAGCGGCGATCGTGCTGAAGAATCCCAAGGACGCACTGACGCTGGCAACAGTCCGCACGCTTCTGGGAAAATTGGCAGCCGACCCGGCGAACGGTATCGATCGCGTGCTGGAAGGGGATGAGTTGCATCGCAGGGGCGGCTACCCGAACGCTTCATTTTTTGTCGGGTTGAAACCCGGATGGCGCACAGGCTCCGCTTTAAGCGGGCCAGTTGTCTCCTCCGTCAAAGCAGGCGGCACGCATGGAGAGTTGCCGGATCTTGCGGATTTGCGCGCAGCTTTTTTCCTGGTGGGGCCGGGCGTGCCCGCGGGGAAAAATCTGGGCCTGATTGATATGCGAGACGTCGCGCCGACCCTGGCGAAAGAAGCAGGATTGACGCTGCCCACGGCTGACGGAACAGCTCAGTTGCCGTGAGTGCCTGCGTCAATTTGCCTGAAACTTCTTAGCTCGCGGCTTCCTGGCTGGCGCGGATTTCCTGCCAGCGGCGCGGCCGCTTGCTGTACTGCAGCACTTTCTTGCGCAAGCGGATGGACTTTGGCGTGATCTCGACGAACTCGTCGTCGGCAATGAATTCAATGGCCTGCTCCAGGCTGAGTTGCCGGTGCGGGATCAGGCGAATGGCTTCGTCGGCCGAGGAAGAGCGCATGTTGGTCAGCTTCTTTTCCTTGGTGACGTTCACTTCCATGTCCTGTTCGCGCGAATTTTCGCCGACCACCATGCCTTCGTAAACTTCAATCGTCGGGCCGATGAAGAGTTCGCCGCGTTCCTGCAAACCCCAAAGCGCATAAGCCGTGGAAACGCCGGCGCGGTCCGCGACGAGCGCTCCCGTCGGGCGCAACGCCATGTCGCCGCCGTATTCCATCCAACCTTCGAAAATGGAATGAATCAGGGCGGTGCCGCGCGTGTCGGTCAGCAACTGGCTGCGGAGTCCGATCAATCCGCGCGAAGGAATTTTGAAATCCAGGCGCACGCGGCCGGAGCCGTGATTGCTCATCTTCATCATTTCGCCGCGGCGGCTGCCAATGGTTTCCATGATGATGCCGATGAAATTCTCCGGGATGTCGATCACCAGGCGCTCGACCGGCTCCAGCTTCTTGCCGTTCTCCGTGCGCACCACGATTTCGGGCTTGCCGACCATCAGTTCGAAACCCTCGCGGCGCATGGTTTCGATCAGGATGGCTAGCTGCAATTCTCCGCGGCCAAGCACGCGGAAGGATTCCGGCGTGTCCGTGTCCTCCACCCGGATGGAAACGTTGGTGAGAAGTTCCTTCGCCAGACGATCGCGGAGGTCGCGTGAGGTAAGGTAACTGCCTTCGCGGCCGGAAAGCGGGCCGGAATTAACGCTGAAAATCATGGCCAGCGTGGGCTCATCGATGGTCAGCGGCTCAAGCGGCTGAGGATTTTCCAGCGAAGTGATGCTTTCGCCGATCTGAATGCCCTCAACGCCCGCGATGGCGACGATATCGCCCGCAACTACGGTTTCCGCTTCATCGCGCTCGAGTCCCCGGAAGGTATACAGCTTGGTGATTTTGGTTGAGGTGAGTTTGCCGTCGAGCTTGCTGATGCCGACTTCTTCGCCACGATTCAGCGTGCCGTTAAACACGCGGCAGATCGCCAACCGGCCAAGAAATTCGGAGTAGTCGAGGTTCGTGACCTGAAGCTGCAGGACGCCGGCGGGATCGCCCGTCGGAGCCGGGATTTTGTTGACGATTGCTTCGAAGAGAGGAAGCAGGTCCTTCGAATCGTCGCCGATCTTGCGATGCGCCACGCCGGCTCGTGCGTTGGTGTAAACAATGGGAAAGTCGAGTTGATCCTCGGTGGCGTCGAGGTCGATGAAAAGATCGTAGATTTCGTTCAGGACTTCTTCGGGCCGTGCGTCGGGACGATCGATCTTGTTCAGGACCACGACGGGGGGAAGCTTGGCCGCGAGCGCTTTCTGGAGGACGTAGCGAGTCTGCGGCAGAGGGCCTTCGCTGGCGTCAACCAGGAGCACCACCCCGTCGACCATGCGCAGGGCGCGCTCGACTTCGCCGCCGAAATCGCTGTGGCCGGGAGTGTCTACGATGTTGATCTTGGTGTCGTGGAAGAACAGAGCCGTGTTCTTGGCGAGAATGGTGATCCCGCGCTCGCGCTCCAGGTCGTTGGAGTCCATAACGCGCTCGACGACTTCCTGGTTAGCGCGGAAAATGCCGCTTTGCCGGAGCATGGTGTCCACCAGCGTGGTTTTGCCGTGGTCCACGTGGGCGATGATAGCGATATTGCGAATCTCTTTGGTCATGTTAGTGAAATCGTGTTCAGACAAAAATAGCTGCTGAAACAGCCAGCAGCCCGGACGAACCCTTTCTTCATCAATTCAGGTGCGGTGCTATGAACCCCTATTTTAGCAGAGGAATGCTCTGCCACCAATGGCTCCGTGCTCCTATGATATGCTCGCGAGGTTTCGCTCTTCCCCTAGGGAGCTTTGCAAATAAATGAGAACTCTTTGGAATGCCTTGAGGTTTTTGGCGCTTGTATGGATCGTTTCGCCGGGAGTTTGGGGGCAGGGGGCGGCGCGGCCGGACCTTCCCGCGCTGTTCGAGAAGAAAGAAGTGATGATCTCGATGCGGGATGGCGCGAAGCTGCATACCGAGATTTACACGCCGAAGAATGCCAAGGAGGCGCTGCCGATTTTTCTGGAGCGCACACCTTACGGAATCTCCGCCGACGATAAAGGATTCAGCCCCAAGCTTTACCGTTATTCACACATGTTCGCCGACGGCTATGTGTTTGTCTTTCAGGATATTCGCGGGCGGTATGGCTCCGAAGGCCAGTTTGTGATGAACCGGCCCGTGCACGACGCCGGCAACCCCAAGGGCGTGGACGAGAGCACGGACACCTACGACACGATCGAGTGGCTGGTGAAAAACGTGCCTAACAACAACGGCCGCGTGGGCACGGCGGGGATTTCCTACGGAGGCTTTCTTGCGGCGATGGCGCTGGTGAATCCGCACCCGGCGCTGAAAGCGGTCTCCGAGCAGGCCTGCATGGGAGACGGCTGGCTGGGTGACGATTTTTTTCACAACGGTGCGTTTCGCTTGAGTTACGGTTACGAATACGCGGCGGAAATGGAAACAACCAAGGAAAACTCCAAGTTGAAGTTCGACCGAGATGATTTGTACGACTGGTATCTCCACGTGGGGCCGCTTTCGAACATCAATAAAGATTATCTGCACGGCAAAATTCCTTCGTGGAACAGTTTTGTCGAACATCCCTCCTATGACGAATTCTGGAAGGAGAAAGCGTTGGCGCACGCCCTGCATCAGGCGACGGTGCCAAACCTGAACGTCGCCGGTTGGTGGGACCAGGAAGATTTTTACGGCCCGATGGCGACGTATGCGAATCTGGAAAAAAATGACGCCACGCACTTGAACTATCTGGTGGTCGGCCCGTGGAATCACGGCGGTTGGGCGCACGGCCCCGGCAACTGGCTGGGACAGATTCCATTTGCCGGCAACACAGGCGAGTATTTTCGAGAGAAGGTGGAAGCCCCGTGGTTTGCCTACTGGCTCCATGACAAAGGCGAACTGCCCCTAAAAGAGGCGCTGCTCTTCCAGACCGGGAGCAACACATGGACGCGTTTCGATGCCTGGCCTCCCCGCGACGCGCAAACAAAAAGCTTGTATTTCGGCGCCGATGGGAAATTAAGTTTTGAGGCGCCGAAAACGGACGCCACCGAAGCATTTGATTCTTACGTCAGCGATCCGGCAAACCCCGTGCCCTACCGCAACCGGCCTGTCGACGAAACGTATCCCTCCGATCATCCCGGCCGCTGGTACACCTGGCTCGTGCAGGACCAGCGCTTTGTCGAGAAGCGTCCAGATGTGTTGAGTTGGAAGACTGACGTTCTGCAGGAAGACGTAACCCTTACCGGCCAAGTGACAGCGAAACTGTTTGCCGCAACAACGGGATCGGATGCCGATTGGGTGGTGAAGTTGATCGACGTATATCCCGAAAAGCCGGATACCGAGTGGAATCTGTCAAGCTACGAACTGATGATCTCCGACGAAATCTTCCGCGGGCGCTATCGAAATTCGTATGAGAAGCCGGAAGCGATCGTGCCCGGTGAAGTCACGCCGTTCACGATCGATCTGCATACCGCGGATCACGTCTTCAAAAAAGGCCATCGCATCATGGTGCAGGTGCAGAGCACGTGGTTTCCGCTCTACGACCGGAATCCACAAAAGTTTGTTCCCAATATTTTCGAAGCGAAAGAATCGGACTATCAGAAAGCCACAGAGAAGATTTACCGCTCGCAGAAATATCCATCGCGCGTGGAGATTTCCGTGCCCGGTAGCGCTACTAACTAAACTTTTCGTTCTAACTGAACGTCAGTGCTGAGGGGCTGGAATTTCTCCAGCGTGGAATTCGGTCCACGGGCCCGCGGGCATGTCTCGCAAATACGGTTCCTGCCAGGCATAGTCCGGATGCGCAGCGAGAAACGGCTTGGCTTGAAACGTTTCGCCGCAGGGATGGCCCATCCGGGCAACGAAGCGAAGTTGCTGCGCCATCGTCGAATCGCTGGCCTTGCCCTGCACCGCGCCGCCGGGATAATTTGGTCCCCAAGCCCAGATCGCAACCCCGCGCGGAGAAGTGTCCACGTGGCCGCAAAGCGTGCGCTCGTTCGCCTCCTCTTTTTTCTGGAACGAATCGAAGTGGTCGCCGAGCATCTGCTTTGCGAGCTCCACGTCCAGCTTGCCTTTGTTTTCATTCAGCAATTGCTCCCAGCGCGCGCGGCGCGCATTGGGTGAAGTTTCCAGATTGTTCGGATCGAACTGCGGCGTATCCTGCTTGATCACCTTGGGATCGCGCGCCCAATTGGAGCCGGCAAACACGCCATCTTTCGTTCGCCACAGCTTGTAGGCTTTCAGTCCCAGCTCAAGTTGCGCCACTTCGTTCGTTTTGCGGTCGCCAATCAGCCAGTCGTTTGCATAGCCTCCATTATTTCCATCGAGCATGATTTTCGTGTACTCATCAATCGAGCCGGCGTACTGCAATGCCTTGCGCGCGCGCACAAATTCCGCCTTGCCGTTGGGATCCCAACCTTCGAACTGGCTGATAGTCGTCTCCGTCACCATCAAGCCATCGCTGTTGATGCCGAAATCGTCGTCACTCGCGATTACCCCGGGGATTCCGTCCATCAGCATGCGATAGCCATTCTTCGGCTCGATATCGAAAATAATTCGCCACCGCTCGCCGTTCATGTAATTCGTCCAGTTGTTGTGCGCGATCACGATCTTGCCGTCTTTCGTCCAACTGCCGGTGGCCACGAACGCGCTGCAATTTCCCGGGCTTTTGAGATTCGGAGGATTGGCGGCTTTCTCGCGCTTGTTAAGCCACGGAACGTAATAGTCCGGCAACTCTTCGAACGCGTTCATCGCTACGATGTCGTAAACATCCAGGTTGGAGCCGGTGCGGGCATTCAGTCCCTCCGCGATTCCTTGAAGCTCCTGTTGGTATTCCGTGTCAATCTTGGGCCACAACATTTCGCGCGCAGTCTGGCGAAAAAAGGTCCAATCACGTTTTGTGGAATGCGTCATGTTGGTGCTGATGGCGGGAAAAGCGTCCGAAATTTCCGGAGCGAGCAGAAACCCGTGCTGAAAGCCGAGACTGGCGGGGTCGCCCTCCAGGTGGACGTACACCCAGCCGCCCCGCTCGTAACGGTAAGCGCCCTTGAGGCGCGGATCATTGGAGGCCGACCGCTCGCGATTGGCCGCGAGAGTTGCATCCTGGTCGCTCTTTGCGTTCTCCGCGTCGTTATTGGAGCGGCCGGCGACCCACAAAAGTCCAGTGCCGAGCAAAAGCACGCTGAGAGCGACAATGCGACGAATTCCATCCGACATGAGGGCTTTCTCCTTGATCGTTCGGGGCCAAACTCGCAGAACCAAATCTGGCTTAAGAATACATCGGTTCGCGCGCCGATGGCAGGCGACCGAAAATCATAACTCGGATTCCCATCCGTCAGGTGACCAAAGCAAAGATTCTCTGATACATTCGAAAAATGCTGACGGCTATCACTCGTAAAGTTAGTTCTTCCTTGCCAAATTGTGAACTGAACTTCATCGAACGCAAACCAATTGATATGGAGAGGGCGCGGGCGCAGCATCACGCTTACGAATCTCTCCTCGAAAGACTAGGCGCGAACGTGAATTCTTTGCCGGAAGAGCGCGATCTGCCCGATTCCATGTTCGTCGAAGACCCCGCGATTGTGCTCGACGAGGTCGCCGTGATTTGCACGCTAGGCACGGAGACGCGGCGGAAGGAAGCGGCGTCCCTTGCGGCCGCCATTGAACCGTATCGAAAATTGGCGCATGTGAAATTGCCGGGCATGCTGGAAGGCGGCGACGTCCTTCGCGTGGGTAAAAAGATTTTCGTCGGACTTACGCAGCGATCAAACGCCGAGGGCATACGACAGTTGGCTGTAATCACGGAGCATTACGGATACGATTTGACGGCCGTGCCTGTGACGGGCTGCCTGCACCTGAAATCCGCCGTTACTTATCTTGGACGAAACACGCTCCTCGGTAACCGCGCGTGGTTTCACCCGAACCGATTCGAGGGCTTTGACTGGGTGGATGTGGATCCCGCGGAACCTCACGCCGGAAATGCCCTGGCTATAGGCGAGTCCATCGTATTCCCCGCATCGTTTCCGAAGACGCGCGCGCGAATCGAAGCCAAAGGATTTCGCGTTGAGCTCCTGGACATTTCGGAATTGCAAAAGGCGGAATCGGGCCTCACCTGCTCCAGCTTACTGTTTGACGGTGCTTGCTAAAGAAAGCGGCCACTTCGAAATTCCCCAGAGGCTCGGCGAGCCTCCCCTTCCCTTGGGCTTCCAAACCCAGTTAGCCCGGGAAAGTTTCTTTCGATAACTCACTTGTTTACTTAAATTTACATGCACATTCGTCGTTCTGGAGTGCGAATCCAAAAACTCTTCGCGAACGAAATCGATTTTCCTTTCGCCGCGCCGTTTTGACGAATTTCCAATTTGCTCTCCCAATTCCTGCCGCTCGTGATATCTTGGAGAATATGTTGGCTGGCGCAACGAAGCGAATCGGGACTGCCGCGAAGCCGTCGATTAAGACGACTACGACTAGCATTACGTCCACTAAGAGCGCTTCGGGCGACGGGAGAAACAGCTAGCCAGCGAGAAAAAGTTTCTAACCCACCGCCGAAGCGAAACGGGCGGTGGTTTTTTTCGTTTAGCCCCCTCCCGAATGACTGCGGCGGAACAATCAGATGAGGAGCCGCGAAGATGAGTCCGGAACTGCAGGAAGACATCGTGAACGAAGATCGTGAATCCGCGCATGGACGAGGTGCGCTATGAGCCGCCGCGCGGATGGCAGGAAGTGGCGCGCCGGAGTTTTGGGCGCGACGGGAATGGTTGGTCAGCGCCTGGTAAAGCTCCTTGCGGATCATCCATGGTTTGAACTGACCGCGGTGGCAGCCTCGGAGCGTTCTTCCGGAAAGACTTATTCCGAAGCGACGCGCTGGCACCTTGAGGGGCCTGTACCTGAGGCGGCGCGTAAGCTGGTTGTGAAAGATCTGGATCCGAATCTCGAATGCGATTTTGTTTTTTCCGCTCTAGACTCTTCCGTCGCGGGAAAGGCGGAAGAAGATTTTGCCCGCGCCGGCTATCCTGTGGTGAGCAACTCCAGGAATCACCGCATGGATGCGGATGTGCCGCTGCTGATTCCGGAAGTGAATGCCTCTCACGTCGATTCCATTCGCGTCCAACAAAAAAATCGCGGCTATGACAGTGGCTTCATTGTGACTAACCCAAACTGTTCGACGGCGGGGCTTGTTCTGGTTTTGAAGCCGCTGGCCGACGCTTTTGGGTTGGAAAAGATTTTTGTCGTAACCTTGCAGGCCGTTTCCGGAGCAGGCTACCCGGGTGTTCCGTCGCTGGACATTCTAGGAAACGTTGTCCCGTTCATCAGCGGCGAAGAGGAAAAGATGGAGGCCGAACCGCAGAAGTTGCTGGGCAAATGGGATGGCTCACGATTTGTAGAAGCGGGCCTCGGAATCAGCGCCCATTGCAATCGCGTGCCGGTCAGTGATGGACATCTCGAGTGCGTCTCGCTTCGGCTGAAGAAAACAGCGACGCTCGACGAAGTTCGCCAAGCGTTGCGAACGTTTGAAGTCTCACCGGAGCTGGCCTCCCTGCCAACGGGACTGAAGCATCCCATCGTCGTGCAGGACGAGGAAGACCGGCCGCAACCGCGCAAGGACGTAAATGCCGGCCACGGCATGGCCGCCGTTGTAGGCCGCGTGCGCGAATGCCCTCTGCTTGACCTGAAGCTCACCCTGTTGTCGCACAACCTGATCCGCGGAGCGGCCGGAGCGGCTTTGCTGAATGCGGAATTGCTTGCGGCGCGAGGATTTCTGAAGTCGCGCGTGCCCGCCAGTGCGCAGAACGCCGAGCCTGTCGCTCGTTGAAGTTGTTCAATTACGGAACAAAATAATAGCGCACCAGGTGGAAGAAAATCGGCGCGGCGAAGCACAACGAATCGATGCGATCCAAAATGCCGCCCCGTCGCTCGATCACCCCGCCAAAATCCTTGATGCCGATGTCGCGCTTGATCGCGCTGATCACCAACCCGCCGGCGAAGCCCAGAATGCATATGGTGAACGACATGCCCGCGGACTGCAACGGCGTGAACGGCGTAGCCCACCACAGCAGAGTTCCTAACGCCGTGGCACTCACCAATCCGCCAAAAAAACCTTCCCAGGTTTTGTCGGGACTAACGCGCCAGGCAATTTTGTGCCGGCCGATCAGCTTACCCCAGACGTACCGCAAAAGATCGTTCATCTGATCCACTATTCCCAGATACAGCAACAAGCGCGCACCGTGCCCCTCAAATCCCGGGATTTTCAGCTGCAACAACGCGGGCGCATGGCTCAGGCAGTAGCCGCAGACCATCAGACCAAACTGGATCTTTGTGGCGCGCTCCATGAAATGTGCGGTGTCTCCGGCAACGGCGATGCTTGTGGGAACGAAAATACACGCCAGAACAGGAATCATAATCGCAAAGACGACGTACCACTGAAAGCCCAGCACGCAATACTGCAGCGGCATGATGACGAAGAAACTCCAGAATAGCGTGCGATGGTCGCCGCGGCGCGTGGGAACCAGCGTCAGGTATTCGCGCAACGCGAGAAAGGAAAGAATCCCGAATAGAACCAGCGAACCGATGGGCCCCAGCACCAAGGAAAGCGCAAACACCACGCACATTTTCCACCAGGCGGCAATCTGCGCATTGAAGTTGTCGATTGTGGATCGGCTGATATGGGAGTTGTGGCGTCGCTTGAGGTCGCGGCCGATAACAGTCAAAATCACCAGCAGGCAGAGCACCCCGCCAAAAAGCCACATCAGTATCTGGTCGTGAAACGCTGTCATCATCAGGCGGGCCCAATCCGGCGAAGGCTGCTCACAACCTCGCGTGCGCGTTCCAGGAAGCCGTCCTTATTCTCGTGGGGTTCCACCTGGATAGGCTTGCCGAAAGTCAGCAGGCTCAACATAGGCACGGGAAGATATTCGCCTTTGGGCAAAATACGATTCATATTTTCCAGATAAGCGGGAACCAACTCGACGTCAGGCCGCCGCAGGCCCAGGTGATAGAGACCGCCGCGAAATTCGCCGACCTTTTCACCATTTCCACGCGTGCCTTCGGGAAAAAGAATTAGTGAGTTGCGTTCGCCGAGAGCCGCGGTCAGGTCTTCGATCATCGAGCGGCCCACAAATTTGGCTTCGTCGTGGGATTTGGACTTGGCCATGGCGCCACGCCCTACCAGGACCGCTTTAAAAACATTCTCGGCCAAATAGCGGCGAACGGATGTCTCTTCCCAGTAGTCTTTCGCGGCGATGGGACGCGTATAAGCTCGAATTTCGGAAGGCAGCGCGGACCAGAGCACCACGAAATCCAGGTGGCTGGTGTGATTCGCGAAATAGATGCGCTGCCGCACGTCGGGCTCGCAGCCCGCCCACTGCACCTGCACGCCGGTGATCCCGCGGGCGACCGCGGCCAGCAGGCTTGCTATCGGATGGATTCCGTCGTTCATCAAGCGTTGTGACCCTGTAGCTCGTGCGCGAGCCTTGCATCGATCGAGCAAAATGGAATGCTAAGTGACGATTTCGGCGCGCAAATCGCGGCCTTCGGCATAGCGTTCCATCAGGCCAGTCATCCGCTGGCTCCAGACTTCGAGCGGCTGGGGTCCGCCGAAGGAAATCAGCATCGCAGCGACGTTTTCCGTCAAGGAAGTTACCATCGTGCGCTCCGAATCGCTTGTCGGGCTTCCGTGAGGCCCAGCGGCATCGCAGAACACGGGCAGGTCTTCCAGGTTGAGATCAAATTTTCCGATGCCCTTGTAGGTTTCCCCACTGCGGCCGACGCGAAAAACAATATCGCCCTGCACTTTGGCCAGATCGTAAAGGCCGATGGGCAGCCGGCTTTCCACGGAGACGAGATTAATGATGTCCACGACGGAATTGATGCTTGGGAAATGTTTCCCACTGATGATGCGGCGAAGCAGCGCCTCCGCGGATCCGCGATAGCGCGCCGGGTCCTTGCCAAGCGCACGATAACCGGCGCGGGTGGCGGAAATCGCCGGGGCCTCCAGGATTGCGCGCGGATCGGCATTTTTCAGTATGCCGCCTTCACACAAATCCAATTCGGCCAAAAGCTCCAGCGTTGAATCAGCAGTGCGCACATGCGCGGTGACGCAGCCCAGCGCTACGGACGGGCATTTCTTCTTCAAGCCGGGATCAATGGACAGCTTCATGGCCGGCTGCTCCGGGGTTTCAGGCGCGCGCTGAAATGTCGCAAGAACGGCGCCTGGTGAACCACATCATATCCGGGAATGGCGTCGCGCCGGCGCCAGACATCAAGAATCACCTCCACGACATATTCAATGTGGCTTTGCGTATATACACGGCGCGGAATCGCCAGCCGCACCAGGTCCATGCGCGCGTGTTCGCCAAACATCAGCGTGCCGATTTCAACCGAGCGGATGCCGCCTTCGAGATAAAGCTCGTTCGCCAGCGCCACGCCGGGGAATTGCGCCGGCGGAATATGCGGCAGAAATGCGCGCGCGTCGAGATAGATCGCGTGTCCGCCGGGAGGCTGCACGATCGGCACGCCCTCCGCCGCGATATGATTTCCGAGAAACGCGGTGGAAGCGATGCGGTAGTGCAGGTAATCCTCTTCCAGCGCCTCATTCAACCCCACGGCAATCGCTTCCAGATCGCGTCCGGCCAGGCCGCCGTAGGTGGGGAAACCTTCGGTCAAAATCAGCAGGTCCTTTTCCTGTTGTGCGAGCGAATCATCATTCGTGCACAGGAAACCGCCGATGTTTGCCAGTCCATCCTTTTTCGCGGACATCGTGCATCCATCGGCATGGGAAAACAGTTCGCGGGCAATTTCCCTGGGCGATTTGCCGGCGTAGCCGGATTCGCGCAACTTTATGAAATACGAATTTTCCGCAAAGCGGCACGCATCAATATAGAGAGGAATGCCGTGCTTCTTGCAGATCTGCTTCACGTCCCGAATATTTGCCATTGAAACGGGCTGGCCGCCGCCGGAATTGTTCGTCACCGTCAGCATCACCAGCGGAATTTTCTTCGCTCCCTCGCGCTCAATCACTTGGGCCAGCTGCGCCGTGTCCATGTTCCCCTTGAACGGATGAATTTGCGATGGCTGCTTCGCCTCGGAAATCGGCAGATCCAGCGCCTGTGCGCCGACGAATTCGCAGTTGGCACGCGTGGTGTCGAAGTGCGTATTGCTTGGAACAATGTCGCCCTTCTTGCACATCACGTTAAAGAGGATGCGCTCCGCCGCACGGCCCTGGTGCGTCGGAATCACATGGCGAAAACCGAAGATGGCCTGAATGGAATCGCGAAACCTCACAAAACTCGGCGAGCCAGCGTAGGACTCGTCCCCGCGCATCATCGCCGCCCACTGCTCCGTGGACATGGCCGATGTGCCGGAGTCCGTCAGCAGGTCGATCAGGATTGCTTCCGAGGCAACAAGAAAGAGATTGTATCCCGCAGCTTCGATAAGCCGCTGGCGTTCTTCGCGCGTGGTGGTGCGAATGGGTTCAACACTCTTGATGCGAAATGGTTCAATAATTGGTCGCTTGGGCATGCGAAAGGTCGAGTCCCCCTGCAGACACTACCACAACTTGGGAGATCGATTCGGCGAGACGAACGGGTACGGCCGCGCTTTGTGTCGAAACTTTCTCAGACTTCCCCACGAAAATTACTTTTTCAGGGAGCGAATATAACTCACCAGGTCCTTCACCTGTTCCGGCGTCAGTGTTTTGTAGGCAGGCATCCTCGGGGGCTTTCCCTCGGAGATGATTTTGCTCAGATCTGCGTCGCTCAACTTCTGAACATCGGCGGCGGCCATGTCCGTGGTCTTCATGGCTTCCTTGCCTTTGCCATCGGCGCCGTGGCATCCGGCACACTTGGCCTTGAACGTTGCTTCTCCCGCTGCCGTATCGGCTTTCGCCGGCGCGCTAAGTAGGCACGTACCTGTAAAGATTGCGACAACTAGTGTCACCGTCCGAAGTTGGTTCATTTTTGTCTTCATGTGGTTGCTTCTCCCTGACGAATTTTTCAATAGTATGGAAAATTTCTGCCGCATCACTGCCGTACAAGATCGCGAATCTCGCTAAAAGTGCGACTGTTCGTGTGACATACGTAATAATCCCAAAAGCCTGCTTCCGTCCAGCAAATTGCGAACCGGCAGGTCCACCTGCCATCGGATCTCACGGGAATTGAATTCCTTGGAGAGTAGTCAGACGAATGCAGCCCTATCTCTGGCTAGGGTTCTCAATCCCAAGGACTTACTTAACACGAGCCATCCGCTTCAAGCGTCAAGTTTGACTTCCGCTGCCTCGGAAACTGGCCTATACTTAAGACATAGCCCACCCTATAGCAATAGACCCAACCCAGCTCAAACTAAACGCGAAAAGGAGCAAAGATATGAAAAAGCTCTGGGTATCGCTTGTCGCTGGCCTGCTGGTTATCACGACCACTCCGGCCGCCGACAACAAAAAAGAAGTGGAACGCGTAGAGAATTCCGGGATAGTGATTTCGGAAATCCTGGATATTCCGGACGATATCCCGCAATCCCTGCTGGATAAATCGGAGTGCGTCATCATACTCCCCAGCGTTCTGAAAGCCGCCTTCATCGTTGGCGCCAGCTACGGCCGGGGTGTCATGACCTGCCGCACTGGCGAAAAATTCAATGGGCCCTGGGGCTCGCCGACGATGGTGGCCCTCGAAGGAGGCAGCGTCGGCCTGCAGATTGGCGGACAGGCGACCGACTTCGTGCTCCTGCTCATGAGCCCTCGTAGCGCTGAAAGTGTTCTGTCCACGAAAGTAAAGCTCGGAGCGGATGCCTCCGCAGCCGCCGGGCCGAAGGGCAGGGATGCCTCAGCTGAAACCGATGCCGCGATGAGGGCGGAAATCCTCAGTTATTCGCGCGCCCGCGGTGTTTTCGCAGGCATTTCCCTGGAAGGCTCAACGCTGCGCCCGGACAACGATGCCAATGTCAAACTCTATGGCGGTGAACACCCTGCGAAGGACATCGTCCTCAAGGGTGTCGTCGCGCCCCCGCCCGCAGCCGGCAAACTGCTCGCGACACTGAACAAGAAATCCCCAAAGAGCAACTCAGCCGACTAACCTTAACCGTTGGCGGCAACGGCGCTTCCGGCGCCGGCCTTGTCGCCGCGACTTAAACATCGAGAGTACCGATTCCTGGGTGCCACCCGGTGCCCAGGAATTTTTTTCGAATCACCCTGCCGCACTCGTCTTACCGAACCTACATGCCGGCGGTCTCAGATGCTGAACTCCGGATTCCCGGCCGCTTCTGGGTGGTGTGCTCTGAGTAGTGCTTGGCTGGCCTGTTCGCTCCGAAAGTCCCCGCGAACAAGTCTGAGGAACTTATGCGGCTCGTCCACTCCTTGCGTGTGCAAGGGCTTTTAGTGCAGGCGATTTACGTAGCGCGACTCGCGCGTGAAACAGGCGGGCCTTTGCGGCCGTGACTGAAATGCCCAGTCCCTGCGCTGTTTCCTTCAACGAAAGTTCTTGTAATTGGGCGATTTGGACAACGTCCCGAACCAGTGGACGAAGACCACGGATCGCCTCATCCAAAAAGTTCTTTCGTTCACACTCCACAAAACACTGTTCGGGATTCGGGGAGCCGTCCGGAAATTGGTGCATCGACGAGCCCGTCTCTGTTTCCTCCATGGCGTCCATCGAGACCTCGCGTATATTGCGTTTCTTGCGGAGAATCATCAGCGAGGAGTTAATCAAAATTCGAGTCAGCCATGTGTAGAACGACGAGCGGCCTTCAAAGGACTTCAGATTAGTGCACACGCTGAGCCAGCAGTCCTGCAGAGCATCCTCCGCATCTTCTTTATTTCGCAAAACCCCGAATGCCGTCCGATAAAGCTTGGCGGAGTGGTCTTTGAATAACTGTTCCTGGGCCATTGCGTCGCCGGCGATTGCTCGCTGAATCAGGGTCAACTCGCGCGGTGCCGACGATGGAGCGAATTGTGCCTCGGAATTTGGCAGCTTCGTTGCCAACGGGTCGCATGCGCTTCTTCTTCTTCCCCCGCGGTGCGGGCATGGATGCTGTAGGCCAATTGCTGGCAGAGAATCAAATATCGAACTTTGTGTCGCGCTCATCAGGAATCTCCCCGCGAATCATTTTCCCGTTCTCTTGTCATCCACTCGCGGATATAGGCCGGGCAATTCTTGAGCTTGATGCTGTCCGCTTCGCAGCGTACAAGAAAACTGACGACGTCTTGATCCACTAGCGTGAGGTCTTTCAAGTCCAGGACGATGCGCAAACCACTCGCTTCCGCGCCGATCACCGCTTCCAACTCATCTATATTTTCCGCGTCCATTCGACCACTCAGCTTAAAGACCACCTCTCCGTTCGCGCCTCTCGTGATCTTCAGCATTCGCACCCCCTGTGAATGCCTAGCCTCTCGACACCCCACGACTCAACTGCGTAAAGGCAATCATCGCGCCAATGTCAAACGATAGAAAACAGGTAACTTAGAAGACAAATGAATTGCGAATGTTCACGAATTTGCGAGACTTCGCAATCCTCTGTTCCTAGCAAAGGAAGGTAGCTAAATACGGCTTTGCGAGGGACCTGAAGCCTTGAAGCGGTTCTTGTTGATCTTTAGCGACCTGATCTTCGATTCCAGAGTAGATCCCGGCAGGCCAAGTTTGGCGGCAGCTCCTGTCGGCCCGGACACCTGGCCGCCACTCTCACGCAGGGCAGCCTCAATCAATTCTTTCTCCTGCGAGGCAAGCTTTTGGGATAGCTCCGCTTGGCTATTCGGTTCGCTCTCCAAAGACTGCCGCGAAAGCCAACTTTCATCCACCGAGAAATTTTCCGTGTCGCAAACGATTACAGATCGCTCAATGACGTTCTGCAATTCGCGAATGTTGCCCGGCCAGGGGTACGACTGAAGCAATTCCAAGCTCCTTTTGTTTACTCCGCGGAAGCGCCTTCCCGCTTTCCTTGCGTAACGATCGATGAAGTATTCAACCAGCATCGGAATGTCTTCCTGTCGTTCCCGTAAAGGAGGCACTTTGATCGGGAAAACGTTGAGCCGGTAAAAGAGGTCACTCCGGAATGCGCCTGCGGCGATGGCCGCCTGCAGATCGCGATTCGTGGCCGCAATCACCCGAACATTAGCCCGAATGGATGTAGTTCCACCGACACGCTCGAATTCATGTTCCTGCAGAACACGCAACAGGGCGATCTGGGTCTCGGCAGGAAGCTCTCCGACTTCATCCAGGAAGATCGTGCCTCCTTCGGCCAGCTCAAAGCGTCCTGGACGGCGATGCGTCGCCCCTGTGAAGGCGCCTTTCTCATGGCCAAACAGTTCTGACGCGATCAGGTCGCGCGGAATGGCGGCGCAGTTGACGCTGACAAACACTCGCGAAGAACGGTGCGACCGTTTGTGGACGGCGCGCGCGACCAGCTCTTTGCCCGTCCCCGTTTCGCCGGTGATCAGAACGGTGGAGTCTGTGGGAGCGACCTTGGAGAGAAGAGAAAGTACCGCGTGCAGGGATGGAGAACTCCCCACAATCTCCTCGAACATCGATGCCGTGTCGATTTCCTCCCGCAACGCAACGTTTTCGTTCTGGAGTTGTTGCTCAGCCTGTTTGCGATCCTCGATATCGGTCGCCGCGGCATACCAGCGTATGAGGCGCCCTTGTTCATCCCGAATCGGATTAAAGCGAACAAGAAACCATCGATACTGCCCGTCTTTTCTCCGGTGCCGCGCTTCGATCTCGAACGGGCATTCGCTTTCGAACTTGCTCGGAACTTCCCCCGCCGCCCGTTCCGCATCCTGTGGATGAAGCAGCCTGTCTAAAGGAGCGGTCTGCCACTGCTCAAGAGTAAGACCGTGAAAATCCAGTGAGGCCTGGTTGTTATAGAGACGACTTCCGTCAGGCCCAAATGCCGTGATGTGCAGAGGGGTGAGATCAATCAGCTGCCGGAGCTCCCTTTCGCTTTGCCGGATCTTTTCTTCTGCCCGCTTGCGCTCGGTGACGTCGATCACGGTGCCCACAAACTCAATCACTTGGCCCGAGTCGTTGCGGATGGGATGGGCAACGCTTTCAATATATTTTATGGACTTGTCCGGAAGAACGATGCGGTAGTTGTATTCGGCGTCGTTCCCCCTGTAAAGCTCACTTTCGACCCGTTCGATAGAGGCCCGATCATCGGGATGCACTCTCTGTAGAAAGACTTCGGTGGTTGGCGCTGTGGCATTTGGATCGAGGCAAAAAATTTTGAAGGTTTCCACCGACCAGAAAATCCGCTTGGTGGCGACGTTCCAGGCCCAACTTCCCGTATGACTAAGCCGCTGTGCTTCCGCCAAATAGGCCTCGCTGGCGCGCAGAGTCTCTTCCGCCAGCTTGCGCTCGGTCACGTCCACCGTGGTGCCGACGACTTCGATGATCTCGCCCGACTCATCCAGCACGGGGTGAGCAATAGAATGAAGGTGCTTTACACTTCCATCCGGAAGAACAATTCGAAAATCACCCTCAGAATCCACAATGTCCTTCCGTGTGGACTCCATTTTCGCTCTCTGCTCGACTCCTGGCCGATCTTCCGGGTGGACCATCTCGAGAATGAACGACCAGCTGGGCTTTGTTTTCTCTGGGTCGCACTCATAAATGCGAAAGATCTCTTGCGACCAGAAGACAGCGTCGGTACGCACATTCCAAGCCCAACTTCCACTCCGGGTCATCCTCTGCGCTTCCGCCAGGTAACCCTCACTCATGCGCAGTTCTGCCTCCGCACGCTTGCGCTCGGTGATGTCGGTAACCGCTCCCACGAACTCCAGGCGGCCCGATTGGCACCCCGAGGGACGCGCCACCACCCGTAAATATTTGACATATCCATCTGGCATCAGCAGCCGATGTTCAAAATCAAAACCCTTCCCATCTTGCGCCGCACGCTCGATAGTCTGTTTTACGAGGCCTACGTCTTCCGGATGAACCCGTTGGAAAACAAGTTCCACGGACGACTTCATCGCTCGATCGAATTGGAAGATTCGAAAGGTTTCCTCGGACCAGATGATCTCGCCTGTGGACGGGTTCCAACCGAAGCTCCCCGTGTGACTGAGCTTTTGAGCTTCCGCTAAATACGCCTCGCTTCGCTGCAACTTCTCTTCCTGAAGCTCCAAGGTCTGGGCAGCGAATCGCCTGTCCACCCAGGATGTGAGCAGGGCCAGTCCAAGCACGATAAAAGTGACGGCGGTAATTCCGGCGGTACCCAGTGTGGAAATGCTGACGGCGTGAGACAGATCCGTCGGCATGCCGGAGAGGGTGAAACCAGCGGCGGCCATGCCCGTGTAATGCATAACGGGGATCGCAGCACCCATCACGGCGGCTCCCGCTAACTTTCTCCAGCCGATCCCAGTTTTCTCATCTCGGAAGTGAAAGGTAATCCATAGCGCAGCGAGAGAAATCAGAATCGCGAACACAACGGACAGGACAACAAGAGAGGATTTATATCGGCAGACTGCGGATAAACGCATGGCGGCCATCCCGATGTAATGCATGCTTGCAATACCCGCACCCATCAGGACACTTGCGGCGAGCGCACGGATCCAACCCATTTTCTGCCGGCTCACCACGCCCAGCGCGACTGCCGAAGCGAGGATAGCCGCAAACAGTGACAAGAGAACGGTTGGCCAGTGGTAGGCAACGGGAATCGGCAGGATGAATGCCAGCATCCCGATGTAGTGCATGGACCAGATGCCCATCCCCATGGCACCGGCCCCGCCCAGCAGCCAAACCGCGCGAGCCCAACCGCCCGCGGCCGTTACGCGGCCTGCCAGGTCCAGAGCGGCGTACGACGCAAACATGGCGATGAACACCGAAAGTGCCACGAGGGCGTAGTTGTAGGAGCCAAGTAAGTTCATGAAGGTGCTTCCTGACGGTGAAATGGCTCACACCACTGCACACTCTAACTCTTGAATCTCACCCCGGACAATGCCGTTTTTGATTTTCACGTCCGCACCCGACGCGCAAAGTTGGATAGGTAAGTGGAGGCTAAGCTATTGGGGAAAATGGTAGGCCCGAATGGACTCGAACCATCGACCTCCTCCGTGTCAGGGAGGCGCTCTAACCAACTGAGCTACGGGCCT
>Ga0137418_10000729_pt1 | contig 30014 bp, 29 predicted proteins | sample CZODoug3_1_2_16f_FD_122242 | JGI IMG/M metagenome (GOLD analysis project Ga0137418, IMG submission 122242) | Vadose zone soil fungal communities from Angelo Coast Range Reserve, California, USA - CZODoug3_1_2_16fungal (Hybrid Assembly) | ecosystem: Environmental > Terrestrial > Soil > Vadose... | reverse complement strand
ACCTCGATGTCGCCGAAGCCGCGCTTGGCGAGATGCGCCTTGAGCGCGGCGAGCGCGTCGGCGGCGGTCATGTCTGGAACCAGCCGAAGATCGAGCTTCGCAACCGCCCGATGCGGCAGAATCGTCTTCCCGCCGGGGCCGGTGTACCCGCCGACGAGTCCTTCGATGTTCACGGTGGGCCGGGACATCAACAGCTCCAGCGCCTCGGTCCAGCTCACGTCGCGCACCCAATGGTCGACGCCGAGTGAGCGCTTCGCGCCGGCCTCATCGAGGCGAGCGGCGGCAGCAGCAATCATCGCCTTTTCGTCCGGCGAGAGAGGCCGCGCCTTGTCGGCGAAGTTATCGATCGCGGGATCATTGCCGTCCGGCGAGACCAGCGTCGCAAGCGCCTGCACGAGGTGCCACGCGGGACTGTCGATTCGCGCCTTGTTGCTCGAGTGAATGTCCGTGCGCGGACCCCTGCCCCACTTTTCGCCGCTCGACACCAACTCGACTTCGATCACCCCTTTGGCACCGAGGGTCATCGTGACCTGGCCGTCGAGTCCCTGGGACGACGATGGCATGAAGATGCCAACCGATTTCTGCAGGGCGGCGAGCACCTCGGGGCGTCGCACGATCTGTGGGAAGTGCGGCGATCCGATCTCTTCCTCGCCCTCGGCGACGAGGACCAGGTTTACGGGAAGCTTGCGGCCCGCGCCGCGGATCGCGTGCAACGCGGCGAGAAACGTGGCCTCAGGGCCCTTCTGATTCACCGCACCCCGCCCCATCACGACCTTGCCCAGGCCCGGCTTGTCCACCAGCGCGGCGTCCCATGGTGGCGACGACCATTCCGTCGGGTCGACCTGTTTGACGTCGTACATGAAATAGAGCGCGAGCGTTTTGGGCGCGCCCGCGTCGAGCGTCGCGAAGATGCCGGGCTGGCCGTCGCTGGCAACTCTCGTGACCTGCTGGAAGCCCGCGTCGCGCAGCATCCGCATCGTCAGCTCGCAGCCTTCGTTCATTCCGCGATTCTCGGCGGCGATCGACGGCTGCCGGATCCACTCCTGGAGCCGTTGCACCGATTCGTCGTGACGACGCTCGATCTGTGCGTAGATCGGTGCGAGATCGGATTGCTGGGTCAGAACAGCGCGCGGCAGGGCGACGGCGGCGGCCGCGCCGCTCAAGTCCTGGAGAAAGGCTCGACGATCGATCATGGCAACCTCAGGCGCGAGTCGGGTTGGTTTCGGTGAGCCAGTTATTTTGCGGCTGTTCCAGAACGGACGCGAGGGGGCCTTGGCCAGCCAGAAGCTGCCAGGTCAGGAGCGGAGCCTATTCAGGAATGACAGCAACCCCCACGCGAGGACGGTCACCGTCATCCAGACGCTCACCACGACGCTCGCTGCGGTTACCGGCTTGAGCTTTTTGCCGTCGGCGATGCCAGCCGCCATGATGGCACACCATGCAAGCTCAAAGGGATTTACAAAATTGAGCAGACCGTAGAGCGGGGCGCGAAAGTCTTCAAGATCCATGGTCACACTGGCCAGGGACCCCGGAACGACACTCAAACGGGCCAGCGAGAGGGTGGCCGGGTCCAGCGCCGCCAGCAGGACCTCGCGCACGGCGGTACCGGCCAGCAATGCCAGAGAGGCCCACAGCGCGAGGCGAAACAGCCGTCCGATCGGGACCTCGATGAGCAGGAGCAGCAGCGCGAGCTGCAGGGCCAGCGCCATGAATCCCACGCGCACCACGACGACGAGAGGAGTGAGGACGTAGCCCCAGATTCGCAGCCTTCGTGCGAAATCGAAGTACTCATCCACGCGTGATGCTTCCAACCGGTCGCTCAACAGTCGCTGATACGTCTCTCGAGTCAGTACGTATTCATTGGAGAACCAGAGCACAATGAGGTTGAGCGCCATCACCAACGCCAGCAGCTGCCATGGGCGCAGCGCGGGTCGCGGGGAGGCGAACACCATGGCCGAGGTCGTCACGGAAGATGCGCGGCCTCCAGGACAAGACCTTCACTGAGCCGCCAGAGACTTCCATAGCGACTGGCACGTTCACGCAATTCATCCGGCGCGCCACCCTCGACGATCCGGCCGCCCTCCAGCAGATAAACCCAGTCCGTCCGATTGAGCATCCGAAAGTTGTGCGAGACCAGGAGGACGGCGTGGCGATCGGCATACTGGCGCAGGGTCTGGAGCATCAATTCCGCGATCCGCACATCGATTGCACTGAGGCCTTCATCTACGATGAGAACCGCAGGCTCGTCGATCAGCGCGCGCATGATACCGACCACTTGACGCTCGCCCGCTGACAGTCGCCGTCCTTCCTCGCCGACCGGCGTGAGGAGCCCCGCCTCAAACCGGGCCAGGAAGGGGAGAAGACCGAGCGCCGCGAGGCGCCGTTCCAGAATCTCGAGATCCGGAGCGCCTCGGCCCAACAGCACATTGGCGGCCAGCGTTCCATGAAAGATCTTCACGTTCTCGGGCACGCTGGCGACGTTGCGACGATAATCGCAGAGATCGAAGCTGTCCGCCGGTACGCCGTCGACCAGGACCCTGCCACCTGTCAGCGCGTACTTTCGCTCGAGCACCTTCACCAGCGTACTCTTGCCGGCTCCGCTCTCACCCCACAATCCGGTCATCCGCCCTCGTGGCAGCGCGAGGTCCAAGCCATCGAACAGCACCGGTGCGCGCGGCCAGGCGAGGCGACCGCCCTCGACGGTCACCGCACGAGCGAGGCTGAATGGACGGCTGCCGTCGCGCGGCTCCGGCTCCACCAGCAACAGATCCAGCAGACGGGTGATCGCGACGTTGGCGCCCTGCAGCGAGAGGCTCGACTCCACCAGCCGGTGTACCGACGGGAGCATACCCGCGATCAGTGAGTGCGCGGCGAGCATTTGACCCAGCAGCAGCTCCCCGCGAACGACCAGAACGGCGCCCACCATGAGGGAGGCGATCACCAGCACTCCGGCGACCAGCTCGACCTGGAATGAAACGCGCGCCTGCGTGCGACCGAGGGTCGCGAACCGCTGCTGAAACTGTGCGGCAAGGGTTGCATTGGCGGCGGCAAACGCGGGGGCGGCATTGAACCCCAGGATGGCATCGATCCCTGCAAGACCGTCGATGTAGGAGGACTCAATGCGCGCGTAGCTCTTCATGACGTCGTGTTGCTGACCTCGTACCCGCCCAACGGCGCGCGCCAGGATGGCTATGTAGGTCAGGACGACCGCCAGCGCCAACCAGCCGAGCACCGGCGCGAACCAGAATGCAAGGGACAGCGAGCCCACAGCTACCAGGCCATCGATCGCCGTCGTCCCGATGATCTGCACCAAGGCGTTTTGAATCTTGACGCCATCGTTGATCCGGGACGTAATGTCCCCAGTCCGACGAGAGTCGAAAAATCCGAGCGGGAGACGGAAGATGTGTTGCAAAAAATCATTGTTCACCCGCAAGCTCACGCGCCGGTTGAGCTCGACAACGAACCGTTGGCGGAGGTACCCGACGAGCGCCTTGAGCAGCAGCAGAACGATCAAGCCCGCGCCGGTGGTGAGGACCCTGGAATAGCTCTTCGCTGGGATTCCCCGGTCGATCAACCATTGCATGAACACCGCCGTCAGCAGTCCCAGCGCAGTGTACAGCCCACCCAGGAACAGCGCCTGCGCGAGCCACGCCTGCTCCCGCTCGAAGTGCGTCGCGATCCATCTGAGTGCAGTCGGCGCAGGTCCGCGGGCTAACCGGTCGTTCGGCGTGAGCAGGACGACAGCTCGCGTCTTCCAGAGTTCCAGGAATTGGTCCGGGGTGACACGCCTGAGGCCACTCGCCGGGTCGCCGAGCAGCACACGCCGAGCGTCGAGCCGGTAGACCACGACGAAGTGTTGGAGTCCGTCCTCCGTGACCAGGTGGGCCAGACACGGCATCGGCTCCTGCATGAGACTCGCGTAGTCACCGTTCGCCCCCACGGCATCAAAGCCAATAGCCTTGGCTGCCGAGACGAGATCGAGCATGGTGCTCCCACGACCATCGGTGCAGGCCAGACGGCGGATCTGAGCCATACTGGCGTCGCCTCGCCAGTACCGGAGCACGCTGAGCAGCGCGGCCGGACCGCAGTCGGTCCGATCGTATTGCCGTACCACCGGATAGCGGGAGCGAAAGAACCACCGCATTAGAAGAGGATGAGCCGTTCGCGGCGGAACCGCACCAGGCCGGCCCACAACACGGCGCCGGCAGCGATCAGCAACAGCGCCGCAAGCGCGGGAAGCGCGCGCAATCCAGCGCGCGACACCCACGCGCCCAACGCGTCCTTCCAGGCGACGGGCAAGAATCGGTACGCCAGGTACGGAGCCAGTCCCAGCGCCGTCAACGACAACATCAGGGCCTGTTGCGCCTGCCGTACGGTGCTGGCTCGCAATGACGTGAGGACACCTACCCCCGCAACGAGCACCGCCAGCGCCAGGCTCAGCCCGGACCCCAGTACAACCCCGAGACCGAGCGCGCCTCTCCATCCGTACAGAATCGCAGACGTCACCACACCGGCGGCAAGGAAGATCAAGGACGCGCCCCAGGCGTATGCCACCGTCGCCGCGATCTTCCCGATGAAGATTCCCGCATCAGACAGGCAGCTGGCGAGCAGGGTTTCCAACGTCCGCCGTTCTCGTTCCCCAGCGAACGAGTCTCCCGCCCCCGATGCCGCCGTCAGAGCGGCCAGAAAGCCCGACAGGTTCACGGCACCCCAGGAGGCACCGAATGGTCCGGCGACAATGACGCCGGCGCTCCAGGCTCCAAGCGCCAGTACGGCGATGCCGAACGCGATCGATCCCCGCTCGTGCCCGGGACCGGCCCGGAGCAGCTCACGCCATTCCTTCCAGAACACCGGGCCGATGTCCTGAATCACTGCGGCTCCTTCATCAAGTCGATGAAGACCTGCTCGAGGCTCGCGCGGTCTTTCTGCACTTCCTCGATTAGCGCACCGCCCGCCGTCAATCGTGCCACGAGATGGGGCGTCGCCGCGGGATCCACGAGCGCCACGAACAGCTGTCCGTCCTTCACCGTCGCGCTCGTCACCGACGGGATTCGGCGAACCATTTCCAGCAGCTCCGGCGTAAAGCCTCGGCCGACCACCCGGATCCCGTGGCCCGGCCGGCGCGCGCGCAGCTCGTCTGGCGTGCCAGACGCGATGAGCTTGCCCTGCCGGATGATTCCGACCTGCTGACAGATCCGCTCCGCCTCGGTCAGCATGTGCGTAGTCAGGAAGACCGTGACGCCCTCCTGGCGCACGAGCGCGGCAACGGTCTCGCGCAAGGCCACGGTCGCGAGCGCATCGAGCCCCGCCGTGGGCTCGTCGAGAAACAGCAGCTCGGGCCGATGGAGCATCGCTCGCGCGATAGCGAGCTGCTGCTTCATCCCGCGACTCCAAGCAGCGACGCGCTCGCCCCGGCGATCCCACAATCCGGCGCCCGACAGGAGCTCACGGATGCGCGCCCGACGCGCCGCAGTACTCAGGCCCCACGCGCGGGCATAGAACTCCAAGTTGTCGGCGGCGGTGAGCCGCTCGTACAGCCCCGGATGTTCGAGGAGGGCTCCACAGCGACGGCGCACGGCGTCACCTTCTCGCGTGACGTCGTACCCCAAGACTGTGGCCCCGCCGGCGTCCGGAGAAAGGAGTCCCAGGAGCAAACGGATCATCGTCGTTTTTCCCGCACCGTTCGGGCCCAGCAGACCAAACACAATCCCGGAGGGTACGGCAAGGGACACCTGCTCGAGCGCCCGCACGGACCCGAACGTGCGCGACAAGCCCTCCCCATTAATGGCAAGACGAGTGCTGGCCATGCTCAGGTCAGGAGTAAGGAGAATCGGCGCGGGCGTCAAGCTGACCGCCCGCGCCGTCCGACTGCTGAGGCTCAAGTTGCCGCGCAAACGGCCGCCGCCGCCTCAACGAGGTAGAACGTGGCAATCGGCATGAAGAACCAGGACGCGACTGCCATCCCCACGAGGATGCCGCATTCGGTGCTGAGCTCTCCACCACGGATCGTCTGCAACTCATCTGCCGTCAACCGGCGCATGGATGTTCCCTCCCGTTGGTTGAACTACAAACTGACGGTGACCGTCACTCACCCCTCCAACACCCAGCCGCACGTCCCGATCGCCAGCAGGTCCGCCGCCGGGTTCAGCCCTCCTTCCGCCATGGCCAAGAGGATGCTCACACCACAGGCGAACCCTCCCCAGAACCCCTCGCCTTCGATGCTCCCCATCTCTGCGTCGCTCAGCCGCCGCATAACGTCCTCCTTGAAAGGCTCCCCGGCCATTTCGACCGCCATCGGTTATGGGGTGGCGGATGCGCGTGGCCCGGGTCCCGCCACGCGCTGTGTGTGGAATGCCGCCGCGATGCGGTCGAACTTCGTCTCACCGATCACCTTCGCGATCAATTTTCCGCGCGAGTCGAATGCAAACATTGCGGGCGTCAGTCTGGTCCCAAACGCGCGCTCGAACTCAGACGAGGGGACTGACGCCAACATGGCCCGACCGGGAGCGCCAAGCGCCGGCCACGACTCGGCGAGCTGTGCGTGGGGGAGGGAATCCTCGCCGGTGAGCAGGTAGATCTGGACGCGCGGCAAGAGATCCAGATTGCGGTCCAGCACACCGAACTCGTACTGGCAATGAATGCATTTGCTCCGAAACCACACGATCAGGAGGGGGGTCTGCCCGTTCGCCATCAGGCGATGGGGACCCGCGCCGCCATCCAACGTCAGTGGCGGCAGGGCGGCGCCGACAGGCAGCGGGTCCGGCCGCAACGCGACCGCACCAAGCCAGGACGCCAGACCTGCCACGGACAAAAGGAATGCGGCTGCCGCAGCCCTCTTCGCGGGGGACATGGGAGAAAAAGCTGCGAGCTTGTTATCAACGAGCCATCAACTGCGAGCGGCTTTTTGTCAACAACGAGATTTGAGCGCGCCCCGGCCTAGGCTAGCGCCTCAGCGACAATTGGGACAGAATCCACGCCTCCTCTTAAAACTGGAGTTCCAAGATGAAATCCCGAGCTTCTTTGTTGACGATCGCTTTGACCGCCCTCCCCCTGGCGCTCGCCGCCCAGGGAACGGCCGCTGCGGCCGCCCCTGCGTCGAAGAGCCCAGTCGCCGATGGGCTGCGCGGCATGCACCAGCGCTTCTCTGGCATTCTGATCGCCGCCGCGGAGGCGATGCCCGCGGACAAGTACAACTATCGTCCTACTCCGGCGCAGATGAGTTTCGCGCAGATCCAGGTCCATCTCGCCAACGAGGGGAACGATGTCCTCTGCGGCAAGACTGCCGGCGTCGAAGTCCCGGCGCGTGCCAAGGTGGACACTACCGCGACCAAGGAGCAGCTCGTCGCGCGGCTCAAAGAAACGTTCGTGTTTTGTGAGCAGGCCTTTGCAAAAATGGACGACTCGAAGCTGGCCGAGCCGGTGTCGATGTTCGGCATGAACATGACGCGGGCGGTCGCACTCCTCATCACGGTCGGCGATTGGGCCGATCACTATAGCCAGGAAGCGAACTACCTGCGGCTCAACAATATCCTGCCCCCCACGGCGAAGCAGCGGATGTAGCCCCATCACCCGTTCCCCCTCTCCAGATTGGAGAGGGGGTCAGGGGGTGAGGACATGGAAGTCATCGTTCAGCGAGACTATGCGCAGATGAGCAAAGTCGCGGCGCAAATCGTCGCGGAATTGCTCAACACCAAACCGAACGCCGTGCTCGGCATGGCGACGGGGTCCACACCACTGGGGCTGTATCAGGAGCTCGTGCGACTGCACAAGAAGGAGCAGCTCGACTTCTCACGCGTGACGACGTTCAACCTCGACGAGTACGTCGGCCTGCCCGGGAATCACCCGCAGAGCTATTACTACTTCATGCACGAGCATTTTTTTCGGCACGTGAACATCCCGCCGCACAACATCAACATTCCTTCCGGCACTACCAGCAACTATCCGGCCTTTTGCGACTGGTATGAGAAGCGCATCACGGAGTGCGGGGGCATCGACCTGCAGATCCTCGGCATCGGCACGGACGGGCATATCGGGTTCAACGAGCCGACGAGCTCGCTGAGCTCGCGCACGCGACTCAAGACGCTGTCCAAACAGACGATCGATGACAACGCGCGATTCTTCGAGCGCCGCGAGGATGTGCCCGTCTATGCCATCACCATGGGTGTCGGCACGATTCTCGAAGCGCGCCAGCTGGTGCTCGTCGCGGCCGGCAAGACCAAGGCCAAGGCGATTGCGGGGGCGGTCGAAGGACCGGTGACCAGCATGGTGACCGCGAGTGCGCTCCAGCTGCACCGCGACGCAATCGTGATCGTGGACGAGGAAGCCGCGGCGGGGCTGTCGATGCGCGACTACTACGATTTCATCTACGCGGCGAAACCTGCGGCGCCGAGGGCTTAACGCATGCATGCCGTCGCCGTATTGTTGCTGCTCGTACAGGCGCCTGTCCTACAAAAGGACGGGCTGCAGTTCAAGGATCTGAACCGCAACGGCGTCGTCGATCTGTACGAGGACTGGCGCCTCTCCCCCGAGCAGCGCGCGCGCGACCTCGTGGCACGCATGACTCTCGAGGAAAAAGCGGGCACGATGATGCACGGCACCGTTCGCTCCGTTGGCGGCCCCATGGCAGCCGCGGGCATGGGCGGCCGATACGACACGGCCTCGGCGCGCGCACTCATCGACAGCGTCAAAGTCACGAGTCTGATCACGCGCCTGAACGCCGATCCCAGGACGCTCGCGGCCGCGAACAACGTCCTCCAGGCGATCGCTGAGCGCACGCGGCTGGGCATTCCGCTGACGATCAGCACCGACCCGCGCAACCACTTTCAATACCTGCCCGGTGTCAGCACTCAAACGACGTTCTCGCAGTGGCCGGAGGCGCTCGGCTTCGCGGCCGTCGACGACACCGCGCTCACGCGGGCGTTTGGCGACATCGCGCGTCAGGAGTATCGCGCCGTCGGCATCCACATGGCCTTGTCGCCGCAGGCCGACCTCGCGACGGAGCCTCGCTGGCCGCGCGTCGCCGGAACGTTCGGCGAGGACGCCGACCTGGCCGGCCGCCACGTGCGGGCATATGTCACCGGGTTTCAGCACGGTGCGAACGGCGTGGACTCGACCGGCGTCGTGACGGTGGTCAAGCACTGGGTCGGCTACGGGGCCGCGAAGGACGGCTGGGACAGCCACACCTACTACGGCCGGTTCGCCACATTCCCCGGCCACGATCTCGATTATCACATCCGTCCGTTCCTTGGCGCCTTTGCCGCCCATGCCGCCGGAGTGATGCCAACGTATTCGATCCTCCAAGGTGCGATCTGGGACGGCAAACCGGTCGAGCCGGTCGGCGCCGGATTCAACCGTCAGCTCCTGACCGACATGCTGCGAAAGCACTACGGTTTCCAGGGCGTCATCCTCACCGACTGGGCGATCACGTGGGACTGCCCGGACCGATGCAAGAACGGCGCACCCGCGGGTGAGCGCCCGTCGTTCGCCGATGTCGGGATGCCCTGGGGCGTCGAAGATCTCACGATGCGCGACCGCTTCGCGAAAGCCGTCGAGGCAGGTGTCGATGAGTTCGGTGGAACGGAGCGGGCCGACTTGCTGGTCGAGGCGATCCGCGTGGGTCAGCTGACGGTGGCCAGGCTGGACAGCTCAGTCGTGCGGATTCTCACCCAGAAATTCGCGCAGGGGTTGTTCGAGCATCCCTTCGTCAACCCCGATTCCGCGGCGCGGCTGGTCGGGAATCCCACGTTCCTCGCTGCCGGGATCGATGCGCAGCGCCGGGCGCTCGTGCTGCTCGAGAACAAGGGCCGCTTGCTGCCGCTCAAGTCCGGTCGCGCGCTGCGTGTGTACTTGCACGGCATTTCAGCGGACGCGGCGACGCGCGAGGGCTGGACGATCGTCACCGACCCCAAACAGGCCGATGTCGCCATCGTGCGGCTGAGCGCGCCTTTCGAGCGGCTCCATCCGCAATACGTCTTTGGCCAATTCTTCCACGAAGGCAGTCTCGCGTTCAAGGACGGCGATCCCGACTACGAGGCGTTCAAGCAGGCGAGCGCGGCGGTGCCGACCATCGTAACCGTCTACCTCGATCGTCCGGCGATCCTGACACCACTCCAGGGAAAAGCCCGCGCCCTGATCGCGAACTTCGGCGTGAGCGATGCCGCCCTGATCGACGTCCTCACCGGCCGTGCACGGCCGCAGGGAAAGCTGCCATTCGAGCTGCCGTCGTCGATGGAAGCCGTCGCGGCGCAGCGCTCCGACATGCCGCACGACAGCCCGCGGCCGCTCTATCCGTTCGGGTTCGGCCGGAGCTACTAACCCCGCCTTCCGTCGTGTCGATTTCCTGGCGAGTCGTTCGACGCTTCTATGACACCAACAACGGAGAGACGATGTTCAGGAGCCTCGCTATCGCGGCACTCGTGATGACGGCGTCAGCAGTCCAAGCTCAGCAACCCGCGCCACGAGTCAAGCCGGTGCGCACAGGATACGTCCCGGCGAACGGCGTCAACTACTATTACGAGATCTACGGACGGGGAGCGCCGCTGCTGATCCTCCACGGCGGGCTCGGATCCATCGAGATGTTCGGACAGATCCTTCCCGCGCTCGCGAAGGGACGTCAGATCATCGCCGTCGATCTCCTGGGCCACGGACGCACGGCGCTCGGGGACCGGCCAATCAATCCGCAAGCCATGGGTGACGACCTGGCTGCGGTGGTGAAGCGAAATTGGTTAGAGGAGTGGGCGGTAGATTGTCTACTCGGACGGGTCTCGGCTGGGCACGTGGAAGTAAGGAGGCATCGAGCCGGAAGCCGCGACCCACTACCGGCTGTGTTCGTGGGTGCCTTCTCCACGGATGGCGACAAGGTCATATTGGCTGGCCACTTTCGCCACAGTACGGCGAGCCGATTTCTTCTCCTCTGGGCATTGGCCTTTTTCGCCATCTTGTTCACGGCATCGACAGTCTTCGGCGTCGCTTTGGTGACTTCAACGTGGCCGTACGCTGGGAAGGTCGCGGCGGGGTCTTTATCGGTGCATTCATGATCGCGAACGGGTTGGCCCTATGGCGGTCCACGCAGCCGTTGACCGAAGAAGATGTGTGGGTGGTGTCAGCAGGCATTCAAGAGGCCCTCGACACCCCATCTAACAAGCCGCTGGAGCGGCCCGGCTTCGCCGGCCGCTCAGCGCCGAGCCGTTAGCCAGACAAGCCATGCTCCTGAGGGCTCTCGGGGTTGCAGCGGCCCTGGTCGTCACCTGTACCGCCTGCGCGGAACAGCAGGAGGCGTCCTACGCTGATCTCGCAGCAGCAGACCGGGCAGGCGCGATACAACGGGGCTGGATTCCCGACTGGCTTCCGAAAAGTGCTCGCGGTCTCCGTGAAGTCCACAATGTCGACACGAATCAGAGCATGTTGGCGTTTCGCTATGACCCTAGCGGCCAACTGACGGTGCCGAATAACTGTTCGCAAGTGCTGCCCTCCGAGGTAGCACCCATCCCGTTCGCGATGTCTTGGTGGCCGAGCGACGTCCCGCCGAGCAAGGGCGGGGCCCATCGTCACGCCTTTTTCATGTGCGGGAGAGCTCACGCATTCCTCGCGGTGTCGGCTACCGAAGGGGAGGCCTATTATTGGCGTCCGTGAGGCTGGCTAACGAGCCACTTGAGCGGGCCGGCGCGAGGCCGTGTGCGAACATCACGGCCGCTAGCGCCGGCCGCTCAGCGCCAGAGCGTTAGATGGTCACAAGATACGTAAGCTGTCTCGCTATCATCATCCTCCTGTCGTTCGGAGGCGCGGTGGCGGGAGCTGACGACCCGAAGCCATGGATGACCTCACTGGCAGTTGCGTCCAACACCACCCTTCGCTTGCGTTGGATTCAGCAGTACGAAGGCTATGAAACAGTCAAGCGCATCGATGCGGTACGAGGGGGCAAGGTCGTCAAGACGTTCCAGATGTCAGGTCAGCCTGTTTTCAACCAGGCAAAGACGTACCTCGCCTTGCCCGACTGTTGGCACGGTGGCTGTAGCACCGACATTCGGATCCTAGATTTAGTCGGACTAACCGAGTTGCCGCCCATCCGCTTTGATCGTGAATGGTTCTTCAAAGTGGTCTGGGACAGCGAGAAAGAGCTGCGAGTGGTGCTTGGCGCGATGAACGAGAAGGAAAAGACTGAGATCCGTTGTTTCGCAGTCCGAAGTCCCCAGCCATCTAACAGGCCGCTGGAGCCGACCGGCTGTGCCGGCGGATCAGCGCCTAGTCGTTAGACGGCCGAACGACGCATAACGACCTTGTCTCGCTACGACGTCATCCAGAATGAGCTGAGTGGATTGCGGTTGAGACAGGCGGTTGCTGCTGTCGTCCCTGCCATCCTTCTTGTTGCTCTCCTAGCCATTGACACATGGCCTGTCAGATCGCCAATCCTTTTGCTCACCCTCATCATGGCCGCTATTCCGTTGGTTTCGTTTCTGCTTCACCATGTCTGGAAGGCCGTGTTCCCCACCTATCGCCAGTGGGCAGCGCGGTCGGCGCAGATCGCAGCAGAGATTGCCCACCTGCGGGCTCGCGTCGCGACAATCTTCAACAGCTACCGTGAGCGCAACAAAGGTGAGCACTTCAAGAAGGCGTACACGCTGATCGGTAGGTCTGTCGCTGAGCTGGAGGAGGCGCTCGCAGTGGGAATGTTCCGCGAGCGGCGAGAGGTATTCGTGACAGCGTTCATACGTGCTGGTGTAGCTGTGCGCGTGACCGCGTCGATCGGGTCGCCATACAAGTGCGCCGCCGCCGACAACCCAGCTCGATGGGCGGGGCATGTCGACCGTCTTGGGTGCGATGAGATTCGGCAGTACCACAACCACCCAGTGCACAACGGAGATACGCGGCCCTCTCCAACAGACTTCCGAACGTCAGGGTCGCTTCGGCGACTGCTCGGCTCTCACGGGCCGAAGCTTAAGTCGTTTATCATCTGCTGGAACCAGCTGCGTGAATGGAAGGTTTTCGAGCATGACGATGACAAGCGACATTGGTTATGTTGCGAGTTCGACGCGGCTGTCTAACATCACGCTAGGGCGGTCGCGCTCCGCGCGCCGCTCACCGCGAAGTGATCAGGTGCCCAGGAGGATCTTGCATGTGTCGAAGCATTAAAACTCTGCACAATTTCAAGCCGCCCGCGACGGACGACGAGATCCGGGCATCGTCCTTGCAGTTCGTCCGGAAACTGAGCGGCTTCACACGGCCGTCCAGAGCGAACGAGGCCGCTTTCACGCGAGCGGTGGACCAGGTGACGCAGGCCGCGCGAACGCTGCTCGATGGTCTCGTCACGAACGCTCCGCCTCGCGATCGGGACGTCGAAGCGTCGAAAGCCCGGGCCAAGGCGGGTGATCGTTTTCGCTCTCAGGATGCGAGACACGCCACCTGACTATGCTGAGACCGGCTCCAGGATCGCGCGGTCTTCGACGAGGATGCAGGCGCTCTCCTCGGCGCGCCGGATCGCCTCGATACTGTCGGCGTCGTTCGCGAGCCGCTCGCGGTACTGCTCGTAGGCGGCGAGACTCGGGAAGCTGATCAGGGCCAGCGCCTCGTTCGTGGGGCCCGCGTACTTGGTCGGCAGCCAGTAGCCGACCAGCTCCCCGCCGCAGCGCGGAACGATCTTGGTGATGGCGCGCGCGTAGCGCTCGAAGTCCGGGCGCTTTCTCGCCTCGATCGTGTAGCGGATGCTCAGCGTGATCATGGCGCTTCCTCCAGGTAACGAAGATTGAAGACGCGCTGCAGCTGCGTGCGACCCGACGGCGTGACGAGCAGCGCGCGGGTGCCGCGCAGGCGGCGCACCCAGCCGCGGTGCAGCGCCAGCTCGGCGAGCGCGGTGCCCACGGGGCCGGCCACGTGGGGCCGCCGCTCGGTCCAGTCCAGACATCGCCGCGCGGGCGCCTGCCCTCGCCGGCCGTTCACCTCGATGCCCAGCGCGCGCAGCGAGCGCGCGCCCTTCGCCGTGACGCGATAGCCGCGGCCGTCGTCCTCGAGCCAGCGCTCGGCGACGAGCGCGTCGGCGAGCGCCACGCCCAGCCGGCCGGCGAGATGGCTGTAGCACGTGCGCGCGTCCTTCAGGCGCCGGGCGGCGCCGTCGTGTCCATTGGCCTCGGCCGGGCTCGGCAGCGGCGGCGCCACCACGGCCAGCGCCTCCACCACGTGGCCGACCTCGGCGCCGGCCAGGCGGTAGTAGCGCCAGCGTCCCTGCTGCTCGACGCGCAGGATGCGGCCGGCGACGAGCTTTGCGAGATGATTGCTGGCCGTCTGGGCCGAGACGCCGGCGCGCGCGGCCAGTTCGCCGGCCGGCCGGGCCTCGCCGCCCGCCAGCGCCTGGCACATGGCGGCGCGCGAGGGATCGGCCATGAGATTGGCCACGAACGCGATGTTGGGCTCGCTCATGCCGGCCAGCTTAGCGCTGCGCGCCGCCGGATGTTTCACGGCACGCCGAACCCAAATGCGCGCGCGATCGATCAGCGCACGTGCACGACGAACGTCGAGAGGCGCCCGTCCTCCACGTCCACCACGCGGAAGCCGGGCGGTCCGGGGTCGAAGTGCGCGGGGCCGCCCACCTTCGAGAGCTGGATGCAGGTGGACGGCGTCGTCAGCATCGTGAGTCCGCCGCGCTGGATCAGCTGCTCGCTGTGCACGTGGCCGCCGATCAGCCACCTCACCTGCGCCTGCCCCGCCAGCATCGCCATGAGCTCGCCGCCGTTGCGCAGCGTCATCGTGTCCATCCACGCGTGGCCGAGCGGCCACGGGTGGTGATGGACGAACACGATGGTCGGGGTGTCGCGATGCGCCGCGAGGTCGCGCGCGAGCCAGGCGAGCTGCGCGGGATCGAGCACGCCGTCGGCGTGGTCGGGCTCGTGCGAGTCCAGCGCGATCAGGTGCGTGCCGTCGTGGTCGAAGCTGTAGTAGCACGGTGCGTCGGGCGCCGGCGCCTCGGGGCGCAGCGCGCGGTTGAACGCCTCGAGGTTGTCGTGATTGCCCATCAGGAAATGCGCGCGGCACGGCAGCTCCCCGAGAATCTCGCGCAGGCGCGCGTACGACGGCGCGTACTCGGCCGGCGTCAGCGTCCGCTCGCGGTGCAGGATGTCGGGGCTGGCGAGGTCGCCGCCCAGGACGGCGAAGGCGGGCGCGGGCTGCAGGCGGCGGACGGTCTCCACCACGTGGCGCAGCGAGGCGTCGGTGTCGAACTCGACGTCCGTCCCACGGATCCGCCACGTCCCACCGGCCATGATGTGCGTGTCGGTGATGTGGACGAATCTGAACATGGTGTGGCGTACCATATCATCGTCGTGGCCATGGACGAGTTCGTCATCGAGGGCGGCGTGCCCCTCAAGGGGACGGTCACACCGAGCGGCAACAAGAACGCCGCCTTCCCGCTGATCGCCGCCGCGCTGCTCACCGACGAGCCGGTGCGTCTCAAGAACCTGCCCGACATCGCCGACGTCCGGACGATGCTCGGGCTGGTCGAGCAGCTCGGCGTCGAGGTGGACCGCCACGACCCGCACACCGTCACCCTGCGCGCGCGACGGATCACCGCGACGGCGCCGGACGCCGACCTGCTGCGCCGCGTGCGCGGCGGCCTGGTGCTGATGGGCCCGCTGCTCGCGCGCGAGGGTGAGGCGCGCGTGGAGCGCTCCGGCGGCGACCAGATCGGCCGCCGGCGTATCGACACCCACGTGCTCGGGCTGCAGGCGCTCGGCGCCGTCATCCAGCAGGACGACGGGCTCGTGCTGCGCGGTCGGCCGCTGCGCGGCGCCGACATCCTGCTGGACGAGGCGAGCGTGACGGCGACGGAGAACGTCGTGCTGGCAGCGGCGCTGGCCGAGGGCACCACCGTGCTGCGCAACGCGGCGTGCGAGCCGCACGTCCAGGAGACGTGCCAGCTCCTGACCGCGATGGGCGCCCGCATCGACGGCATCGGCTCCAACCTGCTCCGCATCCACGGCGTGCCGAGGCTGCGCGGCGCCGAGTTCACGCTGGGGCCGGACTTCATGGAGGTCGGCAGCTTCGTGGCGCTGGCCGCGGTGACCGGCGGCGAGATCATCGTGAAGAACGCCGGCCTCGAGCACCTGCGCATGGCGCTGGGCGTCTTCGGGCGGCTCGGCGTGCGCACGCGCGCCGACGGCGACGACCTCATCCTGCCCGCGGGGCAGTCGCTGGCCGTCCGTCCCGACCTCGGCAACGCCATTCCGACCATCGACGATGGCCCGTGGCCCGCCTTCCCCGCCGACCTCATGAGCGTGGCGCTGGTGACGGCGACCCAGGCGGAAGGCGCGGTGCTCTTCCACGAGAAGATGTACGAGAGCCGGCTCTTCTTCGTGGACAAGCTGATCGGCATGGGCGCGCGCGTGGTGCTGTGCGACCCGCACCGGGCGCTCGTGCACGGGCCCGGGCGGCTGCGTGGCGAGCCGACCGGCATCCCGAGTCCCGACATCCGGGCGGGCATCGCGCTCGTCGTGGCCGCGCTCTGCGCCGAGGGCCGCACCGTGATCCGCAGCGTGGACCAGATCGATCGCGGTTACGAAAACATCGACGCCAAGCTGCAGGCGCTCGGCGCGCGCATCCGGCGCGTGCGCGTCTGACCTCGCCCGACCCGGGGAGCCCGCCATGAACGACAACGCGTATCGCGTCCGCGCCGAGCACGGCGACGTCCAGCTCGGCACATGGGTGACCATGATCCGCACGCCCGCCGTGCTGACGTTGTTGAAAGCGGCGGGCCTCGACTTCGCGCGCGTCGACATGGAGCACTCGCCGTTCTCCATGGAGACCGTGGCCGACATGGCCACGCTGGCGCGGGCGCTCGACTTCCCGCTCGTCGTGCGCCCGCCCGAGGGCAACCGCGAGTGGATCACGCGGCTGCTCGACGCCGGCGTGTGGAACCTGCACGTGCCCCAGGTCGACACGCCCGAGCAGGCGGCCGCCGTCGCCGCCTGCTGCCGCTACGCGCCGCTGGGCGAGCGCGGGATGTACGGCTTCGGCCCGCACACGATGTACCAGACGCTGGCGCCCGGCGAGCACATGGCGGCCGCCAACGCGCGCGTGCACGTGACGGCCATGCTGGAGACGAAGCGCGCCTTCGACCGGCTCGACGAGATCGCGTCGGTGCCCGGCATCGACGCGCTCACCATCGGACCCACCGATCTCGCCCAGGACCTCGGGGTGCTCGGCACGCCCGCGCAGCGTGAGACGCTCGATCAATACCGACGCCGGCTGGTCGAGGCGGCGCGCAAGCACGGCAAGGCGGTGGCGATGCTGACCGACAGCGTGGAGGGCGTGCGCCAGATGGTCGCGCTCGGCGCCACCATCATCAATTACTCGTCGGACGCCGCCGTCCTGCGCGCGGGCTACGCGGCCATCGCCGCCGAGGTGCGCCGCGGGCCCCGCGGCTGATAGAATCCCCCTCCGTGAGCCCGACCCCGACCGGGCAGTCCGAGACCGTCCCCGTTGCCGGCATCGCCCTGCACCTCGCGCGCGCCGGCAGTGGCGCGCCCGTGCTGGTGCTACACCACGACGTCGGCCGCCCCGAGCCGGCGCTCTTCGACGACGCGCTCGCGCGGCAGTTCAGCGTGCTGGCGCCCTCGCATCCCGGCTACGACAAGTCGGCGCGCCCGGACTGGATGCGCAGCGTGCGCGACGTCGCCGTCGTCTACCAGTGGCTGCTGGGCGAGCGCGGCCTCACACGCGATGTGACGCTGGTCGGGCTCGGCTTCGGCGGCTGGATCGCCGCCGAGATGGCGACCATGGCGCCGCGCGCGTTCCGCCGCCTGGTGCTGGTGGGCGCGATGGGGATCAAGCCCGAGCGCGGCGACATCGCCGACCAGGCGCTGGTGTCCTACATCGACTACGTGCGGCTCGGCTTCGCCGATCAGCGCGCCTTCGACCGGCTCTTCGGCGCCGAGCCGTCCACGGCCCAGCTCGAGCAGTGGGACCTGAATCGCGAGATGACGTTCCGCATCGCGTGGAAGCCGTACATGTACGGCCCCACCCTGCCGCACCTGCTCGGCGGCGTCGCCACCCCCACGCTGGTCGTGTGGGGCCGCGACGACCGCATCGTGCCGCTCGAGTGCGGCGAGCGGTACGCGAAATCGCTGCCCCACGCGCGCCTGGCGATCGTCGAGGGCGCCGGCCACTTCGTGGACATGGAACAACCCGACGAGCTGGCCCAGCTCGTCACCCGATTCGTGAACGAGGCCTGACGGGGAGATCCGATGCACCTCATGTATTTCACCGAGCAGCCGATGTCGGCGTATCCCGAGCAGGAGGGGCGCGACTTCGGCGCCACCGCGCTGATGTTCAGCAACAAGAACTTCGATCCGGTCGCGGGCAGCCGGCTCTACAACGAGTACCTCGAGCACTACCGGCTGGCCGAGGAGGTCGGCTTCGACGGGATCATGCTGAACGAGCACCACAACGCGCCGTTCTGCATGCAGGCCAAGTGCAACGTGTTCGCCTCGATCCTGGCCGCCATGACCAAGCGCGTGAAGCTGGTGCTGCTCGGCAACCCGCTGCCGCTCGCCGACAACCCCGTGCGGCTCGCCGAAGAGCTGGCGATGATCGACATGGTCTCGCGCGGGCGCCTCGTCTCCGGCTTCGTGCGCGGCGGCGGCCAGGAGCAGCTCGCCGCCGGCGTCAATCCGGCCTACAACCGCGAGCGCTTCGAGGAGGCCCACGCGCTGATCGTCAAGGCGTGGACCCAGCCCGGGCCGTTCCGCTGGGAGGGCACGCACTACCAGCACCGCGTGGTGAACCCGTGGGCGGTGCCGCTGCAGACGCCGCACCCCCGCGTCTGGATTCCCGGCGTGCTCAGCAAGGAGACGATCATCTGGGCCGCCAGGCAGCGCTATCCGTACATCGCGCTGAGCACCGAGATCGAGGCGACCAAGAAGATCTGGGAGACGTACGACAAGGTCGCCCAGGAGGTCGGCTATTCCGGCGGCCCCGAGTACCGCGGCTACCTGCAGCGCTGCCACGTGGCCGAGACCGAAGAGAAGGCGATGGCCAACGCGCGACAGTTCATGTGGATGCAGGGCGAGTTCACCGGCCTGGCGCATCCGGTGTGGTCGAGCCCGTCGGGCTACTTCTCGCCCTCGTACCGCACGGCCTTCGTGGAGTATGCGGTGGGGCGGCGCTCCAACCCGCGCGGCGCCGCGTTCGAGGACCAGATTCACAACCAGCAGATCGTGGCGGGCACGCCGAAGACGGTGATCCCGAAGCTGCGGCGGCTGCTCGAGGAGACGCGGCCGTCGATCATGGGGTTCTGGGCGTCCGACGGCTTCGTCTCCAACGAGGACACGAAGACGTGCATCCGTCTCCTCGGCCAGGAAGTGCTGCCCGCGCTACGCGACATCGGCAAGGAGCTCGGCCTCTGGAGTCCGTTCGAGGCCAACGCGCCGACCAGCATCCATTTCCCGGAGCCCGCGCGCCCCAAAGCCACCGCGCGTTAGCATGAAGACCCTCATCGAGGGCGGCTGGGTCGTCGCGCACAACGGCCGGAGTCACGAGGTCCACGAGCGCGGCAGCGTCGTCGTCGAGGACGACAAGGTGCTGCACGCCGGCGGCCCGTACGCCGGCCCCGTCGACGTCACGATCTCCGCGCGCGGCAAGCTCGTCTCCCCCGGCTTCATCAACACGCACGTGCACACGGCCGGCGCCGGCGGCGACTACCTGCTGCTCGACATGGCGAAGAACGACTACCGCACGGCCAACTACATGAGCTTCGCCGCGCCGCTGAAGGGCAAGCAGAGTCCGCCGCCCCCGGACGCGGTGGCCGCCCTCCGCGCCTTCGTGTTCCTGCATGCGCTGAAGAACGGGACGACGACGGTCATCGACGTCGGCGGCCTGCGCGGCGACTGGGAGGGCTACGCGCGCCTCGTCGACGACCTCGGCGTGCGCGTGTACGCGAGCCCGCCGTTCCGCGATCGCGACACCTATATGGACGCCAAGGGCCGCCTCACCTACGAGGAGGACACCGCGGTCGGCCAGGCGCGCCTGCGCGAGGCGGTGGATTTCGTCCGCAAGTACGACGGCACCGCCCAGGGGCGCCTGAAAGGCATGCTGAACGCGGCGCAGGTCGAGACGTGCAGCGAGCCGCTGCTGCGCGCGGGCAAGGACGCCGCGCGCGAGCTCAACGTGCCGATCCACACCCACGCCGGCGGCAACCTCGTCGAGTTCCAGCGGATCATGGAGGAGCACCGGAAGACGCCGGTGCAGTTCCTGGCCGACATCGGCTTCCTCGACGAGCGCACCCTGCTGGGCCACGTCGTGTTCACCACCGCGCATTCGTGGCCGCGCTACCCGTTCGGCGACGACCTGCGCGTGCTCGCGCAGACCCGCGCCACCGTCGGTCACTGCCCGTACAAGTACGCGAAGATGGCCATGACGCTGCAGTCCTTCCAGCGCTACCTCGAGGCCGGCGTCAACCTCGCGATCGGCACCGACACCTACCCGCTGGACATCGTCGCCGAGCTGCGCTGGGCCTCGATCCTCGCCAAGGTCAGCGACGCCAACTACCAGGCCGGGCTGCCGCGCGACGTCTTCAACGCGGCGACGCTCGGCGGATGCACCTTCCTCGCGCGCACGGACCTCGGGCGCCTCGCCCCCGGCGCGAAGGCGGATATCGTCGTGATCAACCTCGACCAGCTCGGCGCACCGGTCTACGCCGACCCGATCAAGGCCCTCGTCGACGGCGCCTCCGGCCGCGACGTGGACACGGTCATCGTGGACGGCAAGGTGCTCGTGCAGGGCGGCCGCGCGACGCGCGTGAACGAGGACGAGATCTACGCGAAGGCCCGACGGGCGACCGAGCAGTACTGGAGCCACGTCTCCGGCTGGCGCTGGGACGGCGCAACGGTCGATCGGATCGTGCCGCCGGCGTTTCCGATGAGGAGGCCGTCATGACGCCGCGATCGCTCCGCACGTCCGTCTCGATCGTCGCCGCCGCCGTGGTGCTCGTGGTGGCGCCGGCCCGCGAGGTCTCGGCGCAGGGGGATCAGGTCACGTGGGGCGTGCACGTCGTGCTCGCTCCGACCTGGTTCGATCCCGCGGAGTCGTCGGGGATCATCACGCCGTACATGATCTACTACGCGCTGCACGACGCCCTCGCCAAGCCCATGCCGGGCCAGCTCCTGGCGCCGAGCCTCGCCGAGTCCTGGACCGTCTCGAAGGACAATCTCGCGTATGAGTTCGTCCTCCGCAGCGGCGCCCGCTTCCACAACGGGGAGCCGGTCACCGCGGAGGACGTGAAGTTCTCGTTCGACCGCTACCGCGGCGCCGCCGCCAAGACGCTGAAAGAGCGCGTGGCCGCCGTCGAGGTCGTGGATCCCGCACGCGTTCGGTTCCGCCTGAAGCAGCCGTGGCCGGATTTCCTCACCTTCTACACGACGGCCACCGGGGCGGGCTGGATCGTTCCCAAGAAATACGTCGAGAAGGTCGGCGAGGACGGCTTCAAGAAGGCGCCGGTGGGCGCCGGCCCCTACAAGTTCGTCTCCGCCACGTCGGGCGTGGAAGTCGTGCTGGAGGCGTTCGATCAGTACTGGCGCAAGCGGCCGAGCGTTCGGCGGCTCGTCTTCAAGGTCATCCCCGACGAGTCCACGCGGCTGGCCGCGCTCAAGCGCGGTGAGGTGGACATCGTCTACTCCATCCGCGGGGCGCTCGCCGAGGAGTTGCGCCGCACGCCCGGCCTGCAGCTCAAGTCGACCGTGCTCCACGGCACGTTCTGGGTCTACTTCCCCGAGCAGTGGGACACGAAGTCTCCCTGGCACAATGTCAAGCTACGCCAGGCGGTGAGCCTTGCCTTCGATCGCAACGCCATCAACCAGGCCGAGACCCTCGGCTTTTCCCGGATCCCCAACAGCATCGTCCCCGACATCTTCGACTTCTTCTGGAAGCCGCCGGCCGCGCAGTACGATCCCGCGAAGGCCAAACGGCTCCTCGCCGAGGCGGGCTATCCCAACGGGCTCGACGCCGGCGAGTACTTCTGCGACGTGGCCTACGCCAACGTGGCCGAGGCCGTGCAGAACTACCTGCAGGCCGTCGGCATCCGCACCACGCTGCGGCCGCTGGAACGCGCGGCCTTCTTCAGCGGCTACGGCGAGAAGAAGTTCAAGAACCTCATCCAGGCGGCCAGCGGCGCCTTCGGCAACGCCGCCACGCGACTGGAGGCGTTCGTCGCCGCGGGTGGCGCGTACGTCTACGGCAGCTACCCGGACATCGATGGACTGTTCCGCGAGCAGGCGGCGGAGCTCGACCGCAAGCGCCGGGAAGCGATCCTCAACCGGATCCAGCAGCTCGTGCACGAGCGAACGATCTACGCGCCGATCTGGCAGCTCGCCTTCCTCAATGGTGTCGGACCGCGCGTCGAGGAATCGAGCCTGGGCGCCATCCCCGGCTTCGCCTACTCGGGCCCCTACGAGGACGTGAAGCTCAAGAACTGAGGGGAATCGTCAGGACGACCCGGCAGCCGCGCGGCGCGCCGTCGGCCTCGGAGGCGGGACCGATCGCGATCGCCCCGCCGTGGGCCTCGGCGATGCGGCGCGCGAGCGTGAGGCCGAGACCGACGCCGCGCCGCGCGTCATCGCCGCCCGCGTCCGGCGTGCGTGCGGCGTCGCCTCGGTAGAACGGCTCGAAGACGCGCTCGCGATCGGCCGGCGCCACCCCGTGGCCTGCGTCGCTCACGCCGAGCGCCACCCTCTCGCCCTCGACCGCGGCCGACAGCGTGATCGGCGGCGCGCCGTACTTCGCCGCGTTCTCGACGAGGTTCCAGAGGGCGCGGCGCAGCAGCGACTCGTCGGCGGTGAGGGCCACCGGCGGCCCGTCCTCCACGCGCACCGGCAGGCCGGCCGTGAGCGGGTCGTGACGCGCGCGCTCGGCGATGTCCGCGAGGAGCGCGCGCGCGTCGACGGCGCCGATGCGCGCGGGCAGGCCCGCGACGTCCAGGCGGGCGGCGGTCAGCACGTCCTCGATCAGGCGGTCGAGCTCGGCGAGATCGCGCTCCACGTCGCGCACGCGCCGATCGTCGCCGTCCGCCTCCCGCGGCAGCAGCGCAAGGGCCACCCGGATCCGCGCCAGCGGCGAGCGGAGCTCGTGCGAGACGTTGGCGAGCAGATCCTTCTCGGAGCGGACGAGGCGCTCGACGCGCTCGGCCATCTCGTTGAAGGCGCGCGTGAGCTCGCTGATCTCGTCGCCACGCCGCCCGTGGGCGCCGTCAGCCGGCGCGCGCGCGGACAGGTCCCCGCCGCCCAGGCGCCGCGCCGCCGCCGTCAGGCGCTCGAGCGGCCGCGAGATGCGCTGCGCGAGCGGCCGCGTCGCGATGGCCACCACGAGGAGGGCGAGGCCGACGATGACCACCGGGCGCCAGAGCGGCGGCGCGCCCATGGGACGCGGCACCGCGCCCTCCACGAAGGCGACCACGGCGCCCGACGACGGATCGCGGATGGGCGCGGCGGCGAAACCCATCGGACGCGCCCGCACGACCACGCGCCCGGCGCGGACGGCGGCCTGCTCGGCCGGCGTGAGCGCCGGCAGCTCGTCGCCGGCGGCGGCGATCACGCGCCCCTCGAGGTCGCGCACGCGCACGGCGAGATGGAGGTCGTCGTGGATCTGTCGTAGCCGCGCGCCGAGCGCGGCCGGATCCGCAATGCGCTCGCCCACGAGCGAGGCCAGGTGGCGCGTCATGCGCGGCGCCATCTCGCGCCGGAAGGCGTCGCGGGCCCCCAGCGCGAACACGACGGCCGTCGTCACCGCGACCACGAGGAGAACGCCGAGGAAGTGGAGGTAGATCCTCGAGTGCAGGCGCGCCACGTCAGTCGGCGTCCCGCGGCAGCACGTAGCCGGCACCGCGCACCGTCTTGATGTACCGCGGCTGCTTGGGATTGGCCTCGAGCTTGCCGCGCAGCTTGCTGATGTGCACGTCGATCGACCGGTCGAAGGTCTCGTAGGTGGCACCCTTCAGCGCGTCGAGCAGCTGCTCGCGCGAGAGCACGCGGCCCGCCGCGCGGGCGAGCGCGGCAAGCAGCTCGAACTCGTACGCGGTCAGCGCCTGCCGCTGGCCGGCCACCATCACCTCGCGGGCCTCGAAGTCGATCTCGAGCCCCCCGGCGCTGAACCGGTCGCGCGTCGCCACGCGGCGGCCGCGGCGCAGCACCGCGTGGATGCGCGCGAGCAGCTCGCGGGGGTTGAACGGCTTGGCGAGGTAGTCGTCGGCGCCGAGCTCGAGCCCCACGATCTTGTCGACGTCGTCGCCGCGCGCGGTGAGCATGATCACGGGCAGGGCCGCCAGCTCCGGCGCGGCGCGCAGGCGGCGGCAGACCTCGAAGCCGTCGGCGCCGGGCAGCATGACGTCGAGCAGCACCACGTCGAAGCGCCCCTTGCGCAGGACGCTCAGGCCGCGCTCCCCGTCGCCGGCGACGGTGACGTCGATCTCGTGCCGGCCGAGATACTCCGTCACCAGGGCGCCCAGGCGGGCGTCGTCGTCGATGAGCAGCGCGGCCGTCGCGGTCGGCACCCGTCTACGGTAGCAGGGCGCGCGGACTCAGCGCATGCCGCGCGGCCCGTGCGTCCGCGCGTAGCCGGCGACGATCTGACGCTGCGCCGGCGTCAGCGTGTCGTGGATCTCGACGATGGCCTGCGTGATCGCGTCACCGATCGCCTGCCGGCGCTGCGCCATCTGCGCGTGCACGGCCTGCAGCTGCGTGGCGTCGAGCCGGTCGCCCTCGAAGAGCACCAGCACCTGCTCGCGCTGCGCGCCGCGGTCGGGCCGCTGCGCCTCCATGGCGGCGAAGACGCGATCGCGCGAGGCGTAGATCGCCGTGCGCTGCTCGGCCGTGACCGCGGCCTGGTCGAGCGCCTCGTCGAGCGCGGCGGAGATCATCCGCTTCATCATGCCCGCGTGCATGCCGGCAGGGCCCTGAGCGTGGGCGCGCACGCTGAGGAGCCCCACCACCGCGATCGCGGCGGCCATCAGGAACACCGTCGTCACCCGCTGAATCGTTCGTGTCGTCATGACTGTCCTCCTCGTCGTGATGTCGGCGGGCCTTCGTGATCCCGCAGGCCGAGGATGGACGGCCGGCATGAAGCTGGTGTGTGCCGAATGTAAAGATTTGTTGGGCCGGGATGGCTATAATCCACGCCATGAGCATGCTAGAGCGCGCCGAAGCCGCCGAGCGGGCCATGAGCGAGGAGCTGGACCGGACCGTCGTGAAGTCGGTCATCTACGTCTCGGGCGACCGGGACCCGAGGGTGCCCCTCACCCGCCCCGACAACGGCAAGCTGGTGATGATGGGTCAGGACCCGCGCCTGCCGCGGATGCCCGAGCGGCCCACGCTCCTCGACTTCTTCAAGTACCGCTTCGGCCCCGCCAACCACCTGATGCAGAGCGCGCGGCTCGCGCAGAAGAACGGCGTCGCCGAGAAGCTCGTGCTCGCGTGCCTGCTGCACGACATCGGTATCGCCGGGTTCATCCGCGGCGATCACGGCTACTGGGCGGCCCAGCTGCTCGAGCCCTACGTGGACGAGGAAGTCTCGTGGGCCATCCGGTACCACCAGGCGCTGCGGTTCTTCCCGGACGAGTCGGTCGGCTATGCCTACCCGCAGATGTACATCAAGCTCTTCGGCGCGGATTACGAGCCGGACCCGTACATCCAGCGCGACTACGCATACGCGCGCGCGCACAAGTGGTACATGAGCGCGCGCCTGATCTGCGTCAACGACCTCTACGCGTTCGATCCGAACGTCAAGGTCGAGCTCGAGGAGTTCACCGACGTGGTGGGCCGCCACTTCAGGCAGCCGAAGGAAGGGCTGGGCTGGGACGCCAGTCCCTCGGCGCACATGTGGCGCACCATCATGATGCCGACGAAGTACCTCTGATCGCCGTCGCTCACGCCTGAGCTCTCCCCGCGCCCGCCGTGGCCGTCGGGCGCGAATGCCCGCCGATGACCGGCCGTCCAACGATTCGGAGGCTCCTGCCATGACCACGACCACGCGACGATGCACCGCCTCACTGCTCGGCCTGCTCCTGGTGTTCGGCGCGGCTTGTCGCGCGCAGGCCGCCGCGCCGCCGGCGCCGGCCGCAGGCCCGGACGCGGCGGCTCCGATCGGCCGCACGCCGCCCCGGCTCAGCTACGTCGACGGCGAGGTCTCGTTCTGGCGGCCGGGCGCGGCCGATTGGGCGCCCGCCCAGATCAACACGGCGCTCGTCCCCGGCGACGAAACGTACACCGGCAACCGCGGCAACCTCGAGCTCCAGGTCGGCGCGCGCGCGTTCGTGCGCGCGTGGGGCGACACGCAGCTGGGTCTCGTCAACCAGGAGCCCGACTTCCTGCAGCTCAAGCTCACCGCCGGCCACGTCTCCCTCGACCTGCGCAGCGTGGAGCCGGGTCATACGGTGGAGGTCGACACGCCGGCGGCCGCCTTCACGATCGACGCGCCCGGCTACTATCGCGTCGACGTCTCGCCCGAGCGCACCACGTTCATCACGCGGCGCTCCGGCCGCGCCACGATGACGCCCGCGGGTGGACAGGCCGTTGCGGTCGCGCCGAGCGAGGAGATCGTGCTGGAGAGCGCTCCGGCACCGAGCATCCAGAGCTTCGTCGCGCCGGCCCTCGATGTCTGGGACACCTGGAACTACACGCGCACCGAAGAGCTGATCGATTCGATGAGCGCGCGGTACATCCCCGCCGGCGTCTACGGCGTGGACGATCTCGATCACTATGGCGCCTGGCGCGTGGTGCCGACGTACGGTCCGGTGTGGGTGCCGAGCGCGGTGGCGACGGGCTGGGCGCCGTACAGCACCGGACGCTGGGTCGCCGATCCCTATTACGGCTGGACGTGGGTCGACGACGCGCCGTGGGGCTGGGCGCCGTATCACCACGGTCGCTGGGTCAACGTGAACGGCTACTGGGCGTGGGCGCCGGGCCCGATCGTCGCGCGTCCCGTCTACGCGCCCGCGCTCGTGGCGTTCTTCGGCGCGCCCGGGGTGCGTGTAACGGTCGGCGCCCCGTTCGTGAGCTGGGTGGCGCTCGGCTGGGGCGAGCCGCTGATTCCCTGGTGGGGCTCCGAGCGCTTCGTCGGACACGCGTCGTGGGGCGGATGGGGCGGACCCCGGATCGTCAACAACGTCGTGATCAACCGGACGACCGTCGTCGACGTCCGCAACGTCACCGTCTACAACAACGTGGCGGTCCGCAACGCGGTGGTCGCCGTGCGTGCGGACGCGTTCGGCCGGCGCGGTGTGCACGAGGCGCGCGTGACCGAGGTCGACGTGCCGCGGCTCGAGCCGATCCACGGGCGGCTGCGCGTCACGCCCGACGCGTCGAGCTTCGTCGCCGGCAGCGGCGCCGCCGTGAAGCCGCCCCCGCAGATTCAGCAGCGCCAGGTCGTCGCGACGCGCCGGCCGGTCGCGCGCGTCGAGCGGCCCGACGTGGGGCGCGAGCGCACGGCTCCGGCCGTGACGACACCCGCGCCGCGCATCGTGCCCGCGCCGAGGCCGGCGTCGACGGCGACGGCACCCACGGCGCCACGCGCGCCGTTCGGCGCCAGCCAGGTCGAGCGCCAGCGCGCGTCGGTGCCACCGCGCTTCGAGGCTCAGCGCGCGGAGCCACGGACCGAGCCGGCGCGGCCGGAGGCACGGCCCGACGCCGGGCGCGAGGTCGGCCGTCCGCACGAGGGAGCGCCGCGCGCGCTTCCCGGTGAGCCGGCCAATCGCGTCTCGCCGTGGCGCCGCGAGGGCGGCGAGCGTCACGGCGCGCTGCCCGCGCCCGCGGCCCGCGCGGCCACGCCGGCGCCGGCCGCCCACCCGCCGGCGGCGGTGGATCGTGGCGGCGACGCGCGCCGCACGCCCCCGAAGCCCGCGGCCGATCACGGCGAGCGCGACGAGCCTCCCGCGCGCGGACGCGCCGACCGTTAGAAATGGGGGGCCCCGAAATGGCCCCCCAAACCCCCCAGCCTTCGGAGCGTCCCGGCGAAGCCGGGCCGCTCCTCTAGACCGCGCCCGCCGATGGGGCCCCGAAATGGCCCCCCAACGTTCGGAGGGCCCGGCGCAGCCGGGTCGCTCCTCTATACCCCACATGCTCGGGGCGCCCCGGCCAAGCCGTGGCACCCCTCGATACTCCGACCGGCGACTAGCGGCTCGGCGGCGGCGGCGTGCGCCCGAGCACGTGCTCGATCGCCAGACCCACCGCGAGCAGGCGCTCGTCGCTGTCGGGCAGGCCGTCGAGCGAGATGCCCACCGGCAGCCGCGTGGTCGGGCCGAGACCGGCGGGGATCGTGAGGCCGGGCATGCCCGCGTTGCTGCCGGGGTCGGTGTTGCGGATGAACCGTACGAACGTCTCGAGGCTCGACGCCTCCGGACCCTGGGGCACGGCGACGCTCGGTGTCGTGGGGCCGATCAGCGCCTCCACCGCGTACTTCTCGAACGTATCGACGAAGTGCTTGAGCAGCGCCGGCCGCGCGTTCAAGATGGCGCCGCGGTAGATCGGCTCCGCGTCGACGAGCCCGGTGGGTCCGGGCAGCTTGCGGGGCACCACGAGCGTCTCGTAGGTGCCCTTCACGTCCTTGCTCGCGATCTGCGCGGCCACCTGCTCCACGGTCTTGCCGGTACGGTACTTCGCGAGGTACGCCTTGAGATCGTCGTAGGCCTCGTAGAGCGCCACCGGAAAGCTGACCCGGTCGTTCAGCGCCTTGAGATCGGGCATGTCGACCTCGACGATCGTCACGCCCGCGGCCTTGAGCTTCTCCAGCGCGGCGTCGACATTGGCCTTCGTGTCGGCGTCGAGGTCGGCGAAGAAGTACGCGCGGTACACGCCGAGTCGCACGCCGCTCAGCGACGCCGTCGGCGGGATCTTGCCGTGCATGACGACCGAGTCGAGGAGCGCGACGTCGACGACGGTCTGCGCCATCGGCCCGACGGTGTCGCGCGAGTGCGCGATCGGCGTCACGCCCTCCTGGCTGTAGCGCCCGAGGGTCGGCCGGAGCCCGGCGCCGCCCGTCAGGCCCGCGGGAATGCGGACTGAGCCGCCGGTGTCGCTGCCGAGCCCGCCGGGCGCCAGCCGCGCGGCGATGGCGGCGCCGGTGCCGCTGCTGCTGCCGCCCGCGATGCGCGTCCGGTCGTAAGGATTGCGCGTGCCGATCGGCGGCGCCGTGAAGAACGCCTCGTTGTAGCCGGAGATGCCGAAGGCCAGCTCGTGCATGTTCGTCTTGCCGAGGATGACCGCGCCCGCGTTGACGAGCGACCTCACGGTCGGCGCGTGCTCCGTCGGGACGAACTCGCGCAGCCCGGGGGTGCCGGCGGTGTTGGGCAGCCCGGCCACGTGCGTGTTGTCCTTCACCACCAGCGGCACGCCGTGCAGCGCGTCCCTCCGCCGCGCGCCGAGGGCCAGCTCGGCATCCGCCCGCCGCGCGGCGGCCAGCGCGCCCTCGCGATCGAGCGTGATGAACGCGTTGAGGTCGCGGTTGGCCTCGGCGCGCGCGAGGTACGCCTGGGTGAGCTCGACGCTGCTGACCTTCCTGGAGCGGATCAGCTCGGCGGCGTCGGCCACGCCCAGCTCGGTCAGGTCGACCGGGCGTGTGGGCGCGCTCGCGCATCCGGCGGCGAGCGCGAGCGTCAGGAGGATGGCGACGGCGCGAACGAGCATGGTGATCTCCTACGGCCCCTCGTCGCGCGGCGTCGGCACCGCGCGGGCGGGGAACTCGCGATAGGCGTGGCGCGCCATGACGTCCTCGCGCAGATCGACGCCGAGCCCGGGCGCCGTCGGCAGCGCCACGTAGCCCTGCTCGACCCGCAGCGGATGCACGGTGATCTCGGCGCCGCGCGCCTCGAAGTTCACGAAGTACTCGGTGATCAGGAAGTTCGGAATGGCCGCCGACACCTGCAGGGTGGCGGCGAGACCGACGGTGGTGGAGTTGTAGTTGTGGGGCGAGACGACGACGTGGTACGCCTCGGCCATCGCCGCGATCTCCCGCAGCTCCTCGATGCCGCCGACGTTGCACACGTCGGGGTTGAT
>Ga0137418_10000728_pt1 | contig 30023 bp, 32 predicted proteins | sample CZODoug3_1_2_16f_FD_122242 | JGI IMG/M metagenome (GOLD analysis project Ga0137418, IMG submission 122242) | Vadose zone soil fungal communities from Angelo Coast Range Reserve, California, USA - CZODoug3_1_2_16fungal (Hybrid Assembly) | ecosystem: Environmental > Terrestrial > Soil > Vadose... | reverse complement strand
CAGAAGGTCAAGCGTACCCTGCAGGAGATCGAGTCGAGATTTGCCCTGTGCCATTGTTGTAGGCTTCCGACAACAAGTTAATTCGTTTGATGTCGAATGTCAACAGTAATAGAGGTTAAGATCCAAGAGGAAATTCGTTTGTTCCAACGGGTTTATGACTGAGTGCGAACTCAACCGGTTTATGCAACACCATTTAGTCAGTTGAACCGACGGCATTCCCCATGCAGAACCGCTTTTTCCGGCTGTACTCAATCAGACTATGGCCGGGATGGTGTTCCGCCTGAATCGACCCTCGCGAACGACTCTTAGCTATTGAGGCCCCTACAAGTGGATGTCGGCCGAGTGTTGCGTCAATCCATTGAGATCGCCCGGGTTGCCGGACAAGTGCCAATCGCGGGTTAGAAACGGAGTTCTGGGAGATCACATACAATGCCGATTGGTTCCTTCCAATGGCCTCCGAAGTCCTGCAATCGACCTAGCAACCCTTCGGCGGAACACCGAATGTTCTTGCAGCTTCTAACTGACTGACAAATGGGAAGTTGGCTCCCCGGGTAGGATTCGAACCTACAGCCTCTCGGTTAACAGCCGAGAGGATCGAAGATCCAAGTGCCCTATCTGGTGTCGCTTATGAGAAATTGGGAGCCATTTTTCCCTCTCTAGTTGCACCAACACCTGCACCCACAGTGCAGTTAAAGTATCCTGATTCAATGAGCGTTCGGCTTGGAACCGAAGGCTTGATTTTCTGAGAGATGCGACTACCGGATTCAGAGACCCCATCGCCACCTAGTTTGAGCTACGGTAGTTTCCATAAGCGGCCGGATCGGCTGTCAAGCAAAAAGCGCGCGACGAAGAAGAAATCGTGCAAGAGCGCTGAGTCGGAGACGGTGAGGTTATCCTGAGGACGAGCAGATCGCGAGCACACGTGCTGCCGTGGCTTGCTTCTCGGAGCTATGGCCAATTAGTGCATTCCGCTCTGACAGTTGGAATGCGGTATCGTAACGTTCTCTTCATCGCCGTCGTCAGAGTCAAATTTTGACCACTGAATTTGAAGTCTTCGTCTTGCATGATCTTATTTTCTCCGCGAGCTGCCGTACCGGCGGACCATCTCAAAATCGAACCGTCCTGTTGGTGTCAGTCCAAGGTCTGCCGACGCTATGTGGAACCTGCCCTAGCGAAGAGGTGGTCAGCAGATGCGGTGCGTTCCTCATCCAATTCCTTGACGTCTGCCCGAGAGTTTGCCTTCTCTTCCGTCACTTCTTTGCAACCATGTGCGCCCTTGCATAGAGCGTCCGTTACTTCCGTCCCTTTCAGATAGCGGAGTCGCGCGGATTCGTCGGTTCGCAGCGTCACTTGCGCAAGGCCAATTAAGGTGGCGTGCTCTGCCCTGGTCATCTTCTCGTTAAGCATCACTCCGCTTCTTTCCACAGCTACAAACGACGGAGTTCCGTCTTTACCGTTCAAGCGCTTTGTGAATTTCGAAACGACAGCCGCAGGTGGGAATAGAGGCACAGTCTGGCCCAGAAAAATGGCCTGGCATGGATAGAGAACGCCGCCTTTTAGAATCTTTCGAGACACTGCATCTGTGCCTAGTGCATGCAACAAATCGACATCGGGAAATTGCCATTTCGAGAAATGCGCAATCAACGCTAGCACTGTGGTGTCGGGCTTTGGGAATCGACGGGGAACAATCGCAAGCCGTCGTTCTACCTCGCGCAGAAGTTTTTCGACTGTATGGCAATCCTGTCCGCAAACGACCAGTCCGTGATTTCCAAGTATGAAAACGTCGGTCTCCGGCGCAGTGGCCACTGCCTTTGCGATTGCCTGCGCTAGTGGAATGCCGGATGCTGCGTACGGAATCCACTGCCATTGCAGGCCGGCTAGTCGCTCCCTAAGTTGGTCAGGTCCATCCACACGTATTGCCCAGGCAATGGCGTTGATCGAGTGCACGTGGATGACAACACGATGCCGAAGGAGGGCATGCATTGCCGATTCAATGGACGGCCGCAGTTCGTCCTTCTGAGCATAGCGCGACGCAATTTCTGCGCCGGTCCGGATAGACTCTTTGACTTCTGCCAATTCCAGCGGCACGAGCATCTCTTCTTGCATTGCATGAGACAGCCATTTGCCGGATGCCTTAATCCATAGAATTCCATCGAGCTTTATGGAGGTATTCCCGTTGCTGGCTTGCGCCAGCAGCGAATCGTTGCCGACTCGGGCGGATAAATCGCGAAGGGACATGAGCTCTCTTCCATCTCGTACGGACAAAGGTTTTGGTTGCGCTGAATTCTTCACAAACTATTACCTCCTTGTTCCTGGTTGCCGCACCTTTCTTCCTTTACTTGCAATATCCGTAGTGCGTCTTGGGCTTGATATTTTGCTCTGGACTTTGCTCTGTTCTGGCCAATCTTGAGGGAAGCCTTGAAAATGGCCCCGACGGAGAGGATTCCTCCCAATTTGTGCGCAGCAAGGGAGGCTAGACCCATGGATGCGATGCATCCGCAGGATGCGCAATCAGGATTCCCGCCAAACTGGCATGGGGCGATCTTTGTTCGCAAGTCAGCCGACAACGTCTGGGTGGTGAGTGCGAAAACACAATCTTTGGGGTTGTGCGGCGGCGAGGCGAACTGCCGAATCACCGCCTCGGGCATGTCTAGTTTCGGATATTGCTTTCGCAATTGCGTCATATCCGCAATGGCCCGCGCCCGCTCCTCAGAACCCAGGATTTCAGGCATTTGATCGCCAACCTGAGGAGTGAATAGGCTGAACCATACCTTCTTGATCTCCCGGCGTGGCGTCCAGAATTTCAGGAATTCGGCCAAGTATCCTGGTCGCTTCATCATTTGACCTGTAACCGTGCAATGAATCGTGATCCTTTGGCCCACGATGTTTTTTAGAATACGATCGTAGGTTGCCGGCGCTCGCCGGAGATCGTGTTCCCGTTGCAAGCCATCGATGGACACGACTACGTGCAGACGCGCCAGACTCGCCCAGGTCGGACCCATTGTTCTGAAGGCGCTGGTAACAATCTGCACGTGGATTCCACGCGCCAAGAGCAGGGGAATCAGCAACTCTAGTTCGCGATACCGCACCAGCGGGTCGCCCCCGACGATAGATAGGTGCAAAGGCTTCAGCCGATCGACGGCTTCAAGAACTCCGTCTACCAGGGATTGGCCCCTTCGATCGTTCAGGTCGCGCAATGTCTGTCCGCCGCCCAGATGCGCGTCGTCATACGCGTAACAACCCGGACATTTCAAGGGGCATTCACGCGTGATTTCTATCGAGAGAGAGGGGTGTTCACCCTTGAGGATCTTGCCCCATGCTTGAAAAACTTGAGACGTGTGCACCGGTGATGGTCCTTTCCTGATCGCACGCAAAATGTACGGTCCGTGAGTATGTTGCTTAGCTGCAAGCCTCGCGGGAGAGACTGCGGGGCACAGATTCTGTTTCAAAGCATGTTCGGTCCCTTCGGTACTTCGTCAGTTGAGGAAAGTCGGCTTTAGGAAAAAGAGGGAGGAGAGGTGTCTGTCGCGTGATGCACAAAGGTAGGGTCGTAGGAAGGTCCTCCACCTTCGAAAATCTGACCAAACGAAAACAAGCTGGCCTGAAAGTGGGGAGCGGAGGGTGGGCAATCCGAGGCGTGGTTCTTCGCGGCAAAGAGTACTTGGGAATAAAGCTGAGAAACCAGGTTGTTCAGATTGCCATGTGGTTTGACTGCAGGTGGATCGGGCAGCCCATCGAGAGATGCTCCAACAATCATCAGGCACAACAAACACGTCGCGATTTGGGCTCTCATAGTCTTGTAGCCCTGTGCACCTATCCGTCGGGAAAGAGTGTTGCTTACAGTCATTGGCCCAGGCAGCAAAGGCATCCCCTGTTCCTACGATGCAAGAAACTCTATGGGAGATAGCTTGCGACCAGAAGGGATACATGTACAGCGAAATGGCAATCGGCCCCAAGACCAGCCGCTGCTGTGGTGGTTACTCGGTCTGAGACGAGCGAGGAGAGAAGGGCCAAGCCAAGCCTCGCAAAAGAGGCGACAGGAACTAGATGTGGCTAGTGATGATTTTTAGCCTAGCTTTCGCCTCTTCTTCACTATGGGGAAAATCGTGGGGACTCCATCCATGCGGAGCCACATCATTGCACATCGTGCCACCACCAAATTCTTCCTTAACTCCTTTATTTTCAGAAACGAGATTGAAAAGGATGGACTTCCAAGAGGTAGCTCGCCTGGCTTGGGCGCACGCAGTTCGACTCCAACAACTCCACCCATCACTTCTAACTGCTAATGTTTCCAACAAATCGGGGAATCTGAAAGACAAGCCCGCCGCGGAATGTTTGCGTTGCTGTGTCAAGCAGGGAACCAAGTACACGCTCGAAGGGCACGAAGTGGAGCTCGCCAAATACGCGGCGCAGAAAGTCACCGTGAAGGGAACGTTGAAAGGCGAGACCCTGACGGTGGAATCCGTGCATCCGGCGAAGTAACTCAGATCACTACCGGGAACATTCGTCGCAGGCTTTGCCCTGCAATCCTTCGATTCCTTCTTTCGCGATGATGGGAACCATGATGAGGGCCGCCACTGGGTCGGCCCACCACAGACCGAAAAAGGCGTTGAGCAGCAGCCCGGCGAGCAGGATGGCGGACAGGTACGTGCAAAACTCTGTTTGTTTCGCGTCCGCGTGCATGGCGGCGCTGCCCAGGGCGCGCCCCACCTTTCGCTTGGCTCTGGAGAGCAGGGGCATTACCACCAAAGAGACGCAGGCCAGAACGATTCCCGGAATGCTGTGTTCGGGAGCCCGACGGGACCACAGGTCCAACACAGATTCATAGGCGATGTAGGCCGCCAGCAGGAGAAAGCAAACGCCAACAATCCTCAGGGCCCGCCTCTCATTCAGCTCGCGGTGCTGAACTTCTTCGTCAACAGACATCCTCCACAGCAAGACCGACCCGGATGTCACTTCGATGAAGCTATCGATTCCAAAACCTACGAGCGAAATGCTACCGGCAATTGCACCTGCGACGACGGCCACCACACCTTCTAAGGCATTCCACACGATCGTGAAGTATTCGAGCCTTCGTCCGCGCCGGACGACAACCGCACGTTCCAAGATGGCGGTTCGAGCCATGACCTCAGTCTATAACGTGCCGTCGCGAAGCCGGACTGAGGCCTGTCGCAATCCCAAAATTGGGCTTGCAGCCCAAGCAATGGAAGAGTGCAGGCGCAACTGACAGGCTGCTGTTTTCGGCCCAACTGTTAATTCGCAGGTGCTTGAAACTCTGACCGGATGAATGGTTTGATCCCTTCCTCGCTTGTCAGCCGAAGACAGAGCAGCTCGCCCCCACGTTCCAGGTCAATGTGAAAATCGAAAAAGGGGCAGCACTTGCCCTCAGCCACTACCCAGTCGGCCAGCTCCGCGAGAGAGACATTCGATGGACTGTACTGAAATTCGTAACCCTTCTTTGTCTTCACGATCTCTTTCCGTCCCGCGATCAGCTTGTCGGTCAACTGTTTGTGGCGCACGCGCTCCGCCGGATCCAGAGCTTTGCTATTGCAGTAGAATTTGTTTTGCGTCGTCAGCACCTGTTTCCCTTTTCCTTGGTCGTCGTTTCCTGGGGCGACGCTTGCAGCAGCGCAGCACTTGAAAGCAACGCCGCAAGCCCTGCAACCGCTCCACGCTGCTTGCGCTTTTTTCCGTTTCGCCCTCGGTGCCCTGTCATGACTGTCCTCCCATGAGACCTTCCATGTCCCATGACAAAATGCTAGAACTTAAAGTCAACTTTAAGTCAAGCATCTATATACGAGGCCCAGCGGGGGTAACGAAATGAAGATAGGCGAACCCCGGTGAACAGGGACCCGAGGAGTAGATTACGAAATGTGTGGGAGCGCTTGAGTAGCGGATCTATATAGGTCGTCTCTCCGAGCAAAACTTGCCTTCCGGAGCTTCACTAGGAAGAGCAAGAGCGATCGAGCCACATCCAACAAGAAGGAGAGTGGCGCGTCTATCCCCCTGCCGTGCACACCTTTTGACTTTGTTGGTTAGGAACGGGCGAACTCGTAACCGCCAAAATAAAAGACTTAACATGTGTCTGAGCAACGACTTGAAGAGCCCTACTTTTCTAGCGACTTCCGACACCTGCATTGAATAAACAATTTGCCGCCTTCCGCGCCGGTCCGGCGACGGAGAAGAAGTTGTCTCATGATCTGCCTTCTCATAGTTGATCTGGTCGGGAAGGCGAGCAAAGAGTCAGAAATATGTCGTAATTTGTTCCGGCGGATAGCATTTGCGTCGGCCAGTCCCACGGAGGTAACTGAGCATGATCTTGAGGAAGGGGCAGAGATATCGTTGCCAAAACCGGGAGTGTACCGCTGAGATCGAGGTTACTAAGGACTCGGTCGAAGGACCATCAAACCCCAGATGTTGTTGCGGAGCGGCAATGAAGAAACCTTACACGAAACCAGTGCTAAGAATGCTCGACGAGGACAAGGCAGCTTTACCGGAGCTTTTTGTTGGGAGAAGAGCATAGAGGTGTCAGTCCACTCACAACGCTGCCCGATCCGGCCCCAGGACGAAATCAATGTTGGATAAACTCGGTCTATCTTTTGCGGTCGTCTTTCTTTTGCTGGGTAGCATCCTTCTTTATGATGCAGTTTCCAAGTCGGATCTAACTCAAACCGCTAGGGTCATCGGTGGAGCCGTATTTCTTGCACTTGGCTTGGTAACCCTCTCAATGGTCGCAAAAGACTGGTCGAAGTGGAGGAAACACCACAAAGATGCCGGAAGATCAATTTCCAATTAGCGTTATCAACACGAGAAAGCCAACTTGAGACTAGTGACGTCAGCATCCGGCGTAAGTGGCAATCGATTCAAGACATATTTAACGGAAACCCGTGGTCCTATCTGAGAATATTCCGGCCTTGCTTGGAAATTTCATCCCCACCATCTCCCGATGTTCATTCTTTAGGAGTAGCCTGAGCCAGAAGCATTCTGGACAAGCAGAAAGCGTGGTCCTTTCGGAATGAGGATCGAAGTGACTAATGAGACTGGATTAGGCGGCGCAACGGGCACAACTCCTTCGACTCCATCTGGCATCACCCGGGTATTGATCGTAGACGACGAAATCAGCACGCGGAAGGTGCTGGCGGCAATGTTGGGAGAAGCTGGAGTACGGTGTAAAACTGCTGCGTGCGCTGACGAGGGCCTGAGGGTCCTCGAAACAGAATCAGTGGACGCAGTGCTCTCTGACCTGCAAATGCCTGGGATGTCAGGTATGCAATTCCTAGCGCAGGTTCGGCCGCGGTACCGCCATTTGGCTTTCTTGATGATCACGGGCATGGACGATATTCAAGTGGGCATAGAAGCAATGAAAAAGGGCGCGGACGACTATCTTGTCAAGCCCTTGCGGATTGAAGTGGTCATGGCGAGTCTCGAACGGGCCCTGGAAAAGAAGCGTCTGGAGCAGGAAGTAGAGAACTATCGTATGCACCTCGAGGGGATGGTGGGAGAGCGGACTCAGCAACTTAAATCAGCGCTGCTGCGGATCGAGCGAAGCTATGAGGATACACTTGAGGCGTTGGGTGCGGCCATCGACCTCCGCGACAGTGAAACGGCGGGACACTCAAGGCGTGTCGCGATGTACTCGACCAAAATTGCCAAGGAGTTGGACGCTGCCGAGCATGAACTCAAGACCATCATCAGGGGAGCTTGGTTGCATGATATTGGGAAATTAGCGACGCCTGATGCAATTCTTCTCAAGCCGGGGGCTCTCACTCAAGAGGAATGGCGTGTCATGCAGCGACATGCCGAGATCGGATACGACCTAGTAAAACGCATACCTTTTCTCGCCCAAGCTGCCGAAATCATCTTGAGTCATCATGAACGTTGGGATGGCAGTGGCTACCCTCGGGGACTGAAAGCAACGGACATTCCGCTTGGGGCGCGAGTATTTGCCGTTGCAGACACCGTGGATGCGATGACGTCTGACCGTCCCTATCGTTCTGCCCGCTCCTTCGAGGAAGCAGGGGAAGAAATTCGCCGCGGGTCGGGAAGTCGCTATGATTCTCAGGTGGCCGATGCCTTTCTAAGCGTTGGAATCGAGAATTGGAAAGCAATGCGTCGTTCCATCGATCGCCCCTCTGCAACACCCTGAGAAACAGGATTCCTAGAAGCCGGGCGTTCCGCAGAAAGTACGTCTCTCAGCCAGTCCAACTGCCTCGCTGCTTCGAGGGAGGGTAGTTGTGGTGCACGGCTGATTATTCGGCTTACTTACAGGAATATTCGTCGGACCTCCGGCTTGACCTTGCTACTCACTTGCCTCCCCCCTAGCTTCAGTCGTTCGCTTGCCTCCTGCGTATGAAAGCCAGTCTTCGAGAACGGACAGTTGGCTAGCTGGGACATTTACAAACGAAAGGCCCATTCCTACCCGTTCGAGCGTGTAAGCGACTCTGGCATCCGTCTGAAAACACACTCCGCGGTTTCTGATCTCTATAAGGAGCAGAGCGCCCTCAGGGAATGATTGGCTTGTGCGCACGTAACATCCTCCTTTGCTTAGATTCGTCGTCTCGCCCCAAACCTCCCTGCCGGAACCAAACTCGGTAGCTCGGAGTTCGGCAGCGAAGGGGAGTCTTCTTGGTCGTATCTGTGGGGCATGTGCGAATCCCACGACTTTCGCCTCCGAAGGCCGTCCAGGCAGGTTAATTCGACCGGCTCAATCATCCATCCCGCCACAAATGATTCCAATGCGGTAGCGCTTCTGGTCGGAGTACCAATCAGCGTCGTTCACTGAGGGAGTTCGGCGCTGCAAGGAATGGCTCGAAGCGTGGGTGCACGACAAACTCCCTGTCCGGCTTTTTCATCGGTAAGAAAGAGTGCGCAAGCGCAAACACTTGTGAGACGGGCCTGGAGGACCGTTCAAGAGCCTTAGGCCGCGCTTGGCAGCGAGCCTCCTATGCCTGTCATGTGCTCCCGCAGCAAGCACTTGACGCTGCTTTTTTTGGTGTGGGAGCGCACCACTCACGAGGCAGTTGAGCCACTCTCTTGCTCGGTGTTCCGAGCAAAACTACAACCCGATGATTTTAGCGGCAGGTTCTGCTTAAGCTTACTGCCATAAATAACAGGAAAACAATGATCAATCGCTTCCTGCACCCCAGGTTGCCAGGCACTGAGAAGGGCAATCGTCATAATCATAAAAGGTTCGGCGTTCGAGGAGAGAACAGCCCCCCGAGCGCTGTAGATATCGCGCACGAGCGAACAAAAAAACATTCGACCCTCCGAACCTTGTATGCCTTTTCGATTGTTCAAACGGCAGCGCTTTCGGTGTCGGAACCTTTCTGAAGGCCGGACACAGTAGTCTGTTCCGTGAAGTTAGAGCCTGGGGACCTGGAAACACCAAGAGATGAAGATGGCGGAAAAGACTAGGCCTGGCGTCATTTCTGACAGCAGCCAATCTCCCCGGGAGGGACGACTTGGAGCCCAGAGCCACCTCCGGCGCATCGAGCGGCGGGAATGGTGGCTTTGGACCACTGCGGTAATCATTACTTTGCTTTTGACAGCAGGGATCTTGTCGTTTTTGCCTCCTATTTTGCGTTCGGGCGAACAGTCTGAGTCCGCATTTACCCTCCAGCGCGCGATGTGGGGCCTTGTCGGCATTGTATTGCTCTTTGATATCTACACCGTTTATCAGCAGCTTCAACTCCACCGGACCCGCCGGCGCCTGTTCGAGCGAGAAGAACTGTTCCAGCTTATCGGCGACAACGTAGCCGACATGATTGCTGTTGTCGACATGGAAGGCAACCGGCTGTACAACAGCCCTTCCTACCACAAAGTGCTGGGCTACACGGACGAGGAACTAAGGGGTTCGTCCTCTTTCGACCAGATCCACCCCGAAGACCGGAATCGCGTTCGTGATGCTGCCATCGAAGCACAGCGCACTGGAGTGGGCAAGCCCCTGGAATATCGCATCCGCCACAAAGATGGCACATGGCGTGTGCTGGAATCGAATGCCAGCGTCATTCGATCGTCCGGAAGGGAACCGGAAAGATTCGTCATTGTGAACCGTGATATCACGGAACGCAAAGAGGCGGCAGAGTCTCTCCGCCTGACAGAGTCCGGCTTTCGCTCAATGATTGAAGACGCTCCGTACGGCATCTTTCGTGCCGCGGTCGACGGAACTCTCTTGCGGGCAAATCCGGCGCTGCAAAGGATTCTGGGGTACGAGGAGATCCATGAACTGCTCAAAGCTAACCTTGAGAGGGACATCTTTCAAACCGCGGCCGATTTTCATGGACTCAGGGAGCTGCTCGACAGCGGAAATGAATTCAAAGATGTCGAGGTGGAATTGAAGCGCAAGGACGGCAAGCCCATCACCGCCCGGTGCACCGGAAGACGAACAACGTCGGAACATTACAGCGTGCCTTGTTTCGATGTATTTGCAGAGGATATCACTGAGAGGAGAATCCTAGAGCGGCAGTTGCGGATGGCCGGGAAGATGGAGGCGATTGGACGCCTCTCGGGGGGGATCGCCCATGACTTTAATAATCTGCTTGGGGTGATAATCGGTTACAGCCAAGTTCTCAAACGAAAACTGGACGCTGGAAGCGCCTTGCTCGAGCATGCGGAGGAAATCGAGAAAGCCGGGCAACGTGCAGCATCCTTGACGCGACAGCTTCTGGCTTTCAGCCGCCAACAGGTCCTAACGCCGGCAACCCTGAATCTTAACGACATGGTGACGGACATGGCCAAGATGCTTCCGCGCCTGATCGGTGAAGACATAGCCGTCAGCACCTCATTGTACGCAGACTTGGGGATGGTGAAGGCAGACCAAAGCCAGATCGAACAAGTGATTATGAATCTTGCGGTCAATGCAAGGGATGCGATGCCGGAAGGCGGCAAGTTAGGGATCGAAACCGCAAACGTAGAGTTGGACCAAGCTTATGTGTGGCAGCATGCCGGCGCGAAACCCGGGCGCTATGTCCGGCTGACAGTCGTTGACTCAGGCGTGGGAATGGACACCGCCACATTGGCCCATATTTTCGAGCCATTCTTCACCACCAAGGAGGTCGGGAAAGGTACGGGATTAGGCCTCGCCACGGTTTATGGTGTGGTCAAACAGAGTGGAGGGTACATCTGGGTGGACAGCGAGCCTGGGCGGGGTGCCTCATTTCAAGTATTCCTGCCCCGGGTCGAAGAATCCGACATTACCGTCGCGTCAGCTGCACCTTTGTCCGAGAAGATCGAAGGATCAGAAACAGTTTTGCTGGTCGAGGACTCTGAGCCCCTCCGGAAGCTCACACAATCTTTCCTTGCTTCTCACGGGTTCCGCGTGCTCGTTGCCCAGAACGGAGAGGAAGCCATGCACGTGGAGGAGCAGCATAAAGGCAAAATCGACCTGTTGCTGACCGATGTCGTCATGCCCGGGATGAATGGGAGAGTTCTCTCGGAGCGATTGCTGCCGAAGCAGCCAGGTATGCAGGTTCTCTATATTTCTGGATATACAGACAGTTTCATTGCTGGCCACGGTGTGCTTGAGCAAGGCGTGGCACTTCTGCATAAACCATTCACCGAAGACGCACTAATCGGGAAAGTCCGCAAAGTATTAGACAAGAGAAGCGCGGAGGGCGGCGGGCCACGAACTTCGGAGCGGATGAGGCAAGGCCAAGTAAATCCGAGATAACCAGGGGCAGAGGAATGAATACGCTTCTTGTTGTGGATGATGATGAAGCCATGCGCCGGATGATTCGCGTGAGTCTCGGCGATAGTTATAAAATCATCGACACCGGAGAGCCAGAGCAAGCCTTGGCTCTGGCGCTGGAGCACAAGCCGGATGCTATTTTACTGGACTTAAGGATGCCTAAGTATTCCGGGTATGAGCTTTGCCAGACCTTCACTTCTTTCAGCTCCACGCAATTGATCCCTGTGCTCGTCATCAGCGGGGAAGCCGGCGACAAGACTAAACAATTTTGCCGGGATCTGGGAGCGGTGGCTTATTTTGAAAAGCCTGTGGATTTTGACGCCCTTCGGACACAGCTCTCCGAATTCTTGCAGATCCGGAGAAAAGAGCGGCGATCCGAGGTTCGGGTTCGCCTGAGGATTCCGCTCAGGATTACCGGAACCGACCAGGATGGACGGCCGTTTGGAGTTTTGACGACAACCGAGAATGTCAGCCGGAGCGCCTTCTTGTGCGCGTGCTCGGCCGCAATGCCGGAGCGGTCCGTCGTAGATGTTTACATGGCACATAACTTCGAAGAGCGTGTCGGAATATGCGAGGTTGTACGTTCCGAGTGGGAGGAGACGCCCTATCCCCGGTATGCCTGCCGATTCACCGAGAAACTCGGACAGTGGGTTCTGGAGTAAGCCGATCAAATGACAAGCTGTTTGATGCGGTGTCCATGGAAGCAAATTTTTTGACTTGGTTCCTCCGGCGTATGACGCCTTCCCATAAAATGCCGTGTTCCGCCTGGAAGAACTGTGGGTGTTGCATTCAAAATTCTGTCCCGCTCTCAATTCAGGTTCGCTGAAAGCGGGACCTGCGAACCTGGCTTTGTTCGGCCAAAGCGTGAGGGGAAAGTGCCCGGGCTTATTGGTGGATCCTCTGGCGACAAAGATAAGCGGCCGCAGAGCGCAGCGTGGTTCGTGTCGCATCATTCAGATAAGGAGAGACGCGGAGTTGGGTGTCTTAGAGATGAGATACGTGTGCGGAGGAACGGCCGGCGTTCACCGGAAGGAATTCGGCGCCGTAACGAAACAATTTTTCTTCGGGAAGTTCCTGCACGTAGACGATGCGCGCGGAAACGGGAATTTCAGCCAATCCTGGGGAGCAAGGGGCGGCAACTTCGATGCCCGCCGATTCTTGATAACGCCTGCTGCTCTTGAAGCACAGCCCACCGCGGGAGATGTTTTCGCAGACGACGATATCGTCCCCGAAGCCGTCGAGGCGCACACAACCGGCGAAGTTCACATCAATTCGCATGTGCCGGCGCCGGTTCTTGGCGGATTTGGAAGGCACAGAAGCTTCCGCAGGTGGAGGCTCAGCCATAACTGGCACAGCTTCGACCGCGGACGGAACGTCGGGATCCTTGCTGGCATTGCTCTTCCAGAGGGTTGATCTCCTGCAGTGCTTGCAGTCGCGGAGAAGGCCGTCGTGGACCGCATAGACGTCCGATTCAAAAGAACTGTAGTCGATCAGTTCATGGAGGCCGCAGCTATTACACCGCAGCGCCATGCTATGGCGGACGTTTTCTGCGTCCTTTGCGGATGTGAAATCAACGTCCCAGAATTTGAGGTCGGTGTTGAGAAACGCCACTCCGTAGGTGTAGTAGCCGTCTGCGGAGCCGATCTGGCCGACGACTCGAACTTCTGCCTCTCGGTTGCAGTCAGGCTGAATGAGGATCAGCTCTTCTTCGACACCCAGTTTATGTGTTGAGACGATGCCTGCGCCACGACGGCTGAGGACGACGGTCTTTGTCTTTTCCACAAAAGCTACACCCAGCGCGTCGGAGCCAATGAGCAGTATGGCAATTTCTTTCTGGATCCGATTGTCGGCCCGCACAGTGATCGCATCGTGTTTTTCGGCAGTTTGCATTCTAAATCTCCTAATGGGTCACCCTCTGCGAACGTTACGGACGACAGGACCGGCCTTCAGGCAGCCGCACCGGCGGCGAGTTCTATCCGGTTGCGCCCAGCGCGTTTTGCCGCGTAAAGCGCTTCATCGGCCAAGGCCTGCAATTTGCTGAAAATGGACGGTTTCTGGTGCCGTTCGAATCCCGCAAGCCCAAAGCTCGCGGTCACTCTGACAGTGCATCCCCCGAAGGTGAACAGCGTCCGGTCGAGTTCCTTGCGGATGCGTTCGATGACCGCGACTGCGTCATCCTTTGCCGCATACGTAAGGACCACCAAGAATTCCTCCCCGCCCAGGCGCCCGCAAATATCGCTGCTCCTGGTATTGGACTTGAGAATCTTCGAGAATTTCTGCAGAACAGCATCGCCGGCGTCATGGCCGAAAGTGTCGTTCACCTGCTTGAAGTGATCCAGGTCACCAACGACGACCCAGCAGGAATACCCGTGCCTGGCGGCGCCGCTCAGCTGGCCCTCCGCCCAGGTTTGTATGGCGTGCCGGTTGGGTAATCCCGTAAGCGCATCCGTGAGCGCAAGCTTTTCCATGAGCCTAGTCTTCGTTCTCAGCTGCCGATGGAGTTCGATGGTCCTGATACCGACAGCCACTCTCGCCAAGAGCTCGCCGCGATGGAACGGCTTCGTCAGGTGGTCGTCGGCTCCCGCGTCCAGTGCTTCGACAAGACAATCTTTGTCGGTGCTGCCAGTCAGTACAATGATGTAACTGTAAGCGTCTCGCGAACTTGATCGAATGCGCCGGCACAATTCCTCTCCCGAAAGGTCAGGCATCACCCAATCCAGAATAACCAGGTCGGGCCGGTGCTCTTCGAACAAGTTGGTGGCTTCTTGGCCAGTTTTTGCGAAGTAAAGCTTGTACTGTTTCTGGGATAATGGCAGCTCGACCAGCTTGCGAGAAACCGGCGAATCATCAACGATCAGCACTTTGTAATCCTTCCCCGTTTCCCTCATGGATCCCTCAGTTCTCGCGGGCACCCTTACGTCCCGAACATTGGTTGCCTGCATATCAAATGGCGTAGAACAGATTTGGTTCGTTGCAGCCGGCTTGCTCCTGGTTCTTGCGCTGGCCTCGCCGGACTCGCCGAATTTGCGGCTCTTCTCAGTTGTGGTCTGGTGTTCCATACCAGAGAGTCAAGCAATCGGTGGCCCAAGCCGTCATGTTAAGCTATCTCCTTTGTTTACAGTTAGATACATACAGACCGCCCGGCTTGATGCATTTCCAGAACAACCGGTGATTGTCTGAAAAACAGACAGCTGTACGCGATTCAAACAAGTTGTCTAGCGGTTACGACGAGGTCATCACACCCAGACCTTTGCTCTCAAGATTGGCCGAATTGCGAAGGAATCCCATCCGGGTTCGCATACCTTTCAGAGCATGGCGCCGCACCCCGTCGGCGCGGGTTCATGAAACGAGACCGCCCCAAACACCTGTTGCTCGATTGGGAAGCGCGAGCCCTAGCAACGGGCACGCCATCATGAATGGACGAATCCGGGCGAATTCGATTGGTATCGGCTGGCGGAGAATGACCCGGTGCTAATCGACTTCTTGGCCCAAGTCTGCGGGCGGAAGTCCACCGGATTCAGCCGAATCGCTGTCCCCTAAAATTCGATAGAGTTTTGTCCTGCTGATCCCGAGCAGTTCTGAGGCGCGTACTTTGTTTCCGCCAGCGCTTTGGAGTACGCGGAGAGCGTACTTTCTCTCCATCTCTCCTAGCGTGACGAGAGTCTCTCCCAATTGATCGCTGTCTATCTGATTCTCACGGATGTATTCAGGGAGGTCACCAACATCGATGGCCTCGGCCTCCGTCATCATGCAGGCGCTTCCGAGCACATTTTCAAGTTCTCTGACATTTCCCGGCCAGGAGTACTTTGCGAGCAAAGCCTGTGCACGCCGGGTGATACCGCGGACCGGTTTGCCGTATTGCTCGGCGAATCGTTTTACGAAATAGCGCTCGAGAAGCGGCAAGTCGTCTTCCCTCCGGGCAAGAGAGGGAACATTGATATGCACCATACCAAGCCGGTAGTAAAGGTCTTGACGAAACCGGCCATCCTTCACCATCGCCTGGAGGTCTCGGTGAGTGGCTGCGATTACCCTGACGTCCACCCGCCGGACCGCTGGGGAGCCCACGCGCTGAATCTCCTGGTTCTGCAGAACTCGGAGAAGTTTCGCTTGCGACGCAGGGGAGAGTTCACCGACTTCGTCCAGCAGCAGCGCGCCTCCGTTCGCTGTTTCGAACAGTCCAAGGCGATCCTGAACGGCTCCCGTGAAAGCGCCCTTGACATGGCCGAAGAGCTCGCTCTCTGCGAGTGTTTCGACCAGTGCCGAGCAATTGCATGTTATAAACGGTCCCGCCGCCACCGGGCTCATCCGGTGCAAGGCTTGCGCCGCAAGTTCCTTGCCCACCCCTGTTTCACCAGTCACGAGCACCGTCCGGTAGTGCGGAGCGATACGGCGGATGCGATGGAACACTTCGAGCATCGCCGCGCTGTGTCCCACCATCGCTGCAAACTGAGAGTTATCGAGAAGCTCGTTCTCCAGTTCCAGACAACGCTGACCCTTGCGCAATTCCAAAAGAAGTGAATCCACCCTCTGCTGGAGCTTCGCCACGTCCACCGGTTTGGTCAAATAGTCGGCGGCCCCTTTCTGTATGGCTTCGACAGCAAACTCGGTACTGTATTCCCCAGTGAGCAAGACGACCTCGGCCGCGGGATCGAACTGCAGGATCTTCTCGAGAACCTCGATGCCGGTGGTCCCAGGCATCACCAAGTCCACGAGGACTAAGTGAGGCCGCTGTTGGTGGACCAGTTCCAGTCCCGCTTGCGGGTCTCCGGTCGTAGAAACGACTACCTGATCACGGGAGAGAACCGTCGAAATGAACTTGAGATGCTGCACGTCATCATCGATCGCGACAACACGGAGCGTGAAGTTGGGGGAGGAAGTCATGTCAAATCCGAATGGCTTTCGCGCAGATGCTTACTTCAACAGTTAATATTGTAAACTGGCAAAGAGCGCCTTGCGGATGCCTGTCATCTGGGTGTTCCAAAAGGGCATACTCCCAGACCGGTACCGTGAATGTGGTTTGAGGCGATTCTTGCCGAGTACAGTTCCGAACCGACGTGGCCGGTTTCACTTGATTGCATAACAGTGTCGGCTCCTCCGGTAACTTTGCGCTTCCGAAGTACTCTCGCAGCCGATTCCACGCGTTCCGTTTGATCGTAACTTATGCATCGCGCCCATGTGCGCGAGCAAACTGGCCTGATGATCCCGAGAATTCAACAGAGACTTACCAGATCAAAAGCACGGTTATTGAGAATAAATGCGGGTGCAGCTCTTATAGGGGTGCCCGATTCTTTCAAGCAGGTGCCCCAAGCCACTCGGTTTGGGCTGCGAAATTGTTATTTCAGAATCGTGGCGCAAAACGTGCTATCGGCCCCAAATGGGCCTCCGCACAGCGGGGTCTGCGAAAACTGGTTTGCTTGCCCAAAATCCTTTATCGTGTCGGGGAAATCCACGCCATAATGAAATCCGGATTTTCCCAGCGTGTACCACGGATAGATACAGAAAGCTCCTCCATACACGCTGCAGTTCGCGAGAACCTCCGCTTTTCCGCCGAGATCGCTCACCGCTGCCCATTGATTCGCTTGTGATCCGTCGCCAAAAGTCACGGACTTGATTTGAATCGGTGAAGTTCCCGCCCACTGCGAAGCCTCGTAGGAATCGCAACCTGTTTCTCCCGGCACACAAAATGCGCCCTTCGACGTAAATACGGGCTCGTGCCCGATCTCCCACACGAATGAATTGGGAGCATCATTCACGTTCCCCCAACCCAGCGCATTGCCAAGTGCTTGCGTATCAAACGCCGGCATCAATGGTCCCGTGTTCGAGGAGTTCAGCACGATCGTTCCCGAAGAATTCATCGTCACATCCGAGACTGTCACATGGAATCCGTCTTGGGCGGCTGTCGTGAACCAATGCACCGTCACCGTGTCTCCCGCCTTCATAATCAGCGGATTGTTTGGCCCGGTTCCATCCGTCAACATAGCGTTGAACGCCGCGTTTTCGTGGAATACCCCTTTCTGTCCCGTCGAGGTCAGCCGCCACACCGGTGAACAGACCGAATATGTGTTCGGAGCAAACTTCACATTGAAGCCGCCGTCTGCTCCGCAACTCGTGACGATCGAGTCTGGATAAAATTGCAGCTCCACGAACGATTGCCCGAACAAACTCTTCGGGTCCGTCACCGTTCCCCCAAACCAGAACGTCGGCCCCACGTTTGACACCGGAAACGCACCATCGCTCGGCAGCACCACAGCCCATGTCAATTCGCGTGCCGAACCTGGCGCGGAGGAAAGCGGGTCGAGTTCCGGCTCGTCGTGGCCAGAGCACCCCGCGTCGTATCGCACTTCAAACACCCCCTCGATGTATCGTGGACGGTGCGCGTAACAACCCGAGTTATTCGCATTCGCGGCCGGCGCAGCCAGCAAACTCAGCAGCACCATTCCGGCAATACCGCCCAAACATGAAATCACAATCTTTTTCACTTAGATTCTCCTTCGGAGGGGACAGCGAACTCGCTTCGCACACCAGTCGCATGCAACTCAATGCGGCCGTGAGGGGATAGCACAGGCTGCACGAGCCATCCGACGGCTCTTCCTTACTATTCTGTCCGGCCCTTGTCAAGAACGCTCCCAACGCGGGCCCCGTTATTCCTCCGCTGCCGCATGTCCTAGAGCCGCTCGGCGTCCTCGCAAAAATCGACTCTCACGGCTGCACTCCCGCATAAACCGGAATCGCCCCGCGCGAAACATTCTTGTAAACCACTCCGCCCTTCATCACAAAAACCACTCGCCGCACGGCCGTAATATCTTTCACCGGGTCGCCATCAAGAGCGATCACGTCCGCTTGCAATCCCGGCGCGAGCCTGCCGATCTGCTCGCCCATCCCCAACGCCTCGGCACCAATCGCATTCGCGGAGACCATCGCCTGCATCGCGTCTTGCCCGCCATCCCTCACCCGGTCAATGAACTCTTCCGCGTTCCTCCCGTGCGCTCCGGCTACCGCATCCGTGCCAAAGACAATCTTCAGTCCCGGAGTTTTCACCGCGCGGTGCACCAGGTCATGATTCATCGGCAGAATTTTCTCCATCGCCGCAAACCCTTCCTCCGTATATCCGGGCGTTCCGAGATACTGCTCTTTGTGCTGCAGATAATTCTCGATGACTAGCCCCGCCTGCGGGTCCAGATATGTGCCTTTTTCCGCCATCAACTTTAGATCGTCGTCGGTCGCGAGCGTCCCGTGCTCGATCTCCGTGCACCCTGCCATCGTCGCGGTGCGCACCGCATCCTTATAAGCATGTACCAGCGTGCGCAATCCCTCCTTCTTTGCTTGATCGCAAGCTGCGTTCAATTGTTCCTGCGAAAGCGTCATCCCTCCGCCTTGCCGTATGCTCTGCGAGGCGAAGATTTTGATCACGTCCGCCCCCGCCGCCTTTTGTTTTCTTACGAACGCCCGAATCTCTTCGGGCGTTCCCGTTTTCTCTCCTTGCCCGAATAGCGGCTCCGCAGCGGTCAGGATTCTTGGCCCCGCCAATTTTCCTTTCGCGATAGCGTCGCGCAGCGGAATGTCGTTCAGCGCGCCGGGGCTTTGCACCGTCGTGAATCCCGCCATCAGCGTCAGCCAGGCATTCGACGCTGATTGATATGCATCCTCCAATGTGGTTCCCGCCATCCCCGCATTTTTTCCGTCCTTGCCGAAGTTCCAGGTAATGTGCGCGTGCGCGTCAATCCATCCCGGCAGCACAGTCAACCCGCGCAAGTCGTAATCAACCGGCTCCGCCTTCGCGCCATCTTTCGTTTCGATTGCCACGATCTTTGAACCTTCGATCACGATGCGAACGTCGTGCAGTATTCCGCCTTTTCCATCCAGCGCCGTGCCGGCCGCAATCACGATCCGTCTATCCTGGGCAGTGGCTTGCGACATAAATGCCTGCGCCGCGCACGCCATGCCGAGAATGCCCACGATAATGTTCGTGTTTCGCATTTTCAGTTCTCCCTTGCCTCGACTTAACTTGACGCCGCGATTCCGATCCCGCCGACCGGAGTCGTCACTGCTATTTTCTCGAACGCGGGGGCACTACGGGGCAAACACGCCGGTACTTGGTATAACTGCGCCGGGCCCTCGACCGTATGCAGCCCGAAGACCGCAAACTTTTGCTTTCCGTGACACGGAAACTGGCGAGTCGTGCACGACGGGGGTGAACTAATCATCTGCAAGAATTCTCCGCACTCGTCATTTCTCAATGCCCGGCGCGGGGCATTCGGTCGCAGCGCCACGGCGATGGAAGAAGGATCTGAACTCGACGTGCCTGGATAGAAAGCCGAAAGCCTAAGCGACTTCTCTTTTGATGAGTGGGCTATCGCGTTTCCTCAAGAATCAAACGTCACTTTCTGCTTTCTTGCTCAGCAAGCCACATAGCCGTAATTTACTTTTGCTTACACCGCCCCGCCATCCTCACTTTCGCGCATCCGCCAACATTCCTATCCTCGCATAATTGGATACATGCCAGTTGATGTGACGATTTAGATTCACGCGGCAGTGAAATGAGGCTAAGGGCTGTTTTGAGGGAGCGTGCGTACTGTGACTTTAGCTGTTCTGTGCTCGTAGCAGTCTTAAGGAGAGTTGTCTTCATGGAAGGAGCGTTCCGAGAGACGTTCCGACGCGCGGGTCGAGGTACCCTGCGGCAGGAATGGCAGGGGGCAGCTCTATGGAACACTCGCCGAGCTGAGGCCCTTTCGCGTCAGCGGTCTCCAAGTATTGTCGCCGCGCAGGTACTGCCACAGGCCCTGAAGGCGCCAGATCATGTGCAGTTGCCGGTAGGGGAAATGCTCGAGAAAGCAGTAGGTCAATAGGCGGGCAACGTCTTGCCAATCATTGTAGCGCTTGTAGGTGATTTCCTCTTGAAGAACGGCGCCGATAGAAATGACCGTTGCAAACGCGTACCCGAAAAGCATGAATTGCAGGAAGAACTCGCGGCTGAGTGCGCCAAAGCATGCGGCGAGCACGATGGTGACGATCCCTCCAATCTCGATTAAAGGGGCTAAGAGCTCAAACAGCCACAGGTAAGGAAGAGCAAGGAATCCGATCCTGCCGTAGCGCGGCTTGAAGAGCATGTCCCGGTTGGGCCATAACACATCCAACAATCCTTTTTGCCACCGCGCTCGCTGCCTGCCGAGCGATTTTAAGTCGGATGGGGCTTCTGTCCAGCACATCGGATCCGGAACGAACGGGATACGATAATCCACTCCTTGTTGCAGAAGGTGGCGGTGCAATCGTGCCACCAGATCGAAATCCTCGCCGATGGCGCTTGTCCGATAGCCGCCCACGGCACGCACTAAGTCCGCACGAAAAACTCCGAATGCGCCGGAAATGACCATCAGCATGTTTCCTTGGCTCCATGCTTCTCTGCCAATCAGAAACGCCCGGAGATACTCAATCACTTGTATGACTTCGATGCCCTTGCGGGGCAGTCGCACACGCCGCAGGTGCCCTTCTTCAATCTCCGATCCATTCAGCACCCGGATGATTCCGCCCACGGCTACGACGCGGTCCGGATCGTCCAGGATGGGAAGCATGATTCGCAGCAACCCGTCACGCTCAAGGATCGAGTCTGCGTCAACAATGCAAACGTATGGGGAGGTCGCCGAATTTAAACCGGCGTTGACGGCATCCGCCTTGCTTCCACCTGGTTCTTTGTCGATGACCATCAGCTTTGGGTCGATTTCGCTCCGATACAGTCCCCGAACTTGTGCGCTCTGCGCCTCAGGGACATAAATTGCGCGGACCAGCCTGAGGCGGAATTCCTCCCTCAACTCTTCGAGCGTGCGATCTGCTGAGCCGTCGTTGACCACGATCACCTCAAGTTGCGGGTAGTCGAGTTCGAGAAGATTTCGCACGGCAACGCGAATGGATCTTTCTTCGTTGTGCGCGGGCGCAATGACAGTGATCGCCGGGGCCAGAGGTGCTTCCTTAATCCAATTCAGGCGATGACTTTGTAGCCTGTGTTGATGAGCAGCAGTGGTCCTCAGCGCCACAACTAGCATCAACAGGTAGGCCAGATTGCTGGCTAGGTAATACCAGAAAAGCGCATGATTAAATATATTTAGAAATCCCGTCATCGGTGGCCCACCGGGCTTTCCGCGATACTTTCCGGTTCCAGTCGCGCATTTGAGTCCAGTATTCCGGCTTGGAGAACCCGTTGGAGACACATCCTCTGTTCTTCGCTTACTCGCGTGGTAACTTGAAGCTCGGCTTCCAAAGTTTGCCGCAAGTCCGCATTGTCAAGGGCGGTCAAGTAGGCGTGTAACCCGTACCGATCGTGCGTGCCCACCACCTGTTCAAAGATCGGAACCATATCTTGCTTGAGCCCCAAGAGCGCTTCCGCGGCCCGCAATCGCACAAGACGATTCGAGTCCGTTACCCCACGCATCAACGGCGGAATTGCACGGAGGTCACCTAGCTCACCCAGGCTGACGATGGCACGCAGGCGGACGAACCAAACAGGGTCGCGTGACAGGTCGATAAGGACTTCGGGCGCGTGCCGCGATTGTGATTGAGAAAGCGCCCTCGCCGCTGCCGCCCGCAATTCATCGAGGTCATCTGCCGCGAATTGCAAAAGGTCCATTCCCATGGATGGAGTCGCCACCTCACCAAGCACCCGCCCTAGCACCTCGCGAAGACGGCCTTGCATGTTTTTCAAGTGCGGAACCAGCAGCTGGGGGCGTTCCGCGCAGCACTGGACTAGCGCGCTTTGCAGCGGGAGTTCCGGGACAGTTAGCCCGGATTCTCCTATCCAGGCCAGAATCTCCTCCGCCGCTTGGGGACAGGCAGTCCTTGCCAATCCCCGCAGGGCGGCGAGCCGTGTCTCCAATCTGGAGTCGCGAAGGCCCTCGGCCAATGCAGGAATTCCTTCCGGGGCGCGTGTCCTTCCAAGGGCTACCAGCGAGCGCATCCTTCGCCAGCCCGTGAGGTGCCGGGCTTCAAAGATTCGTTTCTCGATTAACCCGCTGGTCCTCAAAAATTTCAGCAATCGCGCAGATTCTTCTGGCCCTGCCGCATCGAACGCATCCAGGGCGATTGTCTCGACGATCCTTCGGTCGAACGCTTTCCTCCGCCACGTCGCGTAGGGAATCTGACCGGAGATGAGTGCGTCCCAGATTTGGCGCAATTCGTAAACCCGCGCATCCCGCCTCGCGAAATACCGTTTGCGGTAGGTCCGTCGAAGCAGAATGAATGCAAGCATCAGTCCGTCAGCTACGATGGCCGCGATAATGGCCTTGACTACGAGCCCGGATGGACCGAGCCTCCACATCTTTTCAAAAATGGATTCCATAGCTGAGCCCGAAGGCCGCGTCCCTTCTGTCTTGCGTACGTTTCTGATACGAGCCAAATCCAGTTACATCCTGCCGAGTCGTTATCTGAAACCGCAACCCTCCGCCATAAGTTTGCGAGGCAAAACGGCCGATTTGATCCACCTGTGCGAAGTCTTCCGTTCCGGCAGCAAACAGCACGTTTCCGGAAAGCCGCTTCGCACCCCAACCTGCCAGTGGGAATGCCAGTCGCGTGATCCCGGAGGGGCGCCATTCGGCAGCCGTCCCCGAGAATGCGCTCCGCGCACCGGTTGCCCCTAGCGATAGCGTCCACTCCCGAGGCAAGTAGACAATCGTGGTTCCGGTCAAAGTCAGAATCCGGGACGACTGATACCAATACCAGTGCTGCCCGTACACGAATTCCAGACCGCGCACCAAATTCGCCTCACCGATCTTCCATCCATGGTCCAGATCAAAAAAGGCTTCGCTCTTGGGAATCACCGCGTTGTCATGTCCGATCGCGCCGCCTAGGGTAAGCGCTCCCCATTTCGGCTGCCGTCGTGTAACACTTCCCACAAACTTACCGGCGTCAGCGCCCCCGCGTTGATAAAAACTCCCGCCGAAGGTCGTCGACCAATGCTGTGTCCATTGCGAGGCGAGGCTCGTCCATTGGTCATGGTTCGCGCCAGTGAAATTGAAGAGGTCGGTGTCTTGGCCGATTCGCAGTTCGTGTTTAGGTTCCGGGCGGAGGGAAATCAGCCCAGCTCGCGCTTCGGCGCTGGTAGGGTCCAGATTCAGCGCATTCTGAAATTCCAATTGCGCTGGCTTTCGCTCCCCCGCGGCGCGCAGCGCCCGTGCACGGGCAGCATGCAAGTCAGCCCGCGTAGGATCGAGCCGCACGGCAGTGTCGAGCGCGCGCAGAGCCTCGACTGTTCTTCCTTCACGCAAATACACGTTTGCAAGTCCCATCCAGTTGTCCGGATCTTTCCCTGAGGCTTTTAAGACTTCGAGATATTCCTTTTCTGCTTCAGCCAGTTGGCCCGCCCAAGCTAGAACGCGCGCACGCCATGCCCGCATATCCATATCTTGGGGGGCACGGACGATCTCGTTATCGACAATCCGCAGTGCTGACTCCCAGTCCTCGGCCTTGGAGTACTTGCGAACTCGCGTTTGCCAATCACCTGCTTGGTCCTGTGCGTAAAAGGGAGGAGCCACTAGCAATGTCCCGGCGAAGAGCCCATAAAGCAGTACCCTGCGCAGGGAGCGAGACCCACGGGTTGAGCGGCTTCTCTCGTGGCCAACTGCATAAATAGCATACATAGACATTTACACATGAACTTATTGCACGAAGCCATCCATTGCGCCCGGAGATGGAAACTCTTTTCGCCCAGCTAAGTGCCTTATTTACTGTGACTTGCAGGGGTACTGATGCAAGTAGGTGAAAAACGTGTTAATGACAATATTGAGACTCTATGAATTTGTCTCAAATTGAAACAGAACGTGTCTTTTTGAGTTATCAATAATCAGCTTCGACTTGAGGGGCGGACTATGCTTACAGGACCGAGCTCAAGTGGAACAGGGGTCTGTCCTCGTTTCGACAATCGAAGACATTCACAGGTTGAGTATTCTTTGACTTGTTCTCAGGGAGACTTGCTCCGGCCTGTTTAGATTTCCAGCAAGGCCAGCCCCTGACTGCCGACTTTGCAAGGTGTCAACGGGATGCGCCGGTCGAATGTTCCCCTGCGTCGGGTTCCTTCTCACTGACAATCCTCATTGAAACTCCAGTCACCCTGCCTATGATTTCTGCCTGAGACGGATAGTCAAACCGGCGAACATCCTGGTGGGAATGAGGGTGGGGAATTACGATTAACTGTCCCCGGTCGACCTGGCACCAGCTGCAAACGTAGCCGTTTCGGAGTTCCACGAAATAGACGGGGCGGTCAAATTCCGTCTTCCATTTCTCAGTGCTGATCTTCCTTTGGCTTGCGTCGATCTCCACGAGTGAACCGGGGCGGATGAGAGGAAAGAGCGTGTAGTCTTCCAGACCAATGTAGCCGTACACAGACTTGCGCAGGTCCAAATGCTGCAAGAAACCGAGCGGGATCTCATCCCATTTTTCCACGACTTGCGCAAGAAGGTTTGTTTTCTCCAACCTGAATTCTGGCTTAAACCGCACTGGGAGCGACACCTTTTCGCTATCGAGGTCTGCTCCACCCTCCAAGAGATGTGTTTTCGGTACTCCGATGGATATGCGATAGCGGCTCAGATCGCCTAGTGGCAATCCAAAATAAGACAGTAGCTCTGTGATTCTGCGGTTGTAGATTGCGCCAAAAGTATGGAACTTGTAGATGCTCGGCGTAAATTTGCCGTTTTCAATGTCCGTCACCCAAGCGTGGGATAAATAATATTCGCGGCTGTGCCGTTCGTCCGCGATCTGCAGACTTTTCGCTTCTACGTCACGCGTGGTTAGTCCTAGCCGCACCCGCAGGTCTTTCAGCCTCTCGCCGGCGCTCGGACTCGGCTTACGTGCATCCATGGGGAAATCCTACGGAATCCTATGCTCGTAGCTGGTCAATGTCCAGCTACGTGACTGTTCATCTATCCATACACAAGTTTAGTGCCAACTGCTGAAAATGTCGTAACTGGTCGCAATTGCGGCCACTGGAGCAATTGTTTCCAACGTGGGCGAACTCTTGGATATACGCCCAGAGGTTGGTGTCCCTCGGAATGGACCGGGCTGAACAAATACGGCAGATTCTCTCTACGAGAGGTTTGAGTCTCTACCGCGTATCCCAACAGTCCACCGAAATCTTCGGCCGTTCCTCCCGGTTCTATGTTCCACACAACTTGTATTACGACGTCGCGGACCCCTCCTTGATCCCAAGCATTCATCAGATGCTCGCTCTCAGCCGCATCACAAACTATCGTTTGTACGACTGGCTGGCAGTGTTCGGATTCGACTTGGACCATATTTCCCGGCTTCAGATGTTGGTTCCTAAGCAGCGGACGACGCTCTTGGATTCTTCGATCTACGACATGCATGCTTGGATTCCCTGGTTTGTCGATAGGCCCAACAAAGGGCCGGTACCCCCGATCGCTCCAGTGGGACAGTTTCTGGCTTCAGAAACACCGAGGCGTGCAGCGGAATTATCCGCGCTAAATAAGAGAAGATTTCTTTATGCAAAAGTTGGCGAAGGAGACGTGCTTGCGTTTCCACACCTTGCGCCTGGCAGTATCGTCAGAATTGATGAACGGCGTTCCGGAGAGCTGCTGTCTGAGAGGAAGAATCACTCCGGACCGCGGCTCTTCCTTGTTGAGCATGGTTCCGGATTCACCTGTTCGCAACTCGTGGTGCTTGAAAAAGACAGAATCGTGCTGCATTCGCCAGAGCGACCGTGTGCGCAACTCGAACTGAGGCTCGGCAAAGAAGCCAGAATCCTCGGGGTAGTGGACGCTGAAATCCGCTCGCTCACCGGTCAACGTACGGTAGAAACGCCGCACCGATTGGCCGGTTTGCCAAAGCCGCCATCTCTGCATGCACCACATCTTCAAACCAGTCTCAAGGATCTTCTCAGGGACTCTCGTTTGCGGGTGGGACTGTCCTTCCGGGAAGCATCTAGCATGAGTCGGTGGATCGCGAACAGAGTCTCGGATCAACTTTATTTCGCGGCGCCAAGCACCCTTTCCGACTACGAAACCCTGTTGGCCCCGCCGCGGCACATCCAAAAGATCATCGCACTGTGCATTCTGTACTGCATCGACTTCCAGGAATTTCTGCGGGTTTGCGGACTTCCACTCGATCAAGATGGGCGCGAGCCGATCCCGGACGAGCTTGTTCCCCGACGGCCGTCCAATCGAAGCCGAGACCTCCACGCCCCAATCGGACACGAACACTTGCCAGAACACGGCGGTTTCCTGGACTCCCTGCTGAAGCAATGGGAGGAGGTTCCGCTTTTCCTGCGGGATTCACTCGACGAACTCACCGGACTCAAGAACTTCTCGCTTTCGGATGTGTTCTGGGTGGGCGGAGATAAGGCGCCAAGCCATCCCTTACTCATTGACGCCACATTTGCTATCGTCAACCGTCGCATCAAGAATCCTGCACAATCCAAGACCGCCTGCGAGCCGCCGCTGTGTCTTCTTCTCAAACGGGACGGCAGCTACCTGTGCGGTTGTTGTGCTCTGCATCAGGGGATGCTCATCGTCCGCGCCTATCCGGGCGGACGGCTTGCCACGCAGCAATTCAAGAATGGGATTGACGCGGAGGTAATCGGTCAGGTAACGACGGTTCTAAGAAGGCTTCTTTGACAGGTCGAACCGATTGGAACAGCTTGTCAGAACGCTGATGAGCGGCACCGGAGAACGTGAAGGTCGTTTTCGACAAAACAACACGGGGGCCGGAATTAGGACACTACCCTGTAGCGCATTGGGTGTAAGTGGCAAGGGCAGCCAGCAGGAGCCTACGATTGTGAATTCGTTTTCAGCAAAAGAGCCTTAGAAGTAGGCGGTCTCATCGATTGGCCATCTTCTGGGCCATGAACAGAATCATCTTGCGGTCTTGTTCGTCGGCTTTGCCCAAAAGACGGCGAAGCTTGCCGAGGAGCCGCGCATCCTTGCCTGAGTCACCCCATACATTTTCCTTCGGTGATCTCCGCTTGAGGATTTGTGGCAGTTCAGGCGGTTCCTGGCCTTCGTAGAAGAGTTGATAGAGCGGGACCTCTAGAGCGCGTGCCATCTTTTCCAGGGTTTCAATGGCCGGAACGGTATGACCATTTTCCACGCGGGAAATGTAGCAGCGAAGCAGGCCGGTGCGCTTTTCGATGTCGCCCTGGGAGAGTTTCTTTTCTTCGCGCAGTGCGCGAAGACGGTCGCCTATAATCATGGCGGGATTATGCCTTTGAGGAATGGATAACGCAAGAAGGCCCGGCCTGAAGGGCCGCATGGATCAGTCCCTAAGACAGCCTGGTGCTGATAGCCTAAAACGTTTCCTGACAAACGCCGCCTTAGGTCAGAGGTGCGAACGCAACGGTTCTCTGGTTAGGTTGGCCTTCTGGTTGTATGTCCCGTCCTCACAGGTGCTTGCACGCCGAAGCTGCCCCGATGCGAACAAAGAGCGGAGTTTCTGGAATTCTCTCCCGGCGAGTGCGACAGTCTTCTGCACCTGAGGCAATCAGCCCAATTCCCTCCGGGATCCACAGCCATGTTCAGAATATCCGACACAATCCGACGAACCGAGACAGTCGACGGAGGCATTCTCCTCGACATCCATCACGGCCAGATGTTTTGCCTGAATATTGTAGGAGCCAAGATTCTCGAACTGATGCAACGGGGACACGACGAAACAAGAATCGCCGACGAAATCAGTCGCGACTACGGGGCAAGCAGGGAAGTGGTGCGCGCCGACGTGCGCGATTTCATTGAGAATCTTCGCAAGCACCACATACTTCAGCCTGTTCGATCCGCCGACGTTGTTTGACGAAATGACTGAAAGAGAGGCTCACATGGAATCTCTTCATGTTCCTGGGGACGGCTACCGGCTGATTGTCACCCGGCGGAACGCTTCCGAGATTCTTCTTTCGCAAGTCGGCTCTGCCTGGACACTTCCTTGGGTTGCCATTCGACCGCGACAAAGGGTAGCGGAACAGCTTGTGTCCGAGGTGCACCGGAATTGGGGGCTCGAAACTTACTGTCTATTTTTTCCAAAGGTTCCGACTTCTGGCCGAAATGGAGGTGGGGCAAAGTGCGCCGTTATGGAGTCTCTCCGGCATAACGACAATGCGCCTGCCGGTACCCACTGGATGCCGCCATCCGGAGCCGCTGAATGTGGCGATGCGGGAGATGGACTCTTCATCAAGGAAGCTCTCGACGAACTCGATTCTTACGCGAGAGGTGAGAAGACGGGGCCTTTCGCCCGCCCCGGCTGGCTCCGTGAACTCTTCCAGTGGGTTGAAGAACAAACCAGTCCGTTAGGCCTCAGACCAACGGGCAAGTTTCGACAACTGAACGCCAGCCCCACCTTCAGCCTCCTCCGCCTGGCGACAAATGATGGAGCTCTCTGGTTCAAGGCCACTGGGGAGCCCAACGCCCATGAGCTTGTTGTTTCGCTGGTTCTCGCAAGGCTCTTTCCTCGCCACGTCCCGCGGATCCTTGGAGTCCATCGCTCGTGGAATGGATGGTTATCCGCGGAAGTTTCGGGTACCGCGCTCGATGAAATATCAGATTGTTTCACTTTGGAACAAGCTGCAGGGGAACTTGCTGAACTCCAAATTGCGTCCATTGGCAAGAGTCGGGAACTGCTGGAAGGGAAGTGCAAAGATTTGAGAATCTCAGGGGTTGTGAAATTTATCGATCCTTTCCTGGCTCGCATGGCCGATTTCATGGCGGCACAGGAAAAGAAATCGCCGGCGCCGCTCTCGAATTCGGAGCTTGCTTCCCTCGGTGACGGACTCAAGGAATCTTGCTCGCTACTTCAAAGCTTTAGCCTGCCAGACACGCTCGGCCACATCGACTTCAATCCAGGAAACATTCTGGTGTCTCCCGATCACTGCGTGTTTCTCGACTGGGCCGAAGGCTGCGTTACGAACCCGCTAATCACTTTCGAGTACCTCCGCCGACACATGGAACGAAGTGGCGTCAAGGAACCAGCCGCGGATGCGCGGCTCTCCGCCGCCTTCCTTCGGCCATGGACTGCCTTCTTTTCTCCGGAGGATCTGCGGCGGGCCCTGGCCGCAGTTCCTCCTGTGGCGGTGCTTGTTCACGCAATTTCGAGCGACGCCTGGCGCACGCCCGACCTCGTGTCGAATCCCGCGCTCGCCGGCTACTTCCGGAGCCTCGCTCGGCGGATGTACCGCGACGCCGTGCTCGCGGCAGGAGGGAGCGAACTGTGCCTGGACTAGCTTCGGCGCCTCCATTTACCCCCATCGAACCGGTCACCGAAGTTCTTCACGGGGTGACCATCACGGATCCTTACCGCTGGCTCGAGGACCAGGACTCGCCGCGTACCCGCCAGTGGATCGAAGAGCAAACGCGATACG
>Ga0137418_10000727_pt1 | contig 30042 bp, 30 predicted proteins | sample CZODoug3_1_2_16f_FD_122242 | JGI IMG/M metagenome (GOLD analysis project Ga0137418, IMG submission 122242) | Vadose zone soil fungal communities from Angelo Coast Range Reserve, California, USA - CZODoug3_1_2_16fungal (Hybrid Assembly) | ecosystem: Environmental > Terrestrial > Soil > Vadose... | reverse complement strand
CGTAAGCGCTGACACAGTCGTGGTTGAACGTGGAGATGTGCTGCGAGCCAAGCCCGCACCTGATCTGTTCCTGAACTGCCAACAACGCCTTGGCGTGCCGGTGGAAGCTTGTTATGTGGTGGGCGACGCAGTGTGGGACCTGCTGGCGGCTCGGCGCGCACGCATGCTCTCGGTCGGCTTGTTGAGTGGCGGCTACGGCGAAGATGAGTTGAATCAAGCGGGAGCGTTCCGCGTCTATCGTGATGCTGCGGAGCTGCGTGACTCTTTGGATGAGCTGGGCGTCGTGCCTTAAGAGCGGCTATGCCGCTTGATGTGCGGAAGGCCTGTGGCCTTCCGTAAATGACACCATTGTTTTGGGCTGTGCCCGGAAACGGGACGTAGCCCCGATTCAATATTGAGGCCGTGCCGGAAGGTCAGAGACCTTCCGCACATCAGACGGCATAGCCGTTGGAAGAGTTTTGCGCTCCCCACGTCGCCCATCTTCACTTCTCATCACGATTGGACTATAAACATTGGGCGCCTGACAGCGCTTTCGTCTAAGACAATCGATTACACTTCAAAAGTATTCACGAAAAAGATTATGCGAACACGAATCGTCTCTATGTCCCTGCTTGCACTGACGTGCGGCGCAGTACTTTTCATTGAACCATCAACTGGCCGGGCCCAGACTCTTCCGAACGAAACGCCAGACAAGTTCAGTCCAACTAACGACGCGTTCGACTATGTGCGCCGTGAGGTCATGATCCCGATGCGGGACGGCATAAAACTGCACACCGTGATTCTGGTTCCCAAAGGAGCAAATCGTGCTCCCATCCTGCTGACGCGCACGCCCTACAACGCCACCAATCTCACCAAGCACATCAATAGTTCGCATCTCGGCCCGAGCTTGTATGGCTATGACAACGCCACCGAAGTGATTGTCGAGGGCGGCTACATTCGCGTGGTCCAGGACATTCGCGGCAAGTACGGCTCGGAAGGCGAGTATGTAATGAACCGTCCGGTGCGTGGACCGCTGAATCCAACGAAGGTCGATCACCCAACTGATACTTATGACACGATTGATTGGCTGGTTAAAAATATTCCGGAGACGAACGGCAAGGTTGGCATCCTGGGCATTTCCTACGACGGCTTTCTGCCATTGATGGCGCTGATCAATCCACATCCGGCATTGAAGGTGTCGGTGCCGATGAATCCGATGGTGGATGGCTGGATGGGCGATGACTGGTTCCATCACGGCGCGTTCCGCCAGCAGGGCATGAGCTACATCTACGATCAGGAAGCTACACGCGCCAACGACATCACCTGGTGGACCAGCCATTTTGACGATTACGACATGTTCATGGAAGCCGGATCGGCGGGCGAGCTCGGACGCCGGCGTGGATTAGATCAGGTGGGCTTTTGGCGCAAGCTGCTGGAGCATCCGAGCTATGACGCCTTCTGGCGCGAACAAGCCGTCGACAAGCTTCTGGCTAAAGAACCTCTGAAGGTGCCGGTGATGTTGGTGCACAGCCTCTGGGATCAGGAAGACATTTATGGCGACATCGCGGTCTACAAAGAGATTGAAACGAAGGATACAAACAACGACAAAGTATTTCTGGTAATGGGACCATGGCATCACGGTCAGGAGATTAGAGAAGGCAGTGCGCTCGGCGCCATTAAATTTGGCAGCGATACCGCGCTGTACTTTCGTCGGGAAATCCTGCGCCCATTTCTGGATCATTACTTGAAGGATGACGCGCCCAAGATGAATATCGCGCCGGTGACTGCGTTTGAGACCGGCACGAACAATTGGCACCGGCTTTCGTCGTGGCCGGTCGGATGCGAGAGTGGCTGTACAGTCAAACCAACACCGCTCTATCTCAACGACGGCCTAAAAGCCAGCTTCGAGGCCTCCAAGTCTGACAAACCCGGTTACGAGGAATATATCTCTGATCCGTTAAAGCCCGTACCCTTTCGTGCCCGGCCGATCGATGGCACAACCTGGCGGCAATGGCTGGTTGACGATCAGCGCGAGCAGTCTGGGCGTCCGGATGTTTTGGCTTTCACCTCGGATGTCTTAAAGGCACCGGTGAAGATAAGTGGTGAACCGATCGCCAATTTGATCGCGTCGACCAGCGGCACCGACTCCGATTGGGTGGTCAAAGTGATCGATCTCTATCCGGATGAAGTGGCGGGTCAGCCGAACATGGGCGGTTATCAGTTGATGATTTCGGCTGATATCTTCCGCGGTCGTTACCGCGAAAGTCTCGAAACAGCCAAACCGATTGCGGCCGGCAAGCCTCTGCTCTATCGCTGGCCTTTGCCGACGGCCAACCACGTATTTCTGCTGGGCCACCGGATCATGGTCCAGATTCAATCAAGTTGGTTTCCGCTCTATGATCGTAATCCGCAGACGTTCGTCAAGAATATTTTTTGGGCTAAACCGGGAGATTATCGAAAAGCCACCCAGAGGATCTATAACGCGCCGGGACAAGCAAGCTTTGTTGAACTGCCGCTGGTGACGATGCGTTAGTCGAAGCTTCGGGAGATTCCGCCGATTACACAGAAAGCAAAGCAGCAAGGAATCTACCTCCACGGGCAAGACGAAGTCAGAACCGGGAGCAGTAGCGACCGGGTGAGCCTTAGTTCAGCATCCAACATATAGGCCTAGCGTCAAGGCAGGGGTTCGCCTTGATCATACTCAAAGTATGCAACAGCATTAATGACATCGCCCTCGGCAACACGGGTAGTGCGAATCCTAGGCTTTGATCTGATGGTTCAGCTATCTGTGGCGGAATTCTTTGAGCCGTGCCCATAAGACCTTGCTGTTTGAGATACACCAACTATAGGCAGAACGCGCGGGGGCTACGCAAACACGCGGAAGGACTAAACCCGGCACAGTATTCCTGGGCCCGGTGTGCTGCTTTGAGCATTCCAAAAATGGTTTTGTTACATCGCCGGTAACGTAGATCAAGGTCTTTTCACCACGATTGGAGTGTCGTCATCGACCGGCTCTTCGCCGGGATCCACCGGGACGATTTTTGCTACCTGTTGCGGCTGGTGTTTCTTCACGGCTGCCGCATGCGTCCGTACATGTTCGTAAATCCGCCGTACCTGGGCCACGTCACACGACGTTGGTCCAGTGAACCCATCTGAAGTTCTAATCAAACTCATCACGGTGCTGTGACCGTGGCAAGAGAAACAATCGGGCAAGCCAAAGTTGTGTCCCAGCTCATGCGCCACCGCGTTTGTCAGCGCCGTTAAGTTTGGAATGGTGTAATCGATTACGATGCGCGCGTAGAGGATTGTCTGCTCGCCCCGGTTCACCATTGCCTGCAACTCGGCTGCGTGCTTTTGGTTGTCATGAACTCTGCCGCGCATGATGGTCAGGCAGTTCAGGCAATCCTGAGGCGCAACGGCAGGACCCGAATAAGCAAACGTAACACCGGAGCCAGTGGCTTCTGCCACCGCGCTCCAGTTGCTTAACGGCGTAAGGATCGCGGCGATCTCCTGCGGTTTGAAATCAGCAGCCACTATATAGACTTTGACTTTAGCGTTCTCAGGCCACTCAGGTAATGAGTAATCCGGCGCTTTTACTTTAGCGTCGCAAGCTGAGGCGATTGCATCGTTGGGTTGCGCAAACGCGGAAACCGCCACGAGGGCGGTGAAAACCAGGATCAAGCTGACAACCTTTAGCAGGCTAAGTTTCATTGTCTTCTCTTTTGGCCGGATAGTTGAAGCTGTTTAATTTATTTCCGGCAGGACCACGACGTGGCGGTTATTGGGCGAAAAACTAACCGCACGCCGCGGAGTCTGCCGGTTCCGCGCCGAAAACCAACTTATTCGGCGCGAATATCAATATGGTTCGGTTATTCGTGACCGCTCTGGGCCAAAGAATCTTCCGAAACGCGACGTTCACGATCGTAAACCTGTCGTACGACCTCCAGGTCACAAGCCGACGCTTCGAGCAGCCCGTTGTTTTTGTTGATTCCCGGAAAGCCATTCATGATCGTTTGTTTATTGTGGCAAGTGGTGCAATCCCACAGTCCCATTCCGTGTCCGAGCTCATGGACCATGAAACTTTTGAGCGCTTGAAGATTTGTGGTGGCAAAATCAAGATCGATCCAGGCAGAAAGTAATTGACCGTCGTGGCGTTGCTGCAACGGATAGAAGAACGCGTAGTGTTTCTTGTCTGTCTGGTAAACGTCCCGTCGCGTTACCGTCAAACAGTTTTCACAGTTGATCACGCCGCCGATTTCCCCTGCATAAACAAACTTGACGCCGGCGCCGATTTTCTCTGCCGCTCGCGTCCAAAATTCCATGGCACTCAAGAGCGTGCCTTGTTGTTCCGACGTGAACATGCCGCGAACAAAGTGCACCTTCACTTCTGCGTCGGGCGCCCAGTACCAGTTGCTCGCTGGCGGCGAATTGCGGTTAGCAGTGCAAGTCCGTTCCTGCGCATGAATGGTCGCAGCCGGGATGAAGAGCATTAAGGCGATTGATACTAGTAAGAGTTTCATGATGTTTATTTCGGAAGCTGTAGGAGGTTCTGGAGAACTATTCAGAGGCGGAAGGATCTATTTCGGTGACGGTGACTTTGCTGGCGAAGCGTTTGTAGTCGTAGTACTTGACGTTGATGCGGTAGTGCACGTCCCGACTGGGAAAGTGCAGAGTCTGGTCGGCGATGGTGAGATTGGGAAAAACGAGCGCGTCGGTGATCGCGCCGCGCCACGTTTCAAAAATCGGGAATCGTTGCTTGCCCTGAGGTTCAACGATGCCTTTAACTTTGATAACGCGAAATGTGTTGGTATCAACCCAAACGCGGCCTACAAAAAAGCGCGCTTTCATGTTTTGCGGGTCAGGAGTGGTGGACGGAGCAACGTCGATGACGAACGCCGTTCGCGAGTCGACCAGCTCAGTGCCTAGATAGTTAAGGCGATACTTGCCGGTTTCGGCGATATCCACGCCCAGCAATTGCGCGCCTGCCAAATCCTGAATGTCTTCTTTAGTGATGCGCAGTTCGCGAATGGTTGAGGACGGGTGATAAATCACGCGCTCGATGCGGTTGCCCCGATCGTCGAAGAGGAATTGCGAGTTGCGAATGTATTCGCCGGTAACCGCGCCGTTAGGGCCAATTGTCTGCAGCACCACATCGCGCTTGAAGGTGTGCTGATTTAGGGCGTCGCGCGTCTCGGCTTCAGATTTGAGAAAGGCGGCGATGATCGCCTTGGCACTGAGCCGCATCGGCGGCGGTTCCGAATCAATAGAAACCTTAATGACAGGGGCATCTGGCCCGGAGTTCGCCGACGCGATGAATGATTCCTGGGCCGGTAGTGAAGCAACACAGAAGAATAAAATGGCAAGAGAGCCGAACAGTGTAATCGGGAGAAAAGTTGGTTTTGACAATTGCGTTCCTGTTCGAGTGGAAAAAAGTTTTGCGTGCTGAAGTCTGTGCCACGCAACCGAAAGAATTTGTGAGAGGAGGTGGGGCGATTTGCGAAAGGGAAGGTGTAATGCTGTCCTTTCTCGCCCCACTTGGAACACGAAAGCAGCATTTCTCGCTGCTGTTATGGTACTGGGCACTTGCTGTGCCAAGTTCCCGCGCATTTAAAGAGCGTACCGAGGCAGTTGTCTCTCATTCTCATTAGCACCGTCGCTTTAGCGCGGTGAGCTGAGTGCCTGGCACAATAGGAAACCGTTTAAACGGTTTTCCGTGCGACCCCAATCACCCATCACCGGGCTAAAGCCACGGCGCTAATGAAAAAGGGATTGAGTTAAAACTGCATCAGTCCTTCAAGCGGCTCTCTTTGTGCGAACGAAATCGATCGGCTACTATCAAAAGGGTTCTCAAGGGCACCAATGGATAATCATTTCAAGAGGGTTACTGACATAGAGGCGCTCGATGCCTTGATCGAAAGCAGCAATGGGCGGCCGCTGGTGATCTTCAAGCACAGTTTGACTTGTGCGATAAGCTCCGCTGCCTACGATCAAATGGCGCGCTACGATGGGGAAGTAGCGTTGCTTGAAGTGCAGAAAGCGCGCGGACTCTCAAGCGCGATCGAAAACCGCTTCGGCGTACCACACGAGTCGCCGCAGGTGATTGTTTTGCGAAAAGGTCAGGTATTTTGGAACGCATCGCACTTCAAGATCACGGCGGAAGCCGTGGCCAGGGCGGTGCGCGAGGCCAGTGAAGCGGTATGATCGAAACGTCTGAACGACGCGGGCCGGCAATTGAGCCGCGCGAGATCAAGCAGGAAGGCGACTCAGGCCTGCGCATCACCTGGGCCGACGATTGCGTTTGTATTTACACTGCGGCTGAGTTGCGCCGCCGCTGTCCCTGCGCGCAATGTGTGAATGAGTGGACCGGCCAGCGCGTGCTGCAACCGGAATCTATTTCCGACGAACTGACGATTGCGGATTTGAGTATCGTAGGCCGTTATGCGCTAAACTTTCGTTGGAGCGATGGACATGAGACGGGAATCTACAGTTTTCGCTACCTGCGAGATTTGGGCGAGCGGTGAGAGTTTGCGAAAGTAGCATAGACCTCAGTCTGTGTCTTCGGTAAGAGCACAGACTAAAGTCGATGCCACTAACTTCTGGTGACAAAAAATGAACGAACAAGATTTCTTTAACGAAAAGCAGGAGCTGAAAAAGGCGACTTTCAGTTGTCCTCACTGTCGCGAGCGCACTGAGTATGAAGTGCGCTGGTTGAGACGAACAAAAAAGCAACAACCGCCGCGCGGCGCCAATGAACAGGATCGCGCGCGTTTTCAAAAATCCCGCGACTACATGGTGCGCATCGACGATATGCTTGCTTGCAAGGCCTGTCGCCGCCGCTTTGATATTCCCAGCTCGCAGTCGGTAGTTTTCATTTGAACCCAACGCAGCTTTGATTTTTAGTTGGTCGGCATTTTCAAATTCTCACCAAAACCCACCGGGGCCTGTCGCAAAAATATTTCTAATGACAGTCGGAAAACTTTTGCCGCCTAATGTGTGTGGCCAGAGAGGGCCAAGCCTTCAACATAAACGCACAAATATGCAGCCGAATTCATTATCCAATCGTGGCCTCCTACCGAATTTCGCCTGGCGCTGATTGTGATCAGCGGGCTGCTGATTAACTTTGGTACGAAACACATGATTGGCGGATTAAAGTGGGTCAATGCAGGCGCCATGGTCGGATTGTGCGTGTTGATTTACACGACGCAAAAAAAGATATGGCAGCTTGATATGGAAAGCCAGCAGCAGAAAATGACGGTTAAGGGCGATGAGTTGAAATTGGAAGAGCCGCTCAGGCCGGCTGAAGAGGCCAGTTTTTGATGTCCAACATCGACAAAGCTCTTAAGTAGGCCCATAATAGCTTCACCAGCCGCACCTCAGATTCTAAAGCACCCATCCGCAGACTCTGGCTCAAGTTTTGCTGGTATTGCCGCGAGCTGGCAAGTAAGCGCCCGTTCCCGGTAGGCAACGCACGAATATTGGGAACTCTCTTCGTAAAAGATCGTTTTAATTGAGACAGTAGTAACAAAGGAATATCAAAGGTTATCGGAAATGTCGGAAAAAAAGACCATTCGAATAGTAAAGAAACAGGATCGCACGCGGCGCCAAAAGGCGACGCCCAGGAAAAACGTGCCGCGCGACACCGCGCGTGAAATCGTCCAAACAGTAACCAATTGGGTTACAGAAGTTCAGCAGAAGCGCGCCGTCGAAACCGCTCAGGCTGTAAAATTGCTCTTACCAAATACTCCCCGCACCAGCGAAGCTTAGTCGGCTAGCTAGCCTGTCTCATCCAGGTTCAACTATCGAGCAAAAAAAACACCCAATTAGCACCTTCGCCTTAGCAGGGTGAATATTGGCGACAAGATCGATCCTGGACCGTTCAAGTTCAGATCGGTTGGTTCTCAGACGTACGCCGAAGGCGTTGGATAACTTAGCCCGGCGTAGCACGCCGGGTTAAAGACCGCATACCTTCCTACGCTGAAAGGGTTGAATAAACCAGGTGTGTCGAATTGTGAAAACGATTGGGCAACAACCGTATTGAACCCTTTCTGGGTTTGAAGATTTTTTCGGAATGTTATGATCCCAGGGTAGCGCGCAACGCGCAACCCTGGGCTAAGTTATCGAACGCCTTCGGCGTAGCGGCTATGCCACCGCTATGGACGGTTCTATTTCAGTTCCGCGACTCATCACCGGGCTGAAGCCGCGGTGCTAATGACAAAGAGTCGATGTCAGCTTTGCTTCACCGAAACATTGACAGTGCCCGCGCGCGGGGATAGCATGCGCGCAAATAACAAACAAATCTTCACCGACGAGGAAGCGGCTAGATGCCGAAAACAACTTCTCGAAAGCAAAAGTCCAAGCAAACTACACGAGCGATTTTTCAGAGCATCAGAAAGCCTGCGGCTCCTCCGGGCCATCCGCTAAGTCACGCTAAGCCGGAAGAGAAAGCAAGGCCAGCCGGCCGGAAAGCAAAGCACAAACAGAAACCCGAACTGGTAGTGGACGAGGACCAGGGCTAGCTCCGCTTAGAGGCGGGCAATGCCCCGCCAAAGTTTTCCCAGCAAACAAAATGACAACACCAGCCGCACAAGCCGACCCAACAATTTCCGCAGCATTCATTTCCCAGGCGCGTTACCTCCTGCGTGAAGAGTATCTGCCGAAACTTGAACGATGCCTTGAGCAGTTAACGGACGAGCAGGTTTGGTGGCGGGCAAATGAAAGCTCAAACAGTATTGGCAATCTCATCCTGCACCTCTCGGGCAACGCGCGGCAATGGATCGTATCCGGGCTGGGCGGTGAACCTGATGACCGGAAGCGCGACGCCGAGTTTGCGGAAAGGCGCATGGTTCCGCGTGGCGAATTGCTGGCGCATCTTAAAAAAGCCGTAGCCGACTTCGACCAAACACTGGAAAGTTTTGATACCGCGCGGCTGCTCGATGAATTTCAGATTCAGGGAACGATGACGACTGCCCTGTCGGCGATCTTTCATGTAACCGAACACTTCTCGATGCATACGGGCCAGATCATTCTGCTGGCAAAGATGCTGGCGGATGTTGATCTCGTGTTCTACGATTTTTCGACGGGCAAACCCGTTCACACCTGGAGTGAAGGTACTTCACGATGAATAGAGGCGGGAGCGGTGAACACAAGCAAGCAGTCGATTGCAGAGCCGCGAGCGGTAGCGACCGGATGCCGGCACTCAACCTTGCAACCGGATAATTCTTCTCGGAACCCTCTACGTCAACGTTGTGTTTTAGCATCCGGTCGCTACTGCTCGCGGTTCCGCATTTGTGTTTCCTCGCTTGCTTCAGCTCTGCCGTCTAACTTACTTCACGGCTCTGCCGCCTGGTGTGCGGTGGCTTTCCTGATTTTCGGACCGGGTTTGTTAGTGTCTTGCGCTTTGCGGTAAACCTTTGCCATGAAGTAATGCGGAGTGCCTTTATGCTTACACCAGCCCTAGTCCCTCGCCCTTTGTGGGGCCGAAGCGTTTACAATCGCTTACCTCGGAAGCAATGGGAATCTCTGCGTCGCACTGTGCTAGAAGTCGCCGCTAACACGTGCACGCATTGCGCAGAGCAATATGACAGCCACATGGTCTGTCACGAAGTATGGACCTATGATGATGTTAAGCATGTCGCCACGCTTACAGCTTTTGAGATCGTCTGCCGTGACTGTGATTCAGTTTTGCATCTTGGCAAATCTTTGCTGATCGGCGCCAAAAAGCACGATGAGGGCTCGGCTGAACGTGGGGATGAAGCGGTTAAGCAGTTAATGAAGGTGAGCGGGATCACGAAACGCCAAGCCAATACCTTGATCGATGATGCATTCGGAAGGTGGATGGACAGATCGAAACATAAGACCTGGGCAGTTAAAATTGCGCGCGAGCTAATCGAAAGGCATCCCGTTCTGGCTTCCTTGACGCTGAGACCGCGACAGGCAGGAATGCCTGTCCTACTTTTCTCATCTTTCAAAACTTCCTGTTTCATGCTTAATATATTGTCGTCAAAAAAAAAGACAGACAGGAATGTCTGTCCTACTGGAGGTCACTACTGAATGACGTACACGGTTGCTGAACCTTGCGTGAATTGTCGTTATACCGACTGTGCACTTGTCTGCCCTGTCGAAGCTTTTCATCTTGATGATGACATGCTGGTAATCAATCCTGAGACGTGCATTGATTGCGACGCATGTGTTCCGGAGTGTCCGGTCGAAGCAATTTTTGCTGAGGCTAACGTGCCGCCGGATTGGGCAAGCTTCACGCAGTTGAACGCGGATCGGGCGCTCAGCGGTTTGCCGACGATCACCGCGCGTTTGGATCCATTGTGCGAGCCGGTCTCGCATTAAGAGATGAAGAAAGGTACAAAGCGGATGCTCGGCGGGCTGGCGCTGGCTGCAGGAGCAGTTGGCGCGGCGAGCGCATATATGGGCAGGAAGAAAAGAGTGAAAGCGAAGCAACAGCGAGTGTCAGACAATCCGGGGAACGTTTGGGCGCGCCCCGGAATGACGGTTACGTTTCGGGCGGAATTGATGCCGGGCCGCGAACGAGAGGAACGAACCGCGCGCGTTAAAGAGCTGTTGCCCAGCGGAAGAGTGACCTTGTATGAAGTCGCGGGCGAGCATGCCCAAAAGGAATTCGAACCGATCTAACCTCAAAACCCGCCAGCGAATCCTCAACAAACTTTACCAGTGATAATTCCGGCCGGGCTCCATCACGCCAAGTCCTCTGATATTCAAAGCGTTGAGCTCATCGATTACTGTCTGACGGTAAGAGGGTTTGATGTGTACTGCCAGAATGTCGAGACCATTATGGTTTAGTTTGCCAAGTTCTCGGCCCAACGACGCCGGTGTGAAGTGGCGCGTGACCTCGGCGAGCTTGGCCATTGAGTCGGGGAACGATGCTTCAATCAAAAGTGCATCCATGTGCGGCGAACGGTTGATGAGGGTCCAGAATTCTTCAGTCTCAGACGTGTCGGAACTGAAGGCCACCGTGCTGTTGCCGTCGGAAACCACCAGACCGATAGTCGGCACGATGTGATTAACTGCGACAGCCGTAACCGTCAGATGGGCCACCTTGAATTCCTTACCCGCAGGTATCGGAACATATTCCATCACTGGACCATAATCGTTCTTCAATTCTGAAAACCGCGGGTAAACATTCCAATTGAATATGTCGCGTTCCAGAAGTTCGATAACTTCCGGCGTTGCATAGATACGCACCGGCTGTTTGAGCGCCGGGAAAAGATCGTCGATGAAAATTGGCAGACTGGCGATGTGGTCCATGTGAGGATGGGTCACGATGATATCGCGCACGTTCTCGCGTTGTTCCGCATTCAACGCCAGCGCAATGCTGCCCGCGTCCACGGCTACACGCTCGTCAATCAGAAAACAGGTAAGACGCTGTTCGGCGGTAGCGTGGCCCTGGTCGTCAAAGGTGCTGGGTAAGAGTTGAATTTTCACGGGGGTTTGCTCGCGGTGAACCGCAACCGCCTCGCTAGTATAAGGCAACCGTGGAAAAAACGGCTGAACTTTGTGCACTGCTCAATTGCTTCCACCCCGCAATTGTTTTAACAAATCTTCAAGAGCGATGCGATAGGCCGCTTCGCGTTCGTTTGCATCCCTTACAACAATGCCGCGCGCCAGGCGACTGCGGTGGAAAGCCAGCTCACTCGCCGTCTGGTTCAATTGACGGCACGTCTGCCAACCGCGAAAGCCGCCGCGGGAAAATGCATTATACGATGCACCCATGCGGCCGAAAATTGAACCCAGTTGCTTGTATTCCTGTGGATTGATCAACCCACTTTGAAAATCAGGAGTAAGAAACTCGCGCACGATTTGACCTTCACGTCGCAGAGCCAACGCGATAACCACAAACATAATGAAGAAAGCCGGAACCATGATCAGGAGGTAGGTCAGTATGAAACCGGCTGGGCCAAAGATGACTGCTGAACCATTCCAAATACTATGCATTGAGATGGCTGCCAGTAGACCGAAGATAGGCGCGATGATCTTGAGCAGCGTGTTTCGCGATTGCCTCGCCAGGCCGAGGCCAATGCCAGTCAGGCTGGTGAACATCGGATGTGAAAAAGGCGCCAGTGCGCCACGGATGATAAAGATGACGGTCAGTCCGCCGCCGCCCGCTTGCATCACCGCGCGGCCGTAATATTGGATATTTTCAGTCATCGCAAAACCGAGGCCGACCATGGCAGCGTAAACAATGCCATCTATCACACCATCGAATTCATCCTTCTTAAAAAAGAAAAAGATGAAAAGGATTAAGGCCTTCGCGCTTTCCTCGACGATGGGAGCAGAAATCACAGCGCCAAACGCCGCGCCAGCGCGCACGTCGTTCGTCAGTGCGGTCACTATCAGGCCGCTGGCGGTGTTGATTAGGTAAGCAAAAAACACTGCGACCAACGCCCCCCAGAAGAATGCCGTAGCCAGCATCCAAAACGGCTCAGCCTCGTAACGATCGATCCAGAGCACCAGCATCAAATAGAGCGGCACCGGCAAGGTTGCCGAAATAAGACCAATCAACAACGCTATCGGACCAGTCTCGACGCCGATTAGCAGCAGCACGATTAACCCCAGCAGCAACGCGATGAGCGCGGCCGTAATTCCGAATATGATTTTGAAGACGTTTCGGCTGGCGGAGGGCTTGACCCTGATAGGTGAAACTGGATTTGATGCAGCGCCGGCGAGTGGTTCATTCATCATGAGCAAAGTCCTTTCTGAGAAGCGATTAAGACTGCCCGCTGGTGAAGTATTTGTGGCCCTTTTTATAAAGACTCTTATCAGTCGAGTCGCAAATGACCTAACGCGAATTTATTTGCGGCAGAGTATATACAGACCGGCTTTTTAGCGCGAGCTTTCTTATTTAAGGTTCAATCATCTGGCACAAGTTTGGGCCCGGCCACCATCAATCGAATAGGTGGCGCCGGTGATCCATGACGCGCGCTCCGATGCCAGAAACGCGATTAGCTCGGCAATTTCTTCCGGCTTGCCGACTCTTCCCAGTGGGTGTGTTCCCCGAGAGTGCTCGAGGAAGGCCGTATACTGATCGTTGTTCATGCCGCCTCGTTTATGTATTTCAGTGATGACAACGCCGGGATTTACGGCGTTCACGCGCACTCCCTGCGCGGCCAATTCCAGCGCGGCGCAACGCGTTAACTGATCCAGACCGGCCTTGGAAACACAGTAGGCAAGCACGCCAGGAAACGCGCGCAAGCCAGTCACGCTTGAAACATTAACGATGTTGCCGCGTCGCTCGATGAGGGTGGGCAGCGCTTTTTGCATCAGCAGGAAAACGGACCGCAGATTAATGTTGAGCATCGCATCCCACGCTTCAACCCTGGTGGTTTCAATCGTACCGCTGGAGATGTGCCCAGCGGAATTCACCAGAATGTCTACGCCGCCAAAGACATCGAGAGCTTGGGCCAGCGCCGTATCCACGGAATCATCTCGGGCCAGATCCGCGGATATCATCACATAGCGAACACCCAACTCAGTTAGCGCACGCCCGAGATTCTTGAGCTCAACTTCATCACGGCCAACGGCGGCAACGTTTGCCCCGGCTTGTGCAAAACGCAAAGCCGTTGCCCGCCCAATTCCGGATGTTGCTCCAGTGATAAACAAATTCTTTTCTGAAAATTCTCGTTCCATAAGTTTTCCCATCAGCTGTTTCCTTTAACTAAAACGCGTGTCTCTTGTTTTGCGGTCATCATATATTGACACCAGAATAGTAAAAAGCCGACTATTACGCTGTATTCGAGATTCGGACCCGTGCCCGGACTGCACCCCCCGACGAGATCGCCGTTAGACTGAATTTGCGATTTAGCTTTATCTCCTGAGAGTAACGAATTTGAGTAACAACTCAGCGGACGATTTCTTTGCGAGAGCCCCGCGCTCCCAGGCGCCCAGCGCGCCTGAAAGCTCGCGCCGTCGCGCATCACGAACGCGGATGCCGTCGAGTGCCGGCTATCTTGCCGGCGCCTTTGTCGCCGCGCTTGCGTTGTTCTTTGGATTGTGGTGGATGCTGATAAGCGGTGGTGATGAAGCACCCTGGATTCCAGCCGGACTCGCTGCCAGTGTTGTCCTGCTGGTGGCTTTGTCGGCGCGCGAGGTGGTAATGCGGCGCGCCTGGACCAAATATTTGTTGGAGCAGGGCGGGGATTCTTCCTTGCGGTCCAGCGGCGAACACAAGCGTTCTTCATCGGCGAAGATGCGCACATCGTCAGTCTTATCCTCCACCTCGCGTGTTATTCAAACACGGTCGGAAGAGGCCGATGCCGGATCCAGTGTCGAGTCGCACTTCGATGTATTTCAACTTTGTCAGGAGTACCTGGCGACAGCTGACGATGCGCTTAAGTCGAACAATTTACTGGCCGACAAACGCGTAGCTATCAAGGCAGGCCAGGAGCGCGTGCGAGCGCTGCAACGGCATCATTTGCTGACCTGGGCGAGGAATTCTTCGCGGTCATTGACTTATGAGGCGCAACAACGTTCACGTACGTCGGATAAGATTGAGGCGGCAAACCGCGCGTTACACTGTCTGCAATCGGCGCTGAAGTTTTATCCGGAAGAAACGGATCTCAATGAGTCAAGCGTCGCCATCCGCGAGTTTATTGCTTCCGTAAAGGTCGCTCATTGGGTTGAATTGGCAGAACGCTCAGCATTCAAGGGTCATTACCGGCGTGCTATTGAACGATACAAAGACGCGTTGTTTTATCTGAATCGGGAAACTCTCAAGGATGAAATTCGTATTCCCGGCGCCGAACGCATCGCGCGTGAGATTGAATCGTTGCAGTCGCGGCTTAAGGACCGGAAGAACGGAAACAATGAGAGACCGACGAGTTAGAATTCTGTAAGAGGGGCGCGCTTGAAATGATATCTCAGAAGTGCCCAAAGTGCCGGAGTTCGCGAATTCGGAAGGGATACAAGCCCACCCCCTTGATCCTACGTCTGGTTGGCATTCATTATCTTTTGTGCAATCATTGCAACCTGCTTTTCACAGGTTTCGCGCTACCCGGAACTTTTAACCGGCAAAGCAAAAGAGGCCGGAAAAAGGCAGGCGGCGCGAAAAAGCAGACGAATGTACCCAGGCTTTCGCCGGCCGACGATCGTTAGCAAGTTTGAGGCATCGTTCAGAGCTTGAGTAACATCTAGTTCCTCGCAAAGTCGTCAGTAGTTTTGAGGTTTTTATGAAAAAGAGTTTCGTACTAGTCGCCATCGCACTGAGTCTTACGTTTCCAGGTTTGGTGCGAACGCAGGAGCCGCAGAGTGCTCCCAGCAATAACGTGTCGCCATCGTCCACGACACCAGAACAATCTGGCGTGGACAATCAGGGAATTCGAAATTACCTGCTTGGTCCGGGCGATACTTTGGACGTGAGAGTTTTTGCACAGCCCGATCTCAACGCCATTGTCGAAGTCGATAGCGATGGGAACATTAGCTCGTTACCATTTCTCGAGGCTCCGATTCCCGCAAAGTGTCGAACCGACAAGGATATTCAAAAGGACATTACTAAGGCATACGCAAAGTATCTCAAGAATCCCCAAATTAGCGTTCGTGTCGCTGAGAGAAAGAGCCGCCAGCCCGCGACTGTTTTTGGCGCTGTTAGACAACCAACCCGCGTTCAAATGCAGCGCAAGATCCGGTTGAATGAGCTGGTGGTTGTTTCTGGCGGATTTACGGAGCGGGCCTCAGGCACGATCCAAATTCTTCACACAGAACCGCTGATGTGTCCGCAGCCTGGTGAAGAAGCTCTTGCCGCGCCCATCGACGGCACCAAGGTTCCTTTCGAAATTATCAAAATCTCTGAGTTGAGAACCGGGAAAGTACAGGCGAATCCTGTCATTCGGCCCGGCGATTATGTTTTGGTGACGGAAGCGGAACCTGTTTACATAACTGGAAGCGTAATTTCGCCGCAGGGAATATTCCTTCGCGACCAGCTCACGCTTAGTCGCGCTCTGGCAATGGTGGGAGGAGCGCGAAAAGAAGCGAAGCTCAGCGACGTACGGATCTACAGGCAGAAACCCGGCGCGACGGATCAGGAATTGATCCGCGTGGACTACGGAGCCATCAAGAAGAATCAGAAGCCCGACTTTTTTCTACAGGCGTTCGACGTGGTCGAAGTCCCTGAGGCGGGAATCTTCTCGCCAAGTAGAATCGGGCAAACGTTGATCGGGGCAGCGTCGGGCAGCCTGGGGAGCATATTCACTAACGGTGGCACTTCGGTAGTGAGCAGGGTTATTTATTAGTCACTGACAAATCGATTAGTTCTAAGCTGACTGAGCCGGCGGTGAGTGTACAGATTGCCGGCACCAGGTCAATTGTTTAGGAGCATGGAATGAAGCGCAGAAACGCGGCTGGCGATCGCCGCCGGCGAAAGACCTTTACAGTCCTCTGGACTGCCGTCCTGGCTATTGGCGTAATAACTCTCATGTATTACGAGATGTCGGCCGTACTCTACATTCTTGCAACTCTCGGCGTGACTGCTTTACTCGTAATCGTCGCAGTCTCTGACTTACATTATGTGGAAAAATTCGCAGCTGGCGCTGCGCGAATTGATGATTCTGCGGCGATTGGCAGCGGCATAACGCCACCCCTCGGCAAGTCAAGATAGTACTCAACCCTTAACCACCCCCTCAAAATTTTTCCGGCATTATTTTCCTGTTTTTTGCCTTCAACACGCGGTTGAAACTTTAATCGGACTGTTGCATAATCCGCCTGCGTTCACCTCCCCGGTGGACGAAGTGGTCGCGTGGGGTGAGGACACGTGGCCTTAGGGTGGGGACTGTGGGAGGTCCCCGCCCGCTTTTTTGGCACGTTGCTTTTCTTGTTAATTGCTCCAGCTCCTAAATGCTGCTTGACGCTGAATCGAATCAGCGTAAAATTCCGCGAGTTTCAACCGGACAGTGAGAAGGTCGAGAGCACGCTACAGCGTCGTGCTTGACATCGGGATGCCTCTTTTCGATCGAACAAGGCGAAATTTCAAGCTCTGGTTATATAGGGGCGGCAGACAGGCGGCTTCAAACGACGATCAGCCTGGCTCTCACAAACAACATCCCTGGTGGAAGGTGATGTGTTTGACCGGCGTCGATTACTTCTCAACTCTCGGTTATCAACCGGGTATCGCATTTCTTGCCGCCGGCGCGCTCTCGCCGATCGCGACCTTGATCCTTGTTCTCCTCACTCTGCTTGGCGCCTTGCCCATCTACAGTCGGGTCGCTCAGGAAAGTCCGCATGGTGAAGGTTCCATCTCGATGCTCGAGCATCTGCTGTCGCGCTGGAAAGGCAAACTGTTTGTCCTGGTCCTGCTTGGGTTCGTTGCTACAGATTTCATTATTACGATTACACTCTCCGCCGCCGACGCGACCGCTCACATCATCGAGAATCCATTTACACCTGAGCTGATCAAACATCAGGTCGGCGTTACGCTGGTCCTGGTTGCGTTGTTGGGCGGTATTTTTCTGCGCGGCTTCAAAGAAGCGATTGGCATAGCAGTAATTCTCGTGGGCGCCTATCTACTGCTCAATATGATCGTCGTTAGCTTTGGCTTGTATCAACTCCTTTCACATCCTTACTACTTTCCGGAATGGAAGCAGGCCTTGATTCACCACCCCAGGGTACACGGAAACATGTGGCTTATCGTGGGCGTTTCGCTGATTCTTTTTCCCAAACTTGCGCTCGGACTATCTGGTTTTGAGACTGGCGTGGCCGTAATGCCGTTGGTCAAGGGCGATGAAAATCTGACGGAAGCTGACTGGGAAGACATTCACAGCACACGCGCCGGCCGCCCCCCGCAACCACGCACGCACGAATTGCTCGAGGGGCGAATAAAAAACACGCGCAAGTTGCTGCGTACCGCAGCATTGATCATGAGCGTGTTTCTCATTACGAGCAGTCTTGTGACTACGATGATGATCCCGCCCGACAAGTTTCAAGTCGGCGGCGAGGCGAACGGACGCGCGCTTGCATACCTCGCTCACCGTTTTTTTGGCGACATATTCGGCACCGCCTATGACCTGAGCACGATCTCGATTCTTTGGTTTGCGGGCGCATCAGCGATGGCGGGCCTGCTAAATATCGTCCCGCGTTATTTGCCTCGATACGGTATGGCCCCGCAGTGGGCGCAAGCTACGCGACCACTCGCACTCGTGTTTACGCTGATTGCCTTTGCGGTCACGCTGATCTTCAACGCCGATGTTGATGCGCAAGGCGGCGCTTACGCAACGGGCGTGTTGGTCTTGATGACTTCGGCGGCTATCGCCGTGACGTTGGCGATGCGCAAGCGAGGTCAAAACTGGATTCCTTTTCTTATCATCGCCATCGTTTTCGCTTACACGACGATTCAAAACGTTCATGAGCGTCCAGAGGGTATTAAGATCGCATCATTCTTCATCCTGGCAATCGTCGTTTCGTCGCTGGTCTCTCGTGTCTGGCGCACAACTGAACTAAGAGTCGAGAGGATTGAACTCGACGATCTGGCACGCGAGTTCGTGCGCAAAGCAGCAGCCGGCACCGTCCGTATCATTGCCAACCGTCGTGATACTGGAGATGCGATGGAGTATGAAGTCAAAGAAACAGAGAAACGCACCGACAATCATATCCCCGCCAATGAGCCAATTCTTTTCTTCGAAGTAACACCGGGCGATGCCTCAGAGTTCTCCGGTGTATTGCAGATTCACGGAGAAAAAGTTAACGGCTATCGTGTGTTGCGCGCCGTGTCACCCGCTGTGCCGAATGCAATCGCTGCTTTTCTACTTTTCCTGCGAGATGAAACCGGAAAACTGCCGCATGTCTATTTCGGCTGGAGCGAAGGCAATCCGTTGTCTTATCTGCTGAAGTACATCGCCTTTGGCGAGGGTGACACCGCTCCGGTGACGCATGAAGTTTTGCGGCAGGCAGAAAAGAATCCTGAACGACGGCCTATTGTTCACGTCGGCGGTTAGGTTTTACGGAGACGTAGCTTAATTGTTTGATTCGAGGTACAGCGGGGAGTAACATCCTCGCGTTGACAATTCAATGTCTGCCGAAGTTGCTTGGAAATTATCGCGACGCGGGGGAACCAAAGTTTCGTTTGCAACGGAACACGGGGCGAATCGTGAAGCTCGCACTAAGCGCGCTCACTTAGAACACTTCCAGTTCGAGCCCGTCAGCTAACCTCGTAGGCCAACAGGAAGGGCAGTGCTGCGACTCATTAGAGGCGTGGAGCTCATTGCTCCGCGCCTTTTCGATTTTGCGGGTTTGAAAAAGTAGGACAGACATTCTTGTCTGTCCCTGAGTTCATCAGCGTAACGAGCGAAGTGAGTTGAAAGAAAAGGGACGATTTACCATTTACCAATCGACATTTGTCATTTGTTATTTGGTGCTGCTTCGTTGACCGTTGAATTGAAAAATCGAGATCAATGGAAATGAGATCATCTGACTACTTTGGTGCAGACCAAATGGAAAATGAGAAATGTCAAATGATAAATGGAAAATCTGTTTTTTTCTTTCGACCTTTCTGGCCTGAACTCTAATCTAGCGGACAGGCAGGAATGCCTGTCCTACCGGAGATTTCGGAATGTACAAATCGCTGAAACGTTTTTTCGTTGGCAGCCCGATGAGGACGGAGCAGGCGATCCATGAACGCTTAAACAAAAAAACGGCGCTTGCAGTTTTTTCGTCCGACGCGCTCTCGTCTGTTGCCTATTCGACAGAAGCGATTCTGTTGGTTCTGCTGGCTGCCGGTACGGCGGCAATAGCTTATCTTCCATTCATTGTAATCGGCATCACTCTCCTGCTCGGAATCCTGGTCCTATCTTATCGCCAAACCATCCACGCTTATCCTTCCGGAGGCGGCGCCTACATAGTTGCCAAGGACAATCTTGGCACACAGGCCGGCCTGGTTGCCGCTGCCTCACTCTTGATCGATTACATTCTGACCGTAGCGGTTTCAGTTTCAGCGGGCGTGGCCGCAATCACTTCCGCAGCCCAGGGCACGCGGTTCGCTTTTCTTCATGAACACCGAGTGTTGCTGTGCCTTTTCTTCGTTGCCTTCATCGCAGTGATAAATCTGCGCGGAGTCAGGGAATCGGGAGCGTTCTTTGCCGGACCCACTTATTTGTTCATTCTGTCGATGCTGGCACTGATCGTCGTGGGGTTTATTCGCTATTGGGCCACGCACGAAATAATGGCGACCCCAACGCAAGTCTACTTTGATCCCTCAGTTGATACGGTTGCCAGCCATGCGTTGACCGGAGGAGCATTGCTTTGGCTCTTGATGCGAGCATTTGCGGCAGGCTGTACGGCGTTGACAGGGGTTGAAGCCATCTCGAATGGCATTCCGGCTTTCAAACAACCGGAATCCAAAAACGCCGCCAGCACCTTGACCTTCATGGCTCTGGTGATGGCCGTATTAATCCTCGGATCAGGATTTCTCGCTTACAAGCTCAACGCACACCCTATTGGACCAGAAGAGACTCTGGTTTCAGCGATGGCGCGTCACATCTTCGGTGTAGGAATTCCTTACTATGTTTTGCAGGCGGCCACTGCTGCAATCCTGGTCCTGGCGGCTAACACGTCCTTCGCCGACTTTCCTCGCCTTGCCAGTTTGCTGGCCGCGGATAGGTTTCTTCCGCGGCAGCTCGCCAGTCGCGGCGACCGGCTCGTTTTCTCTAATGGAGTTTTGATCCTCGCGTTATTCGCCTCAATTCTGATCGTGATCTTTAAAGGGAATGAGCAAGCTATGCTGCCGCTCTATGCGTTGGGCGTTTTTATCTCATTCACGCTCTCCCAGGCTGGAATGGTGGTCCATTGGAAACGCTTGCGCCAGGCGGAAGAAGCCAAGCGACGCATCAAGGAGGAAGAAGAGATTCATCGCACCGAGACAGCCGACACAGGAGCTGCCAGCCATGAAACCGAGCGCCTCCAGGCCATCGAGCGTGACACAGGCGGTAACTGGCTCGTTTCCATGGCTATTAATTCCGTAGGCGCCGCAGTAAGTCTTGTTGTGCTTCTCGTCATCACAGTAACGAAGTTCACCCATGGAGCCTGGGCAGTAGTTCTCTTAATACCGCTGATCGTTTGGATGTTTCGCTCTATAAGAGAGCATTATCTGGAAATCGCCAAGCAGTTATCCACAGAGGGCCTCGTCCCGGAAACTGCTATCACAAAACATCAGGTTCTGGTGCCTATCTCGGGAATACATCGCGGCGTCGTCTTCGCGCTTGAGTATGCAAAGTCCATCGCTCCCGGGCACGTCACTGCTGTTTACGTAGATTTCAATGAAGAAGCGACGCAAAAGCTAAGAGAGAAGTGGCCGCGTTGGGGTAACGGTGTGGAGCTCGTAATCCTGCAATCGCCCTATCGCTCGCTCACTCGGCCATTGCTGCGGCATGTGGAGCGGCTCTTAAACCAAGGTGATAAGCAAATGATAACGGTGCTTTTGCCTGAGTTTGTTCCGGCAAAATGGTGGCATCAACTATTGCACAATCAAAGTTCATTGCTATTAAAAGGCGCACTGCTATTCAAAAAAGGCGTGATCGTCACCAGTGTGCCTTATCATTTGGAAAAATAATTGCGAGAGTCTCATTGGGGCGCGAACAGAAATGACCAGAGGGAGCCCTGAAGCTGTTGTCGTAAGGTCGAGTTTAGCGATGAAGCTTTGAACTAGCTGCTGGCAGCATCAGCTTCGCCGGTTCGTCCGGCGAGAAAGCATGAGCGACAATAAACCGGCCGGCCTTGAGACGGATAAAAAGGAACCGTGGTCTGTTGCCCGCATTGAGCGCACTGCACTGAGACTTCAATACGCTGCCGCACGCCCGAAGATTGCGCGGCCGTGATGGCGGCCAGTCTTTCATTCTTAGCTTGCTTGCACGGTTTGCAACGCTTCGGCTCGTTCTTTAACCCTTTGTCATGGAAAAAAGCTTGTTCGCCTGAAGTCCAAATGAAATTCTCGCCGCAATCTACACATTTAATTGTGCGATCGGGGTGCTCAGGCGGTTCAGAGTTGGTTTTCAAGTCACCGACATGATCTTGTTCTAGCATGGTTTGCTCTCCCTGGGTCGTTCCATCCATGACGGTTGGCGGGGCAGCTCAATTCGGTTTCACGCGTTGTTTGAAGGCGCCGCTGTTCTTTCCTGGCGAGCATCGGGGTGAGCGTGGGCTACCTCGAACAGGCGAGCAGTGGGAAAAAAGTATAACTATGGCGAAAATGTGTCAAGATAAAAAACCGCCTGCGGTCAAAGTGAAATCGCTCTCATGACTTGCGAGGCGGCCAGGAAGCAATGAAAGTTCTGGTGTTAGGTTCTGGAGGCCGCGAACATGCGCTGATTTGGGCGTTAAAACAGACGTCTGCCATTCCGCTTAAGCTTTATTGCGCACCTGGCAATGCGGGAATCGCACAACTGGCGGAATGCATTGACATTTCGGTCAATAATCATTCCGCGCTGATGGATTTTGGGCGTACCAATGGGATCAAGCTGACGATCGTTGGTCCGGAGCTCCCACTGGCAAACGGAATCGTTGATGAATTTGAAAAGAGCGGCCTGAAAATTGTCGGACCTTCGCAAGCGGCGGCGCGTCTGGAATCAAGCAAAGCCTTTGCAAAGGATTTCATGCAACGTCATGCGATACCGACGGCTGATTATGTGATTGCGAATTCAGGTGACGAAGCTTTGCAGGCCGTTCGCAGCGGCAGGTTTGGCGATGTGTCTAGTTCGATCGTTGTTAAAGCGGACGGGCTGGCTGCCGGCAAAGGCGTTATCGTCGCGCCGTCGCTCGCTGAAGCTGAACGTGGTATCGCTGAACTGTTGAGCGGAAATCTTGTCGCAGAAGAAGCAACCAGCCATGTGGTTATCGAAGAAGCGCTTGAGGGGAGAGAAGTTTCAATTCTTCTTTTCGCCGATGGAAGCGATTATGCGCTTATGCCCGCCGCGCGCGATCACAAGCGTGCTGGAGAAAACGATACCGGGCCAAACACCGGGGGCATGGGCGCAATAACAGACAAGTCAGTCCTCGATGCCGAAACGCTCGAGCAAATCGTACGCGAGGTTGTTGAGCCAACACTCGGCGGCGCAATGAAAGAAGGCTTTTCGTTTCGCGGCGTGTTGTTTATCGGCTTGATGCTGACTGCGGATGGTCCAAAAGTGCTCGAGTACAACGTGCGATTTGGTGATCCGGAAACTCAGGCAATTTTGATCAGACTTGAATCAGATTTATTCGAGATCTTTCAGGCGCTCGTGGACGGTCGCCTGCGAGACATTAGTGTTCGTTGGCATGAAGGGTCGTCGGCTTGCGTGGTATTGGCGAGTGGCGGTTATCCAGGCGGATACAAAAAAGGCGCGCGAATCGCAGGCCTGGATCGCGTCCTGATCGGTCCGGGCTTGCAGGTCTTTCATGCTGGAACGTCATGGTCTGAAACGGGAGAGTTGGTAACGGCCGGTGGCCGTGTGCTAGGTGTCACTTCTTGGCAACCTACTTTGGATGAGGCCCTGGCGCGATGTTACGGCGCCATAGACCAGATTGACTGGCCAGACAAACAGTACCGCCGTGACATCGGGCGTTTCGACCAAAAAGCAAGGAGTTCTGAGGCTCAGCCCTAGTTGCGTTTTGACATGAGGTACGGGAATCCACGGTACCAATGTTTTTGAACTCAACGGACTTCTCATTAGCACCGTGGCTTTAGCCCGGTGATAAGTGATTTGGCTCGGGACGGGAAACCGTTTGAACGGTTTCCGGGAGTGCTGGGCACTCAGGTCACCGCGCTAAAGCGACGGTGCTAATGAAATTTGACAGACTGTGTCAGCACGGGATCCGCCGGTTCTGGAAGGCAATGCATCTCAACTGCTATACTCCAACTTCAATTTGGCCTTCGTATTTTGAACCCTTCGCAATTATTCATCGTACAAACATATGCGGACGGCCAGAAGTCAAGGTGGATGGGTTTCACACGCCAATGCACAGGGGTTTTCGCAAACACGATCTAACATCCAATCGCTAGAGGATCGGTGAAAAATGGGACTTCTTAGCAGAATAAAACGCTCTATGCGCGCACTGTTCGGCGGCATAATCGAATCGACCGAGAACCCCGAACTCATACTGCAGCAAACCATTCGCGACATGCGCGACCGCGTGCCGGAACTCAATAATTCCGTGGCGCAGGTGATGGCCACTGAAAAGCTGCTCGCAAAAAACAAAGAACGGCTGGAAACCCAGGTTGTCGATCTGGATTCGAAAATCAAGGCCTCCGTAAAACTCGGCCGCGACGACATTGCCACTGCCTACATCGGCCAGTTGGGGCAGGCGCAGGTTGACCTGCAAAAAACGGGACAACAGCTTGAGCATGCGACCCTTGCCTCGGCCCAGGCGCTGAAAGCACGCGACAATTATGTGTTGCAGATGCAGCGGCGCACCGCCGAAGCGATGCAGCTGATTAACCAGTCAAAGCAGGCGAAGCTTCAGGAGCAATTGGCCGCCACCATGGAATCGTTCCAGATTGGCGACGATGCGTCGACGTTCAATGAAATGCGCGACAAGATCGATCGTCGCGCCGCCGCGGCTGAGGCAAAGTTACAGCTTGGTTCGGCATCAGTAGACAATCAGATGCAGGACATCGAGCGGGAAGCGATGGACATGCAGCTGCAGGACAAACTGCTTGCTTACAAACGCGAAATGGGGCTCTTGCCGGAGGCTTCCGGCGGCAGTGCCCCACAGGCGCTCCCCGCGGAAGGTGAAAGTGGCGCGAGCAGGAATTAGGCTGGAACTCGGTAATGTTTTTTGCGTGGGATTATTAGTGCGCTCGAAGATCGTTTTATTGGATAGTTCAAGGATATGGCCGAGTTCCCCAAGTTCGATTACAAGTATTTGAAAGAGGCCTTCAAGGAACCTCTAAATTTCTGGGGTCTGGCGAGCTTTGCGGCCGTTGCCGCTTTCGCTCAGGATGTAACAGTCCTTGCCGGCGCCCTGGTCGCAGAAACAGCCTACTTAGCAACCGTGCCAGCCAGCTCATTTTATCGTCGCCTGGTCGACCGCCGCGAAAAACAGCGCCTGCTCAAACAGCGCGATCAACAGCGCGAGGCTGCCATCAAGCTTTTTGATCCGCGCGAGCGCGAGGCGGTTGAATACTTGCGCTGGATGAAGAACCAGATTTACTCAAACTACAAGAAATTCACCGGCAGCAAACAGGTCCCTTCCAATATTCAGAGTCTGGATCAGCGTTGGGAAGATTTCGTCGACTTGCTGGACGTCTACCGGCGCCGCAAGCATCACCTCCGTTCGATCAATCGCCAGGCAGTACAGAACCAGCTTGTCCAGGCAGAGCGGGCCGTGGAAGTTTCGCGAGACGATCGCGAGCGGCGTATTCAACAATCAAATGTCGAGATTCTGAAAAGACGGGTTGCTGCTTTTCAGGACATTGAGCGCTCGGTAAAACTGGTTGAAGGGCAGTTGCAGTCAATCGAAAACTTCTTTGGCTTAGTGAACGATCAGGTTGTCACCTTACCAACGCCTGAACGAGTCTCCTCGCTCGACTTTGAACAGCTCAGCGACTCGATTGCCATGACCAAACAGATGCTGGAAGAAACATCAGATACTTTCGCTGCGCTTGACAGCCACAATCGCACCATCGGCAACTACGAGTTACTGCTGAACAGCGGATCCTCGAAATGACTAGCACAACCGCGGGAATAATTCCCCGCCGTAATTAACTATCCGCAGATTCCGCAGATTTCACAGATTAAAGAAAAAGTCAGACAATAACGAAGAGGTCAACGAAGGGTGTTCAACGACTGCGCCTTTGTTGTTTCCGTTTTTGTAATCGGTGTAATCGGCGAAATCTGCGGACAAAAATATTTTTTCAATTTCCAGATAACTTCGCTCTTATGCGTCACTAAACTGTGCCGTTTTCACCGCGCTGAGGGCCTCAAAACGACCGCTAATCAGTAGTTTAGAACTTAACGTAGAGCCTCAATAAATACACTATAATGGATTGAAAAAAAAGATGACCACTACATATTGACATCCGACTTTCAAAGGAGTATATTCCGCTGCGCTTGAGGACGAGGCGGGTTGACTTGGAGCAGCTGCAGGCCCCCTGAACTGCTCTCCAGCTGAGTTTTTCGCTTCGAACAAAGCCAACCGAAGTATCCGCTACACATCACAAGATATGGGCGCGTCTACTATAATGTAGTCGTAGAACCGTCTTTGAAACTCTCAGATAACGACCTCGTGCTGGTTTCCCCGAGGCACGAGAAAGGCAGATTAGGATGAGCGCAGCCATAGGCAAACAAACCCCCGCAGCAGACGTATCTTCAACGACCAGCGCTGCTCCAACCGTGCGTCGCAAAACCCAGCCACTGGGGCTGAACGCGAAACGTGTAATCAGCAAACGCTATTCGTTGAAGGATGCGAAAGGACGTGCGCTCGAAGAATGGCCGGATATCGTTCGCCGCGTGGTTGGTCATGTTTCAGCTGCGGAAAAGGATGGTGAGAAGCGGGATTTATTTTTTAATAGCATGAGCGAAGTGATGCTGGCCAGAGAGTTTGTTCCCAACACGCCTTGCCTCGTCAACGCCGGCAAAACCAACGGTCAGCTTGCTGCCTGCTTTGTGCTCGACGTTCCTGACTCGATAACCGGGATCATGGATCACGCCAAGGCTGCGGCGACGATTCATCAAACCGGCGGCGGCACCGGCATGACTTACGAATTCCTGCGTCCCTCAGGCGCTCTGGTTGGTTCAACTCGCGGTGTTGCTTCCGGTCCCGTTTCATTCATGAACATCGTCAATCAGGTGACCGACGTGGTGAAGCAGGGCGGCGTGCGCCGCGGCGCGAACATGGGCATGATGCGCGTCACACATCCGGACGTGCTGCGCTTTATTCACGCCAAGAACGATCAGCATTCACTGACGAACTTCAATATCTCAGTCAACGTCACCGACAAGTTTCTGAAAGCAGTTGACGACAACGAATGGTTCCAGCTCGAGTTTGACGGTGAGCCGTGGACGGATTCCATTTACGATCCGGTTCGCGATGATGACTACGTGGTTTATCGCCGCGCCGACGGTTCGACTGTGACGTTTTGTGATCGCCACGCTTTCCTGAGCGCGGATCTGTCTGAGTGCGCTATTGAAGAAGCGCCGCGGCCGGGCATGGTTTACGCGCCTGACATTTGGAACCGCATCGTGGCCAGCGCGCACAAGTATGCCGAGCCGGGCATTGCCTTCATCGATGAAGTTAATCGTCACAACCACATGATGAAGTCGATGGGGCCCATCTATTCGTGTAACCCTTGCGGCGAGCAGTTTCTGCATTTCTCTAACTCGTGCAATCTCGGTTCAATCGACCTAGCCAAGTTTTACGATCCGGAAAAGCGCGTCGATTGGGATCGCCTGCGCGAAGTGACGCATCTCTGCACGCGCTTTCTCGACAACGTCATCGACACCTGTGCCTGGCCGCTGCCTGAAATCAACGACGTTGTCACGCGCACTCGTCCGGTTGGTCTCGGCATCATGGGCTTTGCCGATCTCTGTTTGAACCTGAAAGTTACCTACGGCACGCCCGAATCAATCGACTTGATGAACGAGATGATGGGCTTCATTCGGCGCGAGTCGTGGAATGCCAGCATCAAGCTGGGCGCGGAGAAGGGCGTGTTTCCGGAGTTTGAACCAAACCGCGAAGCTTACGAAGATTTTCTTTACAACCAAATTGGTATTTCGCGCGATGTGAAGCTGACGCCGCGCAACTATGAAGTGACCACGATTGCTCCGACCGGCACAATCTCTCTCGTGGCTGAGACCTCCTCGGGGATCGAGCCAAACTTCTCCTGGGCCTATGTGAGGAAAGATACCCTGGGCACGCGGACGTATGTTCATACACTGGCGGCGAACGCTTTGGGTATCGATGTGGATCAAACTGAGCAGGAATCGATCAACAAAGCCGCTGACTACGTTTGCGCACACGAAAGCGAGTTGCCGCCGCAATTTATTTCGGCAATGAACATCAGCGCCGACCAACACGTGCACGTGCTGGCAGCAGCGCAGCGCAACGTCGATAACAGCGTTTCGAAGACTTGCAATGGCGCGGTCAACGACACGGTCGAGTCTGTTGATAAACTTTATCGACTAGGTCGGCAGCTTGGTTGCAAAGCGGTGAGCTACTATCGCGACGGCTCGCGCGACAATCAGGTGCTTACGTCGATGAAGGCTTCGGATGCGTCGGGTGCGCCGAATTTGGCTTGGAGTAGCGAGCTGGCCTGCAACCCGGAAGCGATCGTATAAGTTTTAGACGCCCCGCCGGCCAGGGATGCGGATGCCGCCATCGTTGCGCCCATCGGCGCGGACGCTGAGCTCGCGGCGCGACAACAGATACAGGCGGACACGGCTGCTTCCAACCAGGCAGAAGGCAGTGCGCCAGCAGCGAGAGCTCAAACTCAAGCGCAAATCGAAGCGATTCGCATCGAGCGGCCGCGCGAGTTGAGCGGCGCCACTTGGCAGATTCCATTTGACGGGCAGAACCTCTACGTAACGGTCAATCACGATGGCAAGATGATTCAGGAAGTGTTTGCCACTGGTCCAATCTCCGGTGGCGTGGGCCTGCTTGCTTCAAAGATGCTGCGTGGTGGTTTCGACGCCGCCGAAGTTGCTTACAGCTTGAACAAAGTGACGGGCACCCACGCGGTCTGGTTCAACGAGCGCTTGTTGACTTCACCCGAACAGGCAGTCGCCGAATGCATCATGATCACGAATCGCCGCGTGCAGGATCTTCCAGACTCCGCGCGAGCTCTCGGCAAAACTCAGCACTCAGCACTCAGTACTCAGCACTCTTCTCCCGTCGGCGCCATCATGTCGACAATGATCGGCATCTGCCCCGAATGCCACGGCCAGTTGGAACACGCCAGCGGCTGTGATTTCTGTCGCGATTGTGGCTACAGCAAATGTAAGTGAATCGCCCAGGATGACTTGGTTTCGCCGTTTTTCGAGTGCTATACTGTCCTCGGCTAAGCAACCAAAATTTAACTATCGATGAGCAATAAACTTAGACGCGTGAAGCTACGGTGGAGCAAACAAATATTTGCAGCGCTTCGCGTCGACGATGACGATACTTAACCATTCAAGCGAATTAATGTAATTAGCATCGTCACCAGAAAGTTCGGTGGCGATTTTTTTTTTACTCTTTGTGTTTAAATTTTAAATATTGATATCAGTATATCAAAAAGAATTAAAATTGTTTTAAAATTTGCCTGTTTTTGAATTTTTATAAGATACTTTCTAAATTTTATTTAAAAATTCATAAATACACTAATTGGAGTAATTTTGGATTTCTGTTCATTTACTAATATAAATATTTTAAATTTAAGAAGAAATAGTAAAAAAATAATTTTTACATTGAAAAACATAGAAAAAAGTGTTCCTAAAAATTTTCATTAAAAACTTAATAACATTTTTGTGCATTGTCCTAGAATTTTTTGGACAGTTGATCTAGAATCGTCTTGAGCACACGAATCCAATGGTATGACACATTATTAAAACAAAAAATAATTTTTCAGTTGAATAATTGTCCTTTAAGCATCAATCAAATTTTCCATTGAAAATGCAAGTGTTTTTATTAAAGGAGGACTCCACAACTTTTTCAAGATTTTTTAATTGTCTCAAGACCATTCCAGATCAATTTATCACGTTAACAAACCTAAGAAATGTTCCTTTATTGGTATGGAAAAAAATTTAGTTATTTTTAGAGAATATCCTAAATTTTTTTATAAGGCACAAAGATTCCTATACGTTTTTAATTGGAAAGTTGGTAATCTGAATTTTTTATAATTAACTTTGTTATTTTTACTATAATTCATTAATTAAAATATATAATAACCAAATTATAGCTTAAATAAATATATTGAATCATGTTCTGACCAAAAAAAAAGTTTATTATAATTACCTATAGAAAACATAGGCAACTTTGTGCCTTACACCGAAATTAAAGAAATTCTTTAAAATTAACTAAATTTTTCCCACATCGATAAAGGTACATTTCTTAGGTTTGTGAGGGTGGCAAATTGATCTAGAATGGTCTTGAGACGATTAAAAAATC
>Ga0137418_10000726_pt1 | contig 30068 bp, 32 predicted proteins | sample CZODoug3_1_2_16f_FD_122242 | JGI IMG/M metagenome (GOLD analysis project Ga0137418, IMG submission 122242) | Vadose zone soil fungal communities from Angelo Coast Range Reserve, California, USA - CZODoug3_1_2_16fungal (Hybrid Assembly) | ecosystem: Environmental > Terrestrial > Soil > Vadose... | reverse complement strand
CCGGGAACGGCAAAGCTGGTCGAGAGTGCGGCCAGGAAGATCGTGGCCATCAGAATGCGCACGTAGAGCGAGATCCGACGGAACAGGGGGTAGGGCAACAGCAGCAACAGCACTCCGGTCGTTGCGAACACAGCGAGGAAGCTGAAGATACTGGCGAGCATCACAACCAGCGCGTGCACTCCCGCAAACCGCATGACAAAGCTGAAACCGGGTTGTGAAGCTCCTACGCTGACGGGGAACAAAATCGATGATGCGGCGTTAACATCGATGACGCAGACGCAGGTCAGGATCGTTATGGCCACGAAGTTCGCAAGGAAGATCGTGGACGGTGCGATGGGGAGAGGTGCTAAGTTCACAAAGTCCCGGCGGTCCGGGAAAATGCTGTCCCACCACCAGAGGGCAACACCGCCGGTCACCACCATCGAGAGGACGATGAAAAAGTACTCGTCGGGCAAGGCTTCGGCGACCGGATCAAAGTTCGCCTGACCACGCAGCCATTGCAGGAACGATCCGTACTTGTCAAAAAGGAAGATCGAAACGAAGCCGCCGGGGACGGCCAGCCACGCCAGCAGAAGTCCCATGCTGATGTTCAGATCCTCTTCGCTGGCATTGCTGCCATGGAAGATACGATTCATCGAGAGGCGGACGAGCACAGGAAATGGTCTGCGGACATAGGCATCCCATTGGGCAGCCAGGTGCGTTGGCCTCCTCATGCTGCCCTTATGACATCGATGATCTCGCGCGTCACCTTGTCGGGATCAACGTCCTCGACGAGGCGGTGGAAGGTGTGCTCCAAGGACGAATCGCCGATCCGTTTCTGAATATCCCCGGTCGACCCGGAAGCGATCACCGCGCCTTGGCGGAGTATCAGCAGGTGCGAGCATACCTGTTCCACCACTTCCAGCACGTGAGAGCAGTAGAAGACCGCCTTTCCACGCTGGCCCAATGCCCGGATCAGATTCTTGAGAATCAGCGCGGAAGAGACATCCAGCCCGGAGAGCGGCTCATCGAGAATCAGCACCTCTGGGTCGTCCAGAAGGGATGCAATCAGGAGCACACGCTGGCGCATGCCTTTCGAATAGGACGCCATGGCGGAATGGCGGCTGGGGTGCAGGGAGAGCAGCGCCAACAGGTTGTCGACTTTCCTTCCAAGCTGCGGCTGGGGAATTCCACGCAGAATGCCGACCATCTCAAGATATTCGCGTCCGCTCAGATAAGGATAGAGATTCGGTTCTTCAGGAACGTAGCCCAGCCGCTTGCGGTAGCTGACCAGATCTCTGCGAATGTCCTCGCCGTGAAACAGAACCCGGCCGCAGCTGGGTTCCAGGAGTCCGCTGATCATCTTGACGGTCGTGCTTTTCCCGGAGCCGTTCGGCCCCAGGCATCCCAGGATCTGTCCACGTTCCAGTTCGAAGCTGACGTGCTGCACGGCTGGGATGGATGCGTAATACTTCGTGAGTTCGATCGCTTGCAGCACCACTCCCTCCATCCCCCTGAAAAAAGCGCCAGCCGCGAAAGGCTTGCTATTTTTCGCGAGTCATGGAGATCTCCAGCGTCCATGACCTGTCCCCCGAGCGTCCGTGGGCCTTGCCCTGCATCTGGTCATTGGTGACGGTCAGGTCAAAGCGGTAGGTCAAGGTGAGTCCCGCGGACTCGTCGGTATCGTCGGCGGCGAAGGTCAGATGACTGCCTTCCAGTCTGGCGTCATAGACACGCCCGGGATCCTGTTTTTCGAGCGGGCCTGCCGTCCCTGAGATTCGGTCTCCTTCCTGCCGGAGCACGAAACGAACTTTGCCTGTACCGCCGTCCTGGCCTCTCACTTCTCCGGTCCAGGTCCCGGTCACATCGGTTCCCGGTTTCGCAGCCAACCAGCACGCTGAGACCGCGATGAACAATGCCAAACTCAGTTTGTTCCGCATAGCTCCTCCCGCTGCCGCCGATCGCGCCACCCTATGTAGATATCTACTCTAGCAGGCGTTTCTCCGATTTGCAGTAGAATTCTACATAGGTGGATGGGATGGACAAACCGGTCCGACTTTCGCACACTTCCGCGCTGATTCTGCAGACCATCAGCCACGGCTACCGCTACGGCTTCGACATCATGGACGTTACGGGCTTGCCGAGTGGAACCGTCTACCCCGCGCTGCGGCGACTGGAGCGCGATCAATTGATCCAGTCCAAGTGGGAGAAAGAAGTGTTGGCCCAGGATCGCCCGCCCCGGAAGAACTATCGCGTTACCCGTTTGGGCCATGAGGTCCTGACCGGCGCCCTCAGACGGTATCCGCTCCTGGAGCGGTTGGCCCCGGAAGCCAAAGCCAAGGACGCTAAAGGAGCAAGGTCGTGAAAGCTCGGCTCGATCGCTTTCGTCAATGCCAGATGATCTTGTGCGCGGCCAGCTGGATCGTGCCACGGCGGGCACGCGCAGAGTGGCACAAAGAGTGGGAGGCGGAGCTTGCGTATGCATGGCAAGTGGCCCAGACCAGCGAGCCGTCGGCCGGAAACCGGTTGCGCTGGCGATGCTGCGGAGCGTTTTTGGACGCGGCGTGGTATCGGTGCAATCGCGAGGACCTCGGTCGCACGGGCAGAAACTGGTCGCAAACACCGGCGTTCCTTCTGTTGGCGCTGGCGAGCGCGCTTTTGTTGTTGGCCGTCGCCAGCGGCGATCTTCCAAGAATGCGATCGATTCTGCTCCGGCCCCCCTACGGCGATCCGCAGCGGATCGCGACCCTCTCCCGCACCGGCGTTATCAATTCCGCAGAGTGGGTAGTCCCGTATTCCTGGGTGGAGATCTGGAGAAGCGAAGCGCAAACTCTGGAGGCCGTCGCCGCCTACAGTTGGAAACCCCAGGCATCGGAGGTAACAATTGCAGGCCGGCGCGCCAAGGTTGCATCCGTACGAGTGGAAGACAACCTATTTCAGGTCTTTGGAGTGAAACCGCTACTCGGCCGAAGCGATCAACCCGGGGATGCCGGGCGCTCCCGCAATTGCCTGCTATTGAGCTACGAGACCTGGCACCGACGCTTCTCGAGTGATCCCAACATTGTTCAGAAAAAAGCAACGCTGGACGGCCAGGAAGCGATGATCATTGGAGTCCTGCCACAGGAGTTCTGGTTCCCGTCCAAGGAGGTTGGCCTGTGGCGGTTGGCGGATCGAGCTTCGTTCAGGGGAGACGCGGTGGGAGTCGTGGCGCGGCTCAGGCCCCGAGTCTCCGAGCGCGGGGCCGAGCGGGCGCTGCAGCGCGACATTTCGAACGTGGTAGGCGAACGGTTCTGGGGCTCTTCCCTGCAGGTGTGGCCCGTCCAGGACCGAATCCGACAACCGCTGATTTTTTGCGGGCTGGCGTTGTGTGTTGCGTTGCTGGTGATGACCCCGGTCATCTGGTCGGGGCGACTCAATCTGCGCCCGCCACGCGCGGAAGTCTGGGGCGCTTGCCGATGGTGGAGCTTCTTCGGCGCCAAGTCCCTTGTTCTTCTGCTGATCCTTCTGACTGCGGCAGTTGAGTTCACCGCTGAGCCATATGTGTTCCCCTCCGGGATAGCCACGTTCATTGTGGAATCCGGGTCGCTCTGGCTCTTCTCGGTCGGTTGCGTGTTTGTGCTGTGGTGGTCCCTTGCCGACCAGCAGACTCGCTGCCGCGTGTGTCTCCGAAGACTGGCCTTGCCAGCGCACATTGGTCATTCCGGTTGCCTGCTCTTGGGCTGGGTCGGAATGGAACTGGCGTGCCCTGCAGGCCACGGCCTGCTCCATGTCACCGAGACCGACGTCTGTTGGCTGGCCCCGACACAGTGGACCCGGCTGGATGATTCGTGGGAATCGTTGTTTTCCAAGAGCTCAGAGACTGTGGTACTGGGGTAGCAGACTTCGGCGCTCTGCCTGCGTTGTCCAGGTCGCAAGGGCTGGAAGCATTCCAGCACGCAGTCCCGCCTCCATCGTCAGGTGGTGGACTACAACGTGCCGGTCTATCCGGCGCTGTTCGGACTGCTGACCATCGGCGAGTTGCTGAATCGTAGTACATGAAAAGCTCGGTTTCATCAGCCGACCGGGCTAGTCACTCATTGCCTTGCCCGGGGTGCAGAAGCAGGGCTCTTCTTCGAGAATTGCCTGCGCACGATGTTCAAGAAGGCCTCGACCGTGGGATTGTTGAGGTCAGGCTTCAACCCAATGTCAATCGACGTCCAATGACGAGAACGCACTTTCTTGTAGACGACTCCCGGCACCGCGAAATCTGCGACACAGGCCGGAGCCAGAGAAATACCGGAACCGGCGGCAACCAGGCGCACTACGGTCGGCCACTGCGGAGCCTCCTGCACAACATTTGGCCGGAACCCGTCTGCTTCACAGCATGATAGAGTCCGATCGAAAGCAAGCGGCCCCATCCGCCGCGCGAAAAGTACAAACGGCTCGTTTCGTAGGTCTCCGGGACGAATTGTGGTACTGCCGGCAAGTTTGTGACGAGCCGGGAGGACCGCAATGAACCGTTCTCGCAGGATCGATTCAATCGACAGCCCATCCCGCGGTTCGCCGTCGCGAAGGAAACCCAGATCCAGTGTTCCATCCAGCAGAGAGGGCATTTGCTCAGCGGTGACCAGTTCCCGCAACCGCAATTCAACCCTCGGATACAGGCGGCGATAGCGTTCGATGGCTTTGGGCAGTGTGGTGAGCATCACTGAACCGCTGAATCCCACTGTCAGAACACCTTCCTGGCCGCTGCCCAACCGCCGTGCCATTTCCATGTCATCGTGTATCTTGGCGAGGGTATTCCGCGCACGCTCCCTGAAGTACTGACCAACTTTTGTCAGCCGGACACCGCGGGTTGTGCGATCGAACAGGGGATACCCCAGTATCCGTTCAAGGCTCCTGATCTGCTGGCTCAGCGGCGGTTGTGCCATCCCCAACTGCGCTGCCGCCTTGCTGAAATGCAAGGTTTCGGCGACTGCGAGAAAGTAACGGAAATGTCTTAACTCAATCTCTTGCTTCATATTCATTTCGTCTCAGTGTAGATAATTAAGATATTGGACATATTCCCAACCCCGATTCTATCGTCGATGATCAAGGAAGGGTTTATGCACATGAATCTTGCTAAAGAACCGCCCCCGCCAGTCGCCGAAATCGGCATCCGCCAGTTTCAGCCAGGGGATGCGGCGGCATTCCGCAGGCTCAATGAAGAGTGGATCACCCGCTTCTTCCGCATAGAGCCAAAGGAGGAGCTCATTCTTGCCGATCCGCAGGGAACCATTCTGGACATGGGTGGCCGGATTTTCTTCGCGACTGCCGGTGAACGATGCGTCGGCTGCTGCGCGCTGATTCCTCTGAGGGACAAAGAATTTGAGGTGGCCAAGACGGCTGTCGAGCCGTCGTACCAAGGAGCCGGCATCGGTCGCAGGCTACTTCACGCAGCGATCGATGAGGGTCGCAACGCGGGTGCACAAAGACTCTATCTGGAGACCAACCACGTGCTGACGCCCGCGATTCGGCTGTATGAGTCCGTGGGATTCAAGCGCATCGATGCGAACCGCATCATCCCCTCCGCATACCAGCGGGCCGATGTGTACATGGAGTTGATTTTGGTTTGAAACGGCGGGCCGGGTGATTCGCGACCAGAATGCCATGTCCCATGGCATCTTAACCTGACGTCACCTCGCCTTCTGATGGATCGAACCCCGTTGTTTGTCTCCGATTTGTGCCGGAGCAGGAAGCAACCGAGTTCCTGTTTGCCACAACCCGCGAGCCATCGCATGGAACACCGAGTGTTACCTCTTCTACAGACGTCGCGTTACGACGCGGCGCAAGGGCTCGTTACCGGATGGACAGCCATTTGAATTCCGCTCTTGGCGGTTGATTGACACCACAGCAGTCCTGTAGGGTTGTGTGGGAGCTGCGCCCTTGGACATCTATCTCGTCGACGGCACATACGAGTTGTTCCGGCACTACTACGCGCTGCCGTCGATGCGGGATTCGGATGGACGGGAGGTGGCAGCCGTCCGAGGGGTCCTGGCTTCAGTGCTGGGCATGATCAAAGGCGGTGCTACGCACATCGCCGTTGCGACCGATCACGTGATCGAATCTTTTCGCAACGACTTGTGGCCGGGCTACAAGACCAGCGAAGGCGTCGAACTCGACCTGCTGGCACAATTTCCACTGCTCGAAGACGTCCTCACAGCGGCTGGGATTGTCGTCTGGCCGATGGTTGAATTCGAGGCCGACGACGCGCTCGCTGCCGGGGCAGCGGCGGCCGCTCGAGACCAGCGTGCGGAACGCGTGATCCTTTGCACCCCGGACAAGGATCTTGCCCAATGTGTGCACGGCTCACGCGTCGTCCAACTGAATCGCCGGACGCGGGTCACCTTGGACGAGGCTGGTATAGTCCAGAAGTTCGGCGTCTCGCCGGCATCAATCCCCGACTATCTGGCGCTGGTGGGCGACGCAGCAGACGGTTATCCGGGCCTGAAAGGCTGGGGTGCGAAATCTTCGGCCACCGTCCTTGCCAAGTTTGTCCATCTTGAATCCATTCCTCTGGACTGCCGCGAATGGCGCGTGAACACGGCCAACGCGAGTGCCCTCGCGGACACTTTTTGCCGCGAGCGGGATCGCGCGCTGCTGTTTCGCACGCTGGCCACGCTCCGGACCGACATCGCGCTCTTCAACGAGGTGGACGAGTTACGCTGGAATGGCCCCACACCCGGCTTCGCCGAGCTCGCGGCTCGATTGGACGCAGCCGTTACCGAGGGCCGGCACCCCCGGGCCGTGGGATTCTGAACTCGGATCCACGGCACGGCGATGCCTGGCGACGTTCCGCAACCCCCGCGCAAAACCTCAAAGAGCGCGCCAAAGTGACAGGAGATACAAAATCATGACCTCACCCAGCAGAAAACATGCGGGCCCAGGGCCAGCGAGTGACCAGCCTACGGTCCCTGAGCCTACATTCGCCGAGCGTGCGCGTACCCTGACGTACTTGGGCCGCATCGGTAGCCTCTCGACCATCTCTCGGAAACCACCGGGGTTCCCGTTCGGATCAGTGATGCCCTATGGTTTGGACGAACGCGGGCGCCCCATCTTCCTCATCAGCACGATGGCCATGCATACGCAGAACTTGCAGGCGGACGCTCGTGCTAGCTTGCTCGTGACTGAGAGTGACGGTGGCGGTGATCCGCTCGGCGCATCCAGGGTCACGCTGGTGGGAAATGTTCTGCCGCTACCGGCGTTCGAGGTGGCCGAGGCTCGCAAGCTCTACTTGGCAAGTTATGCCGACAGCAAGTACTGGGTAGATTTTGAAGACTTTTCTTTTTATCGCATGGAGGTGGTGGACATTTATTACGTGGGCGGCTTTGGAGTGATGGGCTGGGTACCTGCTTCCGAATACGGCCGCCGTCTACCCGACCCTCTCGCTGACTCCAGGGCCGAAATCATTCAGCACATGAACACCGACCACAAGGACGCGCTCGTTCTGCTTGCCCGGGAATTTGCTGGCATTGAGTCACAGGAAGCAACGATGATCACAGTTGATCGCCTCGGGTTTCATGCCCGCTTGAAGACCCAGGATGGCATGCGTCGTGTTCGTGTTGCATTTCTGCGAGAAGTAAGCAATCCGGCAGAAGCTCGAATGGTCTTGGTCGAGATGGTGCAACAGGCGCGCTCGGGGTCAAGGGAACAACTGCTACCAGGAGCCCTTCCTACGCCCACTTGACGCTAGTTACTTGCGACTTGCGGTGTTGCGGTCACTGGTGCGCTAGTGAAGTCGGGTTGGACACCTGCGACCGACCAGCTGAGTACGGTGGTCAGCTAGGACGCCAGCCAATCAAGAGCGGTTGTACCAACTTTTGCAAAGCTAAAAACAAGAGCGTTGCACGTGCGCACCTTTACCGGCGACCAACGTGGACCGCCGTGTTCCTGAAGGGAGATTATTGTCCCGGATGGCGTGCGGCAATCGGAGTCGGGGTGATGGACTTCAACTGGTCCAGTTCGCTCAAGACGTTTTTCCAATCATCCTCGTCCTTCTTCATCTCGATCGCTGCTGAGGGGTCAGAATAAAAGTCGAGAATGTTGGCACGCAGCTCCGGCGAAATCCGATCAAACTTGCGCTCTGACAATTGACCTAACAACTTTGCATAAGCGTTGTCCGCGAGCGAGTATTCCGCCGCCTTGGTCGGTTGGCCACGATCAAACCGATCGCCCCCGCAGCTCAACCTCTGGCCCAGTCGGCGTCGCGTTGCGACCTGCGCCGTGCCTCGGCGCCATCGAGGTGGCAGCTCTGTTGGACGTGGCGCGAGTGAGCTGAGACGGTTACATACGGCACTCCCAGAAAACGCTTGGCAACGATTCCGGTGACTTCGAGGCCATTGAAGTCTTGCAGCTTTACCTTGGCTAAAATCCGTCTCAATGCGTTCTGGATCTTCTTCGCTCCAACAGCGCCGAAGAACATGACCTTCACTTCCGCCGCCATGAAAAAGAAGTTCCATCCCGCGGCGTGGATCTTGCGATCAAGGGCGAAGCCATCCAAGACAGTGACCGTGCTCCAGTTCCCTGAGTAGGGCTCATTTTCCAGCCCCAGGGATTCGGTCATCCGGGGCCACTCCTTCATCAGAATCGTGCCGACTTGAACTGTTGGCGGCATGCATCCTCCTGAGAAACACCGACGCAGGGTTTAGCCCGCGCGGGGTTTGAAACAAACGGCAGTCGCAGTGGTGTCTCGGCTTATACCGACTTGAGTTTGCGGCGGACAATGCCTGCAACACCTCAACGGTCCCGTGAAGGAGCCGTTGAAGATCACGCCGTTCGGAATGCCGCTGGTTCCATTGCCTGTGATGGTAACATGCCCCCCGCAGCAAACGTTCCGCCCATCTGCAAACTGCCGCTGCTAAGGTTGCCCGTACTAAAGCTCAACGTCCCGAGATCAGTCCCGGTAATCAGCCCGCTGCCAAGACCATTCACCGCAATAAGTGTGGATCCCGCTAGGGTCAGGCCGCTATTGGTGCCCGAGAGCATGCCGCTGCTGTTGGTGAAGTCAACGCCGTTGGCAAAGGCTGTCAACGGAAGAGCCAGAATCAGAATAGTGATGAAAACTGAGTTCTTGAACATTTGTTCGTAATTTCTCCTGGGTGACCACGAGATCCTGGAGAGAAGAATTTCGTGAGATGCAACGAATCGGTAGGTTTTGGTAGGGATTGTTCGGTCCGTTTGCAGTCTTATATTGCGCTAAGTGGCAGGCAAAGACTGCTCAATAATGATCATTCTTGCTACAGCCTAAACTTACAACGTAGCCGCCCGACTGAAGGCAGTGATAACGATCGCCACCAGGGTAATGAAAATCAACATGGCGCTACCTAGCAGCACGATCTCGCTGAGCAGATCAGGGTTCATCAGATCGTCGCGGTGCATTTCACTCCTCTTGCGGCGCAACACGAACGCACGCCGCCCCTGTTTGTGCCAGCCACTGATAGATTGATCCTTTTGGTGGCGAAATACTGTGCACAATGGCTCACTGCAGCAGAACCAGAATGGGAAGCTACTGGAGTGCAAACCAGTCACGGGGAACGCGTATCGGCAATCATCAGTGCGGTGCAAATCGCGGGCGGAATCGCGCTGACCATGCCGGGCGCATGCCCGGCAGTCGAAGAATTGAAGACCAATGGCGCGCGGCTTCCTCTGGAGAGAAAAAGGGCACCCCCTGGAAATGAGGGATGCCCGACGTGTTGAATCCCCGTCTGAAGCCTGTCGTTACCGTGGCGGCGCCTCGTTCGGTTTCCGTTGTTCGTCCTGATGCTTCTTCTCTTCCGGCTTCTGAGGCGAGGGCTGCGAGCGCTGCTGTTGCTGCGGTGCAGGCCGCGTTTCCGCAGGAGGGGTGCGTGGGGGCTGCGAACGCTCGCTCGGAGGAGGCGCCTGCGGCCGTTGCGTAGGGTCATTGCGGTCGGGCTCAGGCCGGTTATTCGGCTGTGCTGATGGCAGACGAGTTGATTCCGGCCGATTGTTCGGCTGTGCTGATGGCGGACGAGTTGATTCCGGCCGATTGTTCGGCTGTGCTGATGGTGGACGAGTTGATTCCGGCCGGTTATTCGGCGTTGGCCGGTCCGAGCGAGCAGCGTTGTTCTCTGGATTTTTGGCTGGCATAGTGGCCGGTGGCTGCACCGCGGCACCATTCATCGGATGGTTATAAGTCGCTCCCGTTTGTTTCGCCGACACGACTGCGCGGTCGTTAAATGCTCCCGGCCGGGGAGTAGCAGCCACTGGGGGTTTGCCATGGTTGACGGAAGCGCGTAGCTCCGGGTTGGCGCGGGCAGCCTGTGCATGCTGAGCTTGAACGGCCACCGGCGGAATATGTCTCTCACGCGACGCGGCCTCTTCTTCCGGCCTTGCACGTCGGTTGATCCCACCAGTGCCCCCGTTGTAACTGACCCGATTCATCGTGGTGTTGTTGTTAATGATCGTTGTGTTGTAAACGTTGCGAATGTTGGTTACATTCACGTTGTTCACCGAACGGTTATAGTAAAACTGCCCGTTCTGCCATCGTCCGCCTTCATAGCCCTCACCAAAATATCCGTAGCCGTAACTGATCCCGCCATAGAACCCTACACGCGAACCCCAATAGCCATCGTAGAAAACGTATCCGTTGCCGCCCCAGCCCCAATAGGCAGGAGTCCACAGCAGACCGCGTTCCGGAGCCATCACCCACGTGCCCGGTACCCAGTAGTAGTCGTCGTCTCCGTAAGCCCAGTACCCCGGGGTCCAGATATAACCATCGCCGGGAACGGGCGGCTGCTCGTAAACGGGCAGTTCAGGAGGGGCGAATGTGATAGATATGCCGATTTGCCCGTAGGATGCCGCCGAGATAGCTAGCACGACGAGCGCGAACAACAGCGAACGAGTGGAGGGAATGAAACGCATGGGTGCTTCCTTTTTGCGCGATCATCCTTAGGCGTGCCCGCTCATGCTCTGCGTCTGCGGGTTGCGCGGATTGAAAGGCGCGATTTCCGGACGAAACGTAATGCCGACTCGTCTCGCTCGCAAATGGTCGTGAGAGAAACTTTCTCACTTCGGAGGGCTAGAATCTGTTCACAAATGCTCAGTTCGAGATCTGCGGCTCCAGGCCTTAGGGCTCAATGGGGTTCTGCACGATTGAGCGCCTCTGCGTACGCGATCCTTGTATGGCCTTCATCGATCGCAATCTGACCGGCATCGATCGCGGTCACGAACTCCCATTCGAGCGGCGACAAGTGACGAGCACGCGCTGGCTCTGTCGCTTCGTCTTGGCGGTGACCGCAGGACAGGCACATTGCTCCCACTTGCCTGATCTCGGTCTCCTTGGATATTTCATTCTCTCGCACTCCCAGCGAGCCGGCAATCACCGGGCCGGCACACTTGTCACAAGAGTAAGCGGAGAGATGAAGGTACTGTTTTCTCATAGGTGTCCTCCCGAAGGGGCATAGCCACGCTTCCGATGCTATAGTCTTGAGTTCGAAATGTCTGGTCACAATTGCTCTGGTCGAGCCGGTCTAGAAATCCCCGCCGAAACGTGAAAGAGCACGGCCCTCAACATCGGCCCCCGGGATCAACCTGGACAACCATTGCCCTGAAAAGTGTGCAATTTTGAACAGCCCTGACCCCTTCCCCACATCGTCAATCATGGTGACGTGGAGAGCCCACATGAGGTCCCATTCCCCGGAACACAAAACTGTTCTGTGCATCGACGATGACTGCGGCATGCTGGGGTACCAAAAAGCGCTGCTCGAGCGGCGCGGATATAAAGTGCTCACCGCTGACTCTGCGCGGCAAGGCTTACAAATTGCAGCAGTGTGCGCGATTGCTGCCGTGATCGTCGACTACCACATGCCCCAGATGAATGGCGGTGAGGTCGCAACCGAAATAAGGCGCCTCCGGCCACAAGTTCCTACCGTCATGCTTTCAAGTGACGACGAGATTCCAGAACAGGTCTTGAATGTGGTGAATGCCTTCGTTTCCAAGAATGAAGCATTCTTCCGGTTGCTGTCGCTGATCAGTCGAATCTGCGGTGAAAACTCCTCAGGTTCCCAGGAAGCCAGAAACCCGGCCTGAGAATAGAGCTCACTCGGGGAAGGCTGGGTTTCACCCGCTCTCCCTTTACTCCGTCGCGTTGAGTGAGCAATTTTGCACAGCAACACGGGAAGCCTGCTTATATACCTGACCTGCATGGCTACCCACCACACTCTATTGTGCATACATCGAGATCCAGCCCAACTCAGCTTGTTGAAGGAGAACGGATACGAGTTGGTAACCGCCGGGAGTGGATCCGATGCTCTCCAACTTTTAATGTCGCAGTCAGTAGACGCAGTTGTGCTGGATTACGAATTGAGCCTTTTGCAGGGCGCGGCCGTCGCGGAAGAGATGAAGGAGGTCAAACCACAGGTTCCCATAGTCGGCTGACCGATCACCTGGAATTGACCGAAGGTACTTTGAAGTCCGTAGACGCGCTCGTGACAGAGTCTGACGGTCCTCACTTCTTGTGGGCGACTGTTCACTTCATTTTGAATGTGAAGCCGCCCCAAAACCTCGAAGAAAAGTTGAGCAAGTCAAACACCGGCACGTCTGCTCTCCGGTTTTCGCTAAGAGTTTGGCAAAGCATTCGCAATGGAACTGCCCAATTCTGACCCGTCCCGCAGCACCGCTTTAAGCAGGTTTGAGCGACTTGCCGCACTCCAAGCAACATGTCTTGCGGCGTGACGTTATTAAGCCGCAGAATGGACACATTCTCTGTGATGCGAAATCCCCGCTGTTCATGCCAAAGATCTTCCTTAATGAGTCAATGATTGAGGCGAACACGATGTGACGCTTATGCGCGACTGGGGCCATGGCTAAAGTTCCGCTTTTCCTAAGTGGCTACCCATTCGGCGGCGCCCTATGGGTGTCAGAGCGGCGAGAAGTGAGGTTCGCCAGGACCCACAATGACACGTCAATGAGGGTGATTCTGAGCAAGATTGCTCATTGCACCATGAAAACCGTCAAGCCTCGACTGATGACAAGGCGAGCCAAATCTGCTTTGGCCCATTGCAAGAGCAATCTGGACCATCTATTCCTTTTCTCCAGGGCGATCATGATGTTAGAGACCAGCACCTCTTCTCCCTCTTTCAGGTTCTCTGAGCTAAGTCAGCCCATCTGGAGTCGTCTCCTCTTAGTTCCGCAGCTCCGAAAGGAACAATTCATGAAAAAGACAATGTCAGTGTTGTTGATGGGCTTCATAGCGCTGGTTGGAACTTGTGCGTGGGCCGGCTCGGCTCGTGAAGATACAGATGCTCGATTGCAATCGTCCGTCGATGTCCTGCACGCCATCATGGCGACTCCAGATAAGGGCATCCCGGAGGAGGTTTTGAGCGATGCAAAGTGCATCCTCGTAGTGCCAAACTTGATCAAAGGTGGCTCCATCTTTGGTGGCAAGCATGGACGTGGTGTCGCCACCTGCCGTACGGATGCAGGCTGGAGCGCACCTGCGTTCGTCTCCGTTGGTGGCGGAAGTTGGGGACTGCAGATCGGAGTCGAAGGCGTGGATTTGGTTATGCTGGTCATGAACGACCAGGGTTTCCAGCATCTGCTCTCCAGCAAGTTCGAGCTAACCGGTGAAGGATCAGTTGCAGCGGGCCCCGTAGGCCGTCACGCTTCTGCCGGAACTGACTGGAAGATGAACACTGAAATGCTGACCTACTCGCGCTCCAAGGGTGTATTCGCCGGCTTAACCCTGGAAGGAGCTGTGGTGGAGCAGGATAACGACTCTACTCGTGCCATTTACGGCAAGCACATGATGTTCCGCAACATTCTTTCGGGCAAAGTAACAACCCCCAGAAGCGGCGCCGCATTCCTGAAGGCTGTTTCAGATGCAGGCCAACAGGCGCGGATTGCGGAAGCAAAAGAAGCAAGAGAAGACAAGAAATAAATTGCATTGGAAGCTGTCACCAGCCCTGCTTGTGGCTGACCGGAACCGTGTAAGCGGTTTCGGTCAGCGTCTCAGACTTAGCATGACGGGTTCCCCCCGCCGACGTGATCTATTTGTGCTGGTTTTGGGGTGCGCATTCTGAAAGTCGTTCCGACTGCTGACGGTGGCTACAACGTCGCCCGCTCCTCGGAAGCAAATCTTCGCAATCTCAAGGTTGTGCGAGCCCGCCGAAACTCCAAGCAAATTACAAATTAAAAGAATGGCTCCTCCGCAGGACTCGAACCTACAACCCCTCCGCGCGGTTGGGGAACTTCGAATCGTGCAGAACGACATTGGCCGGTGAGCTGTGGACCTGCAAACGTCTCTTCCAACTTGCGCCCCAAGACATCTCTGACGCGCCCTTCCGGCGTTGCCGCCAGGTGAACCGAGGAACAGCCAGCGCAATCATTAGCTGGAATAATACTCACGCGTGAGAGAGAATATTAGGTTCTGCATTCGTTGGGGAGGACATTGTGCTCCGGCAAAGAGCTCGGTGGACTGGCATGTCCGCTGAGTCCCGTAACCGGGTTGCGTGCGTATGGATGAGCAGGCCGCGGCGTAACGCCTCCGCGCCTTCGTTAGAATCTCGTCTTTAACTCGCGGACGAGCTGCCGGGATCAACCGTGTCAGCGACGGGTAGCGAGGTCTCAGTTGTTCAGTCCGGGGAGTTATTTTGATGACCGCTGCCACGATAAGTTTGGAATCAACCAGTAAGAATCAGCAACTCGTGCAATGGGTGGAAGAAGTGGTGCGGCTGTGCACGCCCGATCGCGTTCATTGGTGCGATGGTTCGCCAGAAGAATATGAGGCGATGCTGGGGTTGATGGTCCTGTCTGGTGTCGCCATTCGGTTAGATCCGGCAAAACGTCCGAATAGCGTGCTGGTCCGTTCGCATCCTGCCGACGTGGCCCGCGTAGAAGACCGAACTTTCATTTGCTCGAAAAACCGGGATGACGCGGGCCCGACAAACAATTGGGAAGATCCGGTGAAGATGAAACGAAAACTCACCGAGCTTTATGCCAGGTCGATGGCTGGGCGCACGATGTACGTGATTCCCTACAGCATGGGCGTGATGGGTTCCGCGATTGCGAAGATTGGAATTGAAATCACTGATTCGCCGTATGTCGTTGCCAGCATGCACATCATGGCGCGAGTCGGTAGCCGCGTGCTCGAGCTGCTGGGCGAGAAGGGTGAGTTCGTCCGCGGACTGCATTCCGTGGGCGCTCCGCTTGGCCCGGACGAGCAGGATTCTACCTGGCCCTGCAACATGGATCACAAATACATCTGCCATTTTCCCGAAACCCGGGAGATCTGGTCTTACGGCTCTGGTTATGGTGGCAATGCCCTGCTGGGCAAGAAGTGCCACGCGCTGCGGATCGCTTCGGTGCAGGCGCGGGACGAAGGCTGGATGGCGGAGCACATGCTGATTTTGAAGCTCACCAGTCCATCAGGCCAAGTGAAGTATATGACCGGAGCCTTTCCTTCGGCTTGCGGCAAAACCAACTTGTCGATGCTGATTCCGACAATCCCAGGCTGGAAGGTGGAGACTATTGGGGACGACATTGCGTGGATGAAGTTCGGGCCGGATGGTCGCCTCCATGCAATCAATCCGGAGTATGGCTTCTTTGGCGTGGCTCCGGGCACGAGCATGAAGTCGAACGCCAATGCCATGCTCACCGTGACCAAGAACTCAATTTTCACGAATTGCGCGATGACCTACGGTGGCGACATCTGGTGGGAAGGCATGACGGAGGGCAAGCCAGCCGAACTGGTCGATTGGCTGCGACGGCCATGGACGGCGGGTTCGGGACGCAAAGCGGCGCATCCCAACTCCCGGTTTACGACCCCGGCGAAGCAGTGTCCGGTGATCGCTCCGGAGTGGGAGGATCCGAAGGGGGTGCCGATCGATGTGATCCTCTTCGGCGGACGACGGGCGGGCGTGATTCCGCTGGTGATCGAAGCTTTCAACTGGCAGCACGGCACATTTTTGGGCGCAACCGCCAGCAGTGAGACCACCGCCGCGATAACGGGTAAGATTGGCCAACTGCGGCGCGATCCCATGGCCATGCTTCCATTCTGTGGCTACCACATGGGAGACTACTTTTCGCACTGGCTCGAGATGGGACGCCGTGCTGACGCTTCCAAACTGCCGAAAATCTATTATGTCAACTGGTTCCGCCAGGAGAACGGCAAGTTCCTCTGGCCGGGTTACGGGGATAACAGCCGAGTTCTGAAGTGGATCTTCGAGCGCTGCGACCGTAAAGTGCACGCCAAGGAGACGCCTATCGGCCTGCTTCCCGAGGCCGCGGACCTCGATACCCAGGGATTGGATATACCTGCGTCCGCGCTGGAGCAGTTGTTGCGCGTCGATACCGAAGGATGGCTGGCCGAGGCAGCCTCGATCAGGGAATACTTTGCCAAGTTCGGCAACCGCCTTCCCGAAGGATTGAAGCTTGAGGTGAAGGAACTGGAGGAGCGCCTGCGAAAGGCAACGCCGTAGCGACGGACAAGATCGCTCTGATCCGCCCACGAACATTCCGCTCTGCCGTCGCTGTATCGGCTATTTCGTCCTTCCCCCCTCGGTCTTAAGTTTGTCGCTGGCGCCGGCCTGCGCAGCGGCCAGGCGCGCCGTCAGTACCCGAAAGGGCGAACAGGCAACGTAATCCATCCCTACGGCATGGCAGAACTCAACCGAAGAGGGGTCGCCTCCGTGCTCGCCGCAGATGCCGACCTTGAGATGAGGACGCGTCTTGCGTCCGCGTTCGATTCCGATTCGAACCAGCTCGCCCACACCGTCGCGATCAATCACTTGAAAAGGATCCTGCTTGAGTATGCCTTCATCAAGATAGATGGGCAGGAACTTGTTGATATCGTCACGTGAGAAGCCAAACGTCGTCTGGGTGAGGTCGTTGGTTCCGAAGCTGAAAAATTCCGCCTCTTTCGCGATTTCATCCGCCACCAGCGCCGCCCGAGGCAACTCGATCATGGTGCCAACCAGGTAATGAACGGTTTTCCCCTTCTCCTTGAAAACTTCGTCGGCAACGCGCCGGACGATAGCGCCTTGGTTCTCCATTTCCTTTACCGTCGCGACGAGCGGAATCATGACCTCAACGTGCGTCTTCACGCCTTTCTTTTCCGCATCGACGGCCGCCTCAAAAATGGCACGCGCCTGCATCTCGGTGATCTCGGGGTAGGTAATGCCGAGCCGGCAGCCGCGATGGCCGAGCATGGGGTTGAACTCGTGCAAATCTTCGACCCGGTGTAACAAATCTGAAAGCAGTTTCTTCAGATCGCCGGATCCTTTTGCGCCGTACTCGCTGTATTCGCTAACCAGCGCCTTCTTGCGCTTCGCATCGGCATACGGGAGAGCGCCCAGATCGACCATCAGCTTTTCGCGTTTGGGCAGAAATTCGTGCAGGGGCGGATCGAGGAGCCGGATGGTCACCGGCAAACCATCCATCGCTTCGAACAAGCCGACGAAGTCTCTGCGCTGCTCGGGTAGCAGCTTCTTGAGCGCTGCGCGCCGGTCCTTTTCATTGTCGGCGAGAATCATGGCGCGCATGAGCGGTATGCGGTCTTGGGCAAAGAACATATGCTCGGTTCGACACAGGCCAATGCCTTCGGCTCCGAACGCCCGCGCCTGAATCGCGTCACGGGGAATATCCGCGTTCGCGCGCACTCCAATCTTGCGGAACGGCTCTGCCCAGCTCATGAACTTGTCGAGTTTTGCCAGATTCTCAGGGTCCGGAGGGAGCAGTTTCCTCTTGCCTCTCAACACCCGGCCGGTCGTGCCGTCTAGCGTAATCCAATCCCCTTTTTTAAACACTTGTCCTTGCGCCCGCATCTCATTGGCTCTTTCGTCGACACTGATTTCGCCAGCACCTGCCACGCAGCACTTACCCATTCCGCGAGTAACGACAGCCGCGTGACTAGTCATGCCTCCGCGGGAAGTAAGAATGCCAATGGCGACCTCCATGCCGTGTATGTCCTCGGGCGTGGTTTCGCCGCGGACCAGGATCACCGGATTCTTCTCCGTGCCGTGTCCTACCATCTCGACGGCGTCATCGGCGGTAAAGACTATTTGGCCGACGACTGCTCCCGGGGACGCTGGCAGGCCCTTTGCGGTCAGCAAGTCCTCGGGTCTCACGTCTTTCTCGTCTAATCGCGCTACGAGAAAATCTACGACTTGGCTGGGATCGATACGGAAGATAGCTTCTTCCTTTGTGATCAGCCCCTCTTCCACCATCTGAATCGCCACTCGTACAGCGGCAAGGCCGGTGCGCTTGCCATTGCGAGTCTGCAGCATGTAGAGCTTGCCATCCTGGATGGTGAATTCGAAATCCTGCATGTCGCGATAATGCTTTTCCAGCCGAGTGGTAATCTCCCGCAGCTGTTTGTAAACCTCCGGCATGACCTTCTGCAGTTCGAGAATCGGAACCGGCGTGCGAATGCCCGCGACTACGTCTTCGCCCTGCGCATTCATCAGGAATTCGCCATAGAACTCTTTGGTGCCGATTGCGGGATTACGGGTGAAGCCAACACCCGTACCGCTGGTCTCGCCCAGATTCCCGAAAACCATCGCCTGCACGTTGACTGCTGTGCCCAGCATGTCATCGATGTTGTTGATTCGCCGATAGTGCTTGGCGCGCTCGTTCTGCCAGGAACGGAACACTGCGTCGCGGGCCATGATGAGCTGTTCGTGCGGGTCCTGGGGAAAGTCGCGCTTGGTGTGCTTTTTGACGACTTTCTTGTATTCGCCGATGATTTCTTTCAGCGCTTTGGCATCGAGATCGGTGTCGAGCTTGGTTTTCTTGTGTTTCTTTTTGGCGTCGAAGACCTCGTCGAAAGCGGACTTGGGTATCTCGAGCACAACATTGCCGAACATCTGGATGAGACGCCGGTAAGAATCGTAGGCAAAACGCGGGTTGCGGCTACGGCGAGCCAGCGCCTCCACGCTTTGATCGTTGAGGCCGAGGTTGAGAATCGTGTCCATCATCCCCGGCATGGAGAATTTTGCTCCGGAGCGAACGCTGACCAATAGCGGGTTCTCGCCCGAACCCAGTTTTTGCCTCTGCAGTTGCTCGAGGTGCTGTAGTCCGTCTTCGGTCTGCCGATTCACTTCCGGAGACACCTTGCCTCCGCTACGCATGTACTCACGGCATGCTTCCGTCTGGATGGTGAAGCCGGGAGGCACGGGCAGTCCGGCATTGGTCATTTCAGCCAAGCCTGCGCCCTTGCCACCCAACTCGTTCTTCATCGTGCCGTTGCCTTCGGCTTTTCCGTCAGCGAAAAAATAGACGTACTTCACGGGGCTGCCGGCTTGCTCTTCTTGCGTTTCAGGCAGTGTGTAAGTGCTCACGGATTTGTCCTCTTTGGGAAACTAAAATTATGAATTCGAGCCTCATGTTTATGATGCTTCGTTGGTCGCAGTGATCTCCCGCAACGCGGGGAGAGAAAAGGCCCCCTCGGAAGTCGATCCCGGAGAGCTATCCAGTGTACCCGATTTACTCTGTGCGCCATAACTGCCGTCGGGGAGAGCGGGGGAGAGCGGAGACGGCTTTCATTCGTGCAGAATACTTCGGCGATCGGCCGGCTGGACTCGCGCGCGCCAGCGCTAACGCAAAGCGACAAAGAAGTACACGGTCATGGTGATGCCGATGGCGATCACCGCGCCACGCACCTTCTCAGAATCGACTTTCTGCACGTAGTGCGCACCGAACCAGCCCCCGATGAGGGCACCCGCGATCATCACGGCGCACTGCGACCACAACACGGCGCCAGCCAGAATGAAGGTGACTACTGCAGCGGCGTTGATCACGGCGGCAAGCAGCGTCCGGATCGCACCCATGGCGTGAATGTCACGCATCCCCAGCGCCGCTAGCATGGCCAGCATCAGGAAACCGATGCCGGCGCCGAAATATCCACCATAGACTGCGACCAGCAATTCCACGATCGAAGTGATTGTGATCGCCCGCCATGATATCTCCCGCAAATCGTCAATGACCGCGGTTCTGCCGGTTATTGCGCGGATCCTGCTGCCGAAGGTGAACAGCAGAGTGCCACCCAGCAGTAGCCAGGGAACGACGTGCAGAAAAGTGCGTTGCGGGGTTTTGAGCAATAGCAGCGCCCCGGCCAAACCTCCGGCGGTGCTGGTTATCAGCAGTGGGATCAGCACGCGCGGCGGTGCGTTCAGCCGTTTTAAGTAAGCGATGGTACTGGCCGCCAACCCGGGCCAGAGCGCAACCGTGCTGGTTGCGTTGGCCTCCACCGCCGGAACCCGCATGAACAATAGTGCCGGAAAGGAGATGAAGCTTCCGCCACCCGCAATGGCATTCAGCGTCCCGGCAATTCCGGCAGCGAAAAACAAGATGATGGCCTGACTGAAGTGCAAACACCTTTTGTATCAGAAAAAGCCAGATGCGGAAAAGCCACGCATCAGCGGCAACGGTGCAGCACGGGCATCGATCAGCGTCGAAGCGCCGCGCTTAAGCGATCGGTTTTTGTGTGGCGCTGTTGCCCACGGCCACCAGGAAAATGGCATTCTTGCCTTCGGCGTGGGGAGAGAAGAATCGGGTCACGTCGTCGTCGTAAAAAGTGAGGCCGGTTGCGCCCAAGCGTTGGGCATAGGCCGCGAGATACAGTTTGCCGCCGATCATGCCGGCTTCTAGCTGGACGGCGCGGTATCCGCGATTGCCAAAACGCGGCAAAATCAGTCGTAGATCCGCCAGGAAAAAGATGTCCGCGGCGGCGTCGGCTGGCAACTGCTGCTCCAATCCCAGATAGCCGGCTTGGGCGCGAAAATCTGCTTTCTTCAGACACTCCAGCAGTCCACGGTCGCGGTGAAAGACATAGGCTCCGGCGTCGAGATCTTTTACGGCATGGGCAATCACGTAAAGTTGGTTGAGCTGAGATCCCACGGGATCGAGAAAGTCGGCCGGCACTCCGCGCGTGGCTCGGTCGAGCAGCGTAGACAGTTGCGTAAGGCTGATTGGCGTCTGGGCAAACTTACGGCTGGAGCCGCGGCGCAGGATCACCTGTTCGATGGGGTCGCGAGGTGTCTCCGCGTCAGAAAGTGGCTCAAGCTGAACCACCGGAGCTGACGGCGGAGGAAGGTTTCTCACGGCGCTAGAAACCAGGGCAGCGCGAGCGCGCCAGGCGGCAACCTCTTCGGGCGAATGCAGCGAAGAGGCAGCGTGCATTGCACGCATGAGAGGATAGTCAATCTCGTGACCAGATAGCGGGACAGTTTCGAGGCCGAGAGGTGAGACATCTGTCGCGCCTGGCGGCGCGGTTTGCGAAGGGAGCTCGGAGCTGTGGCCGAGGGCCACCAGTGAAAAAGCGACCTCGCGCTCAGTATCGACATCCAGCAGGCCGTTCACGGTAGCGTCCACGAATCCGCACACTACCTTGGCTGGCAGGCCCAAGGCGGTAGCGACAGCGAGGAGGTTGGCGAGCAGCGTGCCGTTGTCCCAGCCGAAGTGGCGATAGGTGCGTTCCTGATATTTCCAAGCATTGCGCCAGTAGGTACCCGTGCAGACCAGGGTCAGCGGCGCGTGAGCGATGGCGGGGTCCTCTGCCGTGGCTTCGAGCAGAACCTTGCGATAGTTTCCGCCGCGCAGCTTGCGTAAGCCAAACTCTGCAGGTGCGAAGTGATAAACACCGGACGGAAGGCCGGTGAGATCGCCGCAAACCAGATACAACTCGACCTCATAGAGTGCTCCGGTGCAGGCCGCCGCACGAAAATAGATTTCGCCGCCGGGATACTTCCTGTGCCGGGTAATGCCGGCGGAGAGGTACAGGAGTTGCGCGATGGCATTTAAATCCGGCGCTGCGTTCGTCTGCTCGGGGATGATCGTGCTGATCGCAGAAAGGGCAGCCACACCCGTTTGGCGCAGCTCGCTGGGGAGGCGGGAAGGCTCCAGCGTGGGATAAATCTTGAAGGGTATCGGCTGGTTGGCAAAGTCCAGGAAATGCGGATGGGTGCGGATGCTGGCGTAGGAGTGCCTGGTAGCGTTGTGATAGCTCCAGGCAGCTTCCGAATTGAGATTATTAGGCACGGCGGTGTGGTGGTGAGTCATTGTTTCACCACCACCTGATATTTATTTAACTCGGATCGCGCTTGCTAGCGAGAGGGGATACGACGCCGGGGGCAGATGCCCAAGAATGCTATTCGTCAGTGCTCGAGTCAGGAATGGAGCCGGGAAGCGCCCACTGTTCGGCGACTGCCGAAAAATCTGGCGAAGAATCGTCGGCGTCTTCCGAGGGGGTCGTCTGCTTTTCCAGTTTTCGCTGCGCTTTGCGTTCCAGCTTTTCGCGCTGATTGTCCTGACGCGAACGCTCTTTTTGGCGTTTGTTGAAGCTCGATCGACCTCGACCTGGCATAGGCGCCTCCTATAAATATATGTCTATATATGTTCCACCTTGGCACCCCGCGACCGGGGCTTAGCACAACAAGAATCCGACCTACCAGCGAGGTTCCCGTGGCTGGCGTGCGTGACCCTGATAGTCATCGCGTCCACCACCCCCACCGCCGGAACGACCACCGCCGCCGGGACGTCCACCACGGAAGCCACCTTTGTCTGTCTTGGGGCGGGCTTCATTGATGTTCAGAGCGCGGCCGCCAAGTTCAGTACCGTTCAGCGCAGCAATCGCCTTTTCAGCTTCGCCGGAGTCGGTCATTTCGACGAAAGCGAATCCTCGCGAGCGACCTGTATCGCGTTCGGTAACGATGCTGACCTGCTGGATGGCGCCGTGGGGTTCAAACAACGTCCGCAGCTCTGCCTCAGTGGTGCTGTGAGGGATGTTGCCTACAAAAAGCTTCTTCATACTCTTCCTCGCTTTGCAAGATTCACATCTATTCTAGCCTATCTGATCAAAGTGTTCCGGCAGGCCTCACGGCGGCCGGATTCCCCGAACTGTCGCAACCAACATGGGCTGAAGTCATTCCGGACCTTTGCGCCGGGTTGCGTTGGCTTCCGGCTTGCTGCCCGGATTCGTTTGACCGCTGGACGTTACCCTTGCCAGAACCAGTGCTCGGGTTCGCTTGCGGCGATCGAGCTTCTGTTTGCGCAGCCGGTTGAACCTCGACTTGTCGCCATTTAACCGTGACATCGCTTATCTCCTCACTCACTCTGTCACCCACTCCCGGATCGAGGCAATTGGGTGCCTTAGCGTCCCATAAATAGAACTGGTTTTTCGAAGCTGCGCGATGAGTTCCTGATCAAAAACGAATTTTCTCAATCGCGAAGGCGCAGTGTGGATTGCGATGTGTCTTCGAGGTTAAGGATGTGATGATTATACGCGACTGCACAGAGGACCACCCGGAAAATAGTTATGCCTGCTGGTTGAGGCAAAATTGCGGAATCGACATGATTGCCGCAGCAAGTCTGAGTATTAGCTGCGCTTAAGCGTTTCCGTCTGCCTCAATGTTAGCAGCACTGTCTGAGCCAGGCGCTCAAGCACCGCGAGATCGCCCTCGTCAAATGCAAAAGACTGCGAAGAGAAAACCTCCATTAAGCCCAGGCTCTCGCGTTCGTACCGAATGGGCGCGGCCAAGATCGATCGGACGCCGAGCCGGCGGCAAGCCTCCGCGTCAGCTCGGGGGTCGGTTTCGGAATCATCGCAGCGCAAGGGTTTTCCGGTACGAATGCACTCGCCGGACAAACCAGAGTCGAGGTTCACCCGCGTGCCCAGTGGTGGTCCGCCGCTGCCGACGCTGGCCCGGCACATCATGGGGCCGTTGTCGACGAGCGCGATTGCGGCGCCGGTGCCGCGGATGAGCGAGCGCGCGCGTTCGCTGATTGTCCGCAGCGCGGCATTCAAATCTGAGCCCAGCGAGTTGAACTCATACTGGATTGTGTTCGAGGCAGCGGGTTGATCGACCGTCGTCGAGGCGCCAAGTTCCGGTTCCAAACTTATGGATCGAGGCTCACGTGTTCCGCTTCCTGAAGGGTTGCTTCCGACGGCGAGCCAGGGGGATCTTTCAAGGATGAGTTTCGGCGCCGTGCGGCTAGGTGCAGCGTCATTGAGCGTCAGCCACTCATCAAGCCGCTGGCGCGCTTCCTCGGGCAATTCGGAGAATCGCACCCCGGCACGGCCAAGAGCATCTGCCCAAGCGATATAGCCCGTCGTCTCCAGGGATGCCGCGGAATCGGGCAGGTCGAGGCGCAGGTGGACCCGCCGACCGGGCACTGCGGGTACCTCGGTTTGCATGGACAGTCCTTGCTCGCTGAGATCAAGAATCACGCCGCCCGTGACACCGTCGAAACTGGCAAAGGCGGGACCGTGAACCTTATGCCGAAGGCAGCTCCGTCTATCCCCGATCATCAATGATCTCCTCGCCCCCATTTTGCGCGGTTTCGCGCGCTATCTCGCGGTATGACGGCAACGGTGCCGTGCCGCCCACAATTTCGCTTAACTCTCGAGACTCCGCAAAAGATTTGCCTGCTCAGATGATGTGAGCAAAGCGAAGTGAAGGGAAGTGCATGAACAGATTCCCCTGCATGGTCAGCGCCCCAGCTGCAGGCTTGCGCACGTCGGGCGAAGATGCAGAGTCACGACGAGGTGATCATTAGCGGCAAAGGTTCATCACTTGATCGCCTTTGGCGGCCCATGTCCGGATCACAACACGGGCCAAACGTCTACGACACCGAAGACACCTGTTCTCGATCAATCCCATGCAAATGTTCACACCACGTCGCTCGCCTGCAACGCGCGCGGCTGGGTCGTGACCGGTAACCAGGCTCACGGCGTAAACTTGTAGATCGTGCCATCATCCGCAGGCCCACCGTGCACGGTTGCCCCATAGAAGTTCCCCGCGGAATCAGCCACCATTCCGTTGTAGGCTAAGCTTGCGCCCGGAGGGCCGGGGAAGCGATAGGCCACACTCTCCGTCCACGTGTCGTTGCTTCCCGGAGCCAATTTGAAGATGATGCCGTAACCTGCTCTCCTGCCACCGTCACTCGTGGTGCCATACAGGTTGCCCGCGGCGTCGCGGACCAGAGTACTAATGGGACTGCTTCCGTCGGGTGCGCCTTTGAAGCTGTAGAGCACGCTCTCCGTCCACGAGTCGTCCCGGTGGGTCAGCTTGTACACCGTGCCGAGGTCCCTGGCTCCGGCATAGTAAGTGGTGCCGTAGAGATTCCCGGATTTGTCGAACTTCAAGCCCCCGTAGGGCAATGCTCCATCAGGTTGGTCCTTGAAAGCATAGAGCGGCTTTAGGATCCATGCCCCGGTCTCGGAGGGGTGCAGTTTGAAGGCGACACCCTTTCCATTCGCGCCACCGACGGTTGCCACACCGTAGAGATTTCCCGCATGATCAAGAATAAGCCGTCCGGCGGAGGCCGAAGATCCATCCACGCCGCCGGTGAAGGTGTGGATCACGCGAAACGACCAATTTCCGCTCCAGCCGGATTTGAGTTGGTAGATGACACCGAGCCCATATGTTCCTCCGGTCGGGGTCATGCCGTAGAGGTTACCGGCCTTGTCAAAAGTGAGCCCGCTCCCCGGACCCGAGCCATCGCTGCCGGTGAAGGTATGGATCACACTCTCGGTCCAGATTCCGCCAGCGTTGGTCAGCTTGAAAACTACACCGCAACCGCTCTCACACGGGCCACCGCCACCAGCCACCGTGGTGCCATAAAGATTGCCTTGAGCGTCGAGGGTAACGCCTTTGTAAGGTTCCGCTCCGTCAGCGCCACCGGAGAAGGAATAGAGCACGGTATGAGTCCAGCCACCACCGGAAGGTGCGAGCCGAAAAACCGTGCCCGAGCCGGAACCGCCTTGGACGGTCGTGCCATAAAGATTGCCCGCAGTGTCCACCACCAAGTCAGTGTCGAGGTACTCGCCGTCGGCGCCTCCGCTGAAGCTATAAATCACCGTTGTTGTGCCCCCTGCGCTAGCTCCAATCACCAGCGTCATCATGGCCGCAAACTGCGTTAGAACCACGCTCACGAAACCGCAGAATTTTCTGCTCCTCATTGGTCCGCCCTCCCATGCCGAAGTCTCTTTCGCGTGAAAATAGAGCTTACGGCAGCCGTAATGGCTGGGAACTATATCACTGAAATCTTCCCAAGACACAACTCCCGCATGGATTTGACAATGTTTTTGCCACCGACCAGGAAAAGACTGACACTCCCGTACGCGTACAATCTGAGGATTCCTGAGCAGATAAAATCCGTCGGTTTGATGTGACCGTCGGCGGTGCAGCGTGGGCAGCGATCATATATGGATAGATCTTCCACGAACGGTGTGGCAATCGAATTTCGCGACGTTTCCTACGTCTCTCCTACCGGCCAGCAAGTATTGTCGGGACTCAATCTGGAGGTTCTTCGCGGAGAGACTTTCATCCTGCTGGGGCGCAGCGGCTCCGGCAAAACGACGACTCTGAAGCTGGTAAATCGCCTGCTGTCACCGAGCGCGGGGGAGGTTCGCGTGGACGGAGCGGCGACTGCCGGAGTCGATGTGATTGCTCTGCGACGCAGCATCGGCTACGTGATCCAGGATATAGGTTTGTTTCCGCACTTCACCGTGGCGCGGAATATTGGCTTAGTGCCAAGGATCGAAGGCTGGGGCGAAGATCGAATTCGGGAGCGGGTGCAAGAGCTGTTGCAGTTGGTAGGGCTGGAACCACAGTTGGCGTCGCGGTATCCACGACAGCTTTCAGGTGGGCAGCGGCAACGAGTGGGAGTGGCGCGGGCCTTGGCTGCCGATCCCGCGATTCTTTTGATGGATGAGCCCTTCGGGTCGCTCGATCCCCTGACCAGAGACGAACTGCAGCGCGAATTCCTGTCATTGCAGCAGCGACTGCACAAAACCGTGGTGTTTGTCACGCATGATGTGGGCGAAGCGTTGCGGTTAGGGTCACGCGTCGCCTTAATGGAGGCGGGACGTCTGGTTACGGTGCTTGCTCCGCGAGAATTTTTGCGATCTAGCGATCCGTGGGTGGCCGCCTATGTGAAGGCTTTCAAAGCTGGACTGGACTCGGCTGCGAATCGAGGCACGGAATGAACGTATTTCAATTCATGGTGCAGAACCATGATCAAGTGCTGGAACTTACGCTCGAACATCTTTGGCTGGTGGGCATATCCACGCTGCTGGCAGTGCTGATCGGCATACCGCTCGGCATTGTTATTGCGCACTGGCCGGTATTGAATAAGCCCGTGCTGGCGGGCGCCAACATTATTCAGACCATCCCGAGCCTGGCGTTGTTTGGTTTTCTGCTGCCCCTGCCCTGGCTGGGCGAGCGAGCCGACCGTCTGGCAATTCTGGCTCTGACTTTGTATGCGCTGTTGCCGCTGATTCGCAATACCTACACCGGAATTCGGGGAGTGGATCCTGCCGTGGTGGAAGCGGGCCGCGGCATGGGGCTCACCGATCGTCAGCTTCTTTTTCAGGTGGAGCTGCCGCTGGCGGTGAGTGTGATTCTCTCGGGAGTGCGGGTGGCGGTGGTGATCTCGGTGGGACTGGCGACGATCGCTGCCGCCATTGGCGCCGGCGGACTGGGAGAATTCATTTTTCGAGGACTGGCGATGGTGAACAATCAACTCATTTTGGCGGGGGCGATTCCGGCGGCGGCGCTGGCCTTGTTCGCCGACACAAGTTTGGGTTGGCTGGAGAAGCGTCTGCGGCCGCAATGAAAATCTGCCGAAATCGCCGAGAGGCAAGGAAGATCGCGAGGCTGAGAGCCGGATGTTTTCGAGCCGGCCATTCGTTTGTTTCGGTTCTCGTCGCTGCTGTCCTATCCCTGTCGTCATGCGCGCCTTCTCACTCTGACCGCATCGTCATCGGCTCCAAGAATTTTACTGAGTCGCTGATTTTGGGCGAGCTCATGGCGCAGGAGATTGAAGCTCACACTCCCCTCAAGGTAGAACGCCGCTTTTACCTCGCCGGAACCTACATTTGCCATCAGGGAATCCTGGCGGGCCGAATCGATATGTATCCGGAATACACGGGCACCGCTCTGACTGCCATTTTGAAACAGAAGCCAGAGAGTGACCGCACCCAGGTTTACCAGCGTGTGAAGAGTGAATATGAGAAGCGACTGGGACTCACGCTGGGACCCGCTTTCGGCTTCAACGATACGTTTGCGATGGAAATTCGTGGTGCGGAAGCGCGCCGCTTGAACCTGAAGACGCTGTCGCAAGCAGTCGCCTACGCGCCGCGATGGCGAGCAGGGTTTGGTTATGAGTTCATGGAACGGCCCGATGGGTATAAAGGCTTGGTAGCCGCCTATGGCTTGCATTTCGCGGAGACGCCGCGAATTATGGACCTTGGCCTGTTGGCTCGGGCGCTGCATGAAGGTCAGATCGACCTGGCCGCGGGGAATACGACCGACGGATTAATTCCAGCACTGGATTTGTTTGTCCTCGAAGACGATCGCCACTACTTTCCTCCTTATGAGGCGGTGCCAGTGGTTCGCCGCCAGACGCTAGAACAGCATCCCGAAGTGGCACGCGCTCTGGCCGAGTTTGCCGGAAAGATCTCGGATCAGGAAATGCAGCAACTGAACTATGCGGTGGATGGACAACATCGTGACGTGAAAGACGTGGCGCGGGAGTTTCTGCGAAAGAAGCAGTTGCGGTAAGGTTGAGGCGTCAAAATGACATGGATCCTTCGAGCGTGAGCACCGCCTTCCCCTTAATCATCACTCGCTCGCCAGAGAGTTCGCACCAAAGTTCACCACTGCGTGCGGAAACTTGGCGAGCATGCAACTCTTTTTTGCCCAGCCGTTTCCCCCAATAGGGCGCCAGCGAACAATGAGTTGAGCCGGTAACGGGATCTTCGGGAATGCCGTAACTGGGTGCAAAATACCGCGACACAAAGTCAGCGTCCCTTCCCGGAGCAGTAACGGCGACGCCGAAGGGGTGAAGTTTTCCCAGCGGAGCAAAATCAGGAGCCATGCGCCGAATCGTTTCCTCTGATTCGTAAACCACAAAATAGTTGTCTTTGATTTCGAGAACTGCGGATGCCTGCGCTGAGGCTTGCAATCCTTGAGCGAGTTCCGCGGGCGGATCGGTGCACGCCCAAGGGGGGCGGGCAGGGAAATCCATGGCAAGCCGCTCTCGATCTCGCGAAACGGTCAGCGTGCCGCTGCGGGTTTCGAAGCCGACAGATTTTCGATCCGGGTGGAGGATGTTTAGGATGACGAATCCGGAGGCGAGCGTCGCATGTCCGCAGAGATTCACTTCGCACGTTGGAGTGAACCAGCGCAACCCGAAGTTGTCGCCGTGGGGGACGAGGTACGCCGTTTCAGAGAGATTATTTTCTGCGGCGATGGCCTGAAGCAGTTCATCGGCCGGCCAACTGGCTAGGGGACAGACCGCCGCAGGGTTGCCCGCAAAGATGGTGTCGGTAAACGCGTCTACCCGGAACACAGATACATGCATAACCGTATTTTTCCTGAACCGAAAACCCTCCACAATAATCTAAGCTTGGGCATGGTATAAAAGCGCTGCTTTCGCCCACCCCAAGCATTGCGGCCAGCCTCCATGATAGCCTCCGGACCTTATAACGGCTGCACTCAGGAAGCGAATGGGAACTCTTCAATCCGATTTCGATATTAGCAGCCGCCCCGCTCTGGTGAGACGTTGGGCGGATGCTCGCCGGCGAAGCGATGAAATCTTCGAGGTGGTGAAGTCCGACTCTGTTTACGAGCGTCCGATTCCTGAGCGCCATCGCATCATCTTCTATATCGGACATTTGGAAACATTCGATTGGAATCTTCTCCGCGAACGGGCGCTGAGCCTGAAAAGCTTTCATCCCGAGTTCGACCGGCTGTTTGCCTTCGGGATTGATCCCCTCGGTGGCGGTCTGCCTAACGATCAGCCTTCAGACTGGCCGTCTGCGGCTGCGGTCAGGGACTACGTGAACCGGATTCGGCAGGCTTTGGATGAGGACCTATTCCGCAAGGATTTCGCTGCGGCGTCGAATGCCGGCGAGTTCTCTTTGAACGCATTGCTCAACGCGGCCATCGAGCACCGCCTCATGCATGCCGAGACGCTGGCTTATATGCTGCACCAATTGCCGCTAGAGAGAAAGGTGCGGGTAGCGGATCCTGCCATTCGCGCTGCACGCCCGCTAACCCCGCAGATGATGGATATCCCCGTGGGAGCGGTCACGCTGGGGCTTGAACGCG
>Ga0137418_10000725_pt1 | contig 30068 bp, 23 predicted proteins | sample CZODoug3_1_2_16f_FD_122242 | JGI IMG/M metagenome (GOLD analysis project Ga0137418, IMG submission 122242) | Vadose zone soil fungal communities from Angelo Coast Range Reserve, California, USA - CZODoug3_1_2_16fungal (Hybrid Assembly) | ecosystem: Environmental > Terrestrial > Soil > Vadose... | reverse complement strand
GAGGATGTCGTTTACGGTCCAGGTCGGTCCGGTGCTCGCAGCGAGGTTGAATTCTATGTCGTGTTCGTACTGGTCGATCCAGGCATCGAGCAGGAAGGGCTTGAGTTGCATGCGAGAACCTCGAAGGAGAAGTTGCTACCTGTTATTGATTCTGCGAGTCGGCGCACGGATGATTTTTTAGTTTACGAGCGATGAGAATCGAGCGCCTAAACAGTTTGCTGCAAGCCCGGTTGGGCGGCTCAGCCCCTCTATTGGCCCACTGTCAACCTCATCGCTGCCGTGATAAAGCGGACCTTATTTCCAACTTAAAGGACGACGCAGGTGCTCCAGCCGGTGGGCTGATTGGGCACCAGTCGGAGTGGTGAAGCCATTCGAGCCTAAGAATGGTGCTGACACGGGCCATCCAAGCCTGCCTGGAAATCCAGCCATCTCTGTAGAATTTCGGAGAGAACAGTAGAATTTCACGTTCCAAATGTTCTCGGCAAGCTGCAGAGTGATGACAAGACGCGGTTTTATATCGACCGACTAGCGAAAACCTTTTAACGGGGCGATTCCAGGGCTTGCCCCACAAGAAAAAGCCCCGCTTTGCGCTGCAGAGTGTTCATATACCCTTCCACCGACGCAGTTTGCGCTTGGCGAAGCGAAAGAGCTCATTCCCTAGAAAGGGAATCTTCTGGAGCTTTCGCAGCTGTTCTCGTTCCCAGTCCGCTCTTGATTCGTAGCTCCACTTCCGAACGTAGCCGGCAAGTGCACGAAGCTCTGCATCGAATTCAAGACTCATTTCCGCGATACTCTGCCAGCACACTCGTGTACAGTTCGACCCAACTCTGCACAGCACTAACGCCCAGCTTCCCTTCGGGCTCTTTGGCTCACGCTGGCGGCATGGGATGGATCGTACCGGTCAATCTCCACTTGAAGATGCTCCGCTTGCAGTGGATTCACGAGGGCACCCTGGCCGAAATTCATGCAGCGGAGGCGGTCAAAGTTCTCGCCAGTCACCATCGGACCAACACCTCCGAAATCGCAAAGTACGACCGCAGCTCCAACTGCCATCGCCTCCAAGGCGCACCGTGCCGTCGCGAAAACGATGTCGTAACGATGAAGAACATGCTCCGGATTCGAAACGCCAGTACCCGCGCCAAAACCAATGACATCGAGTTCGGGCCCCATGCTTTTTGAGGCCTTGCGAACTGCTGGCAGTTGAGTATCCCGATTTGCACGCGGCCGAAACCGTTCCAAATCCACCGCGTTTAAGATAACGGCAGTTGTTGAGGACTTGCGCCCGTCCGAGGAATTTGCAGAAATGGAATCGCGTCAGTCTATGACCCGTGAGCCGCAATCGCGCACAGTACAGCGCGACGTTGCTGCAACTACATCGTCGCGTTGTTCCGCTGTTTGTGACATGACGTTCTCGTGAATGGCCCTCATGTGCCTTTCGGATGGCCCCGCCGAAAAAAGGTGACGCTGCGGAGGAACAGCCGATTCTCGCGATCCACCGAGTTCAGCGTGACTTGAGGGTAAATACGAAGCGCATCTGGCAAGCCGGTTGCTATGACTCTTCCGTCTTGGGTCAGACTGAGTGTCATCCCGACCGAGCAGCGGGCACACAACCAAAAATACTCCGTCGCTCTAGCGTTGGATGACCATGCGGGCGGGTCCGTTTCTAGGCGAAACAGTCTTCCGTTCGCCAGTTGGCGAAACGAAGCGGAACACGAAGAGTTCGTACAGTTCACCAGCATGGTTACCGTTCGGAGGTCGGCACGCCCTCAGGCAGAACTGCCGAATACCGCCTGCTGCTGGTGTGGACAGCGCAGGCGAAGTCTTCGCCTCCCTGTTCATTGATCTCCAGGGCTTCGGCGATGTCATCGCACTGCGACCGATGGCAAAGGATCAGGCGATCCGCAGGATAATCAAGGCGAAAGTATGCCACGAAGTTCCTCCAGTGGTGGCGGCCAATTCTCCCACCACCGCATCCCACTCACTGCCGCAAGAGAGACTCGCCACACTCCAAGCAACGTGCCTTGAGTCGAGAGGTGATCAATCCGCAGGATTGGCACATCCGTTGTGATCCAGCCCCGGCGAGTTGGAGTTTCCGCCTTCGCGTCCGGTAGAGCAACAGGAGCGTGAACAGCCCAATCAGCAGACCGACAAAAACACTATTTGCATTCACAAAGACATTCCTTCTCGGCGATTTCCGCCGCGCACGACCGCCCGTGGGGAGCAGAGCGTGGGTTTTACTGAAGAGGACCCCCATTTCTTATCGGTTGCGCAAGAGAGACCGTCTGGAATGAACTACGTGCTGCTGCCTTGAAAGGCGACGGAGAGAGATGCGAAAGGGACTTCTTAACCCTAGCCCTCCGCTCCAGCAATAGCAAATCGATGACATTCGGGAACCTGCCATCGGCCTGTCCCGCGTGGTAACCGCTGACTTCAGAGAACCTTGATCCGAACTTCCCGCCGAGACTCTCCGTAGAGCGAAGTATGCAGCTTGCAGGGAAGTCGGCCCCAGAAATAATCGAGCGTCTGGAAAGGCAGGTTAGATTCCTGCTTCGTATCCATCAGGCAAACCTCGCCAAGGATGCTGCCAGCTACGCCACTGAGGCATCGCGCAGCAACCGGAGGGCTATGCAGCACACCGTCAGACGGATGTACGGAGAGTCTGTTGCACGAGATGTGGTCAATCTCGTCTGATCGCGCTTTCCTTCGCCAGGGCAGCACCCTTGCTTACTTTGAAAATGCACCTCCGAGTGAGAAGCCCACCCGTGCCGCCCTCAGCACGGCGGAGCCATTCCCCCAGCGCAGGGCGGAACGTAGCCTGGCAGTGAGCGGTTTTCGGGGGAGGGCTGTTCGACAAGCGTCCTAAGACTCTAACCGGAGTCTGGGGCGCTTTCGTTTTTGGTGAACTGCGATTCTGGCAGCTTCTGAGGAGTCGGTTCTCCCTGCCCAGGCCTCGTGCAGTACAAACCGTTCATACGCAGCTCATGCACACCTAAATTCCACGAACCTTGGTACGTGGGGAATACCGCAGCCAAGGGTTCTGCATCCGCTAGGGAAATTGACTTAAGCGGCTCTCCTCAGCTTGGAGGAGACGTCTCTGAGGTGACAGGGGTGAAATCCCTGCGGGTGAGGGATGCGAGGGGCCTCGGTTGGGCGACCCCTCTAAGGCTGTATCCCAGCAATCGCTGGGTAGAGGCCTGACAGCCTCCGGAAAATATGAGAAAACTTCAACATCCCTCCGGTTCCGGTTTTTGGGTTTGGGCCGTTTTGCCGGAAGGATTCAGTCGAGAAGAGTTTCGATTGTTTCCCATTCCACGGTTTGATAACCTAGCGATATTATCCATACCGGAGCGCAGTTGTGGCCCCGGCGGCATGCTCCCCGCTCGTTTCCGTTCGATGTTTCCTGGGACCCACTCGGGACGTACCTGCGATTCGTTTTGGGCCCCTCCGGACTGGGAGAACCGGCCATGCCCCTCATCGCTGCAGTCAAGAACAAACGTGATTTTGACCCAAAAACATTCCTTGTCACCATCGGGGAAGGCCGGAAAATTGTTTCGGTCACGAAGAGACAAGCAATCTATGTCCAAGGCGCCGCCTCCGACTCGGTGTTCTATATCCTGTCGGGCAAGGTGAAGCTTACCGTGGTCGCGACGGACGGCAAAGAAGCAACTCTCGGCATATTGAATCCGGGTGATTTCTTGGGCGAGGGTTGCCTTGCGGGACAGCCTCGACGGATGGGTGCTGCAACCGCGATGACAGATTGCGAGCTCATGCGAATCGAAAAAAAGGCGATGATGCTTGCGCTTCACCTTCAATCGAAGTTGTCCGAGTTGTTTACGGCATACCTGTTGGGGCGGAACATCCGCTACGAAGAGGATTTGGTGGACCAACTCTTCAATTCCAGTGAGAAGAGACTCGCCCGCATGCTGCTGCTGCTGGCTCAGTTCGGCAAAGACGGCAAGCCGGAGACCGTGATCCCTAAAATCAGTCAGGAAACTCTCGCAGCGATGGTCGGCACAACCCGATCGCGAGTCAGTTTCTTCATGAATCGATTCAGGAAGCTGGGATTCATTGACTACAACGGCGGTTTGGAAGTTCACAGTTCGCTTCTCAATGTCGTTCTCCACGACTAGCTTTCCGCGGCGCACGGCCTACATCTGACGACGTAACCGAGTGCACATCAGGTGCTTGCCTGCCCCAAAATCTGAGGGAAGGGGTCCTGATTTTGATCCTGAGCAGCACTTCCAACAGGGTGGCAGGTGGGTCGTTGGTGGTACCACCCACAAGCACCGTCCTACGACCCCACCCCCTCGAGGCAATTCAGCAGAGTCTGGAAACTCGCCGTCCCTTCCTGTGTGCGCTTGACCTCGGTCGGGCAAATGCGGTCGAGGTCTTCGGGGATCACCAGCGCGGGGGGTATTCTCGGCAGCTCTTTCGAACAGGTGGAAGGGTCGTGAGTTCAGCTGTGTGGTTTGGGTTCTTGGCACCCAGCGACATACCGCGCCGGTTGGGCGGGTCGGGCACTGCTTTGATCACAATTGCTCAGTTCGCGAAACCATTCAGTGTGAAACTGATGTCCGTCGCAGCCGTGAATACTGCTGACGACAGAGTTTTTCAAATTGAAGCAGAACACGATGAAAAAGCTAATGGCAATTTGTTTCGCCTTGTCCCTCCTCGTGTTTGGAATAGCTTCAGCTCAGGACAGCATGAAGGTACGAGCATAAGAAGGCGGATGCATCCAAGATAGCCTCTAAAGTTACGGGAAAACTTGGCGACGACGGCAAGACGTTTGTGGGCGACACCGACAGCAAGAGCTGGACTGTCACCAACCCTGAAGCGGTCAAAGGACACGAGGGTCACCATGTAGTCCTGACAGCGCACGTGGATGCGGACAAGGGTGAGGTCAAAGTCGTGTCACTCAAGATGGCGAAGTAACCGTTTTGAGGCTCAACAACATACCGAGGCAGTCGGCAGAGCACCGGTAGGGGATCAGCGTAACGCTGGCCCCTTTTTCTGCGCAATCGGGCGGCTCCCAACCTCTAGCCCTAGCGTTTAGCGCGAGCACACAGCATATAATGCGGCGAATCACTGCAGATCTTGTCGTGCTGCAGGCGAATCGGGTCTCTTGCCGACTGGAGTGCGAGGGCTCAGAATTCAAACAGTGGAGACATCATGACAGATCCCGTGAAATCTACCGCAGAAATGCAACAACGCCCCGATCCCAATGAACAACTGGTCAAGGTATTTGAATCCGGGCAGGAGACAGAAGCACTGGTGGTGAAGGGGTTGCTCGAGTCATTGAGTATCGAGAGCGACCTCGCACCGATCTCTCTGACCCAGCATGCCTTCCCCAATATGGGCGGCACCATGATCCTGGTGCGCGAGGAAGATGCCGAGAGGGCGCGCCGCTTGATTGTCGAGTACAGCCAAAACCAGCCGGACGCTGACGAAGAAGTGGAGGAGACCTCTGCCGAAGAACCGCCAGCGACGACGTGACGGCGTGCCCGTCGAGAAGCAACGTTACCGGTCCCCAGTATCGCTCCAGTAGACGCGTGCTCCCAAATTTGACGGCCCAGCATTACCCAGATGCCCGCAGCACTGATCGGGATCGTCGGTTCTTTTTTTGGCTTGCTTGGGCTCATCGTCGCGCGGTTCACCTCGAGGCCCGAGCCCCAGGACGGCGCAGGCTTCAGCACCGACAAGTAGTGGCGCAAATGAACGCACGGCTGGCAGGGGACGAGAAGTTTCCTTGGTGGTGCAGGAGGCTCTGCAGGGAATACAAACGCCGTTTACCCCAAGAGTCATTCAAGAGTCATTCAAGAGTCAATTGGAGACTATATTGGGGACGCTTTCCCCTAACGGCACTGGCCTCCACGATTGTTATCGCTTAGGGAGGCGCCTTCTTGATGAAACGGACGACTCGCTCCTAGTGAACTGACTCCCCATTCTTTGTTTGGAAAGGTACGGCTAGCGCGGGCACGGGCGTACCATCGCCACTCCGACGATGCCTTATCTACCTCACAACTGTTCCACTCTTGCTACCTCGACACAGCAAGACGCGGGCATTTACGAAATTTCGACAAACAGATGACAATAAAATGACAATCCAGGGGCATCTCGTTCCCGATGCCAGCGTCTAACCTCATGTACGCTGTAAACCCTTGAACAGCTGCGAAAGATTTATGGAATAAAGCCTCGCGAGTGCAGTTGTTAATTGGGAACACCGCAACGTTCCACAACATCTGAATCTTCCCACCCGGCAACCCCTGCTTCGGGTACCGCAGAGAGCCAGGGAAAGTTCTGTGCCGCACAAAGTTGCAAAGCAAAGCTTTATGGAGGACACCTTGAAAAAAGCACTCTTGCTCTACGGACTACTCACTACATTGGCAATTCCCTCGGGATTGTGGGCCCAGCAAACTGGCTATTTCCAGACCAACCTGGTCTCCAATGTCTCCGGAGTAGCCACCACCACGGACGCTCACCTCGTCAACCCCTGGGGTATCTCGTTTATTGGCGGCGACGATTTCTGGATCGCCAACAATAACAACGGTACCTCGACTCTCTACAACGCTCAGGGCACGGCCAACGCGCTCGTGGTGACCATACCCGTGGCCGCTCACAATCCCAACGGCAATTGCACCGTGGGTTGCCCGACGGGAACGGTGGCCAACACCAGCAACGCCGACTTTGGCGGGGCACCGTTTATTTTTGATACCGAAGACGGCCTCATCGTGAAATGGAACGCGGGCACCGAGGCCACCGTGGCCTTTGATAATTCCGCCAGCGGCGCGGTCTACAAGGGCCTAGCCACGACGGGCACCCACCTGTTGGCGGCCAACTTTAACAGCGGCAAAATCGACGTCTACGATTCGAACTTCCTGCCCGCCAACCTGCCCGGCGGGTTCAACAATCCGAACCTTCCCGCAGGTCTGGCTCCCCACGGCATCCGCGTGATCGGCTCCCAGGTCTTCGTGGCCTATGCCCAGCAGGATGCCGGCAAGCACGACGCCCAACCCGGCGCCGGACTCGGTCAGGTGGATATCTTCGACTTGAACGGCAATCTTCTGCGCACCTTCGTCGCCCCGGGCGGACACCTCAACGCGCCTTGGGGCCTGGTGGAGGCTCCTGGTACTTTTGGAACGTTCGCGAACGCTATTCTGGTGGGAAATTTCGGCGACGGAACCATCAACGCGTACGACACCACGGGACACTTTCTCGGGCAATTCGTCGATTCTTCGAACACCGTGATCGTGAATCCCGGCCTGTGGGACCTGGTTTTTGGCGCTGGCGGGACGGGTGATCCGAACACGCTCTTTCTCACTGCTGGAGGTACTGCCAACCAGCCCAACTTCCCCGCCGGCGGCAGCGCGACCAGTGTTTTCGCCAGTATTACTCCTGCGGCGGCAGGGCAGGGCCCTGCCTTCTCTCTGAACTTCTCGGCCCAAAGCGCAACGGTCGCACGGGGCGGTTCCACCAACATCACGGTCGGCGCCGCTGCGGCGGGAGGATTCAACGGTGCGATTCAGCTGAGCTGCGTGGCACCGGCGGGCATTACCTGCTCGTTCAACCCGACCACCATTTCTCCGGGGTCGAACACACTCACCTCCACCCTCACCATCTCCGCCGCCGCAACGCCGCCCCCGATGGGCTACTCCGGGCTCGGTATGGCCCTGCTACCGGGTCTGGGACTATTTGGAACGGTCTTCACGGCGGGCCGACGAAAAGTGCTAACCCGCAAGAGCATCGCTTCGATGAGCGCGCTATGCCTGGTGCTGGTCGTGTCGCTGTTCGCTCTCGGATGCGGTAATAACTCCAAATCACAAACCAACCCGGGTGCGACCAGCGTGATGGTCACAGGTCGATCCGGCGCACTGAGCCGCTCCGCCAACGTAACTGTCACGGTCAACTAACCCAAACCAGCCCGGCCAGCGGCTCTCCCAAGCGCCCTGGCCGGGCGATGTCGTTTTGGCGACCCCGTTTCCGGGTGATCTGTAGCGCACCGTTGTTGGCTTTGAGACGCCACGGTGACCGGAAGCGGGCGCGATTGGCGCATGAGGAAGGCAATTCGCGTCAGTTCGACATGCGCAGCAACCGCATCGGAGCGCACCGAAGAGCATTTCAACGCACTCCACCATCAGAGGTTTCCGTGCCCTCAAATTCCGCCAGGCTCCGGCCCTTGGGGGACCGCCCCCCGTCCTGGCACCAAGGCTCAAATCCGCGTCGGAAGCGGGCTTCGGCAAAAGTAAGCGCCACAGAAATTCAGGCGGCCCAGGTGATCCTGAAATGATCCCGGGCCCGGCCGCGGTCACCAAATAGCATTGCGGATTGCGGCAGGCGCCTGAAGGGCCGCGGCCTCTCCCAGGGAGCGTTTTGTCACCGACCACCCTTAACATTCATTGACCCTTGCCCAAGTCTTCAGACATCGACGCAAAGAACGCTGCCTAGCCGTCCCGAGCGCCTGCCAGTTACTGGGAAAGCGGCACTCGGCCCCGCAAAACCGTCATCGAAGCCCGTGGAAGCGTGTAGCGATCGAGCCCCGATGGAAGCGTCGATTTCGCCGCTGGACCGTCCGGGTCTGCATAACCGTCCCGCAGCGCCGAATGCCACACGTACTGCTCTTTTCCAAACGTGATCATCGTGACCGGCCCAACAAAGAGACGATCCACTCTGCCATCTCCATCGTGAAACACAATCCGCACCGAGTGCGCGTTGTCGTAATCCTTGTTGATCAGCATCAGAGACCATTGGCCATCCGGACGGAGCACCGCATAGGCAGTGACCAGGACATGGCCCTCGGCGTCTCGGATATCGCTGGCAGCGCGGAACAGGCGATGCTCAGCATCTTTCGGTTCCGCCCACTCCTGCGTCAGCATCTGCGCCGCAAAGAATTGCGACGTGCGCTGCTTGATGAGGTAGTCGTGGCCCGTGGTAAACATGTGGTACGTACCCCAACTGTTAGAACAAGCCGGGTGTGGTGTGGAGTACGGCAGCGCATGATGGTAGTAGGAAGCTTTTCCGCCAGCCGTCAGAAATGCGGGGAACGTTTCCCCTAGCCACAAAGCGCCGAAGACATCGACGGCGGCATCGCCGCCCGGAGCATTGGTCTCGGTGTTGAACATCGGAATGCCCTCCGGCAATCCGTCGTCACGCCAGACCTGTACGATGTGTGTAAGTATCTCGGGTTCCTTAAAGAGATTGCTCCATGGACCCTCACAAGTCCCATCATAGTAAGGATAGTGCTCATAGGACATGAACGCCAGATCCGCAAGCCGGCCATGCGCCTTTAAATACCCAAGAAAACGTTGGAACCACGATGTCTTGCCTTCTGCATTCGGCCAGAATTGAATGTCATCGCTTACCCCTTCAAATACGGGCCCACCGAGTTTGAGATTCGGGTCAACCTTATGCAAGGCCGTGGCCCACTGCAGGTATAACGTCGCATAGTCTTCCGGCGCGAAGTACTGGCCATCCGGCTCTTCTCCCATTTCGATGTAAGAGATCGGATATCCCCTCTTTTCGAGATAGGAGATTTGCGCCGCGGCGTCTTCCGGCGTCCCGTACAGCATCGACACCGGTATCATGGCTGGCAGTCCACGCGTGAGTCCGCTCGTGTAGAAGAGATCTAGTCCGACCTGATCACCGGACTCCATGCGATCGGGGATTACATAAAGGTCCGAGGGTTGGTGCCAGGGGTCAATCGATGAGCTGTATGTAAACGTCTGTTCCTGGCCTGGGGAATGGTAGAGCAGATCGTGGAATGAGCCGCCCTGCTGCGTTCCCAGATACACTTCTTTCATTGCATATCCCACACAGTTTCTCGGGTCAGCTTTTCCGTGGGTGTCGCAGGTGTTGGAGGACTCGGTCATCAGAACGCGAACGAACTTAGCAGCAACCGGCGCGGGAGAAAGCTGGAGTGTAACCGTTCCACCCTTTCCGCCCGTAACCGTCCCTGCCGGAAAATCCTTCCACACACCACCGGCGGGATCATCGATGGCATCGCCTGAACCGAGCCAATATTGCACCCTGTAGCTTCGCGCATACGGCTCTGCCCACGCGACGCGAATGGCGGTGACGATTTGCCTCTCCGCCAATTTGATGGCGATCCACTGCGGATGCAGCGAATCGTCCTCGCCGGTAAATGCTTTTGTTAAGTAGGGGTTGCTTTTCCAGTAGGTGTTGACGTCTCCGTCATCCAGTCGCGAATACCCGTCAAACTCAGCTCCGCTGTTACGGGTCACGCCGCGATGCGGCAGGGAATAGCCGTAGGAATGCCGAATCATTTCCACCGTCGATTGGGCATCTCCAACGAAGTAGCCTTTGCGTGACGGGTCACTCCAGCTTCCTTTCGGATTCCAATGCCAGGCCTGAACAAATAGCTCCGTGTTCTGGCGATACGTGATCGGTCCCCAGCCGGCCTCAAGAATCTGCTTCACCTGGTCAGGCCTGAAAAAAATGTCGGTCGTATTGCTGGGGATTCGATCCACAGTCGTGCCCAGCGCACGCAGCGGACTAAAGGTGTTGACCACGTGGCTGGGTGCCGCGTCGATCTGGACCGTTTGCGCGGCTGCACCAAAGACCAGGCACAAAACCATCAAGATCGCTGCAACGGGACCGCAGCGTGCCCCATGGAAACGGGACGAATGCAACCGCATGACACTCCTGTTTGGCATGTTGGCTTTCGTGTTTACTCGAGAGCTCGGTGGTAAACGCTGTCCTCGATCACCACCGAGCCGCTTAGGGACCCTATTTTCCCATGCTGTCAGAAATCGCGGGTCGAATGTTTCATCGTGGTTGCTGGTCTCTTAAGAACCGCGGTTTTGTTGCCCGGTACAGCTGCCTCCGCGGGCGACTGTCACACTATGCTTTTTCGACAGGAACGCGGGTATGGATGACTCATCGCTACGCTGGAGGAGAAGCTTCGACGGGCGACACTTCAGTTGTGGTTCGTCCAAAGCGGAATCGCAGAATCCAGATGCTGGCAAGCGCGTGACCATCAACTTGCGTTGGCTTGAATTTCCAGCGCCGTGCTGCCTGCAGAGCCAGATTCGCGAAGTACTTGCTGGGACCCGGTGAGTCGAGTCCCGCATTCGAAACACCGCCATTCGGATCCACCTGCACTCGCACTATCACTTTGATTTTGCCTTGAATGGTCTGCCTCGCGCTTGGTGGTACGCGCGGTAGAACGCGCTCAGCGATTGCACCCTTTACGGTCGCTCCCTTGGCGGTTTGAGTCTCCTGAGTGGAAGCTTGCGGCGTGCGCGAGGTCAAGGGCGAAGGGTGCTGCTCTTCCATTGTCGACAAGGAAGAAGTCCTCGAGCGCAGCTCTACCGTGGCGAGCGCAGCCAGCAGGATGAGCGCCGTAACACCGAGTGCCAGCCTGCCGTGCTTAGCAATGACGGTGCCATTGGTTTCGGTAATTGGGCCAGGCACAGGTGCGACAAGTTCGAGACGAGCTTTGATATCACGGAGCGTGCATCGGCGCGTTGGCTCGACCCGGAGACATTCCCGCGCAATGTCGGCGAAGGGTTGGGGAACCGATCTGGCCACGATCGGCTGCGCGTCGGTTGACCTATCCCAAACCGGCGGATGCTGAGTCAGAGCCTCGAACAGGGTGACTCCGAGCGACCAGACATCCGCCGCCCGGGAGACTGTACCGGTGACGACTTCTGGTGCGTCATACACAGTCGGTGCCGGGAATTGTCTGCCGTGCGCGCCCGCGATGTAGATGCTGTCCCCCGAAATCTTTACCTGATTGTCGACAACCATGACGTTCGATGGCTTAAGGTGACCATGCACGAGACCTTTCTCGTGAAGATAGGAAAGCGCGCCGAGGACCGGGACGAGCATCTCTCTGGCTTCAGGGTCCGTGAGCGGCCGCCCCGGAATAATCTGTGAGAGGTCCTCTTCGGCATATTCCATTACCGCGTAGAGCAGCTGGATGGCGTTGATCTGACAACGTCCGGTGTGAAATAGGTGTATCAGGTGAGGATGAGATAGGGCGGTTGTCGCTGCCCAGCCCGCGACGCGGGCTTCCGCGCCCGTGGCCTCGGCTAGAATGAGCTTGATGGCGGCTTTCTGCCCCGGATGTCCGGGCAGTTCCGTGAGGAAGACATCGCCCCGTCCAGAGCCACCTAACCATTGAAGCAGGATAAATCTCTCGTCAACGACCCGCCCTACCCAACCGTCACGAACTCCCGTTGCGTTCATGGCTGATTACCGGCCGGACTCCATTCTATCCGAGCACGGTCCCGAGCCAGGGCCCGAGAGTACGGAGTTGGGGCCGCATGATCGGCTCCGAGCGGTTCTTGCTCTCGCCGGCACAACCACGATGATGGGTACCGCCATGCTTGGCGTTCTTTGCGAAGGGTGGGTAGCGACACTGCCGTGCAACGCGTTTTGACAACGAAGAGCGCTCTGCTCGAAACCCGAAATTCGACACTCGATACTGCCCAGCTGATGAGATAACCGTGTCGGCTCCTACTATGACACTTCCTTATTAGGATTCCGCTCGCGGGCAGATTGGCGCTCATCCTTCTCATCCGCGCGAACTCATCCGCGCGAAGATAGCGCGGCTTTCACGCGATCGGACGTGAATGGCACTTCCCGAATTCGAGCGCCTGTCGCATCGAAAATTGCATTGCCGATTGCTGCGGCAGCGAGTGTGATCGCTGTCTCTCCCGCGCCCGTCGCTTCTGCTGCTGGGCGGTCGATGAGAACGCTCTCGATGACTGGCGCCTGGATTCCCAGCGGCAGCGTGTTGTAACTCCGCCAGTCGATTGAAGTCACCTTGCGATCGTCCCAGGTGATTTCCTCCCCGAGAGCGCGGCTCGTTCCTTGCAACAGTCCTCCCTCGATCTGATTGCGCAAGCCATCGGGATTCGAAATCGTTCCGCAATCGTGTGCAACGACAAATCGCTTTACCTGCACCCGCCCGCTTGCCTGATCCACTTCTACTTCAGCGACGAGCGCAGCGTACCCATTGTCGCCCTCGTACCCGACGCAAGCGATACCGCGACCGGTGACGGTACTGGCACGCGACGAACCGGGTTTGGGTGAGGGACGGGCATCCCAGTTCGCTGTCCTGGCCGCAGCTTTGACGACGTCAATGATCCGCGCCTCCCTTAAGTGCTGTAACCGATAGGCGACCGGGTCGGCCTTGACGTACGTACTGATCTCGTCCATAAAGCATTCGTGCGCGAAAGTGTTTTGCAATCGCAATGGCGATCGCAGCGGACCGGTCAAGAAAGGCGATTTCACCGCATGCGTCAGCACCCGCTCACTGCGGATCGAACCTGCTCCGCCACACGTGCCGTTGACGCATCCCGCCAAATACGACGGGACCGCATTGCTGCCGTTGCGCAGATCTCCGGTAGGCTCGGTGGCTGCCTGCGGAGTAATCGTGTCAGGATCCAAGCCGGCCAGCATGCCCGTGATTACGTTCCCCGGTTTTTCATATCCGGGCCTCCCCCCAAACGACGCCGACCATGTCTGGCAATCCCAAGCTTCGATGGCGCCGCTTGCATCGAGTCCAGCCTGTTGCTCGATTACACAGGCGGCGCCATAGTTCTCGGAAACGAACTCGTCCTGTCGCGTGAGTTGCACGCGAACCGGCTTGTGCACGGCCTGCGATAGCAGCGCGGCGTCATAGGAGACAGTGTCTGCGGCATTCAATCCGTAGCAGCCCGAACCGCGAACAAAGATGACGCGGACGTTGTCGAGCGGCAGGCCGGTGAGTATTGACACGCTGTGCCGTGTCGGGTACACCGACTGGGTTGCCGACCAGACGGTGGCCTTGAGCTCCTGCACATCGGCCACGGCGCACGAGGAACCAAGCGAACCGTGTGCCTGATAGGGATGTAAGTACGTCGCTTGCAACACCCGCGAAGCCGACTTCAGTTTGTTATCCACGTCATTGGAATTGACGAGCATTACCTGGCGTGACGGCTGCTTCAGCATGTAGGCGTAGAAGTCCTTTTGCGCCGGCAGCCCAGGACCCGGCTTCCAGGCGACCTTCAGGTCCGTGGCCGCTTGCGCTGCCTGCCACTGCTTTTCGGCGACCACCCCGACGAAGTTGTTTCGAACAACCACCTTAATCACTCCGGGAATGTGCTGCACCGATTTCTCGTCCACATTCGCAACCGTTGCTCCGATCTCCGGCGGACGCACGACCCGACCGTGAACCATTCCCAGAACGTGCACATTGTGAACGAATTCGAAGGTGCCGGCCATCAGCGCAACTCGGTCCGTCGACGGAACAGGTTTCCCAAGCACTTTCCATTCGCTGGGTAATCGGCGTTTCGCCGTAGAGCTCACAGCGATATCAAAATGCTTACCCCCAACCAGCTCGTCGTAGCTGACATGCCGTCCGCTCTTCGCACTGACGACACCATTCTCGATCGCAAGTTGATCAACCGCTACGCCGAGTCTTTGCGCCGCCATTCCAACTAGAGCCTCGCGTGCGGTTGCGGCCGCCTGCGCCAGATTCTCGGCATTGAAATTGGTCGGCGTGGACTGACTTCCAGACGTCGTTCCCTGATCCGGCGTCACTGATGTATCGCACTGAATCAACTTCACCTGACTGATAGATACACACAGTTCTTCGGCGACTAACTGCGCCTGCACGGTATACATGCCTTGCCCGAAGTCGCATTTTCCGGTATACGCGGTCACCATGCCATCGGATGCGACCGCCAGCCATGAGTCCAGCTTTCCCGGATCAATATGGGATTGATGGGTGTCGAAAGGCCCCTGTGCCATGGCGAAGGGCTCGATCGACGCTGCGGTGCTGAAGCAAACTACCAACGCGCCAGAAGCCTTGACGAAGTCGCGACGAGAGATTTCTTTGTTCATGCGCGCTCCTTTTGATAGCGCTGGATGGCGCGCATCATCCGTGTATGCGCAAAACACCGGCACAACACATTCGACATGGCCTCGCGAATTTGCTCGTCTGTGGCCTTCGGATGTTCATCGAGCAGCGCCTTTGCCGTAAGCATCACGCCGCTCAGGCAAAAACCGCATTGGGCCGCCCCCTCGTCGATAAACGCTTGCTGGATCGCATGGGGTTTTTGCGGAGATCCCAAGCCCTCCAGCGTTGTGACCTCTTGCTGTTTCACAGCGCTGATGGGCAGCACGCAGGAGCGCACTGCCTGTCCTCGTATGATGACCGTGCAGGCGCCGCACTGTGCCAGGCCGCAGCCGAACTTGGGTCCCCGCAACTCGAGATCGTCGCTGAGTACATACAGAAGCGGGGTTTGCGGATCGACGTTCACTGTGTGCACGTGACCGTTTACCTTTAGAGAAATAGAGGGCATCGTCTCACCTCCAAACATCCAGGATGACAAGAGCATACAACGGCTTCGCCCCCCGCTGAGTGGATGTGGCGCGGCGGAAGGTCGGCGAATCACTGGCAAATCGGACGTTATGTCCCGGAGGCGGGCTGTACCAAAGTCCTCGGCTCCACCCCGCTACTGTCGACCTGAAACACGACTCTGAATGCCCTCACAAATCGTGAACTGTACGGTGTGCCGAACCTAATGGATTTCGCTCTCCAAGATGGCTGTCAACGGATTCGTTTGGGGCAAGAATCCTGATCGCCGCCCGAGCACTCTTGCACAGTCCCCGATCAGTTGGGGCGGTATGGTTTCCTTATTGCGCTATGGTTTCCTTACTACTTTTCCTTCCTACTTTTCCTTATTAGTTAAGGATGGGCGCGGGATTCGCGTTACGGAGGGGAGGCGGTCTAGACTCGCGTCTGGCCTCGGTTTTCCGCAACCGCTCTTTTCTTGTCGCCCGAGGTGTCGATTTATTCTCGGCCCCAATTCCCGTACCCGTTGCGCCCAGAACCCGCGTCCATGCACGACGCTCCCTGGCCAAACGCATAGGCCCTTGCCTTGGCGCTCTTTGCCCTCGTTGGGTTCGTCTGCCGGAGGATTTACGAGACCACGTCAATTCCTCCTCCGCAGCCTCCACGCGCCGGTCTCGCTGCGGCGCAGTTCGCGGCCTGGTGACCTGCGTCACTTCTTCTTTCCCCGTCCGCACCCTACGCTTGTTGGGTAGGAGCGAACGAAAATGAGCAACTATACTGCGTGCGACTACTGTAGCTACGCCGCGCTGCGTCAGAAGTACGGCACGCGTCTCATCGTCCAGCCGTGCGAGGGCACGCTCGGCGGGACGAACGTGTACTGGGGCAAAGCGGACGAGCGGCATTTTCTGGCATGGTTCCTGGAATTGACCCCGGGCTGCACGTGCTGGGGCCGGGATGCGGCGCTCGCGGCTCACAAGTAAACTTCTTCAATTTATCGCCGAATAAGGAGAACGTTCGCCGGAGCGCGTTTGCGGATTGCAGAGATCCGCCGGATGCTGCCTCGTAGAAGCACGGTGCGCCTTCCTGCACCTTTTGTTTCCATTTTGCTATTTCCTCCAGCGGAATGTGCTCGCGCTCCTCACGGCTGAGGGCTCTCGGTTGCGTAGCAAGTTTCTTCATATCTTCTGGCCATTTCCTCGTTTCTCTTCTTTGCTTCTCTTGCAGTGAATCTCATCCGACAGAGCTCGCAAACTCAGGTTCGGCGGAACCCCAATACGCGGTGCCCGCAAGCCTCGGTTCCGCACCTACGATCACAGACTGGCGCAGATGTCGTTCGCCCTCTTCTGGGCTGCGTTGTTTAGGGCGAGCTCGTGCTCCAGCTTTCCCGCCACCCTTTGCCATAACACTTCTTTTTCTCTCCATGATCGCCCCTGTTGAAATCCGTTACGCAAGGAGGCCGTCGCAGACGGATTGGGCGCCCGGAAGTACGACGGAGATATGCGGAAAGGACTTCTTGAGGCCCAGCCTCCCGGTGAGCCGTGGCAATGAGATTCGGGAACAGGCTGTCGCCAAGAGGCCTGAGCAAAGTTGACCAGCGCGAAAGTGGCTGCGAGACTACAGTAGGCTCCGGATTGCATCACGGTCGGCGGATTAAGGAAAGGCTCACGATATGAAGGTTAATGCGAACATTCCGTTTCTCGCTCACTGCAATACTTGCAACAAAGAGGTTAGCGCCTTACCCCTGCTCAACAGGAGCGATCTCCTCAGGGCACTTCAAAGCGAGGCGGATGTGAGAGTCATGCACGTCGTCACGGAGAGAGACCACATTTGGAGTCTGAACTCGCAAGACAAACACAAATTGAGCGATGCAATTGCCAAGGGCTTGGCATAGCTTAGCCAACGTAAGTTCCGCACCTCGGGCAACTCGTTCCCGGGGAAACCTCCGATTCGACGATGATTTCCCCATCTGCGGTCGCCATCGACTTTCGACGGAAGAAGCAACTTGTCGAGGACGAAAGTGTTCCTGAGTGCGCGGATGAGGAATCGGCAGACCGCCGCACAGCAGTGCCGCCCTCCGGCACGGCGGAGCCATTCCCCCAGCACCAGGGCGGAAAGTAGAGTGGTGGTGAGCAGGCTTCGGGGGAGGGCTGATCTCAACGAGCGTCCCATGACTCAAATGAGTCTGGGGCGCTTTCGTTTTTTGCGCATCGGTCACCGGCCATGACCTGCGTGCTACATTCGACTGAGAACCTATCCCTGTTTACGTTCGTATTCAGCAAGTTGGTCTAGCCACTCGCAATGCCTGTCCGCCTGAAACGCCGGTTCCCATTAATTCTCAATAGTGGTAGCGGCAATGGTGGCCACTTTCGCGCTGTACCGCGTCATCGGATAAATCGAGCTACGTTTCATCTTCAGCAAGGCGGTCAATCATCAGCGGGTCAGAATCTCGTCCTCAAAAGTCCATCGATCTCGTCCGGTGAATGAGCTCGGATTGGCACCGCTGGTTTTGCCAGGATTTTTTTGAGCCATGGACTGCAGGAAAGCGTCCTCCCTATTCCGCTGGCAGCACGTTGGGCAAATCGGTCGAATAATAGCCCGAGATCCTGTAGCCGTCTTTCCATCGGACAACTCGATTTGTTTGTAGTCGCCATAGTTGAGTCCAGCCACGCAACCGGTCTGGGGATTGAACTCCTGCGCATCAAGGGGAAGTACGGGCTTCAGGTTGAAATGTCCCTCCGCGATGAAGATCGTACCTGCTTCCACTCCACCCACTGGATTTCGGGGTTCGTCCCCGTCCTGGCAACCAAGGTGAACTTGAGCGAATGTGAATGATGTGAATGTTGTAGCTTTTCGTTCTCATATTGAGTACAATTGTTCTCGTAATGAGAACACACGATACTTCGCTCGGGCATCTCCTTTTCGGCCAAACCCGAGGTCGCATTCTGAGCACTTTGTACGGTACGCCGGATGAGGCTTTCTTCGTTCGTCAGATCGCTCGCCGTGTTGATGTCAGTGTCGGGACTGTTCAACGGGAGTTGAGCACGCTCGCCGACGCGGGCCTTATTCTTCGAGCGCAAACCGGAAATCAGGTCTTCTACCGTGCGAACCGCGACCACCCGGTCTATGCCGAGCTGCACGATCTTCTTGCCAAGACTACTGGTGTGTTCCATCAGCTCGCCGAGGCGCTCACGCCTATAGCGAAAGGAATTCAATTTGCTTTTGTCTACGGCTCTTTTGCGCGCGGAGAAGAAAACGCGGAGAGCGACATCGACCTTATGGTCGTTGGCTCAGTGACTCTCGACGATGTGCTGGAACGGCTCGCACCCGTGGAGCGCGCCTTGCGCCGCCCGGTGAATCCGACGGTTTACTCTCATAAGGAGTTGAAAGCAAAACTGCAGGCAGATAATCATTTTCTGAAAGCCATTCAGAAAGGCAAGAACGCCTTTCTGATCGGAGACGAGCATGAGTTTGGACAGCTACGTTGAGAACGCCTGGCTCAAAAAGGAAGCGACGAGTCCCAGGAGATCGCGGACCAGTTGGGCATAGTGGCCCGATGTATGAAGGACGCAAGCGTTGAAGGCATCTCCTGCTGACCTTCGCTTCTATGCGACCTTCAACGCCTTGTTTGCCCTTGCCAATACCTCGTTACGGGCTAGCAGATATCGCACTACAAATCAGCAGGCCATCACATGCGGATTGAGACGCTGGAATGCACCATCCAGGCGGACAGCAAGACCGTTCGCAGAATTCTTGCCTTCTCCAAGAAGCGCAACATAGCGAGCTATGACTCCGCTGGGAGCATCTCGAATGACGAGCTCAAGCAAATCCTCGCGACTTCTGAGAGTCTGCACGATGCCGTCCAGACCTGGTTGAAGGCGACACACCCCGAGCTCTTGAAGCCGTAGACCTCTGCCCATCCCAATGCAAAGCGAACGTAACTGCAACAGTTCATCAGCCTTCATTGCCTGCATGGTTGATGCGAGATCATGTGCCACGCGAGCTATTTGATCCAGCCAGTGGAATGCGATCCGATCGAATTCAAGCAGGTCTTTCATTCCTAACCGCAGCCATTCCTAACCGCAGCCCATTTGTGGTCCTTGCCAGCACCAGCGGCGAGGGCAGCCTCGCTCCCCTCGGTATCTGTACTCACGAACTCACTACTGCTTTTCCGCTCCAATCGAAGAGTTCTGCAATCTTTGGAATTCCCGCATCTGCGCGTCCGCTTCCGCCGTCTTGCCCTGCTTGCGATAGAGACCGGCCAAAGCAAAGTGGGCTTGCGCCGCTAGTTCGCCTTCCTTTTCGAGGCTCAGCAGGGTCATCCACGTTTTCTCCGCTGCGACGGAGTTCCCCTCCAGCGCATCGGCCTTGCCCAGCGCATATAAGGTCTCCGGCATTTGCGGCAGAAGCTTGTCGGAACGCTCCAGTTCCGCCCTCGCCTCCTTGGCCTTTCCCTGTTGCAGAAGCGCGTCCCCCAACCGGTACGCGGCCTCCGCGTTGCCTGGTTGCAGTTTCGTCTCGGCACGAAACTGCTCCTCCGCCTGCGGCCAGCGGGACGTCTGCGCGTACACGTGTCCGAGTTCCAGATGAAGATTCGGCGTATCGGGACGCAATTGCAGCGCCTGTTGATACGCCTTCTCCGCCTCCGGCATTTGACGCAGGACTACGTAGTTTTCGGCCATGGATTGGTGGGCCCGCACGGAATCCGGATAGGCCGTGAGCAGGGTGTCGATGGATTGTTTGGACAAAAGCCCGCTGGCGCGCCCTAAGTAATAGAGAAGGTCCGGATCGTTGGGCCGTTTCTGCAGTGCCCCCTGCAGGTTGACGATCGCATCTGCGAATTGCCCGGTCTCCGCTTGCGCAATGCCGAGTGCGGCCTGTTCGTGCGCGCTCTCGAGATGGGGAATCGCTTCGGAGGGGTAGCCCTGCGCCAGCAACGCATACCCGAGCAACTGGTGGGCGGATGCCGAATCCGGGTCAAGCTCCAGCGCCCGCTTCAGCGGCTTGACCGCAGCGCCGTAGTCGCGCTCTTCGATAAGGGCCTGCCCAAGACTCACGAAAGCCGGGGCTGAAGCCGGCTCTAGTTCCGTTATCTTGCGGTATTCCGCGACAGCAAGATCGAAGCGCTTTTCCGCTTCCGCGTGACGGGCGGCTTCGATGTGTTGCGCCGCTTCGGGCGAAGCCCCTTGCCAGGCCAGCCAAACAATCGCGATCCCTAGAATCATGGCCGCTCCGGTTCTCGGATTTCAAGAAACTGGTCTACCGGGACGTCGTTCAAAGTCTGGTGCGTTCCCGAGGGCCAGTACAGGTCAATCTTAGCGGCCTTTGCCGCCGCCAGTCCAAAGTGCAAGCGCTTATCGTTCGCTGACTCGTAACTGCCCGCGGTCGTGGCGAAGCGAGTTTGTCCGTTGACTTGGACGCGGGCACCCAACCCGTCGCGATTGCTGCGCGTGCCGAGCAGCGTGATCGTCAGCCAATGCGAGGTCCCGCCCCGGTTCATGAAGACTTGAGGATGTCCCCCGAGAACGCTGACCACTGCGTCCATCGAGCCATCATTATTCAGATCGCCGAAAGCGGCGGCGCGTGCAGTCACCAACTCCTCCGTGCCTGGGTTCGCGGGCTCGAAGCGTCCATTGTGATTGAGCGCCAGCAACGTGGGTTCCAGATAGTGCAACGATGGATCAATCTTCTCGACGTTGTCCAGAACGTGGCCCTGCGCAACGAATATATCCTTCTGCCCATCATTATCGAAGTCTTCGAGGCCGACGCCCCAACCAGACGTCACTCCGGAGAGCATGGTCAATCCGGTCTGCAAGCCGCGATCACTGAACGAGCCTTTGCCATCATTATGGAACACCGCATAGGTCTGGCGCGGCAGCGTGGTCACAATCACGTCGGGACGGCCGTCATTGTCGTAATCCTGGAATACCACTCCCATGCCCGACAATGGTCCTCCGTCAACATTGAGCGCTGCGCCCGCCTCCATTCCTGTTTCGGTAAACGTGCCGTTCCCGTTGTTATGAAACAGGTATTGCTGCATGCCGTCGTTGGCTACGTAGATGTCCGTCAGCCCGTCGCCGTCGTAGTCGGCAAAGGCCACACCCAGACCGTGACCTTTCTTCGCAGCAATTCCTGAGCGAACGCTCACATCTTCGAACGTTCCGTCTCCACGATTGTGGTAGAGAATGTCCGTGGTCCGCGGGAATTCCCCTGGCGGGCAGTAGGTATGGAAATTCCCACCGCAGTCCTTACTGTGTTGCGTGTCCCATTCCATATAACGAGTGACGAACAAGTCCAGTTTTCCATCGTTGTCGTAGTCGACAAAACCTGCCGAGACCGACCATCCGCCTCCCGCAACCCCCGCCTTGGCGGTCACGTCCGTAAACGTTCCGTTGCCGTTGTTGTGGTAGAGAATATTCTTTCCATAACTCGTCACATATAAGTCGGGGAATCCGTCATTGTCGTAGTCCCCGACCGCCACACCCATGCCGTAGTTTCCGTCGCCGGCGTCCGCCAAGCCCGCTTGTTCAGTGACGTCGGTAAAGCTGCCGTCGCGGTTTTGGCGATATAGCCGGTTCCAGTAGCGCGGATCGGGGCGGTTGAACTTCTCCGGAGCCTTCATGGGTGAGTCGAGGTGGCCACCGTTTACTACAAAAATGTCCAGCAGGCCATCTCCGTTGTAATCGAGGAGGGCAACGCCGCCGGGCATGGTTTCGATCAGATATTTTTGCGGCGTGGGAGAATTACGCAAGACGAAATCGATTCCCTGCGGCAGCTGGACTTCGAGCAAAGAAGGACTCGAAGCGCCGGCGGCGGTGATCACCCCACAAACCCACGCCATACCGGACAGTCGTTTTGACATCGCCAACATTCTTCGCACTCGAGGCCACCGCTTTGGCACATTTTTCTTGTGTGTTCCAGAGGCTCTGTGCTCCGGAGACTCAGAACAAGAACTTCAGTGCGAACTGAATCAGACGAGGATTGGTCCCTGGCGCGGTGCTGGTCACCACACCGAAGTTCGCATTGTTCGCGGAACAGCAGGTTGTATTGGGCGGAGCAAACTGGGTACGGTTGAACAGATTGAAGAACTCCACCCGAAACTCGCCGCCCGCTCGCGCTTCCCGGCCCAGCGAGACTTTCTTGAACACAGCGAAGTCGAAATTGTCGACCCCATCGGAGCGCAGCGTCGGATCTACGCGCGACTCGCTGCCGAAAGTGAAGTCGGGCGGAGCAGAGAAACACGCCGTATTAAACCACCGGTTCAGTCGACCCATCGATGCGCCCGAAAAGGGTTTGTGGCATCCGGACAACACATTCGGACGTGAGCCAGCGCCAAATAGGGTGGCATCATTCGCTTGGCCGTTGCGGAATATCAGCGGAGAACCCCTTTGAAACGTGGTCACGCCGTCAATGCCCCAGCCTCCCACAATTGCGTTCCAGTGGCTCCCCTCATTGGAAAGATACTTTCTACCTTGGCCAAAAGGAAGATCGAGGACGTAGCTGATCACCAGCCGCTGCGGCACATCCTGGGAGGAAAGCGAGCGCTCACCGCGCAAGTTGTTGTTGTCCTGGAGGGGGCCGACACCCGTCTCCAGCCAGGAGGTTAAAGTGTCGGTGTTGCTGATGAGTTTGGAATTGGTGTAGGCGACCAGCAGCGAGCCGCCCCCGGCGAAGCGCCGGCGCGCGCTGACCTGCAACGCATGATACCCACTGGCAAACGACCCTCGCCCCGCCAGCTCCACGCTCGTGTACTGCGGATAGGGGCGAAGAAGTTGTCCCGTCGTGGTGGTGGGCGCGGCCAACGCCAAGGCTTGCCCGTTCACGAAGAACGGATTCGGAACCGACTGCAGCAGTGTGACTGCGGAGCGTCCACCGGCCGCAAATTGGGCAGCGGCCTGTGTCAGCATGGCGTCGGAGATCTGATTGACTTGTTCCGAATATTGCTCCAGATGGGTGCCCTTGGAGCCGACGTAAGCTGCCGACAGCAGAAAGCCCCCTGGAAGCAGCCTTTCGATGCTCAAGTTCCATTGCTGCGCGTAACCGCCGGGATGGTGGGTGTGGTCCGCCTCGGTGATGGATTGCACGACCTGGGTGAGAAACTGTTGCGTGCCCCTGTCTCCGAGACTGCGGCCCGGTGGCGCGAAAATGCCCTCCGGAAAAGGCAGCGAGATCGATCGAAAAGGATGAACTCCATCTACCGTACCAGTGTAGGTCGTGCTGCCCGCGTTCAGCATGTCATTCACGGGATTGAGGGCAAACGAAACGTCACTCGGCACCCAGAAAATCCCGTACCCACTACGAACAACGGTCTTAGGCGTCAAGCTGTAGGCGACTCCGATGCGCGGGGCGACGTTGTTTTTTCGAAACGGAAGATTGTTCCGCGTTCCCGGAGGTATCAGGTAGACGTCGCCCCTGATTGTCGGCGTACCTGCTGCCACGAGCTGGTTCAGATAGCTCGACGCGCTGGGGTCGAAATACGAGAGCCGATTGAAGCGTTCAGACCATGGCGCCTGCTGTTCGTAGCGCAGGCCGAGACTGAGAGTCAATTTGTCCCTGGCATGCCAAACATCGTTGAAGTAGAACGCCTGATACGTTTGCTTGCCTGCAGTGAACGCCGGGACAACGGCCTGCGCAAAGAAGTGATTTTCGAAATTGCTGAAGTTGTCGGCATACCCTAACAGGAAATCGGCGAATGGAAATCCTGTGAAGCAGGGTTGGCCAGCAGCGCAGAAATCAAAGGCTCCGCTGGCCACGTTCGTCTGAGCGTAGTTGTCATAGCCAGTCTCGAGCTGGAGGCCGACGTGAAAGCGGTGGCGACCGCGCATCAAGGTCAAACCAGGGGAGAGATTGTATTGGGTGTTCCGCTCCTGAATGAAGCTTTGCCCCTGGGTACACATGATGTTGTCGGCAAAGTTGGCAACGCAAGGAGTCGGCGGGGTGCGCATGATGGCCGGGACAGCCGAGTTGTAACTCGCAGGCCACGCAATCGAGGTCAAATCGAACCCGGCGTTCGTGGGAGACCGATTGTATTTGAAGCGGCTGATGCTGGCGTGCAAGTCCAGGATCGTGGTTGGATTGATGGTGTAGTTGTGAGCGATCGCAGCCGCTTGGGTCGAGTAGTTTTCCGAGCAGCGGTCGGCGCACAACCCGTTCTGTAGCGGATCGATCGGTAAATCCAGCACGTTCCAATAACTCATCCGGACGAACAGTCTTTGCCGGCCGGTGAGATCCTGGTCGATCCGCGTTACGACTTGATTCTGGTTGCCGCCAGTCCTGGCAACCGTATTGAGGTTGTTGATCGTGCCCGACGTGGTCGCCAGCCCGGGAGCGTTCGCTGCGGGCCACAGATTGAGGAGCGCCTTGGAGGTTGGGCTGATTCGGTCGCCCGGGATTACGTTACCGAAGAAGGCGGTGGGCGTGGCACTGCTTCCCGGGCAAGCGCCCTGACCGTTTACCGAACCAGCGCAAGGATCCACGATCGGCGTATGAATGGCGGAGAAGTCGCCCTTGCGCTCGGCCGTCGTTGGGACCGTTGCTGTAAATGGCTCTCCGGTGCGCAACCGAAAACCTTCCCAATTGGCGAACCAGAATGTGCGATTGCGTCCGTCGTAATGGGGAAGCCGCAAAGGTCCGCCTGCCTCAGCCCCAAATTGATTTTGTACCCAAGGCGGCCGTGGTTGTCCCGCGGTTTTCAGGAAAAAATTGTTCGCGTTAAATACGCGGTTGCGGAGGTATTCGTAGGCTTCTCCATGAAACGAATTCGTCCCTCCCTTGGTTCTCAATGTGGTAACGCCACCGGCAAACCGTCCCCACTCCGCGCCAAGGTTGCTGGTTTGCACCTTGAACTCTTGAATCGAATCCTGCGTGGGAATCAGCACGGGCAGGTTGATGTACCCGATATTCAGCGGCTGTCCATCGAGATACTCTGCGCTCTGGTTACCGAACGAACCACTGACCTGGTAGTTGCCCCATCCGAAAGGATTGACCCCCACCGGGGTACCGGTGGAGCTGCCCTGCGGAATTACCGATGGAGCGAGAACAATGAGATTGAAAACATTGCGTCCATTGAGCGGCAGTTCATTGGCGACCCGCTGTTCCACCACCGTGCCAACCGTCGAGGATTCGGTATCGAGCGGCGGCAGCTCTCCTTCCACAGTCACACTCTCGGAGGCGGAGCCGAGGGTCATCTCAAAATTCACTTCCAGAGCGTCTTGCACGTGCAAGATCAGACCCGATTGGATCACGGCTTTGAAGCCGATCTTTTCGACTTCAATCCGGTACCGCCCCGGCGGCAGATTGGAAACGTAGTAAGTCCCCGCTTCATTGGTGAGGCCCTGGTAGTGGATCCCTGTGCCGCTGTTGATGACGGTCACTTTGGCATCCGTAATCAGCGCCTTGTTCGGATCCGTAATGCGACCGGTAAGCGATGCATCGGCGGATTGCGCCGGCAGCGTACCGGGAGAAACCAGTAGCGCGAATGCTAGCAGGATTCTGAGCGTGGGGAACGCGTCGGAATGCCAAGTGCGGTTCGCCATCCAACCGAGACCTTTCATCATGGATATGGATGATATGGATTAGGTTGAAACCTAGCACACCGCAGTCGGGCCGCGAAACCAAATCACGACACATGCTGCGATCCATGACAATACGACGAGTGACCGAGATGTGTACCATTTTTTGTCCAGTATTTTTTCCCGGCCGCATGTCGAATTTTGGCTAGAAGACCTTAGATGGTCTGATATATGCTTGCGCCATACTCCCGGGAAGTTCTGTCGGCGTTGATGATTTGGACGCCGGAAGTCTGAATCATCGCTGCCAGGCTTGCCGGGGTTTCTGTAGGCACCACGGTTCTCCAAGTCCGAGAATGAGCGCTCCCCCGAATGGCCGCGCGTTGGCATTTCCTGTCATCTTTGGCACGGGCCGGGAGAGTGCTGTCCCGGCGCCGCAACCGGTCGGGGTTCGGACGTCGACGGATGAAGAACTGATGGCTGGAATCCAGGCGAAGGATGCAAAGGCTTTGGATCTGCTGTTTGGCCGCTACTCGAGGCTGGTGTTCGGCATCGCGCTTCGCATTCTGCACGATCATGGCGAAGCGGAAGAGGCGGTCCAGGAATCATTTCTTTGCCTGTACCAAAAGGCCGCCCTTTACGATCCGGCCAAGGGCACGGCCAAGGGATGGGTGGTACAGATCGCTTTCAGCCGGGCCCGGGATCGGAAGGCACATTTGGTACGCCGGGGATTCTATGCTGGTACAGATATCGAATCTTTGGACGATACTCTAGTGGGTCACGACGATACAGAACACGAGGTGGGTGTGAGACTTGATTTCTCACTCCTGCAGAGTGCGTTTGACGAGCTGACGCCAGTGCAGCGCCAAACTTTGGAACTGTTTTATTTTGAGGGCCTGGACCTGCGTGAGATCGCGGAGCGGCTTCAGGAGCCTTTCGGCAATGTGCGCCATCATTTCTACCGTGGCTTGGAGCGGTTGCGGAAAAGCCCTGCGGTAAAGAGGCTTCGGGATAATCAAGATGCATAGAAATCAACGAGCGGACGATCACCAGAGGTTCAGAGAATTGGCGGCACTAGCTCAGGCGCATGCTCTCGCAGATGGCGAACGGCTCGAGCTCGAGAATCACCTGCGGCAGTGTGCCGTGTGTCACGAGGTTTATGGCGAGTATTCCCTCCTTCACACGGAGGGCATGGCGTATCTGGCGGTAGCGTGTGATCAGAGCCCGGAATCCGAGGTGTGGGATTCGCGCTCGGTGCGAAACGAGCTCCTCGATCAGGTTCGAGAAGCGGAGCGGCGGAGACCCGGCTTGGTCGAGATTGACCGCCCGCGACGAGTCCCCGGTGCTTTCCTGGACAGGGTAGTTGCAGCGCACTGGGCCACGGCAGCCATGGCGGCCTGTCTCATCCTCGGAGTCGCCGCGGGCGCGTACCACCTCGGCGGACGGGCCCGATCCAATGGACAACTCACCCCGGCTGCATCCGTGTCCGATGCGAAGCTGGCACCGCAAGAGCTGTCGTCCCAGGACTTCGCTTCTCAGGCGAAAGCAGCGCAGGAGTTACTCGCCTCCGAGACTGAGCAAATCGCCCGCTTGCAGGCGCGAGTTTCAGGGGAGCAACAGGATATCGCCGGATTGCGCACGCTCTTACGCGCGGCCCAAGATCGTTCCGCTGGACTCGCGGCAGCCGATGGCAAGCGTGAGGAGCTATTTCGCCAGGTTACCGAGGAGCGCGACCAACTGGCTGGTCAGCTGCGAGACGCTGAAAAATCCTACGAACTCCTTCGTACAGAGCTGACGAATCTTCGCGCGGACCATGATCGGACGTTGTTGCACACAGCTTCCCTGGAGTCGAAGGTCGAGGAACTCTCCGCCGCCACGCGCGATCAAGACCGCAGACTCAAGGACGATGAGCAGTATCTCGCCTCGGACCGTGATATCCGCGAACTCATGGGCGCGCGCAAACTCTACATCGCGGATGTCTTTGATGTGGATAGCGGGAGTCACACGCGCAAGTCCTTCGGACGTGTTTTTTACACGCAGAACAAGTCGCTGATTTTCTACGCTTTCGACCTCGACCACGAACCGGGAATCAAAAACGCCAGCGCTTTCCAGGTCTGGGGACAACGTGATGCCGAGCTTGCCGAGAAGCCCCGCCCCATGAATCTAGGCATCCTCTACATGGACAGCGAATCCAACCGCCGCTGGGTTTTGCGCTTGGATGACCCGAAGCAACTGGGGGAGATTGATGCTGTCTTCGTCACCGTGGAGCCGCACGGCGGCAGTCAGAAACCAACCGGCAAACCTTTTCTTTACGCCCTGCTAAGAAAAGAAGCCAATCATCCCTAAGGTGATTCGGATCGAGTCGGTCTGTTCCCGGCAACATTCCAAAATCTATTTTGGTACAAATGCTTTTACATTCTCGTAATTGTTGTCGGGAGCACTTCCTGAAGGCTCGACGGGAGTTGCGTTTGACAACCCGCAACGCCTCCGAAGTAATCCCAGATTTGGAATAAAATCTATTTGTTTTGGAATAAATTCTCTCCCGCGGGGTAGACCATGACGTCTCAAAGGTTTTGGGCATCGTTGTTGTCGGTTGGGGTTCTCATCTTCTTTTCGTGCGCGTCACTGCGCGCGCAATCCACCTTTGGAACGGTAGATGGTGCGCTCACCGACCCCTCGGGAGCGGCCATTGCGGGCGCCAAAGTCACCCTTACAAACACTGGCACCCAAGAAACTCGCGCTCAGGCCACTGGAGACGAAGGTCTCTACAAGTTCGTGAACGTGGTGCCTGGCCCGTATCGCCTGGATTTCGAAAAAGAGGGCTTCACACACGTTACCCGCGACGGTGTGATTGTGCAGGTACAGCAGGACACTCACATCGATGCGTCCCTGCCGGTCGGCCAAGCGAGCGAGAGCGTAGAGGTAACTGCCGAAAGCCCGCTGCTGCAGGTCGAGACTTCCTCTCTCGGAGATGTCGTCGATCAACGCAAAGCCAACGAACTTCCGTTGAACGGGAGGAATATTTTCAACTTGGTGACCATCTCGCCGGGCGCCATCGCACAAGGCGGAGCTGGCGGGACTCCGGTCGGACAAAATCCTTTCAGCTACGGCAACTATCAGGTGGGCGGCTCCTTTGCCAACCAGAGCGCTGAATATCTGGATGGACAGCCGCTCAACATCGGCTATATCAACCTTCCAGTCATCATTCCGACTCAAGACTCGATTGGCGAGTTCAAAGTCCAGACCAGCAACTTGGGGGCGGAGTTCGGCAAATTCTCCGGCGGAATTCTTAATTTCAGCACCAAGTCGGGGAGCAACTCCTATCATGGCGAGGGCTACGAATATTTTCGCAACAAAGTCTTGAACTCGAACGAGTACTTTAATAAGCAACAGGAGGCGGCGGGCGGCAAGAAGAACCAGCCTCCCCCCTACGTGCAAAATCAATACGGGTTCAATTTCGGCGGCCCTGCAATCAAAGACAAGACATTTTTCTTCGTCAGCTGGGAACAATTTCGGCAACGCACCGGTTCCGTCGTGACCACAACAGTGCCTCTGGCGGATTTCCGTCAAGGAAATTTTTCGGCTTTACTTGCGCCGGGGCCTAACCAAGCCCAACTTTACGACCCTTACACCGTCAATCCAGCGACGGGGCAAAGAGTCGCTTATGCCAACAACCAGATCCCGCAAACTGAGTGGAGCAAGGCGGGAACCGCTTTGTGGGATCTCTACTTCCCAGCGCCCAACGTTCCAGGTGCGATTACCAACAACTTCACCTCCGCCAGCAGTTCGGGCGGGAACAATAACCAGTTCGTCACCCGCGTCGACCAGAACGTAGGCTTGAACACCCGGATTTTTGGACGCTTTACCTATTACGGCCTGTTGGATCTGCCCACAAATCCTTTTGGCTCAGGTTTGTGTCAGGACCGCTGCGCCGAGAATTACCACACCAAAGCTCTGACGATTGATATCAACCACAGCTTCAGCCCGAATGTGGTCGGAGATCTAAATCTTTCAGGGAGCCGATTTATCTACGGACGCAACCCCCTCTTGGCGGGGTACGATCTGACCAAACTTGGCTACCCGGCAAGCTATAACGACGTTTCCAGCAGTATCCGTACCCCGCCCACCCCAGCCTTCCCCTTTGGGGGAGACGTTGGCCGGACGCAGGGAAATAGCGCGATTGGAAATCACAACACGCAGTACAACGTTTCACCCTCGCTCACCATCATCAAGGGGAAACACACGATCCAAGTAGGCGGGCA
>Ga0137418_10000724_pt1 | contig 30075 bp, 22 predicted proteins | sample CZODoug3_1_2_16f_FD_122242 | JGI IMG/M metagenome (GOLD analysis project Ga0137418, IMG submission 122242) | Vadose zone soil fungal communities from Angelo Coast Range Reserve, California, USA - CZODoug3_1_2_16fungal (Hybrid Assembly) | ecosystem: Environmental > Terrestrial > Soil > Vadose... | reverse complement strand
CCGCAAGAAATCCGTCGCCGCCCCGCGCGCAAAAAACAAAACCGGCAGCCACAGCGACACCATCCCCACCACCGCGAAATACGTGAAGTAAACGTTTTCGATCATCCGGTCGCCCAGGATGTCCAGTTGCGCGCCCACCGGCGTGGCCATTTTTTTCTTCCGCGCAATATGCCCGTCGAGCGCATCCAGCGCGATCGCCGCCACCGTCAATCCCACCGCCGTGAGGTTTGCCCACGCTCCCCGTCCGAACAGGCACACGGCCGCGAATCCCACCACCACGCGCAGAAACGTCACTTTGTTCGGCGTCCATCGCATACTCACCTGCCAGACGCGAGACCGCGTCTACTCCTGCAATGGCAAGCCCGGTGCCACTCCCATCTCCCGCAAGATATTTCTGTTCAATCACTTACAGGCCGCTCGGCCGAGTTTGCGTCTCCCCCGCGCCAGCCAAATCCTTCAACTGTCGCTTATTTGCTCCCTCCCCGGCCCTGTTTCCTTTCTTCGTCTTGCGCGTCTAATAGATGTAACTCGCGTTTTCCGCGAACTCTCGTCCTTCGCAAGGTCTCCCCGAAGCGACGTTGTGAGGTCTGGGATTCTCCGACTCCCTCCCTGCCGGGAAGTATTTCGGTGTAAACGCGAGCTAAAACGAGAATTATGGGAGAATAAGAAGGTTTCTTTTGCGGTCTAAGCACATGCGCTTTATCTAGCGCACGCGTGCGTTGTAACCAAGGATTGAATCAGGATGAATGCTGACGTTTCACTAGCAGGAGCTTTTCTCGCCGGGCTGGTTTCCTTTCTCTCGCCTTGCGTTTTGCCGCTGGTACCCGGCTATATCTCCATGCTCTCCGGCATTGGCATGGAGCAGCTCCGCAAGGGCGAAGTCCCGAGCTCCAGCTTGTTGGGCTCCTCGCTCACCTTTATCGCCGGCTTTTCCGTCGTCTTTATCTCTTTTGGAGCGTCCGCCAGCGCCGTCGGCGTCTTCCTGAAGCAGAATCGCAATACGCTCACTCCTATCGCCGGTGCGCTCATCCTTCTTTTCGGTCTTCATCTTCTTGGCTTGCTCATCAAGCTCAATCCCCGCGCAGGCATTATTCTCGGCGTTGTCCTCGTCGCCCTGGGGATTGCTTCTCTGGCTCATCATGGCCCGCTCTTCGCAGGATTCGGCGCCCTTCACTTCTTCTCGCTTTCCCTCATCGGCTTTTTCGGGCCCGCTCTGGCCCGCTGGCTTAACCGCGACGGCCACCTCCGCGGCTCAGTCGCTCAACCCAGCGCGTGGAGCGCCTTCATGCTGGGTTTCGCCTTCGCCTTTGGATGGACTCCCTGCATTGGCCCCATCCTCACGTCCGTGCTCGCTCTCGCTGCCGCCAGCGACAATATTCGCCGCGGCATTCTGCTTCTCGCTGTCTACTCTGCCGGCCTGGCGATTCCCTTCCTGCTCACGGCTCTCGGCATCGGCAAGTTCATGACGTTCTACAAGAACTTCAGAAAATACCTTCACGCCGTCGAACTTTTCAGTGGTGCTTTGCTTCTGTTCGTCGGAGGTTTGGTCTTCGTCAACAAGTTGACTTGGCTCACCGCCAAGTTAAGTTTCTTGAACGCACTCGTATTGTGGCTCGAGCGTGTCCTCACCACTGGATCGGGAGGCAAGACGTTCTTGCTTGCGATCGGCGTGGCCGTTCTGGGAATCTTATTGTTGGCCATCGCCAAGCGCTGGGAGAAAATCACTTCGATGCAAGGCAACAAGACCATCTTTGCGGTAGTCACGGTGATCGCGCTGATCATCGGCACTTATTTCGCCGACAAGGCCACTCGCGTTAAACAAATAAACAGTGTCAGTGACTCCGTTCAAGCCAGCGACATTAAGCCCGCTCCCGCCGTCACCTTCAAAAACCTCGACGGCGCGGATGTCACCCTCGCCCAATACAAGGGCACCGTCGTGCTCGTCAATTTCTGGGCCACTTGGTGCGATCCCTGCTACATCGAAATTCCCTGGCTCATCGAAATGCAACAAAAGTATGCCGCCAAAGGCTTCACCATCCTCGGCGTCTCCATGGATGAAGAAGGTAAAGCCGCCGTCGTTCCTTTCCTCGCCAAGGAGCGCTTCAACGTCAACGGCCAGAAACTTCCCATGAACTATCCCATCGTCATCGGCAATGACGAAGTCGCCGACAAATTCGGCGGCCTGCTCGGTTATCCCACCACGTTCCTCATCTCCAAAGACGGGAAAATCGTGAAAAAGGTCCAGGGCCTGATCAGTTACGAAGAACTCACCAAAGAGATCGAAGCTCAGCTATAAAAAGTGGGTAGTGGGCAGTGGGTAGCAACGCGTGATATAACGATGACACCCATTGAGCCCAAGAAGAAAATTGAGAGTTTTCAGGATCTGGTAGTCTGGCAAAAATCGATGGATTTGGTCATCGAATGCTACCAACTGGTGCAACGCTTGCCGCCGAATGAACAATATGGGCTGGCATCCCAGATCCGGCGCGCAGCAGTTTCGATTCCGGCCAATATCGCGGAGGGTTTCGGCCGCTGGCACTCCAAGGAGTTCGTTCATTTCCTGCTTATTGCTAATGGCTCCCTCAAAGAGCTCGAGACCCACCTCCTCATTGGCAAGCGCCTTGGCTTTTTCAGCCCGCCAGACTTAGCCAAGCCGCAAGGTTTGGTCGAAGAAATAGGCCGCATGCTGGCGGCCCTTCGAAAGAAACTAGAGCGCTAAGTTTGCGTCCTTCTTTTTCTTCTCTTCACTGCCCACTACTCACTACCCACTACCCACTCTCTTCTCTTTTGCTAAACTCTCTCCACCATGACCGTCATCGACGAAGTTCTCGCCGCCAATGAAATCTACGCGCGCACCCACGAGTTGCGCCGCCTGACGCCGCGCCCGGAGCGCAAGCTCGCCGTCCTCACCTGCATGGATACCCGTCTCTCGACTCGCACCCTGGGACTGAAGGAAGGAGACGCCCACATCATCCGCAATGCCGGCGGCATCGTCACCGACGACACACTGCGCTCTCTCGTCGTTTCGCATCATCTCCTCGGCACTGAAGAATTCATGATCATCAATCACACCGATTGCGGTTTGATGCATACCACAGAAAACGATTTGCGCAACCAAATCCAGAATCGCACCGGAACTGCCGCCGTTGCTCCCGCCTTCTTCTACGCCTTCCAGAACATCGATGAAAATGTCCGCCACCAACTGCAAAAGCTCCGCACCCATCCATGGATCCCTGATTCCATTACCGTCCGCGGCTTCGTCTACGATGTCGCCAGCGGACGGCTTCGTGAAATCAAGCACTCTTAAGAATTATTTGTTGCGGGCATTCCGGGGAGCACCGCGAGAAGATTTTGCGAGCGGCGCATACTCTGCCACTTCATCTGGCAGGCAGCTCGATCGTCACTGCCGCTCCATTCGGCTCCAGATTTTGTGCGTAGATGCTGCCGTTGTGTTCCAACACCGTGCCGTAACAGATGCTCAAGCCCAGGCCGGTTCCCTGACCAACGGGCCTCGTAGTGTAGAAAGGATCGAACGCTCGGCTAACATCATTGAATCCCGGCCCCGAATCGCTAAATCGGAGTACAACTTTTTCGCCCTCCAAGTACCCTTCCACCGAAATTTTCTTTACTTGCGCTTGTTCCAGGGCCTGCGCGGAATTGCTGAATAAATTTACAAACACCTGTTTGAACTGCCCCTCATTCGACGCAATTTTCGGCAAGTTCGCCGCAAAATTCATTTCCACATGGATCCCCGAGTTCCGCAATTGATAGTCCAGCAGCATTAGCGATTCGCGCACCACCACGCCAATGTCCAGCAGTTTCCGCCCTTCATGCTGCGGTTGCGCGAAGGTCAGCAGGTTCTGGATAATCCGCTTCATGCGCAGCGCTTCCGCCCTCAGTTTCTCCAGCTTCGGGCGAGCCGTGCCCTCCGCCGTCTGTTCCATCAGCAAATCGGAGTAACCCATCACCGCCGTCAGCGGATTGTTCAGCTCATGCGCCACTCCCGCTACCAATTGACCCACTCCCGCCAGCCGCTCCTTCTGCATCAACTGGTTTTGCGCCCGTTGCAGGTGCTCCAGATTTTGCTTCGAGACCAATAACAATCGAGTCATTTCCCGCGCCAACAAAATTTGCCGCAGAAACACGCAAACGCCCAGCAGCAAAATCCCAATCAACGTCACCACCACGCGATACACTCGCAACTGGCTCGCCTGCGGGTCCAAAAATAATTCACTGAGTCCGATTACCGGTAGTGACAGCACTGCCAGCACGGCAAGAAATCCCGGCATGTCCGCCCAGCGTTCCCGTTCGCCGCCCGCCAGCGGCTCCGACGGCACATTCCTCGCGTTCAACGCAATCCAGATAAACCAGCAGATCGCCGCATAGTCCGGAACATCGTAAATGCTCCCGCTGTAGTACTGCTCGCGCCCCAGCGCCGCGTTCAGCCATTGGTAAGAAAGCAAGTACAACGCCCCGGCGAAAAAAAGGTGCCAGTAAATTTTCCGCCACGCCCCTTGCGCCACCACCGCCATACCGCCCAGCACCGCCTGAAGCACCCCAAACTCCAGCACAAACAAAACGTAGTAATAGTTATTGAACGAGAGTCGATTCGGCAGGATGAATTCATTGGGATAAATCAGCAACATGTAAATGTAGATCCACCACAGCAGCAGAATCAGAAAATTCAGCGTGCTGAGGTGGAATTTCTGTTCTTGCTGCCGGGACCCCGGCCGCAACGCCGCCGCCGCCATCATCGGGACCGGTTGCAGAAATAGCGGAATGTCTGCCCAAAACGGGTCCGGAGGGCTTCGGCCGGCAATCACCTCGTAGTAAAACCAAGCAACAAAGTTGCTGGCGACCATCGCTGCGCCCGCCGCCATCAATATCCAGAACCATCGCGTTCGCCCCTGATTACTGAACGCCGCCCACAGCATCACGCCCACGGTGATCAACCACAATCCCATTCCGCTGCTATCGGAAAACGCCGTCAGCGCAAATCCGCGCGGCGCCGTCAGCGAAACAATCGTATACAGCAGCAGGAACCCCGCCATCACCGCCAGTTGCCAATGTTCCAGCCGCTTCATCTTCATCGCTGTTCACTCATGCCGCATCGTGAGCCGCGAAACAGGCGCAAGGCAGACGAGTGCTCTTTATTCTTCATTAAGAAACTCATTCAACATCCGCATTTAGATCAATTTTAGGCCCGCGCAGGTCCCCGCGCTGTGGCTTTCCCTCTCGACGTTCCCTGGACGCTACCTCCACTCTCCCTTTTCCCTCCCCTCCCACCAATAGGACCATAGTCCCACGGACGTCCAAGACGTGCAGACGAGGGTCTTGTTTTCATGTACGCTAATTGCATGCTCGACGAGAAAGACTTTCAGCGAAAGGCGGACGCCGCCTTCGAAGATCTCAAGCGCCGCATGCTCACCGCCGGCGATGAACATGGTTTCGATGTCGAGGGCGAATCCGGTAAGCTCGAAGTTCTCTTCGAGGAGCCCGAAGAGGCCAAGTTCGTGATTTCGCCCAACACGCCGGTCCGCGAAATCTGGATCTCCGCCCTTTCCACCAGTTTCAAGCTGGGCTGGAACGAATCGCGCAATGCTTTCGTCCACGAAAAATCCGGCGAAGATCTCCGCGCCGTCATGAGCCGGGTAATCTCCCAGCAGATCGGCGAACAGGTCACATTATGAATGCCAAGGCAGCCATCCTTTTATTCAGCGCCCTAGCTCTTGGCATCGCGCTGTTCGCGCAAGTTCCTAGCGGCAAGGACGTCGTCAAACCGGAAATCTATGCCTCGCTCGAGCCCGTCGCCCGCGGCAGTTCGTTCCAAATTGCCGTGGTGATGAAAATTCGCCCGGGCTTCCACGTCAACGCGCGCGAAAAATCGGAAGACTACCTCATCGCCACCGATCTCAAAGCCGCGCTCCCCGCCGGCTTCAGCAGCGGCGAAGTCTCGTATCCGAAGGGCAAACTCGAAAAGTTCGCTTTCTCCAAAATTCCGCTGAACGTTTACCAGGACACGGTGATTCTTCGCATGCCCGTCACCGCGCTCGCCAGCGCGCCTCTTGGGGAACAGCACATCCCGCTCAAGCTCCGCTATCAAGCCTGCAGCAACGAACTTTGCTTGCCCCCCGTCACGCTCCCTCTCGACGCAACGCTGAACGTCACCGCTTCCGCCACAGCGGCAAAGCCCGCGCACTCAGAAATTTTTGGAAAGCAATGAGCTACCGCGCCGGTCTGTCGAATGAATGCTCCCCGGTTGTAGGGGCGCAGCATGCTGCGCCTCTTCTAGGCTGGACTGTGGCAACTGAAGCGGTTTTCTTGAGACTCTCGGTTGAGGCCTGGTCCTGGTGAAAAATGCAGGCTACGGTTTGCCGAAACCAGCCACCGCATCGCGCAAGCGCCGCACCACGCGTTGCTGTCCGAGAACAACCATGGTATCGAAGAGGGGCGGCGCTACAGCCTGGCCCACAATTGCCACTCGCGTCGCATTGATCAGCAGTCCGGCTTTGACTCCGCCGGCTTCGGCGACAGCGCGTGAGGCGTGGTCGCAAGCGTCGTGATTCCATTCCGGAAGCGCTTCGAGCGCATCCGCGAGTTTCGCGAGAAGTTCCGGCACTTTCGGATCTTTCCAGAACTTTCCTTTGGCCGCCGCGTCGCGCGTAAAGTCGTCGCTGAAAAATGCGTGCGACCACGAAGAAAAATCCGGCAGCAAGCGGATTCGCGGACGCAACAAATCGACGGTTTTCGAAAACCACGCGTGATCCCTGCCATCCGCGCCCGGAGCGGCTCCCGCCGCCCACTCCGGTTTCCATAAGCCGCTGCGCTTCAATTCCCTTTCGACTTCGGGCAGCAGGTCCTCGATGGGAAGTTTTTGCAGGTACTGGGTGTTGAACCACTCGAGTTTCGGCCGATCGAACACGGCGTTGGTGCGGCTGACGCCTTCGAGCGAGAATTTCTCCAGCAATTCTTTGGTGCGCAAAAATTCTTCGTCGCCGCCGGGAGACCAGCCCAGCAGCGCGAGAAAATTGCGGAACGCCTCGGGAAGAAATCCCTCCGTGCGGTACATGTTGACGTCGGTAGCGCCGTGACGCTTCGAAAGGCGGGATTTATCCGCGCCGAGTATCAGGGGCACGTGCGCGAAGACGGGAGGTTCCGCACGCAGCGCGCGGTACAGCAGCACCTGTTTCGGAGTATTCGAAATGTGGTCCGCGCCGCGAATCACGTGAGTGATGCGCATATCGATGTCGTCGACGACCACACCCAGCTGGTACATGGATTGGCCAAACTCTTCATCGCCTTTTCCGGAGCGCAACAAAACAAAATCCTCGATTTCCTCATTCGAAAACTCGCGTTCACCAAAAACCGCATCGAAGAATTTCGTCGTTTCCCCAAGCGGTACTTTAAAGCGGACCGCGGGCTTCGTACCGGGCGTTGACGGTTTGCCATCGCGGCAAGTGCAGCGCGAGACGCGGCGCGGCCCGCCAGCCTTGGGTTCCTCGTCTTGCGCCGGTTCGGCGTGATCGCCCCCGGCATATTTTTCCGCCGGGCAGTAACACAAGAATGCGGCGCCGTTCTCCAAACATTTCTTTGCAGCCGCAAGATACAGTGCTGTCCGCTGCGATTGGTAAAACGGTCCCTCGTCCCAATTGACGCCCAGCCACTGCAAGCCATCCAGAATTCCCTGCACCAACTCAGGCTTGTTGCGTTCAGCATCGGTGTCCTCAATGCGAAGAATCATGGTGCCGCCCTGACGCCGCGCGAAAAGCCAATTAAACAGCGCGGTCCGCGCTCCTCCCACGTGCAAATAACCGGTGGGCGAGGGAGCAAAGCGCACTCTTACAGGAGATGTCTTCTGATTCGAATCACTCATTGTCAGCGCGTCTTTCCACTGGAATTCAAACATTCAGTGTAGCCAAACCCTCAAAGGGCGTCCAATGCAGCCGGTTTTCCGGCAGTACTTAGATTGCTAGGAATTCGCCAGCGGGGGCCAAAGGGGACGAGCCGGGATAGATGGACGCGTCCCATTCGGGCATATTCCTTGGCTAATTTCTGAGATAAACTCGGGGACTGCAAGAATGTGCGATTGGCGGGATTGGAAGCACGCAACCATTTTGCGGGATTTGAATTCCAAGTGACCAGTTGCGGGCCTGGTACGTCTAAAGTTCCCAGGGTAGTCGAGGCGATGGTCGAGACAGCTAAAACCGGCGGAGGGGCCAGGAAACTCGTCCTGCGTGCGTCCGTTGTGCTCCTCTTCGTTGTGAGCGCCTTCCTTTTCGCACATTTCCGCACCGGCCGGGCGGCTACCAGTGTCGAGGAATCCGTCGTCCGGGTGGAACGAAAAAACTTCACGGCATCTCTGCGGCTGAATGGGAGCACCCAGGCTTCGCGTTCCTTCATAGTCCTGGCCCCCAGGCTGGAAGGCGCGCAGGTCGGTTCGATGGTCATTACCAAGCTGGCCCCCGCCGGGACGCACGTAAACAAGGGCGACGTCCTTGTGGAATTCGATCCGCAGGCACAGACGAAAGACTATTTGGATAAAAAGAGCACGTACGAAAACCTGGTCGGGCAGGTAGCGCAAAAACAATCCGAGGAAAGCATCGCGCTGGCCAAAGACGATACGGCGATGAAACAGGCCGAGGACGAGCTCAAGCGCGCGGAGCTCGAGCTGCAAAGAAATGAAATTGTTTCACGCATCGATGCGGAGAAGAATCAGGAGGCCCTCGACGAAGCGCAGGTCACGTTCAAGCAGCTAAAGGAAACCTATCAGTTGAAACGCGCCGCGGCCGCCGCCGCCATTCGCATTCAGGAAATCCAGCGCGACCGGGCGATGGAAGCCATGCGTTACGCGCAAGGCAACGCCGCCAAGATGGTGGTGCATTCCCCCATGCCCGGCGTTGTGGTCCACAATACCATCTGGCTGGGCGGCCGTATGGGAACCGTCCAACAAGGCGACCAGGTAAGGCCCGGTGTGCCATTTCTGCAGGTGGTGGACCCATCGCAAATGGAGGTCCGCGTGGAGTTAAACCAGGTGGATCTCCTGAAAGTACGGCCGGGCCAACAGGCACAGATGCATCTGGATGCTTATCCGGGCATGACTCTGCCCACCACTCTCGAAGAACTCTCGCCACTCGGCCATCAAGGGCAGTTTTCCGAAATCGTGCGCTCATTTACCGCGCGGTTTTCCGTTCAGGGCACAGACCCGAGACTACTGCCCGACCTTTCGGCAGCACTCGACGTCGATCTTGGCTCCCAAAAAAACGTTCTTGTGGTTCCCTCGCAGAGCATCGCCACCGAAGCCAATCATTCCTACGTTTGGCTGAAATCGACGGTGGGATTTGACAAACGAGCCGTGCAGACGAGCGCTCGAAATGATCTCGAGACGGTTGTGAATTCCGGCCTTTCCGAGGGGGACATTATCCGGCGCGCCGCGAGCGAAGGCCAAACAGGGGCGGGCCAGCCATGAGCACGAAATGGAAACCTGGAAAGAGGGTCGTGGCGGTCACGGCAGCCGTGGTCCTTGGACTTTTTGTTCTTGGGGCGTTTCGTTTGGCAAGCCCGGCGGCGAAATTCTCGACTGCTGAGGTGAAACGAAAAGAGTTTGTCGAGTACCTGGAAGTCAAAGGCGAAGTGAAGGCGCTCCGTTCCGTGATCATCGCCGCTCCGTACGGCGCGGGCGATCTGCAAATCATGAAGCTTGCGGAGAATGGAGCAAAGGTCAAAAAAGGAGATGTCCTGGTCGAATTTGACAATACCACGGTGAAGCAAAAGCTCGCGCAAGACCAATCGGCGCTCAAATCGGCCGAAGCGGAGATTCAGCAATCACGCGCCGCCGCGCGCTTGAAGGAAGAGCAAGACCTTACGGACGTGATGGCCGCCAAGTTTGCCGCGCAGAAAGCGCGGCTCGACGCCAGCAAACAAGAAATTGTTTCCGTGATAGAAGGCGAGGAGGCCAAGCTCAAGCTCGCGGATGCCGAGCAAAAGGTTGCGGAGAACGAGGCCAAGCTCAATGCCGACCGCGCGGCGGCCAAGGCGGATCTTGGCAGCAAGAAGCAGAAGCAGGATCAAGCAGAGTTTCAAGTGCAGCAGGACGAACACAGCCTGGCCTCGCTGGCATTGCATGCTCCGCTCGATGGAGTTGTGGCGCTGCAAAATCATTGGCAGCCCCAGGGCGGGCCAACTCCATTCAAGCCGGGAGACCGCGCGTGGCCCGGCGCCGCCATCGCGGAGCTTCCCGACCCCTCCACGCTGAAGATTTCCGCGCGCATTGAAGAAGCGGAAAGAGGCCAGTTGAAATTAGGGCAGACCGGATCTGTGCGCATCGAAGCCGTTCCCGACGGCAGCTTTGAGGGACGCATCGAGACCATCAGCCCCACGGCCAGCCTGGACTTCAACGCCGGATGGCCTGTTCCCAGAAACTTCACCGTGGAAGTGGCGTTGGCAAATAGTGATTCGCGGCTTGCGCCGGGAATGGGCGCAGTCGTCCGCGTGGCGGTTGACCGGGTACCCGACGGTATCGTGATTCCGTCGGCCGCGCTTTTCCGGAAAGCCGGACGGACGGTCGCTTACGTGCGGCGCGGCTCGAAATTCCAAGAGACCTCCGTGGAGGTTTTGCGGCGAAGCGGCGAGGAAGCATTAATCGCCAAAGGGCTGCAACCGGGCGAGCAACTGGCTTTGAAAGATCCAACGCTGACGGAATAGCAAATACTCGAGATGATTGGCCGCTCAAAATCACGCGCATTTTTTCTGGCCCTCGCGCTGGCGGGAGGCGGCTTCTCGTGCCGCCAAACCACCGTCCTGGCAACGGATTCCGAGATTCCCACGGCGATTGTCAAAGAAGTCGACCTGCAACTCAAGGTTTTCACTACGGGAGTCTTGCGTACCGCTCAATCGAGAGGCCTCACGGCTCCGCCGATTGCCGGCGGCACGTTGCAAATCGTGACGCTGGCGCGTTCCGGCGCGCGGGTTCAGAAAGGCGATGTGGTGCTGGAGTTCGACCCCAGCCAGCAGGAATACAATCTCGGACAGAATCGCAGCGATTTGCTGCAAGCGGAGCAGGAGATCGTCAAAGCCAAGGCGGACGCCGACGTGCAGACCGCGGAGGATCGCACCGCTTTGCTGAAGGCAAAATATGCCGTGCGACGCGCGGAGCTGGAAGTCAGCAAGAATGAATTGCTTAGCCCCATCGACGCGCAGAAAAACCTCCTCGGACTCGATGAAGCCAAGCGCGCCTTGACGCAGCTTGAGCAGGACATCAAGTCCCACAGCGCTTCCAATCAGGCGGCGCTGGCCATCAGCGAGGAGAAACGCCACAAAGCACGACTCTCCATGGAGCAAGCCGAGCAGAACATCAAGAATATGCACATCGCCGCGCCGATTGACGGGCTGGTGGTGATCCATGGCAACCGTGATTCCACGGGCGGATTTTTCATGGGTGGAATGACGCTGCCGGACTACCACGTGGGTGATCAGGTGAATCCAGGTAGCTCGATCGCGGAAATCATCGATATGTCGCGGCTGGAAGTTTCGTCAAAAATTGGCGAAACCGACCGCATCAACCTCAAAGCCGGCCAATCCGTGGAATTGAACATTGAAGCGCTGCCCGGCGAAAAGTTTTCCGGCAAAGTGCAAAATGTGGGCGGCGCGACGAGCCACCAATTCTGGGACGACAACTCGCAGCACACCTTTGACGTGACGGTGCAACTCGAACGGGCCGACCCGCGACTGCGTCCGGGCTTCGCGGTTCGTCTGAGCATTCTGGGGGACAATCTTTCACGCGCCGTTTCCATTCCCGGCGGAGCGATCTTCGATCATGACGGCAAGAAAGTCGTGTATTGCAAACGCAATCGCGGTTTTGAAATGCAGGAAGTCAAAGTCCGCGCGGTCAGCGAAGGACGCGCGATCCTCAGCGGCTTGCCGGCTGGAACGGTCGTCGCTTTGGTGAACCCGGAGAAGAAGGCCGCAGGCGCAAGCAAGAGCGGCGCAAGCGCGAGCCCTAGTTTGGGACCAGGTTCCATTTGAGGCTCCGCGCATAACGATGAAACCCAGTTCCATCGCCGAGCCAAGATCCCTGCAGCAGTGGCTTCCCGATATTGTTTTCGGATTCGAAAATCTCGCCAGCCACAAGCTGCGTTCTCTCCTCACGATGTTGGGAATGATTTTTGGCGTGGCCGCCGTGGTGGCCATGCTCTCCATCGGAGCCGGCGCCCAGCAAAAAGTAATGGCGTTCATCGAACAGCTTGGCGTTCGCAATCTCATCGTGGAAGCCAAGGAATCCCACAATTGGCAGGAGTTGCAAAAAGTCCGGAAGAATTCGCCGGGCCTGACGCTCAGCGACTATCAAATCATTCGAAAGAATGTTTCCGATATCAAGGATGGCACGCCGCGGAAACGATTCAGCCCAGGGAAACTTCTCCCCAAGCCGCAACAGGACACTCCCATTGTTTATGGCGTGGAGCCAAGTTATCTGGAGATCAGCCATCTACGCGTTACCGAAGGCCGTTTTTTTGACCTCGCGGAAAACGAGGCGGCGGCCCCGGTGTGCGTCCTTGGAGCTGCCGCGAAAGAGAGCCTCTTCGGCGCGGCCGCCGCCATCGGCGAATACATCAAGCTGAACGAGCAATGGTGCCACGTGATCGGCATCGTCGCCCCGCAGATGGCTCCGCAGACGGAAGTATCCGGCGTGCGGACCGAGGACATGAACAATCTCGTCTACGCCCCTTTGAATGCCGTCATGTACCGTTTGGAAGACTCGCAAAGCGAATTGAAGGACGAAATCGACGGCCTTTATCTGCATCTGGACTCGCCGGAGACCAGTACCACGGATGCCGAAGTGGTTCGCGGCATCTTGAACGCCGCACATCACAGCGCGGGGGACTTTAACGTGATCGTTCCCGCCGAGCTGCTCGCGCAACAAAAACGCACCGAACAACTGTTCAATACCGTCATGGTGGCGATTGCTTCGATCTCTCTGCTCGTCGGCGGGATCGGCATCATGAACATCATGCTGGCTGCCATTCTTGAACGGACACGCGAGATTGGAGTGCGCCGCGCTGTCGGGGCGCGGCGCTGGGACATCGTGCGCCAATTTGTGATCGAAGCCGTGCTGATTTCTTTTGCCGGGGGCCTGCTGGGCGTCCTCATGGGTTTTGCCATGTCTCAGCTCATCGCCTGGCTCGCTGGATGGTCGACCATCGTCACCATCAGCTCGATTCTTCTGGCATTCGTGGTTTCCATTTCCGTGGGCCTGATATTCGGCATCTATCCGGCTGTCAAGGCGGCACGGCTCGATCCCGTTGAAGCCATCCGCTACGAATAGAGGCAATCTTTCGCGACAAATTCCCTTGGAGGTGAGTGATGAGAGTACTGCGCATTTTTCTTGTTTTGATTTCTTCGACGCTGGCGCTCAACCTTTCGGCGCGGGCGCAAGACTCCTCACGAATGGAGCGGTTTCTCGGCGTGAGCGGCCATCAGAAACCTCCCGCGCCGCTCCCTGTGCCGCAAGGATTGCAGGATCACGTTGCCAACGGGAAGCTTGTGCTCTCCCTGAATGACTGCATTCGCCTGGCGCTTTCGAATAACACGGACATCCGGCTCGACCATTCCCAGATCGAATTCGCGCAAAACAATCTGCATCGCAGCCGCGGGCCGTTCGATCCCCTGGTCACCTCCAGCTTTTCGGACAACCGCGCCAAATCACCTGCGATCACGCAAGTTCAGGGAGCGGCCATTCTCGACACGCTAAGCCAGACTACGACTCTTGGCTACGCGCAAACTTTTCAGACCGGCACGAATTTTCAAACGTCCTTCAATGCCAGCAAATTATCAACGAACGATTCCCTGAGCTTGGTGAATCCCTCCATCGCCACGGATCTACAATTCACGGTCACCCAGCCGCTGCTCCGGAATTTCGGTTTGTTCCCTAACCGCGCTCCCATTCTGATCGCCCGGCGAAATTTGAATCAGGCACGGTCGGTGTTTCAAGGCGAGGTGAATGACATCATTCTGCAAACCGTCGGCAATTATTGGAATGTCGTCCTGGCCCGCGAATCTCTGACGGTCCAGCGCAAGTCCCTCGAGGAGGCTCAGAAGAGTTACGACCACGATAAGAAAGCGCTCGGACTCGGAGCCCTTCCGCCGCTGGATATCTACCGCTCGGAATCGCAAGTCGCCTCCCGGCGTGTGGGCGTCATCCAGGCTGAGTATGCTCTCAAACAAGCCGAGGATCAGTTCCGCCGGGTGATCGGAGCTGACCTTGATCTGGCGATGCGCGTTCTCGATCTTGAGCTTACCGATCAGCCCGAACCGCTGGGCGCGCTGCCAAGCACGGACATCGCCACCACGCTTGCGCGAGCCCTCGTCAACCGCCCCGAACTGGAAGCTACTCGCCAGCAGTTGGCCGCAGATGAACTTAACATTCGCCTTGCGCACAACAGCCTGAAACCGGACCTCGAACTCTCCGGCTTTTATTCGGGCAACGGCGTCGCCGGCAACCAGTTCAATACGGCTGCTCCTCCCGTGCTGGTTAGCAGGACGGGCCTTGGAGATGGCTTGAGCCAGTCTTTTCATTTTACCTATCCAGCCTATGGCGCAAGCCTTTCGCTGACCCTGCCCATCAAAAATCACAGCGCGGAAGCGAACCTCGCGGACGCTTCTGTGAGCCGCCGCCGCGATCAATATCAGCAACGACGAAACACGCAGAACATTACCCTGGAGGTCACCAACGCCGTCCATGCGCTCGAACAGACCAAGCTCTCCATGGAAGCCTCGAAAGTTGCTCTGGACCTGGCGCAGCAGTCTCTCCACGCCGATGAACGCAAGTACGAATTGGGGGCGGAAACGGTCTTTTTTGTCCTCGACGCGCAAACGCAGCTAGCTCAAGCGGCGCTGAATCTCATCCAGGCCCAGGTAAATTTTCAGATTGCCGTTGCCCAGGTGGACCACTCCACAGGAGACCTGATGGAGCACCATCACGTCGAAATTTTGGAGCCACCAAGGTAATTGCCTCGGGCGGTTCGAGAAATGTCAATCTTGCCTGCGGGTTCGAGCGGGGCTGGCCGCGAACAATCACATATTTACGTCAAGGGCATATGAATTGGCATCTTAGTGACCAAAATGACCTGTGGCGCTATCCAACTTTGTATTGAATCGGTTACGTCCGGCCTGCTGTCTCTTTGGCTACCAGTACCCCGGTACGCTTGCTTCCTGAAAATTCCATAATCCATAATCACAAGTACTTTGTTTTGTGTACGGGCGCGACCTTTCTGCGTCGCCGCACGGTTGTCCTCTCGTGCGAGTGGCGGGTCTGCGCGTACACAAGGCGGCGCGAGGGATTTTTCTGCCTTCGTGACTTGCGGAAGGTCGTCCGCGATGCTGGCGGAGAATCGAATGTTTTTCTGATGCATCAGAGTTTTATTTCCATGGCGCTGCTGATCGCCACCACTTTGGTGGCGGGCTTCTTCGCGTATATTCACAGCATCAAGCGCCAGTCGTATCTGCTGCTCTGGACCGCGGCTTGGGCCGTGTTCGGGCTGCACTACGTGGGGCCCACGCTGGCTCCCAACTCGGCGGCAAGCCCCCTGCAGAGTGCTTTGAATCATTGGCTGTTCGGGCTCTCCGGAGTGCTCTTCTTCCTGGGCGCGCAACTTTACTCACAGCGCAAGCCCTGGAAAATTCCCGGGCTGATTGCCGCCGTTGTCTTCGGACTTTGGGCCGCCGCCAATGTCACCAACGCGATTGCTGTCTCCGCGATCGTTCCCGCTTCCTCGCTCTACATCGGCGTGGCGGTAGTGTTCTGGCAAGAGAGCCGGCGCCAGGAAACACTGGCTGACCGCCTGCTCGGCGTTTCCTTCGCTTGCTGGGGAATCCTCACGGTCGCGCTCCATATTCTGAATGCGACGCCGGAACTTCAGGGCGCGGGCATGAGCGTGGTTGCCGCGGCGCCATGCGCTTTCGTCGCCATGCTCATGGTGATGGCGCTCTATGAAGAAGAAAAACGCCGCATCGAACGCAACATGCTGGCGCTTTCGAATCTCAATCTGGCGACCTCCAGCTTTGTGGGCGGAGAAATTCAGCGCATGCTCTCGCAAGCGCTGGACCGCGTGCTGGGCGTCGTTCGGCTGCCCGCAGGTGCGCTCTTCCTTCACCATGGCGATCCGCAGGGGCCGACTTCTGTCGTAGCCGTGGGACTCAGCGATGAATTCTGCCGCGCCGCTCAGAACGAAGGTCTCGACGATTATCTCGTCAGCCTCGTCGCGCGGCTTGGCGGGCTGCTGGGTTTTCGCGACCTGCGCGACGACTCTCTTTCAGCGCTGGAAAAAGAAAAGTCCATCCGGCGCTTTCGCGAACTGGCGCTCGAGCAAGGACTGCGCAGCGTGGTGGCCATCAGCCTTCAAGCCAAAGAGCAAGCCTTCGGCGTTCTTCTGCTTGGTACACCGGACAGCCGGCGCTTCACTCCCGCGGAGTTGCGGCTGCTCCTCGCGCTCGGGCATCAGATCGGCATGGCCGTGGAAAACAGCTACCTGATCCAGCAGACTTCGCGGCGCTCCGAAGAGCTGCACGTTTTGAACGAAATCGGCCGCGCCCTCAGCTCCACTTTGAACAAAGAAGATTTGACCAGGAAAGTCTGGGAAGAACTGCGCCGCCTTTTCGACGTGGAAAACTTCTACATCGCGGAACTGGATCCGCTGCGCGACGAAATTCAATTCGATCTCGAGATCGTGGACGGCGCGCGGCTGCCCAAACGCGCGCGCCCCGCGGGCAATCACATCACCGAGTACATCATTCGCACGCGCCAACCGGTGCTCATCCGCGACAATTATGTCCGGGAGTTTAAGAAACTCGGCGTCGAACCTCTGCGCTCGAAAGGCTGCTTCTGCGGAGTTCCGCTGGTGGCCTACGATCACGCCATCGGCGCGATGGCCGTTTATTCCGACCACGAACGCGTGTTTGACGAAGGGCACCTCGAACTTTTGCGGGTGCTGGCCAGCGAAGCGAGTATCGCGATTGAAAATGCGCGGCTTTTCAGCGAAGAGCGCACCAAAGCGCGGCATCTCTCGCTGCTCAATACCATTTCCCGGAACGCCATCGCCACCCTCAATCCCGACGAAATGCTCGCCAAGATCACCGAGCAACTCGAAGCCGGCTTGACCTACGATCACATTGGCATCGGCGTTCTGGACTACGCGACGCGTGAAGTGGTGATCCAGGCCGAAGCAGGAAAACGCCGCGGGACCCTGGGGCAGCGCATCTCTCTCGGCTCGGGACTGATCGGCCACGTGGCCCGCAATGGGCATATGGCCGTTTACCGCGCCGCTTCCCCGGCTGATGCGGCGTTGAAGCCGCAATTGCCGGATTCCGTCGCAGCCATCGCCTTGCCGGTTTTTTATGCTGAACAGCTCCACGGCATTCTTTACATCGAGTCCTCCGTACCGGTGGACTTCTCCGAGGAAGAAGTTCTCTTGCTGCGTACTCTTGCCGACCTGATCGCCGGCGCGCTGCACAATGCGCTTTCTTTCCAAAAAGCCCAGGAACAGGCCATCACCGACGGCCTCACCGGCGTCAAGACTCATCGCTTTTTCATGGAAGCCTTGTCCGCGGAATGGAAACGCTCCACTCGCGCCGGACGCGCCTTTGCGCTGGTGCTCATGGACCTCGACCGCTTCAAGTTTGTGAACGATTTCTACGGGCACCTCGAAGGCGACCTCGTGCTCCAGCGCGTCGGGCAGATCCTGGAGACCAATTGCCGGCGCTCCGACGTTGTGGCCCGCTATGGCGGAGACGAATTTGTCATTCTGATGCCGGAAACAAATATGGAGCATGCGCGCCAACTGGCCAGCAAGCTCCGCGGCTGGGTATCTTCTGATCCTCTGCTGCGCGAGAAAAACATCAGCGCCAGTTTCGGCATTGCCTGCTATCCGCTCCATGGCTCGTCACCGCAGGAACTGATCCAGGTGGCCGACGCTTCGATGTATCTTTCGAAGCATCAGGGCGGCAACGCCGTTTCCACTGCCGATCACTTCGATCCCAATGAAGCGAAAAAATGGAAGCGCGATGTTCTCGAAGCCTATCTGGGCGTCACTCTCAAGCGCCTCTTTTCCACCGGGCCCGAGGCTTTCGAAGAGATCTACCAGCGCTTGCGGCAATTCACGGAATCGCTCGCCTCAACTGAACCGACCAACGGCCAGACTCCCGCCGCGGCCGCGCGCGGTCCGCAATCTCTGCCGCAAGCGGTCTTGGACACCGTCACGTCGCTGGCGTTTGCCATCGACGCCAAGGATCACTACACGCAAGGCCACTCGCAGAAAGTCTCCGCCTATGCCGCGCTCATCGCCGAAGCGATGGGGATGAAAGACGCCGAAGTCGAGGAAATCCGGTTGGGCGGCGTGCTTCACGACATCGGCAAGGTCGGCATCCCGGAAAGTATTCTGAACAAAAACGGCCCGCTCAATCCCGAAGAGTGGGAAACGATGAAGTCCCACGTGAAATTTGGCGCAAAGATCCTCGACCCGCTCACGCCGCTCGCGCGCATCCGTGAAATGGTTTTGCACCACCACGAATTCTTCGACGGCTCCGGCTATCCCGAAGCCTTGGTCGGGGAGAAAATTCCGTTGGGAGCTCGCATCATTGCGGTCGCCGACGCCTACGATACGATTACCAGCGACCGCACGTACAAGAAGGCTCGCAATGCCACAGACGCGCTCGCGGAACTGGAGCGTTGCGCGAATGCGCAGTTTGACGGCGCCATCGTGGAAATCTTCGTCCGCACCATGCGGGCGCTTCCCAACCCCATCATCGAAGTTGCCGCGACCACCGGCCCGGTGCGCACCAGCTGATCCGCCGCTGTTCGCGTTTCCTTGACCGTACCTGCTACGGCTTGCCCGCCCACGGCAGTCGGGATGGGCCAATCCCGCGGGATGGAGTTTTCGCCCTCGCGTATCTTATTGTTTTTCAAGACTTTACCACTTATAAGAATTTACCTATTGACAAGAGGCGGCAGTAGTGATACAGTTAGTGCTGTAGAAAAGTGCGCCCCAACCGTTTGGTTGGGGTTTTTTGTTTTTGGAACATGATTTCTCCATCGCCGGAAGTTTTCCTACCTTCGCAGTCCTCAACCTTCATTCTCCGGGTTTTGTAGCGCCGCCATCTTGGCGGCGGTTTGAGGAAAGGCAAGGTGGGGGCCGGCTGGAAGCCGGCGCTACAAAATGGCGACGTCCCGATTCGGGCACGGATAAATTCGCCCGCTACGCAAAAAAGAAGACGGCGGGGTAAACCCGCCGCTACATTCCAACCTCCTGAGGACACAAAAACATGAAAGAGAAGAAAATTGATGCGGTAGAAGTGTGGAAAGAATTGGATGCGCTGGCGCCGAGGCTAGGGCTATCGGTGATCGATCGCACGGTGTACTTACATTTGTTGAGGCTCACACACGTGGAAGGGAGGCGGCGGCTGCGTTTTTCGATTCTCGGGATTGCCCCGCATCTCGGACTCTCCGGCGGACCGGTGCGTGAGGCGGTCCGACGGCTGTTGGAAAAGGGAGCGCTGCGATTGATCGAACGCAGCAACATGGGCCACGTGGTGGAGGTGCGGTTGCCGGGAGAGGTTCGCGCGCCGGGCGGAAGCCGAACCGGAGCGGGCAGCCGCGACAAGCTTCTCGGCGGAGCCAACCTCGACAAGGTGGATTTCCTGCGAAGCGGCGCCCTGCGTCGGGCCATCCATGCGCGCGAGGGCGGTGTGTGCTTTTATTGCCTGCGCCATACGCCCAGCCGGGCGCACTGCCTGGACCACGTGGTGCCGCTCATGGAAGGTGGGAGCAATTCATACCGCAACCTGGTTTCCTGTTGCATGGGATGCAATTCGGAGAAAAGGGTCCAAGCGGCCGCGGATTTTTTGCGCCGGCTCTACCGCGAGGGGCGCTTGTCGAAAGAGGACCTCAGCGCACGCCTGCTCGCCGTTCAGGCACTCGCCGCAGGCAAATTTCGTCCACAGGTTTTCGGTGGAGAGAACCCAGGAAGCGAAGGAGGCACAAAGAATAAAAGGGCAAGGGAAGGCGCTGCGCCCAGAGGGGCCGAGGTCCAGGGTCTACATAGGTCGGTCATTTTGTAGCGCCGCCATCTTGGCGGCGGTTTGCGGGAAAGGCAAGAGGTGGCGTGAGCAAAATGAGAAGGCGGACGAAGAGGCCGGCGATACGAAATAACGGCGCTAGGAGATGACTTCAACCCAGGGCCAGTTGGGCAGCCCTGCTCTTTCGGGATTGTCCCGAATGTACTGTGTGATTTTTCGAAGAGAGGACTGATCCCGAACGAGGTGATCGAAATACTCGCGCTGCCAAAAAGGGCCTGTGCGGGCGAGAAGCGCGTTTGCTCTATGAGCGGAATAGGACTTCCAAGAATGCAGGATACCATCGAGACTATGCTCTCCCATCGGGGAAAACAGCACATGCACATGATTGGGCATGACGCACCACGCCAATAGGCGATAGCGCTGGCCGTGAAAGTGGTGGAGGACTTCAGCGACAATGCCGGCGACGCGAGAGTCGCGCAGGTGACAACAACCAATCCCGCGATCGAGACATCGTTCGACCTTTTTCAGTAAGGCGCGTAGTCCGCGCAAACGAGAAAGATCGCCCGGCCTTGTATTCCCTGCAAGGCTTGCTTTCTCAATAGTTTCCCGCTCCTTGCGAAGCTGCAGGACGAGTTCTCCGGGAAGCGAATCGGCGAGGCGAAAGGTGACGAAGTAAATCGCTTCCTGGGCCTCCAGATGAGGCAGGTAGCCGCGCGATCGGGTGGAGGAAGTCATTTCGTAGCGCCGCCATCTTGGCGGCGGTTTGCGGGAGAGGCAAGACGGGAGCCGGCTGGAAGCCGGCGCTACAAAATGGCGACGTAAAGATTGCCTGTCGGCAGGCAGGTCGCCAGTACAAGGAACTCGAATGCCAAGAAAGTCAGCGCGCCTCCAAATCCACATCCTTGATTGGCAAATCCCAGTGTGCATCCAGAATTTCAAAGCGGCGTTGTTCTTCTTTCTTGTAGGTTTCCTGGTCGGGATAGAGCTGCTTGATCACCACGGAGCTGTCAAAATTGTCGTTGGCGATCGCGGCATTCTTGAAAACGATGGTGACGCGATAGTCCCATCGCCCGTCTTCGGTGGTGTGATAGCGCGGAACGGTCATGCTCACCTTGAGCATCCGGCCCAGTTCGATCTCTTTTTTCAGAACCGGGTAATGGTTCTTCTTGAATAGCGCCAGGAATTCTTCCGCATGGCCCCACTTCGCTTTGTAGTAGTACTCAATCACAAACGGCTGCTCTTTGCTCTCCGCGGCCATGGCGCTCTGTTTCGCCCCGGCGCCCAGTGTCGTCGACCAAAGCAGCGCCGCCAGCACAAGCCCGGTGATCACGACTACGCGCTTGGCCTTTGAAAATTGAATTTGCATTTGTGCTCTCCTCCACGGACGCTATCGAGACTACATGCCAGGCCTCGCAAATCAAACCAAAAAACGACTCGATAGCCAGTCGCGATTTCCGCAGCTCGTTTCAAGTTTCCTGTCCTGTTATGCTTTCTTCGGGAGGCTGCATGCAAACTGGAACCGTCAAGTGGGTTGGCGAACAGAAGTTCGTAGCCACCAGCCCGTCCGGACATGCCATCACCGTCGATTCCGACCGCGCGTCGAACAAGGCGCCTGGCCCCATGGAACTGGTGTTGCTCGCGCTGGGCGCTTGCACCGCCACCGACATCGTCATCATTCTGGAAAAGAAACGGCAGAAGCTTGAATCCCTGGAAGTGATCTGTTCGGGGGAACGCGCGACGAAGCCGCCCACCGTGTGGACCAAACTGGAGTTGCTCTATCGCCTCCGCGGCCCGCTGGACGACGCAGCGGTGAAGCACGCCATCCAGCTCAGTGAAGAAAAATATTGCTCCGTGGCCGCCATGCTCAGGAAAACAGCGGCGCTTTCGTGGCGCTACGAAATTCTTCCCCCAGCTTCCTAAGCTTCGGCACTTTTGCACAACCTCGCTACCGTTGTATTCAACGAAACAATACCGATACCACTTTGCACTTGCGCAAGGCAGCAGTAGACGCTATATAAAGAGATCTTAGATGGGCCCTCTCATCCGGAATTTTGTTCTTGGGATTTTGCTGGTCGTCACCGTGGCGGCGCGGGTTTCCGCTCAAGCCCCGGCGGCACCGCCTCCGGATGCGGCTAAAATTCCGCTATCGAAAATCCCCCGGGTGCACCGCGCTCCCAAGCTGGATGATTTCCTCGAAAACCATCCGCGCGAAGCCGAACTGACGGTCACCGATTTCCGCCAGAACTCCCCCGGCGACGGCACGCCTGCAACGGAGTCCAGTACCGCCTATCTCTCCTACGACGACAAGAATCTGTACGCGGTCTTTGTCTGCCACGACGAAGCAGGCGCGGTTCGCGCGCATCTTTCGAAACGCGAAGCTTCCGATCAGGACGACGGCGTGGGCATCCTCCTGGACACCTACCGCGACTTTCACCGCGCCTACTATTTTTTCTCGAATCCCCTGGGGGTCCAGACCGACGCGATCTACACCGAGGGCCAGGGATACGACTACAGCTTCGACACACTGTGGGCTAACGCCGGGCGCGTCCTGAACGACGGCTACATCGTTTTCTTTTCCATCCCCTTCAAGAGCTTGCGGTTTTCGCACGCGCCGGAGCAAACCTGGGGAGTGGCGCTCTATCGCGTGATCCTCCGCAAGAGCGAATACGATTACTGGCCGTATGTGACGCAGCGCGTCGCAGGATTGACGCAGCAATTCGCTCCCGTCAATGGTTTGGAAAATGTCTCGCCGGGACGCAACATCCAGTTCATTCCCTACGGATTGCTGGCCAGCGATCACTTTCTGAACCAGCCGAATCCGCCGAACGCGGCGACGCCGCCTGCCTTCGTCAATCAGTTCGAACACCGCGCGGGACTCGATGCGAAATTTGTGGCCAAGGATTCCCTGACCTTCGACGTCACGCTGAATCCGGATTTCAGCCAGGTGGAATCGGACGACCCGCAAGTCACGGTCAACCAGCGTTTCGCCGTCTTTTTCCCGGAAAAACGCCCGTTCTTTATCGAGAACGCCGGCTTTTTCATGACGCCAATCAATCTCTTTTTCTCGCGGCAAATTGCCGACCCGCAGTTCGGATCCCGTATGACCGGAAAGCTCGGCAATTGGACCCTGGGCGCTCTGGTCATCGACGATCGCCAGCCGGGAATGGGTTACAGCAGCGGTCCCTACAACACGCGCGCGGCCGACGCCGTGCTGCGCGTAACGCGCGAATTCGGCAAGCAGTCCTACATCGGCGGCTTTTTTTCGAGCCGCGACTTTGCCGACACCAGCAATCGCGTGGCTTCTCTCGATGCGCGCTTGAAAGTCGCCAAAAACTGGGTCGTCGATGTGCAGGCAGTGCATAGCTGGACGCGCCAGGATCTCAACGCCGGGCTGAATTGCCTCTCTTTTGCCTCCAGCAATCCCGCCATCGGTTCGCAACAGGGCAATGCTTTTTGGGCCGACGCTACGTACAGCGGCCGGCACTTTACTTTCACCACCAACTACAACGATTTCTCTCCCAATTTCTGCACCGAGCTGGGATTCGTCAATCGCATCGACATCCGCCAGAACAATGCCTTCGGCGGCTATTTCTGGAGGCCGAACAAGAACAAGGTCGTCGATTTCGGCCCCATCCTGAGCGAAACGGTGGACTGGAACCATGCCAACGTCTTGCAGGACTGGCAAGCGGCCCTGGGATTCCAGGTGGACCTGACCAAGCAAACGACCATCAGCTTCAATCGCGGAGAAGCTTACGAACTCTTCGACAATATCGGATTCCGCAAGCACAGCACCTCCGTGCTCGCCACCGCCCAGCCGTACAACTGGATCACTTTCTCCGCGAGGTATACGCAAGGAATCGGAGAGAATTTTTTTCCGGCTGCCGGCCTCTTGCCCTTCCTGGCAAATTCCCGGCGCGTGAATTTCGCCTTGACGCTGCGGCCTTCCTCGCGCTTTCGCTTTGATGAGACGCTGATTTATTATCGGCTTGGAACGCGCGAGGGATGGAATACGCCGCCTTTCTCGCCTGGCCAGAGCGTCTTTAACAACTACCTGAATCGCCTCAAGCTCAACTACCAGTTCACGAAAGAACTTTCTTTGCGGTTGATTTTGGATTACAACGCCACCCTCGCCAACACCAGCCTGCTGGACCTGCAGACCAACCTCGGCAGCTTCGACGGCGGTCCCATCGCGCCAACCAAGCAATTTACGACCGACTTGCTTTTCACTTACTTGCTGCATCCCGGAACGGCCGTCTACGTTGGCTACAACAATGGCTACAACGACTTGCTGCTGCACTCCGGGACGCCGCCTTTCGTCACGGCACTGGGTGCGCCAAACAATTCGAATAGCCGCCTGTTCTTCGTCAAACTGAGCTACTTGCTGCGCTATTGAGAACAACCAAGCGTGCGCCTTGTGTCGCTACGCCGCATTCGCATAAAATTCAGGTTCTTTTGCCAGGGCAGTAATTCGCAAGGAGAGTCATGTCTCACCGCATCGCCGCAAAAATTACGGGTGTAGCCGGCTACGTCCCTCCCAAGGTGATGACCAACGCGGACCTCGAGAGAATCGTGGCCACCAACGACGAATGGATCCGCACGCGAACCGGTATCCGCGAACGCCACGTCGTCGAACAGGGCACCGCCACGTCGCACATGGCCACGGAAGCCGCAAAGACTTTGCTGGCGCAAACCAAAACAGATCCCGCGGAGATTGAACTGATTGTGCTTGCCAGCGTTACTCCGGACATGTTCTTCCCCGCCACCGCCTGTCTGGTGCAAGAGCGCATTGGGGCGAAGAAGGCTTGGGGGTTTGACCTCTCCGCGGCGTGCTCCGGCTTCGCTTACGCGTTGACGGTGGGCGCGCAATTCGTGGCCGCGGGCACGCACAAGAAAGTGCTGGTCATCGGAAGCGATACGATGACATCGGTTCTGGACTACACGGATCGCGCCACTTGTGTGCTGTTCGGCGATGGCGCTGGCGCGGTGCTGATCGAGCCCGCCGGTTCGAATGAGGGGATCCTCGATTTCGAACACGACGTGGATGGCTCAGGCGGGGCTTTTCTCTATATGCCGGGCGGCGGTTCGCTGCATCCCTCCAGCAAGGAAACCGTCGAAAAGCGCATGCACTACGTCCACCAGGAGGGCTCACAGGTGTTCAAATACGCGGTGCGACGAATGGCCGAAATGGCCGCGCATCTATTGGAAAAAAATGGGTTCACGAAGGACGATTTGAAACTGCTGGTGCCGCACCAGGCAAATCTGCGCATCATCCGCGCGACTCAGGAGCGGCTGGGAGTCGAAGATTCGAAAGTAATGGTCAACATCGACCGCTTTGGCAATACCACGGCAGGAACAATTCCCCTGGGGCTACGCGATGCCGTGGAGCAGGGCCGCCTCCACAAGGGCGACCTGGTCTTGATCGTCACCGTGGGTGCGGGATATACGTCCGGCGCAATGCTGCTGCGCTGGGCCTACTGATGGTTATTTGGGGAGTTTTAAGCCTTCGAGTTAGCAGGACCGGAGCGAAGCCGCGAGATCGAGATTAGCCTGCAGGCGGCGATCGACCAGAACAGCGGCGTAACGGGCGCAGATGGCTCGCTCGCTCTCGCTCCAGATGGCAAACGCGGGAATCCTCTTGCCGAGGATGGCATCAAGACCTTCGATGAACCGGTAATACACGCGTACCAAACCTAGCCCGCTTTTGTTCGGATTTAGATCGGGGGTCAAATCGTGCAGCCCAGCCAAGGTCTGGAAATGCTGGGGGGCCAGGCGCCCATTCTCTACATGGGCCGCAGCCAGAACGCGGTCAGAGACCGGCTGGGCTGCAACCCCCGCCAGGACCGCCCTCCAGTAATAAAGGGCGAACTGTGACAGGGCCACAATGGAGATCGCTAGTAGCATTGCGCTAAACATCCCTCAGCCTCTAAAGGGATTCTGGCAGCGGAGAAAATATATTCCTATAGTTCGAAAGTACCACCGGACTGGAACTTTCGGTGTAACCCATTGAAATTATTTGACTTATTCAAAAGTGCGAAGGATGAGAGAAGGCTTGCGTGTGGGGTATCCCCTCGCCTATCCTCCCTGCGTAGAAGGGTTTACGAGAGGGGGTGAGGGTATGCGTGCGAAGCAGCGCTGGGTAGCGCTAGCAGGGATGGTGGTGGCAATAGGGGCGGTCCTCTGTGCGCTTAATCGAGCGGTCGCCAAACCGGCCGAAGAACGCGTGGCCGACCGGGGAGCGATTCAGGCAGTTCTCAGTGAGCAGCAGGCCGCTTGGAACCGAGGCGACGTGGACTCCTTTCTGGTGGGATATTGGCACTCGCCGGAACTGACGTTTTCCGGAAGCAGCGGAGTGTCACGGGGCTGGGATGGCGTGATGGCGAGGTACAAGAAGACCTATCCCGACAAGGCCACGATGGGCCAACTGGATTTTTCGGAATTGGAGTTTCGCTTTTTGGGGCCGGACGCGGCGCTCGTCCTGGGACGCTGGCATTTGAAGCGCGAGAAAGATGAACTCGGAGGAGTCTTCTCACTGGTATGGCAGCGCTTCCCGGACGGCTGGAAAATCATTCATGACCATACCAGTGTCGTAGCCCCACCGAAATCGTAGGCGAAACGCGGCGATTGGCAACTTCCTCCCCCGACGCTGTTATCTATGGCCGGTAGATAAGTTTGCCGCCGCCATGAAAGACCAACTGAAAGATTGGAACCATCGCCCCAACAAGCGCGCCGGGGCCCGCTCCGGCGAGCCCGCCAAAAAACGCATTGACGCCCGGGTAGGTTCTGCTGCCGGCTCCAGCCATTATGGCCCCAGCTCCGGCGCCTATTCCTGCTCCAATCCAAGCATCTTTTGCCTGATTGGGCAACTTGCGCACCTCGCGGATTTCACGACGAGAAAATGTCATCCCCGCAGGCAATCCAAGCCGCCAGTGCCGAGGAACATCGCAGAACAGTTCGTCCTCTGTTGCCGATACAAAAATGCACGGATAGCGATGCTGCGTCTTCACTATTATGCGGGCGCCCGGCTGCAGATTCTTGACGGCCTGCCAATCTCTCGTTCCCGCTTGCGCATTCGACCCAAGGAAGATCACGACAAGCAGCGAAGAAATGATTTGCCACTTGCGCTTCGCAGGCGCAGATGTCTGAACAACCCTGCAGCCTGTCAGGAAAACCTTGCGCGATTTCGTCCAATTCATGTTTCTCGCCCCCTTTCATCACTGTGAATGCAATTCGCAAACCAGGTGAGGGCGAACCACGAGTCGGGTGGAACTCTGATAGAAGCTGCCTGGCGATATGGAAGAACGCCAGAAAGATGTGAGGCTAAACCGGCTACAGAATTTCGAGGATTTCTTCGTAGCGCTTGAAGGGCGGAATCAAGTACGCGCCGGCCAGCTCTGTGCGGGCCCAAGCGAGCATGTCGCGGGCGACTTCGAAGCCGCGATCGCGGGCGGCGGCACCGGCGGCTTCCATCGACTTCAGCAGCGGCTCCGGGATCACAATTCCGGGAACTTCGTTGTTCAGGCGCAGGGCTTGCTTGTAACTATTCAACGGCCAAACTCCAATCATGATGGGGATCGCTGGCTTGCCGCCGAGTTTTTTCAGGAAGGCATGCCAGTGTTGGGGGTCGAAGAGCGGCTGGGTCATGGCAAAGTGCGCGCCAGCTTCGACCTTGGCGTGGAAGCGCTCGATTTCGTTGTCGAGATCGTCGGCGACCGGATTGAGCGCCACGCCAATCGTGAAATTCGTCGCGCCGCCAAGAGTTTTCCCCGCCCAGTCGGTTCCCTGATTGAGCCGGTGCAGAACTTTGACGAGGCCGACGGAATCGACTTCATAGACGCCGCTGGTTTCCGGGTAATCACCGACGGACGGAGGATCACCGGTGATGGCGAGAACGTTGCGCACGCCGCCAACGGTCCACGCACCTAGTAACGCTGCTTGCAAACCGATGATGTTTTGATCACGCGTGGTGAGATGCGGAACAGTTTCGACACCGCGGGCTTCCAGCGCTCCGGCCACGACCAGAGCATCCATGCCGACGCGCGCCATCGCGCCGCTATTGATGTCGATAGCGTCCACTTTTTTCGAGGCCATTACTTTATCGACCTGCTCGTAGATGCGCTCGAGCGAAAGGCCTTTGGGGGGATCGATTTCCACGCAAACCGTAAATTTCTTGGCCTGAAGATTTTTCCAGAACTTGCTTTCCGGATCGCGTTCCGCAACGGCCACGGGTTTCGGGACCACTTCGGCCGAAGTTGTACCGTGATGCGTTTTTGCAGGTCGTAGCGACTTCACGGCCTCCGCCATCGCGCGAATATGAGCGGGCGTCGTGCCGCAACAGCCGCCAAGAAGGCGCACGCCGAGCGCGGCCGCTTCGCGCGCGAAAAGCGCAAAGTATTCCGGAGAAGATTTTGGATAAACGATGCGGTCGCCTTCGCGCTTGGGAAAACCGGCGTTGGGCATGCCGCTGACACGAATATTATCGACCGCGGCAAGCTCCGCGAGGATGGGCAAAAGGGCCTGCGGGCCCAGCGTGCAATTCGCACCGATCACCTGTACGTTCTTGCCTTTCAATTGCGCGGCTGCATTGGTGGGGCGGACGTCGCCGTAAGTAGTGCCTTCTTCCGCATACGTGAGTTGCGCCACGATTGGCAATCCGGAAAAAGAGCGGATGGCGTCAATGGCCAGCAATAATTCTTCAATATACGAAAACGTTTCGAGAATGTAGAAATCCACGCCGCGCTCTTCCAGCGCGAGAGCCTGTTCGTGAAAAATGTCCTGGATCTCTTCCGGCTCGGGATGCCGCGACTGCACGCCGAGTCCCAGCGGGCCGATGGAGCCTGCAATCAAGACTTCACGCGAAGCCGATTCGCGAGCTTCGCGGGCAATTTTCACCCCGCGGCTGTTGAGGCGCTGCACTTCCTCGGCGAGCCCGAGCGGGGCCAGCTTGAAGCGATTCGCGCCAAAAGTGTTCGTCTCGATGATATCCGCGCCGGCTTCGAGGTATTTGCGATGAATCTCCTCGATGATCTCTGGCCGCGTGACATTCAGCAGATCGTTATTTCCCTTAAGATCTTTGCGCCATTCCCGAAAGCGCTCGCAACGATAGGCCGACTCCTCCAGCTTATAGGTCTGGATCATCGTGCCCATGGCACCGTCGATAATGACGATCCGTTCCCGGAGGAGAGCCTCCAGTTCCGCGGTTCTATCCCGATAAATACTCATTCCGTTCTCGAAAGCTGTATTTGAGCTATCGACTTCAATAGCAGCAGCTTAGACATTGGAGCGATAGGCTGCCATAGAGGGAATATACAGCTTTTCATTGTTAAATCAATATATCTTGATGCGTTGATAAATATGGATTAAGCGAGCAATGCAGCGATGCTCCTGACCACCTGCTCGACTGACAGCGCGGACAATCCATGCTCCGCTTTTACCAGCACGATTTTGGCGCCTTTTGGTTTCCAGACCTCTTCCGAACTCTCACCCCAAAGCGCGATGACCGGCAAACCGAGCGCCGCGGCAAGGTGAGTAATCCCGGAGTCATGCCCCACAAATGCCGTGCATGAAGAGAGGCGCACGGCCAAATCTACCAGCGGCAGATTCTGAGCAAGTTCGACACGTTCCGGCGGCAATTTGCCAGCCAGGCGCTCAGCTCTCCCTTGCTCTGCTTCACCACCGACAAGAAGGAGATTGAGATTGGGATTGGAGAGCAATTGAGAAAGCGCTCCCGCCCATTTTGTTTCCGGCCAATTCTTGCTTTCACTGCCGCTGCCGGGGTGGAGAGCCAAAGCAGGACCGGCATCCTGCCGGTCCTCCTTATGGTGGGGAGAGCCGACGATTTTTTGTGCGGCGTTTGATCCGGCGCGGCCCGGAGACAGGCGGGACGCCTGTTCCACTTTCAGCCGCGGCACAGGATCGGGAGCGAAGATCGCCAGGCGTTCCAACGGCTTCAGCAAAACCTCCGTCGCGTGCAGACTCGATCGTTCATCCGGCCGGTGCGGGCCGATGATGAATTGC
>Ga0137418_10000723_pt1 | contig 30100 bp, 27 predicted proteins | sample CZODoug3_1_2_16f_FD_122242 | JGI IMG/M metagenome (GOLD analysis project Ga0137418, IMG submission 122242) | Vadose zone soil fungal communities from Angelo Coast Range Reserve, California, USA - CZODoug3_1_2_16fungal (Hybrid Assembly) | ecosystem: Environmental > Terrestrial > Soil > Vadose... | reverse complement strand
GCCGGTCCCGGGCAGGCTGATCCCGATGTTCGCGGCCTTTGATTCTCCCGGTCCGTTCACCACGCATCCCATGACCGCGAGCGTCAGCGTTTCCACCCCTTCATAGCGCACCTTCCATTCAGGCATGCGGCTGCGGATGTAGTCCTGCGTGCGCTCCGCAAGCTCCTGGAACGTCGAGCTGGTCGTGCGGCCACAGCCGGGACATGCGGTCACGCTCGGTGAAAACGCGCGAATGCCGAGCGCCTGGAGCAGCTCGCACGCCGCATAGACTTCCTCGCGGCGATCGCCGCCCGGTCGCGGGGTGAGTGACACGCGGATCGTGTCTCCGATACCCTCATTCAGCAGCACGCCCATCGCCGACGCGGACCAGACCAGCCCTTTGGTGCCCATGCCCGCTTCCGTCAGTCCCAGGTGCAGCGGCTGATCCGTCTGGCGCGCGAGATCGCGATAGATGGCAATGAGGTCGCGCGGACGCGACACCTTGCACGAGATGATGATCTGGTCCTTCCGCATCCCGGTCTCGATGGCGAGCTCGGTGGACTGCAGCGCGGAGATGACCATGCACTCGTTGAGGATCTCCTCCGAGGTCCGCCCGAGCGCGCGGTCGGTGTTCTCCTGCATCTTCGAGACGACGAGCTCCTGGTTCAGCGAGCCGCCGTTGACCCCGATCCGCACCGGCTTGCCGTGCTCGCTCGCGACCCTGCAGATGGTGGCGAACTGCTCGTCGCGGCGGCGCCCGGTGCCGACGTTGCCGGGATTGATGCGGTACTTGTCGAGGGCGCGCGCGCAATCGGGATGACGCGTCAGCAGCAGGTGTCCGTTGTAATGGAAGTCGCCGATGAGCGGCGCCTCGCAGCCGGCGTCGAGCATCCGCTGCTTGATCTCGGGAACCGCGGCCGCCGCCTCCGGCACGTTGACCGTCACCCGCACCATCTCGGAGCCGGCCTCCGCCAGCTCGATGCACTGCCGCGCGGTCGCCGCCGCATCCGCCGTGTCGGTCAGCGTCATCGACTGCACGACGACGGGCGCGCCGCCACCGACGAGGACGCGGCCGACCTTGACGCCGACGGTCTTGTGGAGGCGGACGGCGGAGGGCATTCGATTCATCATACCGGACCGTCGGACGGGGTCCAGCCGTCGCGCACCAGGACGCCGCGAATCTCGTCGGCCCGCGCCAGCGCGAGCTCCACCGAGTCGTAGTTCTCCGCCCGGTCCATCACGTCGTCGACAAACCACGTAATCGTGGTCTGCGTGCCGCCGGGAAAGATCGTGGCGTGCGCGGTCGAGCGGCCGCGCGTCAGGCGCCACAGGACGGTCGGATCGGTGGGGTTCGTCGCGTTCAAGCGTGTAGTGTAGGCCGGGTCCTTCCGGACCCGGCTCGACACGATCCTATCGGAGAAAGAGCAGCACGGCGGACAGCGCGGCGAGCAGCCACAGCGCGACCGGCACCTCGCGCGCGCGCCCCACGCACGCGTAGAGCACCGCCTGGAGGACGAAGCCACACAGGATGCCCTGCGTGATCGAAAACGTCAGCGGGATCAGGACGAGCGTGACAAACGCCGGCAGCGCGTCCTCGACGTGCGCGAAATCGATCTGCGACACCATCTGGAACATCGCGACGCCGACGAGCACGAGCACGGGCGCGGTCGCATACGTCGGCACCGCGGAGGCGAGCGGCGCGACGAAGAGGCAGGGCAGGAAGCAGAGGGCGGTGACGACCGATGCCGCGCCACTGCGCCCGCCCATCCGGATGCCCGCGATGCTTTCGACGTACGCGGTGCCGGAAGACGTGCCCGCGAGCCCCGCGACGAAGGTGGCGAACGCATCGACGATGAGGCCGCGGCGGAGGTTGAGCGGGCGGCCGTCGGCTTCGGTGAGGCCGGCGGCGGTCGCGACGCCGATGAAGGTCGAGAGCGAGTCGAACAGATCGGTGAACAGAATCGAGACGATCGCCGGCAGCAGGCCCGGGCGCAGCGCGCCGGGCACGTCGAGCTTCAACGCGACTGAGGAAAAGTCGGGCAGGCTGACAACCTGTTCCGGAGGCGTCGCATACCCGAGCGCCCACGCCAGCAGCGTCACGGCGACGATCGACGCGAGAAAGGCGAACGGGTTGTCGCGCCGCATCAGCACCACCGCGATGACGAGGCCGAGCAGCAGGAGCGCCGAACGGTAATCGAGTGTGCCGAGGCGGACCATCGTCGCGGCGTCCGGTTCGATCAGGCCGGCGTTGCGGAGGCCGATGAAGGTCAGGAGCAGCCCGATGCCGGCGGCGGTCGCGAGCCTGAGGGTCGCGGGAATCGCCGTGGCAATCCGCTCGCGCAGCGGCGTCGCCGAGACGACGAGAAACAGAATGCCCGCCCAGAACACGATGCCGAGCGCCGTCTGCCACGGCACCTTGTCCTGCAGGACGATCGTGTAGGCGAAGAACGCGTTGAGCCCCATGCCCGGCGCCACCGCGAACGGCAGCCGCGCGTAGAGGCCCATCATGAGCGTCATGCTGAAGGCCACGAGCACCGTCGCGCTCAGCACGCCGGCGAAGGGCATGCCCGTTCCGCTGCTGGAGAGAATGGCGGGGTTGACGATCACGATGTAGGACATCGTGAGAAACGTCGTCACCCCTCCGATGATGTCTTGTCTGGTCGGGCGCAGGCCGGCGGATCTTATACCCGATACCGTCCCAGCCTCGCGGTGAGGATCGCCTTCAGATCCGCCTCGGACCGCGTGCCGGTGAGATCGAGGTCGGACTCGCTCAGCGCGTCGATGAGCGCGCGGATGACGTGCGCCCGGCTGATGGCCACGCCGCTGGCGGCGCGGATGTCGGCGCCGAGCCGATCGAGGAACACGATCTGCCGGTCGAACAGGACGACAGTGACCTTCGTCCAGTGCTCGGTGTGCGAGGGACGGCGCCCCCGCTTCTTCGGCTTTTCGGCGTTGGCCGCCTCGAGGGGAACGAAGATGTCCTCGCCGCTCTTGCCGATACGCTTGACCGTCGGTCGGATTGCCATGTCAGAGTCGCTCCAAGCGCCGGACCTGCCGACGGGATACCCTTCAATCATTACGTAAGTAATTGCAGTCGGCGAGGAAACCCGACCATCCTAGAGCAGTTCGCGGAACGTGTGCAAGAGCTAAACGGGCGGCGCTACTTCGCGCGCCGGTCGACGCGCTGCAGAACTTCCGAGGTCAGCCGCCGGTACGCCCTCACCGCCCGCGAACGCGCGTACAGCATCAGCGGGACGCCGTGCGACGGCGCTTCCGACGCGCGGGGATCGTCTGGAATCTCCGTGCGGAACACCCCCCGGCGGTTGTGCACGCGGATGATGTCGACGATTTCCCGCGTCGCCTCGCGTCTGTAGTCCACCATCGTCAGCAGGATGCCCAGGATGCGCGCCAGGTTCGCGCGCCCGGCGCCGCGGTCGCGATACCACCGGAGAAACTGTGCAAGCGACTCCAGCGACAGGTAGTCCGCGCGAATCGGGACGACGAGATGCTGCGCGACGGCCGGGACGCTCAGCGACAGCACCGTGAAGTTGCTCGGCGAATCGATCACCACGTCATCGACGGACGCAGCCAGCGGGCGAATGGCGTCCGCGAGCCGACGCTCGGGCTGACGCGCGTTGCGCAGCGCCGCGGCGATGCCGGCCAGCGCGGGCGATCCCGCGACGAGGTGCAGGTTCGGGACGCCGGCCACGGGCCGCACGGCATCGCCCGGCCGCCGCTGGTTGAGCAGCAGCTCGTAGATCGACGGGCGCTTGTCGGTCGGCGCCACGCCAAGCGAGATCGACGCGCCCATGTCGGCCTCGAGATCGACGAGCAGCACGGATCGTCCGCGCTGCGCCAGCTCGGTCGCGATGTTGACGGCCGTGGTCGTCTTGCCCGAACCACCCTTCGGGTTGTGGATCGCGAGGATCATCGGAGCGCGCAATTATGCGCGGATTTAATTCAGGAAAGAAAGCTGCTTGGGGGTCGCGGCCGCGGCGCGCGCGGGCGTCGCGAGCGCGGCTCGCACGACGAAGCGCTGCGGCGCGGATCCGACGTACCAGAACGGATAACAGGTGACGAGCGTCAGCGCGGGATAGCTCGTCGCGCTGAGTACCCAGACGTCCTTCGGCTGCACGATGTTGGTCCGCTGCACGTAGTAGCGGAACACGCCGTCCTTCGTCGTCACGCGGATCTCGTCGTCGGGATTGATGTCGCGCAGCTTGCGGAAGAACGTGTCGCGATGGCCCGCGAGCCCGACGTTGCCCTTCTCGCCCGGCAACGCCGTGCCCGGGATGTAGCCGACCGCCAGGCGCAGCGTCCGCGCGTCGCTCCCGGCGCGGATCACCGAGGAGACGCCGAGGCGCGGTATCTCGATGCGGCCGATCGTCGAGCCCGGCGCCGGCGCGCGACGCCGCGGCGCGGCTGCGGCGCTGCCGGCAGGTATCTCAGTGCGGAGAATCGCGTCGAGCTGCTGCTCTTCGAACGACTGGTAGAGCTGCGCTTCGACGTACACGTAGAGGAAGTACCCAAGGCAGACGACACCGATGAGGACGAGCAGGCGTTCGAGCCAGCGGCGGGCGCGCGACGTACGGCGGCGCGGCGGCGTGGCGTCCGGGTCGCCGTCCCTCTCGATCACTCGCGGCCTATTCCGACTCCATGTACTCACGGCGGACTCTCACCGAGAGGTCCTTGTGCCCGGGGGCGCGCACAAGCACCTTCACCCGATGGGTCTGGTTGTGCACATGCTGTGCCGCGGGCGGCACGTAGCCGATGCTGTAACCCCGCCGGATGTTGGCCGCGATCTCCTCGAAATCCCTCACCACCTCACGGCTGTTTTTCGGGAAATAGGCGACGCCGCCCGACAGCTTGGCCAGCCGCTTCAGCACGTCGCGATCCCCTTCCCCCGGTGAGAACACGTCGGGATCGACGACCGTGTAGACGATGGCGCTGCTCATCGCCACCCTGTCGAGCATTTCCCGTTCCGTGTGACGGCTCGCGTTGTCGCCGCCGTCGCTCAGCACGACGAGCACGTGCTTCTGGTAGCTGCCCCGGTCGAGGTGGTTGAGGCCTTCGATGACCGCGTCGTACAACGCGGTCTTACCGCCGGCGGGATAGCGGGAAAGCGACGCCTGCAGCTGGAGGCGGTTGGTGGTGAACGGCACCGTGTCCGGCAGGCCGCGGCGCACGTGCTCGTTGAACACGATCGCGAACATCTCGTCTTCAGGATGGCTCGACTGCGCGAACGCGCCGGTGCCCGAGGTCACCAGCTCGCGTTCGGTCATCATGCTCGTGCTGTTGTCGATGATCAGGCCGACGGTGACGGGGACGTCGGCGGCGTTGAAAAACGAAATCTCCTGCGCCCTGTCGTCCTCGAAGACCGTGAATGCGTTTTGCGGAAGGCCCTGCACCGCATTGCTGCGTCCGTTGAACACGTTGACATGCAGGACGACGAGCTCCGCCCCTGCCCTGAACACCTGCTCGTCTACGCCCTGTGCTGCGCGCGCGATGAAGGGCGCCGACGCGGCACACGCCGCGACAAGGAAAACCTGGGCAGATCGCCGCATGCAACCCCCGTAATCGTGTTCGTGAAAGGAAGGGCGGGCCGTGTAGCCCGCCCTCCTTAACGATACGACTAGTAGGTGTCGCGCGCCAGACGCAGGCCGAACCCGGCCGCAAGGGCAATCAAACCGATGAGCCCGAGCAGCGGGAGCGGGCTCGCCGTTCGCGGCAGTTCGGCCGATGTTCGCTGACGAGGTGACGCGTTTTGATTTTGATCATACGCGCCCGACGTGCCGGTCGGCCGGTTGTTCCCGGACGAGGTGCCTGACGTCGCCGCCGAGCCCCGATCGTTGGCCGCCGTCGAATACGCCGGCGGACCGGATGCCGGCGAGTTGTTCACGTCGGCCTGGCTGTTCAGACTGGCGGTGGACGACGAGGTCTGGGGCTCCGATGTGGCGTTCGTGTTCTCCGCCGACGCGGTCGCGTTGGCGTCGTACTGGGACTCGGTGCCGTTCGGCTCCACCCGGAAGACGTGCGCATTGCCGCCCCCCGTGGCGTCCGAGTCGGTCGCGAGCACGGCCTGGTGCGTCGCCGCCGCAATCTTCAGCGCCTGGTCCTTCGGATAGATGAACTCCTTACCCGTGAGATCGGTCGGGTAGAAGTAGTACTGGATGGCCGGAGTCATCCCCTCGGGCATCTCGCGGAACATCACGACCGGTTTGCCGTTGGCCGCGCTGGCTTCCTCGGTGGTGCGGTTCTTCGGGATGAAGAACCACTGTCCGATGATTTTCTTCTCGTCACCGTCGAACACCTGCATCACGTTGTGCAGCGAGGTGTCGGCGAGGCGGAACACGTACTTGCCTGCCGGCAGCGTCACGCCCGGCATCTGCACCGGCCCGCTGAAGGTGAGGAAGGTGCGCTGGTTGATGTTGGAATCCTGCGCGGAAGCGCTGGTTGCCGCCGCCAGGAACGCCGCTGTAAAGACCGCGGCTGCGATTGATGTGAATCGTTTCATCCTGTCCTCCTGCTTCGCGTTCAAAGTCTTGCGGTCGCGGACTCAGGTGGCCGCGCGTCCGATGCGCTAAATTGCATCTTGTATGCCCCGACGACCGCGTCCGTATCGGGCGTGCCTCTGCTGAATGGGCCGCAGCGATACGGCAGACGTCGTGGTCGTGGGTGGAGGCGCGGCAGGGCTCGCCGCGGCTGTGTTCTGCGCGCGCGCGTCGACCGGTGCGCGGGTCATCTGTGCCGACGGCGCGAAGACGATCGGCGCCAAAATCCTCGTGAGCGGCGGCAGCCGCTGCAACGTCACCAACCGCGTCGTCACCGAGCACGACTTCTGGGGCGGCGATCGACGCGTCATCCGTAACGTGCTTCGCGCGTTTCCGTCGTCGCGCGCGGCCGCGTTTTTCGAAGAGCTCGGTGTATCGCTTCGCGAGGAAGACGACGGCAAATACTTCCCGGTCACCGATCGCGCGCGGACCGTCCTCGACGCGCTCATCGGGGCGCTGCGCGACAGCGGAGCAGAGCTGGAGCTGTCGCGGCGCATCTCGGGCGTTCGACGCGGCGAGCGCGGCTTTATCGTGGACGCCGCGGACGGCTCTTCGTACGACGCGCGCCGCGTCGTCCTTGCCACCGGCGGCCGATCGCTTCCGAAGACGGGGAGCGACGGCGAAGGCTACGCGTTCGCGCGCGCGCTCGGGCACGGCTACGTCGAGACGACGCCCGCGCTCGTGCCGCTCGTCCTGTCGGACTCGGTGCACGCGAAGCTGGCCGGCGTCGCCCACCCGGCCACGGTCACGGTCCGCGCCGACGGCACCGCGCCGATCCGCCTCGGTGGGGCGATGTTGTGGACACACTTCGGCGTCAGCGGACCGGTGATGTTGAACGCGTCGCGCCACTGGCTCCGCGCGCAGCTGGAACATCGCTCGGTGCAGCTGTCCCTCAGCATGGTGCCAGGCGTCGGCTTCGACGCGCTCGAGACGTGGCTCCAGGAACAGCAGCGGGAGCACCCGCGCGCGCTCGTGCGCACGGTCGTCGCGTCGCGGCTTCCGGCCGCTGTCGCCGACACCTGGGTCGAGGCCGTGGGTGTGGATGCGGCGACCACGATGGCGCATCTCGCGCGCGACGATCGGCGCCGTCTCGCCGCGGCGCTGCTCCAGACGCCGCTGGCGGTCCGGGACAGCCGCGGCTACAACTACGCGGAGGTGACCGCGGGCGGCATCCCGCTGTCGGAAGTCGATCCCGCCACGATGGAATCGCGGCCCTGCCCGGGGCTGTATCTGATCGGCGAGATGCTCGACGTCGACGGCCGGATTGGCGGCTTCAATTTCCAGTGGGCGTGGTCGTCGGCGTGGGTCGCCGCGCAGGCTATCGCGAGAACGCTGCGAGCGTGATCGGCGGCACGTATTCGCGCACCAGCTGCCGGTTCCACCAGCGTCCCGTCTGCCGCCGCTCGTCGGCCGTCGTGAACCAGTACCGGTAGTACCTCGCGCGCAGGAATCGCGGCGCGCTGTCGGGAAACGGGTTCGTCTTCAGCAGCGCCAGCGTCGCGGCATCGCCGCTCAGCAGCTGCCGCAGCAGCGCGATGAACCATTCGTCCTGCGGCTGCGGCGAGAACGCCTCGAACCACATCAGCCAGTCGAGGCGGAGATGATACGGCGCAATCTGAGAGCCGCGCCGCGACGGGTCGCCGGGCTTGCCCTTGAATTCGTACTCTCGCCACGCGGTGTTCGGCGACACGGTTGCCTCGTCGGTCCCCTCGATGACGATCTCGTAGCGGGTCCTGGTGATCGTCCCGAACGCGCCGTACGTGTTCACCAGGTGAAACGGCTCGAACGACGTGTTCATCACCTGCGTCGCCGACAGCATGTTCAACGTCGGCGCGACGCTCAACAGGGCCACGACCGCGGCGAGCACGTAGATGGCGCCGCGGTGCACGAGGTCCGGGTCGTGCAGCGCCGGCGGCGAGACGGGCAGCCACGAGAGGAATCGATCGTCGAGTGCCGGGATGCAGAGCGCCGCCGTGATCCAATTGAGCCAGGACAGGTTCCCGCTGACGATCAGCACGCCCTGGAACCCCACGGTGACGAGCGCCGCGATGCCGGCAATGGGCTGCGGCGCGAAATAGGCGAACGGTACGATCAACTCGACGAAGTGGTTGATGGCGACGCCCGCCTTGTGCACGCCTTCGGGCATCCAGTGAAAGTACCAGCTCAAGGAGTTCGGGATCGGTTGCGTCTCGAAGTAGTAATTGAGGCACGTGAGGTCGCGCCAGCACGAATCGCCGCGGATTTTGATCAGCCCCGCGCCGAACATCACGCGGAAGAGCAGCCACCGGTACATCCACGCGAGCCAGATGCTCGGCGCCGTCGACCAGCCGCCCAGAAAGATCGCGAGGAAGCCGGCCTCGAGCAGCAGCGTCTCCCAGCCGAACCCGTAGAAGGTCTGGCCCACGTTGACGAATGACAGGTAGAGGACCCACAGCAGCGCCCAGACAATGGCGGAGACGGCCGTACCACGCTGCTGGGGCCAGCCGGTGAGCGCGAGCACGGCGAGGCCGACGCCCAGCCACGCGCCGACGCGAAACGCGGTGTCCGTCGGGGACAGGAAGAAGAGGCTGGGGGACGAGCGGAACGGCACCACCTGCGTGAAGCGCGAGACGGGCAGCAGGCCGCGCTCACCAAGCAGCGGCACGAACTGGTTGACCGCGACGGCAAAGCCCACCAGGTACATCGCCGCGAGCGCGCGCTCGAACAGGAAGCGCGAGTACCAGTAGCTCACTTGACGCAATATAGATCGATGGCGCAACCGGACGCGATCGTGATCGGCTCGGGACCGAACGGTCTCGCCGCCGCGATCGCGCTCGCACAAGCCGGATGGAAGGTGACGGTCTTCGAGGCGGAGCGCACCATCGGCGGCGGCGCGAGGTCCGCCGAGCTGACGCTGCCGGGCTTCGTCCACGACGTCTGTTCGGCGGTGCACGCCACCGCCGTCGCGTCGCCGTTCCTCCGGACGCTTCCGCTGTCGAAGTACGGCGTCGAATGGATCGAGCCGCCTGCCATGCTGGCCCATCCGTTCGACGACGGCACCGCGGCGATCGTCGAGCGATCGGTCGATCGCACGGCCGCCGGCCTGGGCCGGGACCGCGGGAGCTATGCGAGCCTTTTCGGCGGCCTCGTGCGCGCGTGGCCGCGGCTCGAATCATCGGTGCTGGGACCGCTTCGCTGGCCGCGCCATCCGTTCGCCATGGCCGCGTTCGGGTTGCGCGCGCTTCGTTCCGCGAACGCGTTCGCCAGGAGCACGTTCGCGGAGGAGCGCACGCGCGCGCTCTTTGGCGGCATCGCCGCCCACGGGCTGCTGCCGCTCGACCGGCCGCCGACCGCCGGCTTCGGGCTCGTGCTCGGCGCGATGGCACACATCGTCGGCTGGGTGATTCCGCGGGGCGGCGCGCAGAAGCTGACCGACGCGCTCGTCGCGCATCTGCGCGCCCTGGGTGGCGAGGTCGTCGCGGACCGCCGCGTGACGTCGCTCGACGAGCTGCCGCCGGCCAGGGCCGTGCTCTGCGACCTGTCGCCGCGGCCGTTTCTTCGAATCGCCGGCTCGCGCCTGCCCGTGGCGTACCGCCGCAGCCTCGAGCGATATCGGTACGGCATGGGGGTGTTCAAGGTGGACTGGGCGCTCGATGCCCCGATTCCCTGGCGCGCCGCCGCGTGTGCGCGAGCGTCGACCGTGCACATCTGCGGCACCATGGCGGAACTGAATCGGTCGGAGAACGACGCGTGGGCGGGCGTCGCCCCGGAGCGGCCGTTTGTCCTGCTCGTGCAGCCGTCGCTCTTCGATGCGTCACGCGCGCCGGCGGGCAAGCACACGGCGTGGGCGTACTGCCACGTCCCCGCCGGATCGAAGGTGGACATGCTGCCGCGCATCGAGGCGCAGATCGAACGCTTCGCGCCCGGCTTCCGCGACCGCATCCTGGCGCGCGCCGTCGCGTCGCCGGCCGACGTCGAAGCGCGCAACGCGAACTACGTCGGCGGCGACATCGGGTCTGGCGTCTGCGATCTGTCGCAGTTCTTCACGCGCCCGACGTGGCGGACGTATTCGACGCCGCTGCGCGGCCTCTACCTCTGCTCGGCCGCCACGCCTCCCGGCGTCGGCGTCCACGGCATGTGCGGATATTTCGCCGCGCAGAAGGCGCTGGCCGACGCCGATCCCGGCCGCTGATGATGCTGTCCGCCCTCTCGACCGATCTCTACGAGCTGACGATGATCGGCGGCTATTACGTGGCCGGGCTCTCCGGCCGCGCGACCTTCGACCTGTTCGTCAGGCAGCTGCCGCCGACACGTACCTATCTCGTCGCGGCCGGTCTCGAGCAGGCGCTCGACTTTCTCGAGTCGCTGAGATTTACCGCCGACGACATCACGTTCCTGCGCACCGTTCCCGCGCTCGCGAAGCTGCCGCGCGCGTTCTTCGACCAGTACCTGCCCGCTCTCCGTTTCACCGGCGACGTGTGGGCGATGGAAGAAGGGACGCCCGTGTTCGCCCAGGAGCCGATCGTGCGGGTGACGGCGCCGGTCGCCGAGGGGCAGCTGGTCGAGACGGCGCTGATTTCGGAAATCATGTTTCCCACATCGGTCGCCAGCCGCGCCTCGCGCGTCGTCGAGGCCGCGGACGGCCGCGGCGTGATGGAGTTCGGCGCGCGACGGGCCCACGGCATCGACGCAGGCATCCGCGCCGCCCGGGCGGCCTACCTTGCCGGCTTCGATTCCTCGTCGATCGTCGAGGCCGGCAGGCGCTTCGGCATCCCGCTGTCCGGGACGATGGCGCATTCCTGGGTGATGGCGTTTCCGGATGAGGCGAGCGCGTTTCGCGGGTATGCGGACGTCTACGGCGAGGGCGCAGTCTTCATCCTCGATACCTACGACCCGCTGGCGGCCGCGCGCATGATTGTCGCGTCCGGCCTCAGGCCGAAGGCGGTCCGCATCGACAGTGGCGACCTGATCGAGCTCAGCCGCCAGGTCCGCCGCATCTTCGACGAGGCGGGGCTCCGCGGCACCGCAATCGTGGCGAGCGGCGACCTGGACGAACTGCGCATCGCGGAGATCGTCGCGTCGGGCGCGCCCATCAGCGGGTTCGGCGTCGGCACCGCGGTCAGCACGTCGAGCGACGCACCCGCCCTCTCAGGTGTCTACAAGCTCGCCGAAATCGAGCGCGGCCAGCGCCTGGTGCCGGTGCTCAAGCGGAGTCACGGCAAGCGGACGTATCCAGGGTGCAAGCAGGCATGGCGCGTGGTGCGCGACGGCGTCGCGGTTGAAGATGTGCTGAGCCTGGCGAACGATGACTCGCCGCCTGGCGGGCAGCCACTGCTGCGAGAGGTGATGAAAGGTGGGGTGCGGACGTGGCGTCCGACGCTCGCAGAGAGTCGCGAGCGCTGCCGTCAGCAGGTCGCGCTGCTGCCGCGCGACGTGCGGCGCATCGTCGATGGCGACAACTATCCGGTGCGGATCAGGCTCGGGTCCTGATGGCGTCCTCGACAGCCGCTGCGGTCACGCGAAAGTGCGACGCGCTCCACACCACGCGGCCGTCCCGAATGAGGAGCGCCTGCGGCGTCTCGTGGCGTACGCCAAGCTTCTGCGCGACCGCGTTCGACACCGCGCGGTGAGTCTGCACGGTCACCATCGCATACTGCGGCGCCGGCGCCCCCGCGGGCGGAACGAACGCGCCCGGACCGCGGTCGTTCAGGTGCGCGACGAGCTCGTCGAGCGCCTCCATGCTGACGCCGCAGGCGTGGCTGTGCTTGAAGAGCAGCACCGGCCGCGAGTCGGATTCGGCAATCAAACGGTGGAGCTCGTCCACATGCTCGAGCAGCGTCAAGTCGGGATGCATGTGAAACCAGTGTAGCAGCCGCTCAAAGCGTCCTTGCCTTCCCGAAACGCCAGGTTGGCCCCTCCCATGCACCGCGAGCTTTCGGATTTTGCAGAGGCACGGAGCGCGACTATCGATGCGCCGCTCAGCTCGGCTCTTCACACTGTTACTCCTGACGTTACTCCTGACATACGGGTGCGGTAACCCGGCGTCGTCGGCACCTGCAAGTGCGGCCGCCCCTCCGGCAGCCGCTGCTGCGGTCTCGCCAGGCGTCAACCCCGCGCCGGACACGAGCGGCGACTGGGTGAGGCCGGGGCGCGATTACGCGAGCACCCGCTTCAGCCCGCTCGATCAAATCACCCCGCAGAACGTCAAACAGCTCTCCGTGAAGACGACGTTCTCGACCGGCGTGTTGCACGGCCACGAGGCGGCGCCGATTGTCGTCAACGACACGATGTACATCGTGACGCCGTGGCCCAATCTCGTCTACGCGCTCGATCTGTCGAAAGACGGCGCGCCCGTGAAGTGGAAGTACGAGCCGAAGCCGCTGGCGGCGGCGCAGGGCGTCGCGTGCTGCGACGTGGTCAACCGCGGAGTGGTCTACGCCGGCGGCGCCATTTTCCTCAACACGCTGGACAACCGGACCATCGCGCTCGACGCGGCCAGCGGCAAGGAGAAGTGGGCGACGAAGCTGGGCGACCTGAGCAAGGGCGAGACGATCACCATGGCGCCGCTCGTCGTGAAGGACAAGGTGCTCGTCGGCAACTCGGGCGGCGAGATGGGCGTGCGCGGATGGCTGACGGCGCTCGACGCGAACACCGGCCGCGTCGCCTGGCGCGCGTATTCAACCGGCCCCGACAAGGACGTGCTGATCGGGCCGCGCTTCAAGCCGTTCTACGCGTCGGATCGCGGCGGCGACCTCGGCATCCACACGTGGCCGGCCGATGCCTGGCGCAACGGCGGCGGCACCGTGTGGGGCTGGATTTCCTACGACCCGCAGCTCAATCTCGTGTACTACGGCACCTCCAACCCGGGCCCGTGGAATCACGAGCAGCGGCCCGGCGACAACAAGTGGACCGCCGGCGTGTTCGCGCGCGACGCCGACACCGGGGAGGCCGTCTGGTTCTACCAGATGTCGCCGCACGATCTCTGGGACTACGACGGCGTCAACGAACAGGTGCTCGCCGACATTCCCATTGGCGGGCAGACGCGCAAGGTGATGATGCGCGCCGATCGTGACGGCTACGTGTACGTCATCGATCGCACGAGCGGCGAGGTGATCTCGGCGGATCCCTTCGTCGCGGTCACGTCGACGAAAGGCGTTGACCCGAAGACAGGCCGCCCCATCGAGGACAAGTCGCTCGAACCGGCGCTGGGCAGGGTGGTTCGCAATGTCTGCCCGGCCTCGCCGGGCGGCAAGGACTGGCAGCCGACCGCCTACTCGACGCGCACCGGCCTGCTCTACATCCCGGCGAACAACTTGTGCATGGACTTCGAAGGGGTCGAAGCGAACTACATCGCGGGGACGCCGTTTGTCGGCGCGAACGTGCGGATGTACGCGGGCCCAGGCGGCAATCGCGGCGAGTTCATCGCATGGGATCCGGTCGCGCGCCGCAAGGCCTGGTCGATCAAGGAAAGCTTCCCGGTCTGGAGCGGCGTCGCCGCCACCGGCAGCGACGTCGTCTTCTACGGGACGATGGACGGCTGGTTCAAGGCCGTCAACGGCAGCAGTGGAGAAGAGCTCTGGAAGTCGAAGGTCGGCTCGGGAATCGTCGGCCAGCCGGTGACGTATCGCGGACCCGACGGCAAGCAGTACGTCGCGGTGCTGGCGGGCGTCGGGGGCTGGTCGGGCGCGATTGTCGCCGGCGGACTCGATCCGCGCGACGGCACGGCGGCGCTCGGCTTCGTCAACGCGATGCCCGATCTCCCGCAGGCGACAACGTCGGGCGGCATGCTCTACATCTTCGGGTTGCCATGAGACGAGGACACTTCTTCGCGCTCTTCGTGTCCTTCGTGGTGGTCTCCCTTCGTGTCCTTGGCACGAGTGGCCCTGGCACGATCGCACGCGATCCGCTGCGCGTGTGCGCGGACCCGAACAACCTGCCATTCACGAACTCGAGGCTCGAAGGGTTCGAGAACAAGATCGCGGCGCTGCTGGCGCGCGACCTGGGAACGCGCGTCGAATATACGTGGTTCGCGCAGCGCCGCGGTTTTCTCCGCAACACGCTGACCGCGCGGGCGTGCGACGTCGTCATCGGCCTGCCGGCCGATACCGACGCCGCGTGGACGACGAAGCCGTACTACCGGTCGACCTACGTCTTCGTCACGCGCCGCTCGCGAAAGCTGCGGATTCGGTCGTTCGATGACCCGCAACTCCGCGACCTGCGCATCGGCGTCGAGCTGGTCGGCGACGACAGCGCGAACACGCCGCCGGCGCACGCGCTGAGCCGCCGCGGCATCGTCTCCAACATGGTCGGCTTCAGCGTGTACGGCGACTACCGAAGCAATAGCCCGCCCTCCGCGATCATCGCGGCCGTGGCGCGCGGTGACGTCGACGTGGCCGCCGCCTGGGGACCAATGGCCGGATACTTCGCCGCGCAACAGCCGGTCGTCCTCGACATCGTGCCCGTGCAGCCGCAGCTCGACGGCCGCTTTCTCCCGCAGACCTTCAGCATCTCCATGGCGACGCGGCGCCGCGACACGGCGCGCCACGAGCGGCTCGAGCAGTTCATCGATCGACGGAGAAACGAGATCGATCGAATCCTGGCCGGATACCACGTTCCACGTGTCGATCTGCCGCTGGAGGCAAGGCGATGAACGCACGCTGGGTCTCGATCGCGCTTGGCGCATTGAGCCTGTTCGCGACCGCGTGCGAGCGCGAGATCAGGCCGTTTCAGGACCTGGCGGTGGCGTCGGCACGGACGCAGAAGCCGGTGCTCAGCCCGTTCCAGCACAACGCCTACGGCACCGCGGAAGGCAAGCGCCTCTTCGATCAATACAACTGCACCGGCTGCCATTCGCACGGAGGAGGCGGGATGGGCCCAGCGCTGATGGACGACACGTGGGTCTACGGCAGCGACCCGGCCAACATCTTCGAGTCGATCGTCGAGGGGCGGCCCAACGGCATGCCGGCGTGGCGCAACAAGATTGCCGATCAGCAGGTCTGGGAGCTGGTCGCCTTCATCCAGTCGATGAGCGGCCAGGAGCCGATCGACGTCCTTCCCGGCCGCAGCGATCACATGCGGTACAGCACGCCGGAGAACGCGCGGCCGGCGCAGACGCCGGTGCAGACCCACACGCCATGATCCGGAAATCGGGATGCGGCCTGCCCCGAGCGCAGTCGAGGGGCTTGCCCCGAGTGCAGTCGAGGGGGATTCGGGATTCGCTGTGGCTTTCGGTTCTCGCCTGCCTGGCGGCTTCCTGCACCGGCAATCAGGCGACGTTCAACCCGCATGGACCGATCGCGCGCAGCATCGCGAACCATGGCTGGTGGCTGCTGCTGATGTGCACGCTCGTCTATGTCGCCGTGATGATCGCGTTCTTCAACGCGGTCTGGCGCCGCCGGCGCGACACCGACGACCTGCCTGAAACCGCCCGGCGGCTGACGCGCAACGTCTCTATCGCGGTCGCGCTGACCGTGGTGATCCTGATCGGCATCGCGGCGTCGAGCGTCGTGGCCGGCCGCGGGCTGTATTCGCCAGGCGGCGCCGGCGCGCTGACCGTGGACGTGGTCGGCCACCAGTGGTGGTGGGACTTCCAGTACCACGACGTCACGCCGTCCGACGTGTTCACGAGCCCGAACGAGCTGCACATTCCAGTCGGCGTGCCGGTGGTGATCAAGGCGATGTCCACCGACGTCATCCACAGCTTCTGGGTGCCGAACCTGATGGGGAAGCGGGACCTGATTCCCGGGATCGTCACCAATACCTGGATCCAGGCGGACCAGCCGGGTGTCTATCGCGGCCAGTGCGCGGAGTTCTGCGGCCACCAGCACGCCCACATGGCGCTCAACGTCGTTGCGGAGCCGATGGACAGGTTCCAGGCGTGGGTGCAGCACCAGCGCGAGCCGGCGAGGGAGCCTTCGACGGACGAGGAGCGGAAGGGCAGGGACGTCTTCATGCAGTCGCCGTGCGTCACCTGTCACGCGATTCGCGGAACCGACGCAGGCTCGCACGTCGGCCCCGAGCTCACGCACGTGTCGAGCCGGCTGACGCTCGCGGCGGCGACGTTGCCGAACGCGCGCGGCCATCTTGCGGGCTGGATTGCGAACTCGCAATCGATCAAGCCCGGCAACCGGATGCCGCCGAACGCGCTCGACCCCGCCGACTTCCAGGCGCTGCTCGCCTACGTCCGGAGCCTGCAGTGAGCGAGCTCGCCCGCCCGATCGAACGCCGCCAGACGATCACCGCCGCCGACCAGGAGCGGCTGCGCCGCCAGCTGTCGGCCACCTGGTACGTCCCGCGCGGGGTCATCGGCTGGTTCAGCGTCGCGGATCACAAGACCATCGGCCGGCGGTACATCGTGACGGCGTTCTGCTTCTTCATCTTCGCCGGCGTCCTCGCGGGGCTGATGCGGCTCCAGCTCGCGGTGCCGAACAACCACTTCATCGGGCCCGATCTCTACGACCAGATCTTCACCGTTCACGGGACGACGATGATGTTCCTGTTCGCGGTGCCGGTGATGGAGGCGATGGGGATCTACCTCGTACCGCTGATGATCGGCACGCGCAACATCGCGTTCCCGCGGCTCAACGCGTTCAGCTATTACGTCTACCTGTTCGGCGGCGTGATGCTGGTCGTCACGATGCTGATGAACACGGCGCCCGACGTCGGATGGTTCAGTTACGTGCCGCTGGCGGGACCCGACTACGCGCCGGGCAAGCGCGCCGACTTCTGGGCGCAGCTGATCACGTTCACCGAGGTGGCCGCGCTCGCGGTCTCCGTGGAGCTGGTGGCAACCATCTTCAAGAGCCGCGCGCCCGGGATGTCGCTGAACCGGATGCCGCTGTTCGTCTGGTCGATGCTCGTCACGGCGCTCATGGTGATCTTCGCGATGCCGTCAATCGTGACGTGCAGCACCTTCCTGCTGCTCGACCGTCTCGTCGGCACCCATTTCTACAACCCCGCGGAGGGAGGGGACGCGCTGCTCTGGCAGCACCTGTTCTGGTTCTTCGGCCACCCGGAGGTCTACATCATCTTCGTGCCGGCGCTCGGCATCGTCTCGTCGATCGTCTCGGCGTTCACGTGGCGACCCATCTTCGGCTATGCCGCGATGGTGATGGCGCTCGTGGCCACGGGCTTCATCGGCTTCGGCCTGTGGGTGCACCACATGTTCGCGACGGGGCTGCCGGCGCTCGGCCTCGCATACTTCACCGCGGCGAGCATCGTGATCGCGATCCCGTCGGGCATCCAGATCTTCTGCTGGATCGCCTCGCTCTGGCGTGGGCGGCCGCGGTTCCACACGCCGCTCCTGTTCGTCGTCGGCTTCGTGGCCATCTTCGTGCTCGGCGGCCTCTCGGGCGTGACGCTCGCGTCGGTGCCGTTCGACCTGCAGGTGCACGACTCGTATTACGTCGTCGCCCACCTCCATTACGTGCTGCTCGGCGGCGCGGTCTTTCCGCTCATCGGCGGCCTCTACTTCTGGTTCCCCAAGATCACCGGCCGGCTGATGGACGACGGGCTCGGGAAGTGGAACTTCTGGCTGCTGTTCATCGGCTTCAACGTGACGTTCTTCCCGATGCACGTCCTCGGGCTCGAGGGGATGCCGCGGCGCATCTACACCTATCCCGACAACATGGGGTGGAACACGCTGAACCTCGTGTCGAGCCTCGGCGCGCTGCTACTCGTGCTTGGCGGCGCGCTGTTCGTCTACAACGTCGTGCGCAGCTACGCGTGGGGGTTGGCCGCGGCCGACAACCCGTGGGGCGCCGAGACGCTCGAGTGGAGCGTCAGCTCGCCGCCGCCGGTCTACAACTTCCTCCACGTGCCCGTCGTCGAAGGACGCTGCGCGCTGTGGGACCGCAGCGCGGATGCGCCGATCGTCACCGGCATCCGCAGCGACATCCGCGAGGTGCTCATTACCGACGTGATGGACGCGGAGCCGGTGCACAAGACCGAGTATCCAGAGCCGTCGATCTGGCCGTTCCTGTGTGCGGTCGTGACCTCGGCGTTCTTCATCGGCTCGATCTTCACGCCGTGGGCGCTGCCGGTGGCCATCCTGCCGCTGGCCATCACGCTCGTCGGCTGGTTCTGGCCGAAGAAACGTGACCGCGAGCGCGAGGCGGAGGAGCGGCACGAAGAGGCCGAGAGGCGGTCACGACCGGTTCCGACGATGAGGGAGGCGCGCGCATGAACGGCGAGGCCGACGCACGGCGCACGCTCGACGTCGCCGCGCTGCCGCCGATGGCCTTCGGCAACCAGGGGCTGATCTGGTGGGGGACGGTCGGCTTCATGGTGATCGAGGGGTCGATGTTCGTCATCGGCCTGGTCGTCTACTTCTACCTGCGGCTGCAAGTGCGCGACTGGCCGCCCGGCCTGCCGAACCCAGGACTGAGGTTCGGGACGTGGAACCTGCTCGTCGTGCTCGCGAGCTGCGTGCCAAACCTGTTCGCGAAGAAGGCCGCCGAGAAGTTCGATCTTGCCGGCGTCCGCGTCTGGCTGGGCGTGCTCGTGCTGATGGGCGTCGTCTCCGTCGGTCTCCGGGCGCTCGAGTACACCACGCTCAATTGCCGCTGGGACGACAACGCCTACGGATCGATCGTGTGGGTGCTGCTCAGCATGCATACCATTCACGTCGCTACCGATGTCGTCGACAGCGGCGTGCTCCTCGCGCTGGCGTGCACCGGCCCGATCACGAAAAGCCGGTTCGCGGACTTCAGCGAGAACTCGCTGTACTGGTATTTCATCGTCGCCTGGTGGATTCCGATCTACGTGACCATCTATTTCATGCCGCGATGGCTGTAGAGACGCGCGACACGCACGACTACTGGGAACAGGAAGGGCTCGCGCTGCTGTGGTTCGCGATGCTCGCGGGTCCGGCGGCGGTTGCGCTCAACATGGGCGCCGGTTACGCGCTCGTCAAGTGGGCGTGCGGGGGCGCACACGCCAACGTCCTGACGGCGATTGCCCTCGCGACGCTGCTCCTCGCGTTCGCCGGCGCGTGGGTCGGCTGGACGTCCCGCGCGCGGCTGCACGGCGCGAACGAACAGGGCGGCCGCATCGTCGATCGCAGCTACTTCATCGCCATCACCGCGACCGGGTTCGCCCTGCTCAACGCGCTGCTGATCGTCATGCAGGCCTATCCACGCTTCGTGCTGAGCCCATGCGAATGAGGGCGGGCACGGCGGGTGGGTCGGGTAGGGCGGGTCGGTGTGCGTTGTTACTGGTCGCGAGCGCACCCGCCCTTGTCGCGGCGCACGGGGCGGAAGCGCATTCGATCAACACGCCTCAGGCGTTTTCGCCATGGGATGTCGCGGTTCTCGCCCTCCTCGTGATCGTAGGGACGCTGTATCTATTCGGTGTCGTAAAGCTGGCGCGCCGCAAGACTTCAACAACTCGCACGCATTCCACCTCACTCACCTCGCCCGCCAGGCTCGCCCGTCGGGAGCCGTGGGCGTTCGCCATCGGGTGGTCAGCCCTCGTCGTGTCGGTCCTTCCGCCGCTCGACAGCCTGTCCCTCGAGTACTTCTCGGTGCACATGATCCAGCACGAGCTGATGATGCTGGTCGGTGCGCCGCTGCTGATTCTCGGCCGCCCGCTGCAGCGCTGTCTCGCCGGTCTCCCCGATCGGCTGCGCAGTCCGGTCGCGCACGCGCTGCAGACGCGCGCGATGTCGGGAACGTGGCGGGTGCTGACCGCGCCGCTCGTCGCGTGGGCGCTTCACGGCCTCGCGATCTGGGTGTGGCATATGCCGGTGCTCTACGACGCCGCCGTCGGCAACGAGGGGATTCACGCGCTGCAGCACGCGATGTTCGTGGGCACGTCGGCGCTCTTCTGGTGGGGCATGCTGTACGGCCGCTACGGGCGCGCCGGCTACGGCGCGGCCGTCTTCTACGTGTTCCTGACGGTCGTCCACACCGGGATCCTCGGCGCGATGGTGACGTTCGCGCCAACGCCGCTCTATCCCGCGTACGCGACGCCGGCGGCCGCGCACGGCATCGATCAGCTCGTCGACCAGCAGAAGGCGGGCCTGCTGATGTGGATACCTGCCGGCCTCGTCATGACGCTGCTCGGCCTCGCGCTCTTCGCGGCGTGGCTCGGGGAGTCGGAACGACGGGCAATGCAAAATTCAAAATTCAAGATGCAAACCGTGCCCGGGGGGGAGGCGCCGTGACGGTGCGCGCGGCAGTGTTCGCGTGGTGCGCGCTCGCATCAGCGCTGGCGGGCTGCGATCGCGACGCCGATCGCATCGCGCGGCAACTGACCGGCGGCGACCCTGGCAAGGGCAAGCTCGATCTCGTCAAGTACGGCTGCGATACGTGCCACAACATCCCGGGCGTGCTGACCGCGACCGCCACTGTCGGGCCGCCGCTCTCGCAGATCGGCCTGCGGTCGTATCTCGCTGGCCGCATCGACAACACGCCGGACAACATGATCCGGTGGATCCGTGCGCCGCGCAGCGTGGACCCGCTGACGGCGATGCCCGAGACCGGCGTCACCGAGGCCGACGGTCATGACATCGCGGCGTATCTCTATACGCTGAGATAGGACGCCGCGATGGCCAGCACGCCGAATGTCGGAGGCCGAATAGCGCCTCGACCGGGCCGAGCTGGTTGAGCAGTGGCATGGCGAACGGGACTCGGGCGTGCCGCTTGCAAGGCGCGCCAATGGCAGAGGAGGAATATCGATGGCTCTGAAGTTCCGGACCCGCTCGCAGCGGGCGTCCCTCACGGGACGCGAGCACGAAGTCCGTCCGATGGTGTTCGACTCGCGCGAACCCGAGGACGATCGCTCGCCGACCGAGAAGGCCGCGCTGCTCGCCGGACGGCTCATCTTTGGCGGCTACTTCCTGTACAGCGGCATTCATCACTTCACCGATCGCGAGATGCTGATCGGCTACGCGAAGAGCAAGGGCGTCGCCTGGCCGCGGGCCGCGGTGCTCGGCACCGGCGCGCTGCTCGTCGTCGGCGGCCTCAGCCTCATCACGGGAGTGAAGCAGAAGGTCGGCGCCTCGCTCGTGACGACATTCCTGACCGGCGTGACGCCGATGATGCACGATTACTGGAACGTCGCCGATCAGGCCCGGCGCATGAACGAGATGATCAACTTCACCAAGAACCTCGCGCTGATCGGCGGCGCGGCGTTCGCGGCCGCCGCGGCCGCACGGCCGCGCGCTACCGCATAAACGCCTTGCAACACAGGCGTTCGGCGGACGGCGCCGGACGCTGTGCAAGCTCGTCCGTGCCGTCGCACTAAGATCCGTGGGCCGAAAGGGCCCATGGATGCGCGATGAGCGTCTGAAGTTCCTGATCACGCTGAACGATCGGCTCCGCCCGTTGAAGGATCCCCTCGAGATCCAGGACGCCGCCGCGAGGCTGCTCGGCGAGTACCTGTGCGTCAACCGCGTCGTCTACGCGGATGTCGAAGGTGAGGAGTACATCGTCGGCCGCTGTTACACCAACGGCGTCGCGCCCTTCATCGGCCGTGGCCGGATTGCCGCGTTCGGAAAGCGGCTGTTCGATGCCTACAGGCGCGGCGGGACCTTTGCCATCGACGACGTCCAGAACGACGAGCGCTTCGACGAAGCCGAACGAGCGGTATTCGTCAAGAGCGAGATCGGGGCATTTATCGGCGCAACCCTCCACAAGGAAGGACGATGGCTGGCCGGGTTCGGCGTCCACAGCGCGGCGCCGCGCGTCTGGACACAGAACGAGGTCGCGCTCGTCGAGGAAACGGTCGAACGGACGTGGGCGGCCGCCGAGCGGGCGCGCGCGGAAAATGCGCTGCGGACGAGCGAAGAGCGCCACACGTTCCTGCTCACGCTGAGCGATGCGCTGCGGCCGTTGAGCGATCCTGCCGACGTGCAGGAAACCGCCGCGCGGCTCCTGGGCGAACACCTGGGCGTGAACCGCGTCGGCTACGCGGAAATGTCGGACGACGGTTACGTGATTCGCCGCGAATTCGCACGGGGAGTCGTGCCGCTCGTCGGCCACGGACCATCCGGCACCTTCGGGGCGGCGCTGCACGAGGCATACCGGCGCGGCGAGACCGTCGTGGTGAACGACGTGTCCTCCGATTCACGGTTTACCGATGCCGAGCGCGTCACCATGCAGGCGAGGGAGATCGCCGCGTTCATCGGCGCGACGCTGGTGAAGAACGGTCGGTTTCTCGCTGCCTTCGGCGCGAACAACGCGACCCCGCACGACTGGACGCCGACCGAAATCGCGCTCGTCCGCGACGTCGCGGAGCGGACGTGGGACGCCGTCGAACGCGCCCGTGCCGAGGCCGCGCTGCGTGAGCGCGAGCAACGCCTGCAGCTGTCGCTCGATGCGTCCGCGGCCGGCGTCTGGACCTGGAATGCGCAGACCAATCGCCTCGACTGGGACGACCCGGTGTATGCGCATTACGGCCTCGCCCCGGGACGTCCGGTCAGTCTCGACACATGGAAATCTACGCTGCACGCGGACGACCGCAAGAGGGTGCTCGACCACTTCGACCACGTTCTGGGCTCGGCGGACGACAACGAGTGGAACGAGACGTTCCGGATAGTGCGCGCGGATGGCACCGTGCGCTGGATGCACGGACTCGGCAGAGCCGAACGTGATGCCGACGGGCGGCTCACGCGGATCGCAGGCATCTGTCTCGACGTCACCGAGCGCCGGCGCGCGGAGGAGGCGCTCCAGGCGCGCCGCGACGAGGAGCACGACCGCGAGCTGCGGCTCCTGCTGGAGACGGCCACGCAGGGCATCCTCTCCGTGGATGCGCAGGGCGCAATCATCTCGGCGAATCGTGCGCTCGAGGCGATGTTCGGCTGGGCGCCGGGCGAGTTGATCGGCCAGTGCATCGAGCGGCTGTTGCCCTCGTCCCTTCGTCACGAGCACGCGAGGCATCGGGTCGGGTACTTCGCCGCTCCGCATCCGCGCTTGATGGGCGGCGGCCTCGACCTCGTTGGCCGGCGGAAAGACGGATCGACCTTTCCGATCGAAGTCAGCCTGAATCACATTTCCACCGCCGGAGGCGGCCGCGCCATCGCGTTCGTGACCGATATCACGGAACGGGAACGGGCGGCCGCGGTGCTTCGGGAGCGGACGGCAGCACTGGAGCTCCGGACGGCGCAGTTGAGCCGGCTGGCTTCCGACTTGACCCTTGCCGAGCACCACGCGCGCGAACAGCTGGCCAGGACGCTCCACGACGGGCTCCAGCAACTGCTGCTCGTGGCGGCGGTGAATCTCGATCAACAACTGAAGCGCGACGCGCATCACGCCGTCGCGCCGGGCGTCCCGGTCGTGCAGGCGCGGGCCAGTCTCGACGAAGCGATGGCCGCTGCGCGATCGCTGAGCGTCGAACTGTATCCCCCGGTCCTGCAAAGCTCGGGGCTCTCAGCCGCCCTCGCCTGGCTGGCGGCCCAGACACGCGAGAAATACGGGCTCGTCGTCGAGGTGTCGGCCGACCCGCTCGCCACCCCCATCCGGAAGGACATCCGTACGCTGCTGTTCGAATCGGTCCGGGAGCTCCTCATCAACGCGGTGAAGCACGCCCAGGTCGATCGGGTCGACGTGACGCTGGCGCTCGACGCGGACGATGCGCTCTGCATCACCGTCAGCGACGAGGGCATCGGGTTCGACCCGGCGGCGCTGGTCGACCGGGCGAGGACCGGGAGCGTCGGATGGGGCCTGTTCAGCATTCGCGAACGGCTGACGCTGCTGGGCGGCCGCTTCGAGATCGAGAGCGCCCCTGGGCAGGGCACCGTGTTCCGGCTGATCGCGCCGCAGGGCGTCGCGCAGGACGGCGGTGCGCGGGCACCTCGTGGCGGCGCGCGCTTCCAGTCGCCAACCGCGCTCAAGATCCTGATCGTCGACGATCACGCGCCGGTGCGGACGGCGCTTCGCAACGTGCTGCAGGCGCGGCGCGAGCTCCTGGTCGTCGGCGAAGCGGCCAACGGCGTCGAGGCGATCGAGCAGGCGCGCGCGCTTCGTCCCGATGTGATCCTGATGGACATCTCGATGCCGCAGATGGACGGCATCGAGGCGACGCGGCGGCTGCGCGCCGAGTTCCCGTCGATCCAGATTCTCGGGGTGTCGTCGCACCCGCGCACCGGGTCGCGGCATCCGATCGAGGAGGCCGGTGCGGCCGGCTACTTCGTCAAGGGGATCGACACGCAGCGCCTCATCGACCACGTGCTGAGAATCCACGCCGGCCTGGCGCTCGGGTTGCCGGGCCAGCCGGCGTAGCGCGCGCGCCCCGCGGTGCGAAGGTATCGATGCCGCATGTCATCGTCACCGGTGGCCCTGGTGCGGGAAAGGCGGTCTATCGGCGCTACGCCATCACGAGCGAAGCGGATCTGCGCGAAGGGTCGATCGCCTAAATGGCGTCGCAGGGACAAAACGCGGGGACAACGCGACGGCAGCAACCAGCGCGCCGGGCACGCAGTCCGCGTAAGTTGTTGCTACAATTGAACGCTTCCACTCACGCCGGAGTGGTGAAACTGGCAGACGCGCGGGACTCAAAATCCCGTGGGGGTCACCCCCCGTGTGGGTTCGATTCCCACCTCCGGCACCAAATCCCCAACCACCCGAAACCAGCCATCCGCGGACACGTGTAAGGCTTTCAGCGGCGCACCGTTTACCTGATCGTGTAGGGGGTGCGCCGATGTCCTCCGTGAAGTGTCCTCATTGCGGCCGGATGAATCCCGCCTCGGGCTTCAGGTGTGACTGCGGATACGACTTTGCCTCGGGGATGCAGATGGCCTCGCTGCTCTGGCAGGGCGATTCACCCCGAAGACCGAGCGCCGCCCGCTCGTGGCTGTCGTGGAATCTTGGACGAAGGGTTCTGAGATCGCTCAGACGGCGGGCGCCAGCCCTCGATTGACGGCGAGACGCGCCTTGCGGGGCGCGCTGCCCGCGCCGTCGATGCCACCGCCCGCGTGGCCGCGCTTGCTGTCGAACATCGCGCTGTCGGCCACCGCCAGCAGGGCCTCGAAGCTGTTGCCCTGCTCCGGGAACATCGCCAGCCCGACGCTGACATCGAGGCGGATCGCAGTGCCTGCCGACAGCTCGAAGCGCGCGCCCGCGACCGTCTCCTGGAGCGCGGCGGCCTTGGCCTGCGCCTCACCGGCAGAGCAGCCGGGCAGGACCACCACGAACTCGTCGCCGGCGTAACGCGCGCAGATGTCGTACGACCGGACCGACGCCTGGAGGCGCTGCGCAACCTCGCGCAGCGCGAGGTCGCCGGCCCGATGACCGTAGGTGTCGTTGATCGCCTTGAAGCGGACGATATCGATCATCAGCACGGCCAGCGAGGTCGCGTCGCGCTCCGCGCGGTCGACTTCCCGCGCCGCATGCGTCCGGAGGTACCGCAGGTTGGGCAGATCGGTCATCGGATCGATCAGCGACTCGGACAACCCCTCGACGTACGCGTGAAGCGTGTCGTAGGTCAGCGCCAGGATGGCGACGGTGAAAGGCAGCAGGCACAGCTTCGATCGCCCGAGGCCCGCGGACGCCGCGGCCGCGACGCTGAAGCCGAACAGGTGCCCCGGCCAGATCGAGGCGAACGTCGATCGCCAGACGCGCAGCGTGCGCTGGCGCGTGGTGAACGCGACCGCGCCGGCCACCAGCATCGTGTTCGAGAAGAAGTACACCGTGGCCGTCGCGGCGAGCATCAGGAGCCCGGACGGCACGATGGGCTCGCCCGCGTTGCCGCCAAACCGCGTGTAGGTGAGCCAGGCCGCCTGCACCGTCAGCGCCAGCGTGCCGATGCTGAACCACGTCCGGTAGCGCGGCCCGCGCCGCCGCGCGCGGAAGGTTCCCTGCGCCCAGACACCAAGCGCGCTCGTGAGCGTCGCCGCCGCGGGGCCGAGCACGAGCAGCGCGGTGAAGTCGATTACGTAGCAGAAGCTGAGGGTCGATGCGCTTCCCGGCACGGACAGCGTCGTCTTGGCAAATGCCGTGATGAGCGAGAGGACCGCCAGCGCGGTGAGCAGCGGCGCGTCGCGTTCGCTGATCTGCTGCAACGCCAGCATGAGAGCCGCGGCGCCGAGCCCGGTGACGGCTGCGATGTAGCACCGCGCGCCGACGGGAAGAGCGGTCCAGTTCTGGGGCGGCTGGGGCCGTTCGGCACGAACATCGGCGGCGGCACGCTGGCCCGCGCTCGCCGGGCGCGCCACGTTCAACAGCGGTTCCGCGCAGCGGCGCAGGACCGAATTGCCCGTCATCATGGTTGGCATGCCCTCGCAATTGCCTCGCCACGCCGAAGCGCGCAGATTCATGCAGTTCCTGCACCTCCATGTCCCGCGCGCGAGCGGATCCGCACATCGTGCACATGTGCGCAGGGCCCGAAATCGGGCAGCTGCCATATCGAACATGTGGCCACGAGGGCGGAGCCGCTATCAGGTGGACAATGTGATGCATCGAGATGAGGCGTTCGTGATGGCCAACGCCCACGCGACAGCGCGAACGCTGACGGCCGTCGTCCTCCTTGCTGCGCTGTCCGTCCCCGCCCGCGCACAATCGGATCCTGGATCCCGGATCCCGCCTCCCGTCCGATCCTCCGTCGACAAGACAGGCGTCTTCCTCGACTCGATGGCGCTGCTCGCCATCGAGCACGGCATCCGGCTCGCGCTGCAGCCGGGCACGCGCCGCGAGCTGCGCGGCAACTTCTGGCGCGACTACCGGCGCTCGGTACACATGCCGGTGAACTGGGAAGACACCGACCCGTGGCCGGTCAACTACGTCGGTCACCCGATTCACGGTGCCGCCGCAGGGTACCTGTGGATCGAGCACGACCCGAAGGCGCCGATCACGATCGAGTTCGACAATCGCTACTGGGCGAGCCGCGGACGAGCCGCGGCGTTTGCCGCCGCGTACAGCTTTCAGTTCGAGGTCGGTCCCATCAGCGAGGCGTCGATTGGCAACGTCGGCCTTCGTCCGGAGACGACGGGATGGGTGGACTACGTGGTGACGCCGACCGGCGCGTTCGGCCTCGTGATCGCAGAGGACCTGCTGGACAGGTTCTTCGTCGAATGGGTGGAGCGCCGCACGCGCAATCGCGTCTGGCGCGCGAGCCTGCGATTGATCTTCAACCCGACGCGCGCGATGTCGAACACCGCCGCGGGGCATCTGCCATGGTACCGGCCCGACCGGACGCTTCGATGGTAATCGCTACGACCCGTCCCTCGGAAGGGCGCACTTCAGGTGCGCGAATGTTCCCGGCAGTCCGTGACCTCCGCCTTCACCAGCCAGGTACACGTCGCCATCGTTCGTGATGGCCACGCCCTCGCCCTGCGCCTCGTCGAGCGGCGTGAGATCGAAATGCCAGAACTTGTCGAAGCGCCCTGCGACCACGTCGGCGGTGTGGTAGAGCAGCAGCGCCTTGTTGGTCCGCATCACCACCCAGTTGCCGTCGGGCGACGTCTCCGCGTCGGTGATGCGCGTCTGCCGGCGAATGGTGGCGGCCTGGAACTCTTCGGTCGGCACCTGGCCGGCGCGCTCGAGCGTGGCCAGCGTCCCCGCGTCCATCCGGCGCGGAAAGCGGAACACGAGCGACGGGTGGCCCTTCGTGACGAGATAGAGCTGGCCGCCGGCGACAAACACCGCCTCGGATTCGTGATCCTCGTCCGCCGGGTACGCGGCGTTGAATGTTTCCGCCGGCGCGCTGCGCGAGTCGGTTGGCGCGGGCTCGGGCACCCGGTAGATCACGACGTCGTTCCTCTGGGTGCCGCCGCCGTTGCCGGTGTCGGCGACGTAGAGACACGACCCGTTGCCGCACGGTCCGACGCTGACGTCCTCCCAGTTGTTGACGTCCGCGCCCGTGATTCGCACGCTGCTCAACACCCGTCCCATCACGTCGATCGCGAAGACGACCGGCGTGCCTGAATCGTTCATCGACCAGAGAACGCCCGGCGTCCGCGCGCTCAGCGCGAGGCCGCTCGCCTCCGGTATCGGGCCCAGCAGCACCGCGTGACTGAGCGTCTTGCAGTTGAGACTGCCGGCGTCGGCACTTGGTGGTGGCGGCGGCACCGCCGCACGTCGCGCGGCCACGGTCTGCCAGATGAAGACGATGAGAATCGCGGCAAGAAGCCATGGATACGCCGCTGTCATCAGGCTGGCGAGAGAACGAGGCAATTGCACCTGACTCTGCGTTGCAACAATGGAACCGCACGGATACCATTGCCCTGCCTCGCCGAACGGTGGCGGAAGGCGGGTGCCTGGAGGAACTATGAAACGCGTTGGTCTCGTCCTGTTGTTGACGGCCGGGGTCTGCATCTCGGCAGGCGTGGTGTCGGCGCAGCGTCCGGCGGGTGACGCCGCGACGTTTGCGGCGTATGTCGGCACCGGGTACCGGGTCGTTCCCAACATCACCTACACGACCGCCAGCGGCGCGGAGCTGAAGCTCGACTTTTACCGGCCCGCGCAGGCATCCGGCCCCCTGCCGACCGCGATCTTCATGCACGGCGGCGGTTATCGCATCGGCTCGCGCAAGGAAGCGTCCACGCTCAGCGTCCTGCCGTACGTCCAGATGGGCTGGAATGCGGTGAACGTCGAATACCGCGCCAGCGGCATCGCGCTCGCGCCCGCCGCGGTCGAGGACGCCCGCTGCGCGCTGCGCTGGGTGATGCACAACGCGAAGGAGTACAACGTCGACACCGAGCGGATCGTCGTCACCGGGCAGTCAGCGGGCGCGCACCTCGCGCTGATGACGGGCCTCGTGCCGGAGTCGGCCGGGTTCGATCGCAACTGTCCCGGTCCCGAACCGCTGAAGGTGGCGGCCGTCGTCAGCTGGTACGGCGTGTTCGACTACACGACGCTCGTGGACGACCCGAAGCGCGACTACGCCGTCTCGTGGATTGGCGCGCAGCCGAACTATAAGGACGTCGCCAGGCGCGTCTCGCCGATGACGTACATGCGCGCCGGCCTGCCGCCGGTGATGGCCATCCACGGTGACGCGGATCCGATCGTTCCCTACGAGCAGGAGGTCCGCGAGATCGAGGCGCTCAAGAAGGCGGGCGGCGTCGCGGAGCTCGTGACGATCCCCGGCGGCGGCCACGGCAACTTCCCGCGCGAGCAGGTGCTGCGCGCCTGGACGGCGATCGACGGGTTCCTGCAGGCAAACGTCGTCAACAGGAAGCCGGTGGCCACGTCGGCCGCGCGGTAAGTCGGTGGTTCGGAGGTTCGTGGTTTACTGAGCATCAAGTCCCGCCACCGAAACGACCACCTCCTCGGCGAGCTTCGAACGTTCGAGCTGCTGCACGTGGGCGATCTGGATGTCTTTCACCGATCGCATCGCGTCCAGCAGCTCGAGGATGTCGGCCCCTCCTTCCCGATACGCATCCTCCGACATCCGTCGCAGCGACGGGACGCGCTGAACCACGCGCGTTTCCAGCTCGTCGAGCGCCGCCCGACGCTTCGCCAGCACAATTGTCGCGCGCTCGATGTCGGCGTGCGCCTCCGCCAGCTCCGCTTCGAGCGCCAGGTCCTGCGCGCGAATCTGAGCATTCGCTTTCGCGATGGCGCCCTGGCCGCGATCGGAGAAGGGTAGCGGCATCGAAAAGCCGAAGAACGTCGACGTCCCCGTGACGTTCTGCGTCGTCTGGGTGCCGGCGCTGA
>Ga0137418_10000722_pt1 | contig 30102 bp, 27 predicted proteins | sample CZODoug3_1_2_16f_FD_122242 | JGI IMG/M metagenome (GOLD analysis project Ga0137418, IMG submission 122242) | Vadose zone soil fungal communities from Angelo Coast Range Reserve, California, USA - CZODoug3_1_2_16fungal (Hybrid Assembly) | ecosystem: Environmental > Terrestrial > Soil > Vadose... | reverse complement strand
GAATTACCGATATCTGAATTTGCGCGTGCCGCGGGACTACGACAAAGTTCCTTTTTTGATTTTCTGGGGCCTTCTTCTTGTTTGGATCTTTCCGTGGACTTTCTTTATGTTGAGCAGCTTGCGGCAAGTTCCTCTGAATCCGCGCCGTTGGCGAGAGGGGCTAGACAAAGAGACGCGCGCGGCACTCCTACTCGCAGTATGGGCACTGGCGATTCTGGTGTTTTTCAGTTTTTCCACGCGACAGGAATACTACGTGCTGCCATCGCTTCCCGCTCTGGCGCTGCTCTGCGGATTGTGGCTGAACCGCGAGGAGGCCGCGGAACCTGGAAGCTCGTTGCGACGAAGCGGATTGCGCTCCTCGATGGCGATGCTGGTGCTCGGAGTAGCCGCGTTTGCGATCTGCCTGACCATCGTGGCGATGTCGCCACCCGCGCCTCCGAATGTGGACTTTGGCGACCTGCTGAAGAAAGCGCCCGCGATGTACAAGCTTTCGATGGGGCATCTCTTCGATCTTACGATGGGCGCGATGAGCGTATTCCGTGTGCCGCTGATCTTGACAGGCGTGGGCTTCCTTGCGGGAACATTTTTCAACTGGCTATTTCGAAAGCGCGGTTCGCCGTTGTGTGGGAATCTGGCGATTTGCGTGATGATGGTGATTCTTTTTCAAGCGGTGCATATGGCACTGACGGTGTTCTCTCCGGTGCTTGGTTCTAAACCGCTCGGTATGGCGATTAAAAAACAATATCAGCCAGGCGATTTGATCGTTGTGAATGGAGCTTATTCGGTGGCTTCCAGCGTGAATTTTTACACCGGAGCGCAACTGCACATGCTCAACGGGCGATTTAATGATTTGTGGTATGGGTCGCTGTTCCCGGATTCACCACAGGTATTTGAGGATGACGCTTCGTTCGCGAAACTGTGGGCTGGGCCGGTCAGAGTTTTCTTCGTGGACATAAATGCCACCGGAGTCGAAAAACTAAAAGCTCTGCCGGCACCGTATTACGAAGTGGCGCGGTCGGGGGAGAAACGGGTTTACAGCAACCGGCCTGTGCCGTAGAAAAATGCAAGAATCGAACCGCGCGGCGCTTACGATGTCGTGCTGGCTCGCCGCGCCATGTGGCGGTATTCGCCGCCGAAGTAAAGCAGCGGTTTGCCTTCATGAATTTCCGCTTCTTCTACCTTTCCGATAAAAATTGTGTGGTCGCCGGCGACGTGGGAAGCGACAACCTCACAACTCAACTGGAGGAGTGTGCCTTCAAGGACGGGGATTCCGCTGGGAGTCCAGCGATAGTGGATGGACAAGCGCTGTTCGGCTTCGGCGGTTTGCGTGCCCTTTGCGAAGTATTCGGAGATGGCTTCGTGGCCTTCCTTCAGCACGCTGACGCCGAACTGTTTTTTCATTTCCAGCATGGGAAGAATTGCGGCGCGCTTTTCGACGCAAATCAGAATCAGCAGAGGGTCAAGTGAGACGGAGGTGAAGGAATTGGCGGTCATGCCGCGCGCTGCCCCGGGAGCGCGCTCGACGGTAACAACGGTAACGCCGGTGGCGAAATGGCCAAGCGCCTTTCGAAACTGATGCGGAGTGAGCGATGGCGTTTTCATCTTTGGAGTTTTTGAAGATACCATACTGGTCTAGCGGAATGCGAAGCGGCGGATGCTGAGAAAGATCGCCTGCGTGCGCGATCCAGCGTCGCGGGAAGAATTACACCGGAGAAAATCATCATGGCGCGAAAGATTGCGATTTTGGGTGGAACAGGAGCGGAAGGCTCCGGGCTGGCGTATCGAATGGCGAAAGCCGGTGAGCACATTCTGATCGGCTCTCGCGAGGCAGGTCGTGCGCAGGAGGCGGCACGACTCTTGCGCGAACGCATTGGCGGCAACACGGAGATCGAAGGCATGGACAATCCTTCTGCCGCGGCAGCGTGTGATGTCGCGGTGCTGACGGTTCCCTTCTCCGGCGTGGTGGCACTGCTCAAACAATTGAAAGCCGTGTGGAAGCCGGGAACAATCGTGATCGATACGACGGTGCCACTCGCAGCGAGCGTTGGCGGCGCAGCGACGCGGGTGCTCGGTGTTTGGCAAGGCTCGGCAGCGGAGCAGACGCGCGAACTATTGCCCGCAAACGTGAGTCTTGCGGGAGCGTTTCAGAATCTTGGCGCGGAATCGCTCGCCGGAGATGATCCCGTCGATTGCGACGTCCTGGTGTGCAGCGACGATGAGAAAGCAAAGCAGGTGGCGTCCGAATTGGTCAGCAAGATTCCAGGAGCACGGCCTCTGAATGGGGGAAAGCTGGAGAATGCGCGCATCGTGGAATCGCTGACGGCGCTGCTGATTGGATTGAATATGCGCTACAAAATTCACGGCGCCGGGATACGATTCACCGGGCTTCCCTTGAAGTGACGCGTCTTTTGTTCGGCGCGCTTTCGCGAGCCAGATTGCGGCGGGCCAGTGGCCGCCTGGACGGCAAAACCCGCATCGCCACCTGCGAACATCGGCGATGCGGGCCTCTCGATCCGAAACACGTCAGGCACCGGACGTCAGCTCAACCCTACGGCGCATGCATGCTCTCAGACGAACTCCTGGGGATCATTGTCCCAAGTCATCGCCTGTCTGCCCACCGCAAGCGGCGGTGATCTGATCGTCGGTCAGGTTCGGCCCCGTGGTAGAGTTGTTGGGTTTATGCAACTGCATGTTACCGCCCATCAGGAAGCGCGTCGAAACAACCACCTTATGGAGACCAGTGAATGGGGGACTGATGCCCGTAAGTTCTATCCCGAACCTGTCGGGCCCACTCGGCCCGGAGCCCGGCTCCGCGACGTCCAAAGTCCTCACTCGAAAGTACACGTTTCCAAAGAGGTTCGTATCGGCTGTGCCGCAGATGTCGCGGTAGTTGGAAGGTGGGAAAGGATCCACATACGCCGTAATTTGGTCGCTGCTTACGTGCAACCCGGCGAATATCCCGGTTGTGTCATGGTCCACAAAGTTCACATGACCGAAGAACCCGCCATGCTTGCATCCGGCCACAAGGCCGAAGTTCGCGTGGTTGCCATTGTCGGTGATAACGAAACCGCCGCCGGTCGTGAAGTCGCAAGGGCTCGGGACTGCGTGAGCGTATACGGGGGTGCTCCTAAAACCCAGCATTGCTACCAGGAGTACCCCTGTTAAAAGTCCGGTGATCAGCATCGGTACAATCGATTTTGTTCTCTTGTTCATTGTTTTTCCTCGTTTTGCGTAAAGGCGCAGTCCTAGGCGATGCCCGCGGTCGCCGAAGCGATCACAACATCGGCTACGCCCGTGACGGTGACGTGGATTGCGTTAACCACCGCCGTGCCGGTGGAAGAAATGGATTGTTCGTTGATGATGACCTGACCGCCGGGAATCCAAACCGCTTGGTTCGGGGCTCCAGTTACGTAGATCGGCGTGCCGTTGATGGAAAGATTGCTGATGGTTGCGCTGCCGGTGCCTGCAGCGCCCGACACCTGCGACGCCGCAGAGTAAACGGAGTCCGCGGAGATGCCGATTCCGGCTACGCTCATATTCAAGTTCGCGAGCGAGACTGCGGAGTCAACCTCGTTGGGCCAACTGATCGCGCCCGCGCTGAGGACTTCCCCAGTAAGCACCGAGGGCACCGTTCCGGTGTCCATGGACGCATCTCGGGCGTCGTTGACGCCGCTAAGTGTCCCGGTATCGGCGAGTGCCATTGTCGTTGCCGTTCCGAGAATTCCGAGAATGGATACTCGTGCCGCACTCGCGTCCCCCACAACCGTTGGCGTCGTGGTGGTCGGCAAGGGTGGCAACAGTCCACCCAGCTGTGCATCGCCGGCCGCGGGCCATAGCAGCAAAGCCATCGCTAGGCCGATTGCGATGAAACAGCGTCTGAGAGATTCTGTCTGATGCATGCAACCCTCCTTGAATTGGAACCTGACACACACTTCTAATGACGAGCGAAGGGCAGCGGACACGGTAAGATGACTTACTCACTTCCAGGACCGTGCGGCGCGCTTTCCCGCGCATCGGGGGAAAAGTAACTGGTACGCGGATGGCTGACAATCCGGTAACTTTGGTAGGTTGCGTGAAAAAAATTATTTAACTGAGGTGCAATACAAGACCTCTCAGTATAAATACTCTATGGAGGCCGGTACGGCAGACGGTAACTCCTGAGCCGGAATTTCCGTTTTGAGCTTCCCCTTGGCCCCAAAGACTAGCCGCTGCCTACTTCAGCGCGGCTTGCGCGCGACTCGGTTATTCGCTTTTCTGGTTGAAGGGCCTCACGTAATGGGCCGTTTCTATACTGAAATGATTAACACCCGGGAAGATTGTGCCGAGCCAGACCATAGCGATCCCAACAGGGTCGGGACAGGCGCTGCGCCGCTACAAAGACGAATAGGGAGATAAAGATAATAGGGCGCGGGCGAGTTTGCGTTTCTGGGCGCGGGTTTTCATGACGGTTGGAAGGACCGCAACCTTCATGCCTAGCGCAGAGATGGCCGCGGATTGGGATTTGTCGGCGGGATCGATGACGAAGGTGCCGGTGAAGTCGGCGTAGAGTTTGGCGACGCCGAGGGCGGTTGGCTGGTGGCCGAGTTGGGCGAGCATTTTGTCGGAGGGACCTTTTAGGGATTTGCCGGCGACGATGGGGCAGACGGCGAAGACTTTTTGTTTGTGGGCGCGGAGTTCGTCGCGGATTTGCGGCACGGCGAGGATTGGGCCGATGCTGATCAGCGGATTGCTGGGGCAGACGAGGATGCGGTCGGCTTCGCGAATGGCTTCGAGGACACCGGGGGCGGGCTGTGCGGACTCCACACCGGCGAAGCGAATACCTTTCACTACTGGTTCGGTGCGACGCTTTACCAAATATTCCTGAAAATGAAGAGGGCCTTCGTTCGACTCGATGATGGTGGGGATGGGAGTGTCGGACATGGGGAGGATTCGGGATTTGACGCCGAGCGCGATGCGAATGGAGTCGGCTGCTTGAGAGAGGGTTTTTTCGTCGGCTAGCATGGCGGTGCGATGGATGTGGGTGGCAAGATCGCGGTCGCCTAGATTGAACCAGCTGGGGCGGCCGTAAGCGGCGAGGTGTTTCAGTGCGTGGAAAGTTTCGGCGCGCAGGCCCCAGCCTTTTTCTTGATCGACGACTCCGGCGAGAGTGTAGGTGACGATGTCGAGGTCGGGGGAAATTTTCAGGCCGTGGAGGATGATGTCGTCTCCGGTGTTAACGATGATGGCGAGCTGGGCTGGGTCCATTTCGTAGTAGAGGCCGAGGAGGAGTTTTGAGGCACCGACGCCTCCAGCTAGGGCGGTGATTTTCAGTTTTGATTTTGAGGGCATGGAGAATTCAGATGCGAGCGGCTTGTTTGCCGGTATAGCGGTTTGCGCCAAGCTGGGGCGCAGCATGCTGCGCCCCTACAAAGCATAACCATCTGTGCCAACTAGATTTACGGCGTGACTGCGGACGCTTGGAGAAAGAAATTCTTCACGGGCGAAGAATTCGGGATAGAGGGCTAGGCGTTCGCGCAAGACGAAACCTCGGCGTTCCGTCTCGGCTTTCAGCCTGGGGATTTGCGGCCAGGCGGCTTCGGGATTGATGAAATCCTTGGTGATGGGAGAAATCCCGCCCCAATCGTTGATGCCGGCTTCGAGGAGGCGTGGGAAATCGTCGTAGCTCAAATTGGGCGGGGCCTGGATGTTCATTTGCGGGCCGAGGGTCAGGCGGGCGAGGGCGATGGTGCGCAGCATGTCGTCGAGCGATGGCTCGGGATGCGCGGCCATGGGGATTTCGGGCTTGGCGCGGAAATTCTGGATGATGACTTCCTGGATGTGGCCGTACTTTTCGTGGAGCGTGCGAATGGCGAGGAGGGAGTCGATGCGCTCTTCCATGGTTTCGCCGATGCCGATGAGGATGCCAGTGGTGAAGGCGATGGAGAGTTTGCCGGCTTCTTCGATGGTGCGGAGGCGAAGAGCGGGAACTTTGTCGGGAGCGTTGGCGTGCGGGAGGCCGTCGCGCATCAGGCGAGGACTGACGTTTTCGAGCATCAGGCCGACGCTGGCGTTGGAATCTTTCAGGCAAACGAGGGCGGCGCGGTCCATCACGCCGGGATTGGCGTGGGGGAGCAGGCCCGTTTTTTCGAGGACGAGTTCGCACATGGCGGCGAGATAGTCGAGCGTGCGCGTGTAGCCTTGCGTACGGAGGAATTCGCGGGCTTCGGGGAAAATTCTTTCGGGTTGATCGCCGAGGCTGAAGAGGGCTTCTTTGCAACCGGCGCCGCGGGCGCGTTCGGCGAGGGCGAGGACTTCATCGGGGGTCATGAAGTGCGCGCCGGGCTGGCCAGGGTCTTTGCGAAAAGTGCAGTAGCTGCAATAGTCGCGGCAGAGGGTGGTCAGCGGGATGAAGACTTTTTTGGAAAAGGTGATTACATTGCCTTTGCCGTGAGCGCGGAGTTCGGTGGCGGCGGCTAGAAGATCGGAGAGAGGAGCTTGCGTGGACTGATGGAGAGCTTCTTCGCGGGTTAGGAGATGGAGTGTCGTCTGCATTTGCGTGCTCTTCCGGCTACGGAAGGAATTTAACACCCCGACCCGGTCGGGGTAAACGCCGGGCACAGAGGAGACAGAGGACACAGAATGCGCAGAGAAGAAAAGACTAGCGGAAGAGGTCTTCGGCGGCGGGACGGATGATGGAGGCGGCGGGATCGGAGGAAGGTTTGAAGCGGTAGCCGCGAATCAGGATGACTGGGGACCCTTCGGATTTGCGCATGAGGAGGCCGGCGGCGGAGGCGAGTTCGTCGGCGACGGCGAGAACGGTGGCGGTGAGCGGCTTGCCGTGGCGATCGCGCGTGCCACGCAAATCGTGGAGGACCGGGACGCCGGAAGCGCCGATGGCAACATCGGTCAAGCCCAGGCGCCAGGGGCGGCCGAAAGTGTCACTGATAATGACGGCGACGCGCTTGCCGGTGAGTTGGCGGAGAGCGGCAGCAAGTTTTTTTGCGGAAAGATCGGGGTCGCGCGGAAGAAGAGTTACAACGTCTTCGCCGGGGACGTTGGAATGGTCGACGCCGGCGTTGGCGCAGACGAAACCGTGGCGCGTTTCGGCGATGAGGACATGATCGCTCCGGACGATGCGCCGCGACTGCTGCAGGACGACTTCGATGGCGCGGGGATCTTTCTTCAAACGCGCCGCGAGCGCGAGAGCTTGCGGCGAAGGGCGAATGGTCGCGAGCCGCACCACCGCGCCTTCGGCCTTGGAGATAATTTTTTGCGCGATGACGAGAAGGTCGCCGTTTTCGAACGAGATGCGTGCTCTGCGGGCGGCGTGTGAAATTTGCTCAGCCAAATCGTCGCCTAGTCTAATCTCCGGTAAACCGGGCAAACGAAACAAACGGAGATCACCGTCGGTGACGGGAGATTTCTTTGAGGCCCGCGAAGTGGGACGTTTGGCCATGAGCGCTGGACAGAAATCTTACGCGAGGCCGACCAAGGATTCACCAGCAAAACTCTAACGATGGCCGATGCCAGCGGGAATGCAGGAACCGAAGAGGAATCCTTGCGGGAAGCGTAAGAAATGGAATGGGGGAGCGCCTCGATTCGCGGGACGCCCCCAGAAGTGGCTGTCGAGAATAGACCCTACTTGTTAGGAGGCTTCTGCTCTTTCGGCGGTTTGTTGTTGGACGGCTTGTTGTCCTTCGCACGATCCTGCTTCTGGTGTTCCTGGGTCTGTTTTTGTTCCAGCTTCTGCTGTTGTTGCTCGTGTCTCTGCTCGAGCTGCTGTAGTTGCTGTTGTTGTCTCTGTTCCGATTGCTGCCTTCGAGCATCGTCAGCATTTTTTTGTTGAATCTTCTGCTGCTCCTGGACCTGCCTCTGCTCGACTTTCTGGCGTTCCTGATCCTGTTTCTGGCGGAGCTGGTCCAGTTGCTGCTGATGCCGCTGCTCGGTCTGCGGGTCCACGTTGTAAGAGTTATTCGGACGGTTCGAAGGTGGACGGTCGTTGTATGCCCTCGGATTGCCGGCATTTGATGGAGCGTTGCCGTTGTTTGCCGGAGGGTTCACGTTCCGGCTGCCAGGATTCCCAGGTGAGGACGTGCTTGGGACGGGCACACGATTGCTGTTGTCCTGCACATTGCCCGGGTTGTTTTGCACGTTGCCCTGATTGCTCGGAGGGTTCGCGTTTCGGCTGCCCGGATTGGCCGGCGAGGACGTGCTTGGGACAGGCGGGCGGTTGCTGTTGTTTTGCACGTTGCCCGGGTTGTTTTGCACATTGCCCCGATTGCCCTGCAAATTGCCGACGGGCCGATTCGCCTGAGCGGGTCGCGGGATGCCGGGTTGCGCGGGCGGAGCGATCTTGACGTTCGGACGCACCGCTTGCACGTTATCGACCTGGTTTTGACGCATCTGCGAGATGCCCACCGGCCGACCACCATTGGCTTGAATGACTTGCTGCTGTTTCGCGAAAGAAACGGGCGGTGGCGGCGGAGTATCCTTGGCCACAACTTGACGGTTGAACGCAGCGGCAGGCGGTCTGGCGGAAGCGGTGGCGCCGGAGCCGAGAACGCTGTGCTGCTGCGGAGCAACGCCGGGCGTCATTGGCGCGACGGGAGCAGAGGCTACCTCCCGCGCGTCGACTTTCACTATGTTGAGGCCAACGGGCTGAGCCGAAGTGAAAGCCTGATGAGAAGTAGCCGTCACGGCGTTGGCAGCGGATTGGTTCTGATAGGTAACGTTGGTTACGTTTACGGTCTTGTTCACGTACACGTTGTTGTAGACGTTGGTGATGTGGGTCTGATTGATGACCGTGGTGTTGGAAATGTTGACGTTTTGCACGTAGCGCTGGCTAACGTGGTAGGACGGGCAGTAGACATCACGCGGGCCGAGCGGGAACCACGCCACGCCAACTCCGCCGCCTCCACCGATTCCGATGCCAACACTGAAGTGCGGACCGCCAACCCAGGCGACGAGCGCGGGAGCGTAAACCGGTCGCACGTAGGCAACACCGACGACGCCTCGGGGCGCGCATGGCACCCAACCCCAAACGCCGCGGACGGTTACCCAACGGCCGTAATGGAAGGGTGCGAAACCCCAAGGCGCGTCATCGACCCAGGTCCAACCCCAGGGAGCAATCCAGGCCCAGTGGCCATAGCGGTAGGGCGCCCAACCAACAACGGTGACATGCGGGAACCAGACGGTGCCGTATTCGGGAACCGGGCGCCAGCCGCCGTTATCATCGAGATCTTCGTAGCCAATCACATCGGAAGAGACGTAGCGCGAAGAAGTGGAATGATCTTCGCGGTGGTCGCGCTCACCGCACCAGCGGTCGAAGTCGTCGTCATCGCCAAAGCGCTGAATGTCGGCATCAAGTTGATCGATTCCGGCAAACGTGCCGGTTTCCCTAGCGTGAACCGTGTAGGCGGCACCGCCGCCAGTGACTTCGCCTTCGCCGTCGCGAACAGTGGCGACGGTGGTGTCGCCAGCTTCGTTGACATCGATCTTGTAATTGCCCGGGCGAAGAATGGAAAATGCGAGGTTGGGTGTATCGATTTCGAAGGATTCGTCCTGTTCGAGACGGCGGACGCGCACGTTCAAAGTGCCTTCGGTAATGCGAATCTGGGTTGTGCGGTCGTCCAGATTTAAGAAGGAAAAGCCGGTGTTGCTAGCAAGGCGAATCGCTGCGGCACCGAGGTGCAATTCGGCGCGCGAGCCATTGTCGGTCCATAGCTTATCGCCGGTGGTCATCGGGCGATTGACGACCGCAGAAACCCAATCGTCGGTGCCCGCGGGATTGAACGAAACCGTGCCTTGAGCATAACTGAGGCGCGCCACACGGCTCGGGGGATCGTCATCATCATCCGCAACAGCACGTTGCGGGGCAAAAAGAACGACCGCCAGCGCGATGCTGAGAAGGCTGGTTAACTTTACCAAGTGCTTTCGCATGTCGAAATCTCTCCTGAAACCTGAGCGGCCATGGAGCACTTGCGCCGCGTCATTTCACATCATCGATGGATTTCCCGGGCTTACTTCTAACACTAGCACTTACTCGTTAGAGAGCATCCGCTGCACAAATTCCCCATGTCGAAACAGCAAATGCTAAAAACGAAATGCCTCATTCCATTGAACACCCAACCGAAGGAAGAGTTGTGGGCGGGATGGCGATAGCGATGGAAGACTTCAATGATGAGATGCGGAAAACCTTCGCTGAAGTTGATGCCGAAATGAAAAACCCGCCCGGAAGTTCCGGACGGGCTCTTCAGCTAGCAAGGATTTTAGGGCCGGCCGTGAGAAGCAGAACCTCCGCCGCCGCCGTGAGAGCTTCCGCCTCCGCTGCTGTGCGGGCTTGAACTGCCACCACCACCACGATTGCCACCACCACCGCCGCTGCTAGGATGGCTTGGCGGGGAGTAGGAGCGTGCCGGTGCCGGAGCGGAGTAGGAGCGCGACGGCGCTGGCGCTGAGTAAGAGCGCGAAGGTGCCGGATAGCTGCGGCTCGGGGGGGAATAAGTCCGCGGCGCGGAGTTGGAGCGCGTGGGCGGCGGACTGTAAGAACGCTGATTCGAATAGTTTCGGTTGTTGTTGTCAGAATTCTGACGGTTGCTGTTGTAAGCCGGCGCGGAGGAGGGACGTGTCCCCTGGCCGCCAGCGGCTCCAGATTGCGAGTCGCCACGAGCCCACGGAGGACGATTCGCGTCGTTGACACGGGCCGATTGCGCCGGGGAATTCCCCGGCTGGTTGGAGCTTCCAAAACCTGCCGGCGGACGGCCCCGATCGCTGGCATTGCCCTGCGCTTCCCAAGTGCGTGAGGTTTTGCCTGCCATTTGCGAACCAGAATTGCCCGCAGCACCCGCGGAATTGCGATTCGAATTGTTCATGGACGAGGGCGGCCTGCTATTCGACAGCTCCTGCTGGCGGGAACTCGTCCCAGATGACGGTGTTGCATTGCTGGGGCGGCCATTCATTGCCGGTGAATTGCGTGCCGGGCCCACACCGGTGCGCCCCGGGGTCAAGCCAGAGCTATTGAATGTGCGGACCCGCGCTTGCGAAGCCCCTTGTGCGGGCGCGGTGCGCGCAACCACGGTGCGGTTCTGAATTGCGGCAGATGGCCGGGCCACATTGGATCTCATGTTCTCCGAACCGAGCGAGCTGTGCGGAACAGGCTTGATCCCGACGGAGTTTGTAACATGCGCGCCGCGCAGCGAAGCTTCGGTGACGTTGCCGGCGCCGCGGTGAATCGCTTGCCCACTGGTGAAGGCGTTATGATTCGCCGTGGTCACGGCGTGGACGTTATGAGCGTTCACATAATTGAAGTTGTGAACGCGAGAGTTGAAAACATTAACGTTTCGAATGTAAGTGTTGTGGATGTTGATGTTGCGGATGTATCCGCCACGGCAGTGGTACCAGGGGTAAAACGGTTCGCCGAATCCCAGCGGGAACCAACCGACGCCGAAACCAAATCCGCCGCCGAAGAAGCCCACGAAGGCAGGCCCGTAAATCGCGGGACCATAATAGGCACCGGGGCACCAACCCCACCGTCCGCCAAAATAATTCCATCGGCCGTAGTGATAAGGAGCAAAGCCCCAAGGCTCGTAGCCAACCCAAGTCCAGCCCCAGGGGCCGACGTAGTTCCAATAACCATTGCTGTAAGGAGCCCAATCCGGCTCCACATTGTTGGGATACCATACGTGGCCGTATTCCGGTTCGTCCTGCCAGGAACCGTTCTCATCGAGATCGCTGTAACCATCCATGTCGCGCGAAACGTATTTTCCGGAGACGGAATTGTCTTCTCTGCGGTCGCGCTGGTCGGCCCAGGTATCGAGGCCGTCTGGAGCAGGAGCCCTTTCAAAATGGGAATCAATATTGTCTGTGCCAGTGAACTCCGCGCGTTCCTCGGCGTGGACTGGATAGGTTTTCCCAGCGGCGGTAACTTCGCCTTCGCCACGGATTACGGTTACGCGGGCGGAGTCGCCATTATCGTTGACGTCGATTCGAAACGCTCCGGCCTGCTTCACAGTGAATGCGATGTTCGGAGCGTCTACTTCGTATAGATCACCTTCGCGCAATTCGCTGACGCGAAAATTTACGCTGCCTTCCGCCAGGCGCATCTGCGTGATGCCCTGATCAAGGTTCAGGAAGGAAAGCGCGGTCATACTGCCGAGATGGATTGAAACGGTGCCAGCTTGCAGCTCGGCGCGGGAGTCCTTGTCCACCCAAATCTTGTCGCCAATGGTCATCGGACGGTTCTTGGCGGCACTGCCCCAGTCGCCTTGCCCACCGGGCCGCAGGGAAACGGAACCTTCCACGAAGCTGATGCGCGCGACGCGCGTGGGTGGATCTTTCTCTTCATCCGCGCGCGCCTGCGGCACCACAAAACTCAACAGACCGGCCAAACAGAGCAGCAGGCCTAAGCTGCTCTTACCGGTAATAGTCATCGTCTTCATGACGAATCCCCTGTTCTCCGTCTAAAGCTGGGCCACGGTGCCCACTAATGAGACGTTCTAGCCAATGGGAGCGTAACATCCTATTAATGCTCCCATACCGTAGAACACCACAATGGTAAAGAAGTTGCCCAACGGGATGGTACTGGCCAGCTTCTGAAGGGACAAAGATGATATAAGCCGTTTAAATTGAATAATGTGGACGGTATCTGCACTCCAGGCCAGGGGGTGTCTGATAGCGCTACTGAAGGGTGGCATAGAGGGCTTTCTTCCATCTTTTGTTATCGATGATCCAGTAGACCTTGGCTTTCCTGCCCCCCTCCAGAATCGGGGCCCAAACAGCTCGGTTGCGCTCGTTCCCGGCCACGTTCAGGCGGTCCACCACAGTCATTCCCAAAGTCAGGTCGCTCGAAGTCTCCACGTCCACATAGTGCTCGGATTGTTTTGTAACAATCGTAGGGTCTAATGCCACAGCCATGGCTACCGGGTCCGGCAAGGAAATGCCATGTTCACCAGTTTGTTCTAGATAGGCCTCCTGCGCCCGACTGTTGCATTCAATGGCGAAGCGCGCCTGCGGCGTGCCAAAGCTGAGCACATGCTTGATATCGTCCGGATTCAAGGCAGCCTCACCACGGCAGAGGTGCCAGCCTACCAATTCGATGGGAAGTCCGCTGCGGAAGACGATTTGCGCGGCTTCGGGATCGCACCAGATGTTGTACTCAGCCGCGGGTGTCACGTTCCCTTCGCAGCAAGGCGCGCCGCCCATGATGACGCAGCGGCCGACTTTGGCGGCGATGCTCGGATCTAGCTGCAGAGCCAAAGCAACATTCGTCAAGGGTCCGAGAGTCACCAATATAAGGCCAGGATGGCACTCGATCGTGGAGATGATGGCTTCGAGTGCCGGCAGTTTTTCGTGCGACCTTTTTGGAGGCGGGTAGCCGTGGTCTCCCAGGCCATCACGTCCGTGGAACCAGTGAGCGCTTTGGTGCGGGCGGTTCAGTGGTTCTTGCGCGCCCATGAAGACAGGAACATTCGAGCCGCAAATTTCCGCGGTATAGAGCGCATTGCGAGTGGCCTGCTGGACGTCGACATTTCCAGCAACGGTGGTGATCGCCAGAACGCGCACTTGGGGAGAGCGCAGCGCCATGATCAGCGCCACGGCGTCGTCGGAAGCCGTGTCGGTGTCAATCAGGAAGAGAGGTTTCACGCGGCGTAGAATAGCAAACTCGGTGCCGGGCCGGCAGTCAATGTTTGGCGTGCCGACTCTTCCACTCCTCCGCCAATTGCTCGCCTTCGAGGATTTGTTTAGAAGTCATGTGCGCTTTGGCAAGAGACAGGTTTCCGTTCGATTCAAAATTAGTCAGCCTGAACCACATGTAGGCTTGAACGTAGTCCTTGGGAACTCCACGACCATCCAGATAGAGCATTCCTAAATTGTTTCTCCCCTGACCTGCGCCACCCAAATCTGGAATGTGCTCAGCAGCTTTTCTGTACCACTTGGCGGCTAGGGAATAGTTTTGGGTCACACCTTCTCCGTCCTCATACATTTGCCCAAGTGAATTTTGAGCGTCGGGGTCGCCTTGTTCTGCGGACCTTCTGTACCACTTCAAAGCTTCTTGAAAGTTGGTTTTTCCAAACCAGCCTTGCTCGTATGCAGAAGCAAGCCACATTTGAGCATCGGCGTCGCCTAGCTGCGCCTTTGCCAGCAGTATTGTTTCATCAGACTTTGTCCACTTGGTGAATTCAGACTTGGATTTCAAAGTTGCTTGTTGTGTTGAGTTGGGAGTCTGGGGTAAACCGCGCGGCGCGAGCGTCGGAAGGATGAGAAACAAAAGCAGACGGTGCAGTCTCATGACGATACCCATCCTTGGAGATGCTACACCTAGCAGTACCAGTTAAGGAAGGGTCGCCCGACGGTCAATCTTTTCGGTCACTAGGCGTGGCGCCCGTTGCCGCCGATCTGGTAGCCGACGCCGCGAATGGTACGAATGAGGGCGCGGTCGTATCCGGAGTCGATTTTGCGCCGTAGATAGTTGATATAGACGTCCACCACGTTCGTCATTGTCGCCGAGAGCGCACGGAGTCCCGCCTGCAGATGTGTCACCCACTGCCGCGTTTCTGGCATTTGTGACGTGGCATCGGCGAGCAAACCGGTGAACAGTTCCATGCTGCCCAGTGGATTCCGAATCTCATGCGCCAGCACGGTTGCTACCTCGGCCAGGGCCACGGAGCGCCGCGCCGCTTCTCGCTCCAGGGCCAGCCGCTTCTGCTCCGTGGTATCGCGGACAATCCAAATCGTATCGCCTGGGCTGTCGCTGGCTTCGCTAACGTTTGCCCGCAATATGCCGATATACCGATTAGCCAGACAGCCGGGCACCGCCCATTCCACCTCAGAAATATTCCCCGCCCCAGGGGCTTCGCTCATTACTTTTTCAAATTCAGCGGGCAGTTCATTTCCGGCGCGAGGAGACCAATCCGCGGGCACTTGCAGCAAGCGCCGTGCCTCCGGATTAATAATCTGCGTTTGGCCAGTGGCGCTGACTACCAGAACACCGCACGGCAAATTTTCCAGGACACGCGACAGATAACCGCGCACGCGCGCATTTTCCTCCAGGCTGCGGTCGAGTTCGGAGTTTGTCCTCTGGAGTTCGAGGTGCAATCTCGAAACTTCTGCCTGCAGCTGCACATAGGATTTTTCGAGAGATCCCGCCGCCTGCGTGAACGTCATGAACGCGCGCGTCAGATTCTCCTGTGCCGCCACCCGTCCGTGCGCTTCCGCTGACGCACTGCGCGTTTCGTGCCGGGCTCTGGGCAAACTTTTCATCACCGACATGCATGCACGCCTTCTGCCAGGAGCGCTCCTCCTGGCTTAGATTTCCCTTAGCTGGCCGCCATCCCCGAACTGCTGGAAGTGCTTTACGGCCAAATGTATCTCTACTCCGGACAAGATGAAGGCCCGTTCGATGGCATGCTGCAGTTCGCGCACGTTTCCGGGCCAGCGCAATTGCTGCAGGAAGTTCAAAGTGCCGCCTGAAATTTGCTTCAGGGGCAAACCATTTTCTGCCGAAAGCAGTGAAAGAAAATGCTCGGCCAACGAGCTGATGTCCTCTTCGCGTTCACGCAAGGGCGGCAACTCGAGTGGAAAAATCGCCAGGCGATAGTAGAGGTCCTGGCGAAACTGCTTGGCCTGCACCAGCTCAAGTAGGCGAACGTTGGATGCGCACACTACGCGGACATCCACGCGGTGGACGTCTGCACTGCCCAGCCGCTGCACTTCCCCGTTTTGCAAGAAGCGCAACAACTTCGCCTGCATGCTCAAGGGAAGCTCGCCGATTTCGTCGAGAAACAGCGTGCCCCCTTGAGCTACATGAATTCTCCCCAGGCGCGACTGAAATGCTCCTGTAAACGCTCCTCGCGCATGACCGAACAATTCCGCTTCCAACAGCGCTTCCGGAATGGCTGCGCAATTCACCACCACGAACGGATGGCGTACCCGGGCGCTGAGCTGATGCAGGGCCTGCGCGACCAGCTCTTTTCCCGTGCCAGTCTCCCCCGTGATCAGCACCGTCGTGTCGCGCGAGGCCACCATTCGCGCTAATCGATAAACCACCTGAATCGCCCGTCCCGTTCCGATCATTCCCGGAAGCGGTTGTACATCCGCTGCATCGGCGTGCGCGGACGTCGCGATTTGCTCTTCACCGATTCTCGATTTGGCGCACCCGCCGGGGCTCTCTTTGCCTTCGTAAACCTGCGTCTCGTGGTGTTCGCCGCCAACGCGTTGTGAATCCACAAATTCCACTTCCATTTGCGGATAACGCTGCCGGATGAGCTCGGCAACTTCCTTCGCATCTAAATCAGGAAGGTGGCGATCCAGAAGCACGCTGTCGCACGCGTAGTGCAATAGCTTCGAGAGCGCGTGAGCGCCGCCCACGGCCTCTTCACTCAACGCTCCAGAATCTTCTCGGTTCCTCATCATCAAGCTGCGGAAGACCGGATCCGCGCTGGCAACGAGCACCCGGTTTCGCGGTCGTATGAAGCTTGGCCTGGCGATCGCAGCCATAGGATTTCCCCCAATCCAGAAAAAACTGGATTTTCAGAACATCAAATTTTTATCTGCAACTCGCGGACGGAAAACTTTTCCGAACCGCAAGTGCGATGGGTTCATGCGATTTGATTACCAAAGTCGAGGCGATGCACGCATTGAAAAGAGGACACTTAGCTGGGAACATCTATAGGCGGAATGCGCCAAGTCGGAACAGCGTTCCGCCAGCGCACACAAAGTAACGCGCAATCCTTGCCCACAAGCATGGCCACCTTTGCCGGGCGGCGTGGACAAATCTCATTTCAAGTGGCCGGAGATCCACTCACACGCTTAATCGGCCACTCGTGCCTTTACTTTAGTGGGTTTTTCGAGAATTTTATTAGAAGGCAATAATCATTCACTTTGTGAACAGCGGATTCCGATGAGTTGTGTCCCGTTGGAGTGCAATTCACACGCCGTCATCTGCCGATTCGGCTCTCACGCCATTTTCTGTCCGATGTGAAACGAACACAATCCCTGTCCGGCACACCTGGACACCCCACTCGGTAAACGTGGAATTGAGACAATTCTCTCGTTTTGAATTAGCACAACCTAAATTGACTTCAATTCCGATGAGTGTATCTTGGAAGAATAGAGGTTCTCAGCCCAACGGAGGAATTGATGAATCGCCGCATCGCTATGTTCTCGCTTTGTGTAATTTCCGTTAGTGCGCTGCTGACGGCGTGTCAAAAGCCGGCTGATCAGCAATCCGGCCCAGACGCTAGCTCTTCTCCGTCCACGGCAGAATCGGTAAACAACGCCGTCAAGAAAGTTCTCGAGCCAAAACCACTGGTTGTCCCTGCTGATACCGTGATCGCCGTGGTCTTGGATCAAACCATTAGCTCGAAAACCAGCAAGTCGGGGGACAAGTTCTCAGCGACCATCGAAAGCCCGGTCGAAATCGATGGTAAGGTTGCCATTCCCAAAAACGCCCGCGCTGAGGGCGTCGTGAGAGATGCAAAAGCTGCCGGCCGATTCAAGGGCGGCGCCGCTCTTGCTCTCGAACTCACGAGCATCGAGGTCAACGGCAAGTATCATGAGATTCAGACCTCCGGCGCCACCATGTCCAGCAAAGGAAAAGGCAAACGCACCGCGGTCATGGTCGGCGGCGGCGCTGCTGGCGGAGCGGCCATCGGCGCTGTCGCTGGTGGCGGCAAGGGCGCAGCGATCGGCGCTTTGATCGGCGCTGCCGCTGGTACCGGTGGCGCAGGTCTCACCGGCAATCGCGACATCACACTAACCGCGGAGACTCCGCTCGATTTCAAATTGCTTCAACCCATCAGCATCAGACAAAAATAGCTTCGCGTGTTTCTCGCAGGAGCTAAGCCTCGATCCCGGACCGCCGGCTAAGCATGCGATGGGACTCTCTTACTCCAGTTGTGCCAATTTACTTCCCCGCGGGCCACAAAAACACGTAATTTCTACGTCCCGCTTGCGTACTACAATGGAGCGGCCCAACCATGTCTATTGCCACCAACTTCCTTCAAGCCGAAAGTGCGTCCCGGGAATACCGTTTGGGCGAAACCGTCATTCGCGCCGTTGACGCCGTCTCCCTTAACGTTGAAAAAGGTGAATTCGTTGCCCTTTTGGGAAGTTCCGGCTCTGGCAAATCTACCCTCTTGAGTATGATGGCCGGCCTCGACCGCCCCACTTCCGGTGCCATTCGTGTCCAGGATCGCAATCTCGCCGAATTGGATGCCGACGATCTCGCCCGTTATCGCCGCGAAACTGTCGGTATGGTCTTCCAGTCGTTTAACCTTCTACCCCGCATGACCCTCGAAGAAAACGTCGAGCTGCCTTTACGCCTCGCGGAAGTGGATCGCCGCGACCGCGCCTCCCGCGTAGGTGAAGCTCTCGAGCGGGTCGGGCTGGGAGCAAGAACGCGGCACCGGCCGAGCGAACTCTCCGGTGGGGAGCAACAACGCGGCGCCTTGGCACGCGCGCTCGTGAATCGCCCCGCGATCTTGTTCGCTGACGAGCCAACCGGAAACCTCGACAGTGTTAACGGCGAGCAGATTCTCCTGCTTCTCAGGGAGATTCAGGCTTCGCTCGGCATGACCATTATCATGGTTACCCACGAACGGCCACTGGCCGAGAAATTCGCGAATCGTATCGCACTTCTCTCCGACGGACGCCTCGTCAGTGACGGAGCGCAAAGTTGAAGACGCGCGATCTCAGCGAACTCGCGGTGCGCAATTTGCGCGAAGCTGTGCTTCGCAACTCCCTCACCACCCTGGGCGTGGCCGTCGGCGTGGCTTCCCTGGTGGCCATGCTTTCCCTGGGCGTTGGACTGCAGACACTAGCCTCCCAGCGCCTTACGCGTTCCGGCCTTTTCGACGCCGTCTTCGTTACCTCGCAACGCAATTTCCGCGGTCCCAGGCAGGCTCCTCCTCCAGCATCAGCGCCAAAACAAAATTCCCGGATCCTCGACGAAGACGTGCGCCAGCAACTCACCAAACTATCCAACGTAACCGAAGTCTATCCTCAAATCCGATTCGTCACCGACGTGCACTACGCGGACAAATCGGAATCGACTACTGTTCTCGGCCTCCCTGATTCTTCCCGCTCCAGCGGTGCCTTTGACGGAATGACTGGCGCCTTTTTTTCCTCCCCCAACGCCGAGGAAGCCATTCTCCAGATTGAATTTGCAAAAGTGCTTACGGATCAGCCGCCCTCTCTTGTGGGTAAGGATTTGATCTTGCGCTACGCGGAACGCGCACCGCTCTCCAGAGACGCTAGCGATGAAGACCTTCTCGATAGCATGATGGGCTCCGGCAAGCCGGGTGGCATTTCCATCGTCCCGCGCGAAAAGAAGCTTCGCATCGTCGGCGTCATCGAGTCAGACCCATCCGCAGGCGTTGGCGGTTTCGGCGGCGCCCGCCTTTACCTGCCGCTCCAGACCGCCGAGCAACTTCACGTTGCGCAGCCCGACGATCTGCAAGCCTTCGTGTCCGGCAATTCCGCCAAGCCTTCCTACATGGCATTGACCGTCCGCGTTCACTCGCCGAAAGACGTGCCTCAAGTCGAAGCGGCCATCAAGCAGCTCGGTTTCGCTACCTTTTCTCTGTTGGATGCCACCAAAGGCCTCCGGCTGGTCTTCACGGTCTTCGATCTTTTCCTCGGCCTCTTCGGCAGTCTCGCGCTTACTGTCGCTTCTCTCGGCATCATCAACACGCTGGTCATGGCCATCCTCGAGCGCCGCCGCGAGATCGGCATCTTGAAAGCTCTGGGTGCTACCGACCGCGACGTCCGCAGTCTTTTCTTTGCCGAAGCCGGCGCCATGGGCCTCTTCGGCGGTTTCTTCGGTGTCGCTCTCGGTTGGCTGATCGGTCAGGCGCTTACTTGGGGCACAACCATATACCTTCACCGCCAGAACTTGCCCGGCGTAAAAATCTCCTATGTTCCCTGGTGGCTGGCTGTCGGCGCTATCGCATTCGCGATTGCCGTCAGCCTCGTCGCCGGACTATACCCCGCTTCTCGCGCCGCCCGCCTCAATCCCGTCGAAGCCCTCCGCTACGAATGATGTCTCATATAAGATAGACATACCCTGAATTTCAAGGATCATCATGCAGACTGCCTTTATATGCGACGCCATTCGAACGCCATTCGGGCGCTACGGCGGAACGCTCGCCTCCATTCGCGCCGATGACCTCGCCGCGATTCCACTCAAAGCTCTCATCGACCGCAACGCCGGCGTCGACTGGAACGCTGTGGACGATGTTGTCTACGGCTGCGCCAACCAGGCCGGTGAAGACAATCGCAACGTCGCCCGCATGGCCCTCTTGCTCGCGGGTCTTCCGAAAGAAGTTCCGGGCAGCACGGTAAACCGTCTCTGCGGTTCGAGCATGGACGCCGTCGCGACTGCGGCGCGTGCGATTAGATCCAGTGACGCCGACCTGGTGATTGCTGGAGGCGTTGAGAGCATGTCGCGCGCGCCGTTTGTCATTTCCAAGTCCGACAGCCCCTATTCTCGCTCCGTGAAAATGGAAGACACCACCCTCGGCTGGCGATTCATCAATCCCTTGATGAAAGCAAAGTACGGCGTTGATTCCATGCCGGAAACCGGCGAAAACGTTGCCGAAGAATTTCGCATCTTGCGCGCCGATCAGGATCTCTTCGCGCTCCGCAGCCAGCAACGCGCCGCCGAAGCCATCCGAAACGGCAAGTTGAAGCAAGAAATTGTCGCCGTGCCCATTCCCCAAGCAAAAGGCGACCCCGTCCTTTTTTCCGAAGATGAACATCCGCGTCCGTCTACCACTCTCGAAGCGCTCTCCAAATTGAAACCAGTGGTGAAACCGAACGGCACCATCACCGCTGGAAACGCTTCCGGAATAAATGACGGAGCTTGTGCCCTGCTCTTGGCCTCGGAAGTCGCACTGAAACGCCACGCGCTGACGCCGAGAGCCCGCGTTGTCGCCGCAGCCGCCGCCGGCATCGCTCCTCGAATCATGGGCATGGGCCCAACTCCGGCCACGCGCAAAGTCTTAGCCAAATCGGGATTGTCCCTCGGCCAGATGGACGTCGTCGAATTGAATGAAGCCTTCGCTTCGCAAGCCTTGGCGGTCCTGCGCGAATTGGGAATTCCAGACGACGCCCCGCACGTCAATCCGAACGGTGGCGCGATCGCCATCGGCCATCCTTTGGGCGCCAGCGGCGCTCGTCTTGTAACCACAGCGCTCTACCAGCTCTTGCGCACAAAAGGCAAATACGCGCTCTGCACCATGTGTATCGGTGTAGGCCAGGGAATTGCCTTGATTCTGGAACGCGTCTAGCATTATCTGACCGCGCCGCGAGCTGCGGAAAACTTTGCACGGGGGAAGAATAATCTCCATGCCCATCCTTAAATCAGGCGAAGCCCGAATTCATTACGTACTCGAAGGTCAGAGTGGATTGCCCGTGCTGGTGTTCTCGAATTCTCTCGGAGCCAACTATTCGATGTGGGACTCGCAAGCCCGCGAGTTTCATAAAAAGTTCCGGATCCTGCGTTATGACACGCGAGGACATGGCCAATCCTCCGCCACACCGGGTCCCTACTCCATCGAGCAGCTCGCGAAAGATGTAGTCGCCTCGCTCGATGAATTGGACTTGGATCGTGTTCATTTTTGCGGGCTATCCATGGGTGGAATGATCGGCATGTGGCTGGCTCTCAACGCTCCCGAGCGTTTGAACAAGCTCGTCCTCTGCAACACCGGAGCAAAGATTGGCACCCTGGACGCCTGGAACGCCCGTATCGAAGCGGTTCGCAAAAACGGAATGAAGTCGATCGCTCCCGCGGTTGTCGAGCGTTGGTTCACGCCCGCTTTCCGCCAGAAATCCCTGGCAACCATTTCAAATACCCTCAAAATGATTGAGGAAGCCAACGCCGACGGCTACTCAGCTTGTTGTGCCGCCATTCGTGATTGCGATTATCGCGAACAAGTTGGTGCGATTCGTACGCCAACCCTGGTGATTTCAGGCGCCCACGATCCGGCCACCCCTCCCGCCGACGGACGATTTCTCGCCCAACAGATCCCCGGGGCGCGCTATGCGGAACTGAACGCCGCGCATCTTTCCAATATCGAAGCTCAAGACCGCTTCAACCAGGAAGTTGTCGCGTTTCTGGACTCTTGAGTAGGCTCTCGGATGAGTGAACGCCACCGCTATGCAGTAATTTTTCGACCAGCAAGAAACGTAAGCCCGCTTAATCGCTTCAAGAATTATGAGTAGCGCGTTACCGCCTGAATCCTACTTCAATGCCGCAAGTCGCTTTCGAGCATCCGCGACCAGAGGATCCCCTGCGCCTTTTTCTTTCATCGACAGAAATGCCTTGTACGACTCCCCGGCCCCCGCACTCTTCAATCCTTCCCGCGCCCGCCCCTGGTAGTAGTAAACCGGCGGCAAATAATGGTAGCTCGGCATGTCGTCCAGGAAGACCGACGTTATTTCTCCCCGCCGCTTGAGGCACACATCAAATTCCGACGAAGCTTCCGTAAACGCACTTACCTCAAGATACGCCCGCCCCAGATCAAAATGCCCAAGCCACGTATCGCCAAGTTTTTGCGCTTCCTGAAAAATATTCATCGCTTCGCGAGCATTCCCCTTTTTGAGTTGCGCTTCGCCGAGAATCAGTTTCGCGTAGATCTGCGGCTCGGTTTCCATGCGTTGCCCAAGGGGACCAGCGATCGTTAGCGCTCGCGGTTCCTGCCTGACCGCTTGATAGATCTGCGCGACGCGGTACAAGATCCCTTCGTCTCTGCTTCCCGCCGCATTTAGGGCTGTCGCATATGCTTCGGCCGGTTTGTTCAGCGCCACGAGTGTCAGTGCCAGTGTCGCCTGATTGTAGGCTGCCGAGTCCGCATCCTTGTCCGCCTGATTTTCAATAATTCCCTTCTTCAGAATCGCCACTGCATCCGTAAGCCGCCCTTCATAGAGCGCGAAGTCGGCCAGACCTGTCGCCGCCATCGAAGCTCCGCGCGAACTCATGGTCATCAGCTTGTCATACTCTTTTTTCGCTTCTTCCGGATGACCTGCAGCCAGCTTCGCCGTCGCCAGGGTTCGCACGCCGACTTCAAATTTCGGATTCTCGATCAGAACCTGTTGCGCCTCATTTGCCGCAGCTTCAAAGTCCCCAGCATAAAGCGCGTACAGCGAGAGGTTGCTCCTCTGCTGCACGCTATGCGGCATGATTTCGATGGCGCGTTTCTGCTCCTCCAGCGCTTTCGTCATGTCTCTCTGGTAAAAATAAGCCAGTGCCAGATTCGCGTGGCCCGCCGTGTCCGAGGGAAATTGCTTTACCAGCGCCGTCAATTCCTCAATCGCTTTCGGTTGGTTGCGCATCAGCAGGTAATACCCGCTGCGTGTCCGGTATTTTTCACGGTCGGTCATCCGGTCGATCCGCGACATCGCCGCCTGATAATTTTTCTCCGCCTCCTGCTTCTTGCCGGTATTCGCGTCCATGGCCGCCAATCCCGCATAGGCGCGGCCCAATTCCGGATCCAGCTCCACGGCCAGGTTGTAAGCCGCTTTCGCGTCATCCCACTTACCAGATTGCTGGAGGTCCTGTCCCATCGCGTACGCATGCGCTGCTTCCAGTGAAGCCGCCGTGAAAGTCTCGGCGGCCGACCGTTGTGCGGACTCCGGCGTCGTATCTCCCAATCCTTTCCGGATTCGTTCCGCAAGTTTGCCTGCTGCTGCCAGAACGTCTTGCTTGCTCGACGCTTTGCTCTGCTCCTGAACAATGGGCTTGCCCGTCGCCGTATCCAGGCTGGCCACGGTGACGGTGTATCCGCTTCCCTCTTGCGTGATCGATCCGCTCACCACCACGTTCACGCCTTCACGCACCGCTACGAGCTGCGCAAGCGACGCGTCCAGATGCGTCATTCCCGGCTGCAGCCTCGCGGCCACTTTTTTTGCCTGTCCTCGGTTGAAGGAAGTGATGAACGGCGCTCCCTCCAACGCGATGCCCAGCATCGGCTCCAGCGTTCCGTCAAAGACCGCGTCACCCGTCTTGTTGTCGAAATCGGCGATCAACAGTGTCACCGGAGCATGTGGGGCCACTTGCTGGATACTCAGTCTCGGCCGAACTACAAATCCTGCCGCTACTAGCGCCACCGCAAGGCCAGCACCAACCCACTTTGCGTATCCAGGCAGTGTACTCGCTCGTCCTACCGTGACCCGCGTTCCCGCGCCAGGTCCTTGCCAGTCTTCGATCGCGTGCAACAACTCTGTCGCGGTCGCATATCGCTTTTGCGGATCGATCTCCATGCATTTCTTTACGATCTCGCTCAGCGGCCCAGGAATCGTTTTGTCCAGCTCCCCCAGAGGACGGGCCGGCTCGCTCGTGCGTTTCCACAACTTGCCCATCGTAGTGTCAGCGTTGAACGGCGATTGCCCACTGAGAATTTCATAAAAAATAATCCCCACTGCGAAGAGATCCGAGCGCGCGTCAACCTTCTGTCCCTTGGCCTGCTCCGGAGACATGTAATCCGGCGTTCCGATCAGTGCCCCGGTCTGCGTCATGCTGGAAGTCAGCGTGGAACGCGCAATCCCAAAATCCATCACGTAGACTCGCCCCGTCTTGTCCAGCATGATGTTTTGCGGTTTCAAATCCCGGTGTATCACTCCCTCGGCATGCGCCACTTCGAGCGCCCGGCAAACTTGCGCGATGATCTTCGCGGCATCGCCAGCTTCCACCTTATTTCTTTCCTTCAGCAGGTTCTGTAAATCCCGCCCCTCGATGTACTCCATGGTGATGAACTTGAATCCATCTGCCTGCCCCAGATCAAAAATGCGAATCACATTCTTGTGCGTAATCTGTCGCGCCAGGATCAATTCCTGCTTGAATCGCCTCAGAATCTCGGGATCCGCCGCCATGTCTCTGCGAATCACTTTCAGCCCCACCTCGCGCTCCAATTCGCGGTCATGCGCCTGGTAAACGGCGCCCATGCCTCCTTGCCCAAGCAATCGAATGATTTCGTATCGTTCCCCGAGAACCGTACCGGGCGAAAGTGGCTTTAGTGCGGCCGTGGCCACAGCCACGCCGCCTTCAGGAACTGACCATCCTTGAGGGAGCCCGGTGCCGAGGGTCTGATCGCTAAGTGGAAGAGGCGTGGAGCATTTTTCGCATTGAACCAGCTCTTCCGCGTTGGGGTGGCTGCATAGTGGACAAACCATTCGTTTCACGCCCTGGGTGCGTGACCGATCTAATTATCTAGGCTTCCTGCAGAAAATCAAGTTCTTGAACAGCTTACGCAGCCGAAGAGTTCACTTCGCTTCAATGGGAAAGCGAAATTCACCAGCGCTCCGCATTTGGAGCAACGCGTCTCATCTTGAATAGTTTGAACCGGATGTTTGAGGCGATAACCGTACCCATTTCGAAAATTCGGAAAGGGCCGCGCGGATACTCGCGTATCAATTGCACGAAGGTTGATTGTTCGAGCTAACCGGCGTGGTCTGTTCGATGCGGAACGTGCGCGTCACCAAAGACCTGTCGGTAAGCAACGCCGTCGCTGGGAAATGGGATTCCCGTACCTCGCGCACTAATCCCACCGGCTTCACTCTTCCACCCCTGCTAACTTTGCACTCGAACACGACGCTGCCACGTCTGTCCATAATTACCATTTTGAACGGGGGAACGCACTTGCGAGGCTCGCTGGGCTGGATAAATCCCATCATCTCATCAGCAAGTCCGCCAGCGATGTTCTGATAACTTATCGTTTGCCCTGCTCGTGGTGTTTTTTGCTTGCCACCTTCACTGAACCCGCCGCTGGTTGGCTTCATCTCTAGTTCTCTCCTTCAAGTCTCTCGTTCGACTCGGACGAAGCTCGACCTGCCTCCAAGCAACCTGCCACCGGGCCAGCGCTCTGGCCGAAATATTTATAGCTATATAGCACCACTTTTCGGTTGTCAAGCGCTTTTTCCTGTTTTATAAAGGTACGGAGAGAGAGAACTATAGCACTTCCTGGATTCCACTCCTTTTCACTGCGGTTCCAGGATCGCACGCCCCGTGCTTTCGGTTCTTGATTTAAGATCAGATTAGAATATCGTTCTTGCTATGGACCCTACTTCCATCCCTGCACCCATCAAGTCCGCCCGCTCCATCGCGGCAGACAGAATGCCCCCAAAGAAGCGCGACGGTTTGCCCGCTTACCAGCGCATCCAGGCCTCTATCCTTAAGCGCATCGATGCCGGCCAATTGCGTCCCGGTGATGCCGTCGCTTCCGAACGCGAACTTGCCAGGATTCATCAGGTCAGCCTCATGACCGCTCGTCACGCTCTCGCTTCGCTCGAACGCGAAGGCATCGTCGAGCGTCGCCGCGGTATCGGGACGTTTGTCTCCGCTCCCAAAATTCACTTCAATAAGTTGATGAGCTACACCGAGCAGATGTCCACCCGCAGCCTCACCGCCGGCTCCAAGGTGCTCTTCGCCAAAGTGCTCGACAATGAAAATGAAGCCGCGGCCCGCCTTTCCCTCCCGCCCACCACCCAAGTCATCAAGCTCGAACGCCTCCGCCACGCCTCCGGTGAGCCGTTTGCTCTCGAAACCTGCTACCTCAACGCCGCCGAATTTTCCGGACTTTTGGACGAGCCCATCGGCCGTGAGTCTCTTTTCGGAATTCTCGAGCGCAATTACAAAGTCGAACTCGGCTACGCCGACGAAGAAGTTGACGCCACCGCCGCCGATCCCAGAATCGCGGAAATCCTCTCCATTCCCCGCCGCGATCCTCTGCTGCGCATTCGCCAGGTCATCTATTCCACCAAAGGCCAGGCCATCATGTACGTGCTGGGTTTCTATCGTTCGGACCGCCACAATCTCGTCATTCGCCGTTTCCGCTAGGGCTGACGAATTTCTTTCGCCGGCTCATAATTGTTTGCGGCCACGGATAAAGCTCTGTTCAGAGAGGATGCTGCATGCTGGTGATCCTGAAACGCAACGTTGAAGAAATCAGCCTTCAGGCCGCTCAACTCGTTGCCAGTGCGGTGCGCAAAAAACCTGCCTTGACGCTTGGCCTGGCCACTGGCAGCACCATGGTCAGCGTTTACAAACAACTCGTCGCTCTTCACCAGCACGGCTCGCTCGATTTCTCCCGCGTCGTTACTTTTAATCTCGATGAATATCTCGGACTTCCCTCCGCGCATCCTCAGAGCTTCCATCATTTCATGCATGAAAATTTGTTCGCGCACCTCAACGTAAATCCCAGCAACATCCACATTCCCGACGGCACCATCAGCGGCAATTACGATCAGTACTGCGCCTCCTACGAACTGGCCATCCGCCAAGCCGGAGGCATCGACCTCCAACTTCTCGGCATCGGCCGCAATGGCCACATCGGCTTCAATGAGCCCACTTCCAGCATCGGTTCTCGCACGCGCCTCAAAGTCTTGAGCCGCGAAACTTTGGACGACAATGCAAAATCATTCGCTCCCGGCGAAGAGAGTCCCCGTTGCGCCATCACCATGGGCATCGGCACGATTTTGGAAGCTCGCAAAGTTCTCTTGCTCGCCACCGGAGCCTCCAAGTCCGCCGCCGTCGCCAAATCCATCGAAGGCCCCATCGCCTCCGCCGTCTCCGCTTCCGCCCTGCAACTCCATCCCGACGTAACCTTTATCATCGATGATGCCGCCGCCGCCCAACTCACCCAGCGCGACTACTATCTCCGCGTCCTCGAAATGACCGCCCTCCTGACCCCCGATCGCCTCTCCTAATTCCAAATTCCCCGCCCTCTTCGCTTGACCCTGGGTACAATGAACTGTCAAGTTTTCCCAGGACTCAGCCTCCAATTTTCGCAAGGAGCGCAGCGACGCAAAGCATGAAACCCGAAAAGCTCTTCCCCATGTTCCTCAAGCTCTCGAACCGTCCCTGCCTCGTCGTCGGCGCCGGCGCCATCGCCGAATCCAAAATCGCCAGCCTGCTGGACGCCGGTGGTCACGTCCGCGTGGTAGCGCCGCAAGCCACTCCCCAAGTCCGCACCTGGGCACAGTCAAAAGCCCTCGAATGGCACCAACGCCCCTTCGAACCAGCCGATCTCGATGGTATGTTCCTAGTCATCGCCGCCACCTCCTCTTCCGACCTCCACGAGCGCATCTTTAAAGAGGCTACTCGCCGCGCAGTTCTCTGCAACATCGTCGATGTTCCCTCTCTCTGCGATTTCTACTACCCCTCCGTCGTCCAACGTGGCGCGCTCCAGATCGCCATCTCCACCGCGGGACAAAGCCCCGCCCTCGCCCAACGCCTCCGAAAACAGCTCGAAGCCCAGTTCGGCCCCGAATACGAACAATGGCTCGCCTACCTAGCCGAAGCCCGCGATAAACTCCACTCCACCGACATGGACCCCGACGAGCGCAAACGCCTCCTCCACGCCGACGCCACCGAAGAAGCCTTCGAGGCTTTTCTCCGCAGCCGCCGTCAATCCAAACAGGCCGGCTGACTTCCCCTTCCCCCCGGGCGCTGCCAATTTGCCCGCCATATCATTCAAAATATCGATTCACAATATCCATATTTCCACGGACCCGCCAACTTCCCCCGGTGTTAGTGTTGTACTGCGGTCTTAGCAGTGGGCAGTTACCGAACTGCCTCTGCGGGAAGGGCGCTGGCCTAGGCCAGTGGCAGGGTTGCATCCGATGCAAGCGCCAACCATGAAAGGCACCGTCTATATTGTGGGAACCGTTTCAGGAGATCCAGAACTCCTGAACGCCCAAGCTGTGCACATCCTCCGGACAGCCGAAGTCGTTTTGCACGACGACTCCGTCCCTGCTCCCATTCTCGACTTGATCCCAGCCTCCACGCAGGTCCGCAATGTCCACAAACTCGGCGTGGAGCCGGAGCATCTCCACGAAAAAATCCATTCTTTGCTGATTTCCGCGTCCCGGGAAGGACACCAGGTCGTTCGGCTGATGGCGACCGATCCGACTCAATCTGAGCTTGCTAGCGAAGCAGCCGAAGCTCTCGCGCAAGCCGGCGTCGCATTCGAGCTGATTTCCGGTGCGCCCACCGCGGTCGGAGCCGCCGCCGGCGCAAACTCGCGCTGAGTGGTTTGCACTAGTCTAATTTAGACTAGTTTGAACTAGTCTAAATTAGACTAGATTATGTTAACCGGCAGTGGCACTACCCTGTCGCTTTCGGCGCAACAATTCTCCCGACTGTTCAGCTACTTCCTTCACCAGGAACCCCATTTTCGGATGCGTAGGCTCGATGTCCGCTCGAATCCCGCGCCGCTGCAATTCTTCCGACGTAGTCGGCCCGATCGAAGCCACAATCGCGCGGCCCAGTCCGCGTCGCATCTGCTCTTCCAGGTTCATCTCCGCCGCAATTTGAAATAGGTGCGCAATCTGCACGCTGGTGGTGAACAGCACCACATCAATCTCGCCGTTCGCCAGTGCCTTCACCGCCGCGCGCAAAGGAGCAACATCTTCCGGCAGCGCCCATTGATAGATGGGCACCTGAGTCACAACCGCTCCTCGCTCCCGCAGCCCGCTCAACAATTCCGGATTAGACACGCCATATTCCTGCACCGCCACGCGCTTCCCGCGCACGCGCAATTCCTCTCTCGAACTGCCCGCCTCATCCAGCGCGCTCAAAAGTTCCCGCCAAGTATTCGGCTCCGGAACGGTGATCGCCGGAGTCACGCCAAGTTCGCGCAGCACTGCAATGGGCTTCGGCCCCCGCGGCACTACCGGTAAGCGCCGCAGCGCAGCCAGATAGTCCTCGCGTTTGTGGGCGGTCTCCACAACGCCAAGCAGCGCCCGAGCGCCCACCCCAGTCAAAAAAATAACCATGTCGAACTCGCCCGCGAACAGCCCCGCCGCAAACGCCAGCGCTTCCGTGTTCGACTCCAACGGCACTTCGCGCATCGACGGCGCCACCACCGCTTCCCCGCCATAGTTGGAAATCAGTTTCGCCAACTCCGGAGCCCGCCTGCTCTCCAGCGCCAAAACCCGCAATCCCTCAAATCCGCTCATAGCCTGGAATTGTCCACTAGAAATGCCCCCGCCGCCACCTTCATTCGCCTTCCGCCTCCCACGTCATTTCGAGCGGAGCAGGCCGATTCTTTTTCCGCTTTCGCTCCTGCGAAAGTGTCGGCCTGCGCAGAGAGACCTCCGCCCCATCGCGCGTACTTTGCGGGATGAAAT
>Ga0137418_10000719_pt1 | contig 30127 bp, 44 predicted proteins | sample CZODoug3_1_2_16f_FD_122242 | JGI IMG/M metagenome (GOLD analysis project Ga0137418, IMG submission 122242) | Vadose zone soil fungal communities from Angelo Coast Range Reserve, California, USA - CZODoug3_1_2_16fungal (Hybrid Assembly) | ecosystem: Environmental > Terrestrial > Soil > Vadose... | reverse complement strand
GATGGGCTAGTCAAGATTGAGTGCGGATTCATTTAAGCGGAAAGATGCAGTAGTTCTTGTATCGACTAATTCTCCGTTGCCAGAAACCCAGGCACAGCATTGAAATCAGCTATCGCACCAGCGCGCGCACGCCTGCTAAAATCAAATATGCAATCGCCAGCACGACGGCGAGTTTAATCACCAGGACCGCGATGCCGAAAAGGATTTTGATAATGCCAAGCGTGATGCCGGCCGCCGTCAGTACGATCGGAATGCCCACCGCGAACACAAAGATTCCCAGAAGAATGATGCCTACAATTCTCAATACGTCAGTTGCGTCTTTCATCGTTTCACTCCCAATCCTGCCAGCTATTATCTATTAATCGCGCTGCTTTCACGCTCGGTTGGCTATACGAAGCCTCAGCCCACTACGTTCCGTCAAGATCGAAATTATCGCTATTCAGGGGGCGCCGGCTGTCCGCAGTCGCGCGCGGAAACAGTTTTCGGCGATAATTACCCGTACCTTATTTAACTGATGGCATCTTCAACTACAGGAAATCTATTTGGCAACCTGCCGGCCACGCCGGCGGTTGAGAGTTCAGCGCCGCTTGCCGAGCGGATGCGCCCGCGCTCACTGGCAGAGTTTGTGGGCCAGAACCATCTTGTTGGCGAAGGCCGCATTCTGCGTCGCCTGCTGGACGGCTCGGCGAATCTGCCTTCGCTGATTTTGTGGGGCGCCCCGGGCACTGGCAAAACAACACTCGCGCGCTTGCTTGCGGAAAAGTCCCAAGCGCGCTTTGTCGCACTATCGGCAGTTTTCTCCGGCGTGAAAGATCTACGCGCCGCAATTGCCGATGCCAGCCGCGAACGGAAATTCGGTACTCGCACAATTCTCTTCATCGACGAAATTCATCGCTTTAATAAAGGACAGCAGGATGCGCTGTTGCATGCCGTCGAGAATGGGACATTAACACTCATCGGCGCGACGACTGAAAATCCGTCGTTTGAAGTTACCGGAGCGCTGCTCTCGCGCTGCCGCGTGCTGGTCCTAAATCCTTTGTCGCAGAGTGAAGTGAAAACAATTCTCCAGCGCGCACTCGAAGACGATGAAAAAGGACTTGGCGAGCTGCGTGCGGTTGTGTCAGACGAAATACTCGAGCGCCTTGCTAACGCTGCCGCCGGCGACGCGCGCGTTGGCCTTGCGGCGCTGGAAGCGGCCGTCGAATCTACGCCGCCAGATGAAGGCGGCTCGCGCCAGATCACCAGCGAGACCGTCGTCGAGGCACTCGGTCGCGCGCAATTTGCTTATGACAAAGGTGGCGAGGAGCATTACAACCTTGCTTCAGCGCTGATCAAATCTTTGCGCAACTCCGATGTCGACGCTTCGCTCTACTGGCTGGCGCGGATGATCGAAGGCGGCGCTGATCCGATTTTCATCGCGCGACGCCTTTGTATCCTTGCATCGGAAGACATTGGTCTTGCCGATCCGCAGGCGATGGTCCAGGCGGCCGCCGCTGCCGATATTGTGCAACTCATTGGTATGCCCGAAGGCCTGTTTCCTTTGTCCCAGGCGACGATTTATCTGGCTCGGGCGCCCAAATCAAACGCAGTCAAACGCGCCTATCACTCCGCGATGGCCGACGCCACGGAAACGGCGCGCGAGCCGGTGCCGCTGCATTTACGAAACGCCGTGACGCCGTTGATGAAACACGTGGGTTACGGCGAAGGTTATCGCTATGTGCACAGCGATCCGGAAGCGAAAGACGAAATGGATTGCTTACCGGAGCCACTGCGCGGCCGGAAGTATTTTGACGAGGAATAAGGCAAAACATTTATCATTTGTCATTTGACATAATTTTACACTTCTCATTTGTCCTTGGTGGATTCAAGTTTGAAGTGCAACCATTGCAGAACCGCGAGCGGTAGCGACCGGATGCCAGCGTCGACGATCAAATAAAGCATTCGAGCGGCCTTCAACTTGAATGCCAGCATCCGGTCGCTACCGCTCTCGGTTCTGCAATGTTTTGTCTTAAAATAGCTGGGTCATGATCACCGTCAAGACGAACAAGGAATTGGCCTATCTGCATGAGCTTTTCGTCGCCAACGATTGGGGCGAGAGGTTTGCTGAACTCATTGACGAGCATGTCGAACTACCGCAAGAAGGCTGGGCGCTTTATCTCGCTGCCGGCACCGGCGGACACGCGATTGCGTTGCAGGAACGGGCAAACGAGAAACTCACTTTCCATTGTCTTGATGAGAACGAAGAGTCTTTGGAGTTAGCGCGCGCGAAAGCCGCTGTCTTGAAAGACGGCACGCAATTCTTGAAGGGCAAAGTCGACTCGCTAACTTCGGCGGCGAACCAATTCAATCTCGTCGTCGGTGACGCATCGCTGATTCACTCACAACGCGTGCCCCAGATGCTGGCCGAAATGACCCGAGTGGCCGCTCCGAGTGCAACGGTGGCCCTGGTGCTGCCGACTCTTTCCAGCTTTGGCGAGTTCTTTTCGATTTACTGGGAGGCACTGCACAATTGCAGGTTGCTAGACCATGAGGCCGATGTCGAGAGGTTAATAACCACGCTGCCGTCTGTTTCTGCCGTAGAAGCGATGGCCGAACAGGCCGGCCTTGACGAGGTTGCGAGTTGGACGCGCATCGAGGAGTTTGATTACGAGTCGGAAGAGCAGTTCTTAAATGCGCCGTTAATCAGCGATTTTCTCATGCCGATCTGGCTTGAGAATCTACCGACCGATTCCCAGCCGCAAGTCGTTGAAGAAATCGCTCGGCTGATCAATGAGGAACGGCACCAGGCAGAGTTTGCACTTTCCGTAAAGGCGACATTAGTTACGGGCAAGAAGCCGCTAATTCAGTGAGATGAATGGCGCGGCTCGCGTCCAGGCAAAAACGGTTGCGACCTATTTTTCCTTCTCTTCTTTTTCAGAATCTTTTTCGCCTTCCTCTAAACCTTCCTTGAAGGCGCGTTTGCTTTGACCGAGCGACTTAGCCAACTGCGGCAGGCGCGTCGCTCCAAACAGCAGAAAGATAACTACCGCGATTACGAGCAGCTCGGGGGTGCCAAGGCCTCCGATGGCAAGAACTGTTTCAGTCATAACTTCCTCTCTTTTCTAAGCGAACAATGAGCGCGAAAAATTAGCAGTAAACATTTACCTGTCGTCGTTGGATTCGTAGAAGAGATATTTCCTCCACGTTTCATCAGCGCGTCCCAGGTAGCGCATGATTTGCCGGTTCACGTGTAAAGAAAAGCCGCGCGGTCGTCTTAACAAGTGCATGCCGGATTCTTCCGGAGTACGGTTTCCCTTTCGATGATTACACTTCTTGCAACACGCGACCAGATTGTCCCATGACGATTCGCCGCCGCGCGAACGAGGCAGCACGTGGTCTAAGGTCAACTCCGCCGGCGTATGCTGGCGGCCGCAATACTGGCAAGTCGAATGATCGCGCAGCAGAATATTCTTACGGGAAAGCGAGCGCCGCTCAAAAGGAATGTGAATGTACTCCGTTAGGCGAATGACTGACGGCGCATGAATTGTCAGTTTGGCTGAATGGAGCATGTGACCGTTGTGTTCCTCCACGCGCGCCACGCCCTTGAAGATCATCACCACTGCGCGCCTTTCGTTGCACACGTTGATGGGTTCAAACGAGGCATTCAGCACTAGGACTCGACCGGTCATACAGGGGCGATATTACGCGACGCACAGTTTAGTGACAAGTGAGCCTCGCCGGACGATAGGCTCCAAATTGAGGGTTTTCTCGGAATTCAGGCTGATTTGCTAAAGCGATCGGTGGCCGCTACCAGCGCATCGACGATGCCGGGCTCGGCAATCGAGTGGCCGGCATCGGGGATGATTTTCAGTTCCGCTTCCGGCCAGGCACGATGCAAATCCCAGGCGCTGTCCATGGGACAGACCACGTCATAACGCCCCTGAACGATTACTGCCGGTATGTGACGAATTGCATCGACGTGTTCAATCAGGTAATTGTCGGTCTCGAAAAAAGAGTTATTCATGAAGTAATGACACTCGATGCGCGCGAAGGCCAGCGCGAAGCGCGGGTCGCCATACTTCTCGGCTGCGTCGTGATCCAGAAAAAGTTTTGAGGTGCTGCCTTCCCAAATACTCCAGGCGCTGGCTGCCGCCAACCTTTCCTGCTTGTCACTACCAACCAGCCGGCGGTAATAGGCGCCGACCATATTGCCGCGTTCGGCTTCCGGAATAACTCTCAAATATTCTTCCCAAACATCCGGAAAGATCCAACTTGCACCCTCCTGATAAAACCAGTCGATCTCTTTTCGCCGGCAAAGAAATATGCCACGCAGCACCAACTCAGTTACCTGCGCCGGATGTTTCTGAGCATACGCCAGCGCCAGCGTGCTGCCCCATGAACCGCCAAACACCTGCCAACGCTCAATTCCGAAATGCTCGCGCAGACGTTCGATGTCTGCGACCAGATGCCAGGTCGTATTGTCTTCAAGGCTCGCATGTGGAGTGCTGTCTCCCGAGCCACGCTGATCAAAAAGCACAACGCGATAGACTTGTGGGTCGAAATAGCGGCGATAGTCAGGAATGATTCCGCCACCCGGCCCACCATGCAAAAACACCGCCGGCTTGCCGTTTGGATTGCCGCACTGCTCGTAATAAAGCTCATGGACTGGCGAGACTCTTAGCCGTCCAGTATCGAATGGTTCAATCTCAGGATAAAGAGTTTTCATGTGAACATCATACGGAAACAAATGCGTTCCTCGCCACTTACTCCCACACCTGGCTGGAGATTCGTTCACTGCGAGACATGCGGACTTCCTTAACTAGTAAGGTAAAGGCCGGGCAACAGTAAGCACATAAACCTCAGCCGCTCCTGCATCCAGCAAGGTCTTCGCGCAGGAAGAGACCGTTGCGCCGGTAGTGAACACATCGTCGATCAGCAAAACCCGTTCGCCGGCAATTAGAGCTGGATAAGAAACCGCAAATGCTTTTTCCACACTCTCGCGGCGGTCGCGCGCATCCATGCCGGCACGGTGGCGGCTTGTGTGCTCGGTCCGCACCAGGCTGATCTCATCAAGAGGAACTAAAACTGCCAATGACAAGGCACGCGCAAGTACGCCAGCCTGATTAAAACCTCGGGCCTTCTGACGTTCGTTATGGAGCGGAACAGGAACAATTCTCGTTGCCTGATTCAACGGATAACGGCGCTGAACATTTACCAGTAACTCAACCAACTTATGACAAATATTTGGCTCGCGTTTGAGCAGCAGTACCGACGCGCGCAACACCCCTTCGTAAGTGCCGCAGGCGCGAGCAACGGTAAACGCATCTTCGTCACAACGCCGGCAACGCACTTGTTCTCGTTGTTCAGCCGGGACCACTCCGCCAGATACCGCGCCGCACTTCCAGCACACAGTTTCATTTCCAGTAAATATTTGCGTCTGCCGCCAACACCTTTCACACGCGACGCCAAGCAGTCGCGACTCGACACTGTCTCCGCACACAGCACAGGCCTGCGGGTACAGCAAGGCAAGGCATGAGTCATAAACTAAATTGGCAACGCGTGTGCCGAGCATATTGTTGTTGCTGAAAAACCAAACGGCCTCACTGGAGGTAAACCCAGCGAGGCCGTCATTATGTCATTAACGATTACCGGCTGCTATTCTTCTTCCTCGACGAGCAAACCGCGCTCGTGAAGTTCCTGACAACGAACGCAATGCCGCGCCCAGGGCACCGCCTCCAGTCGTTTTTCCGGGAGTGGTTGGCCGCAACGAACGCACTTGCCATAGCCGCTATCATCCATGCGCTCCAGTGCTTCATCTATCAGGTTAAGCAACTGGCGATCGTTGTCGGACATGGAAACCAGCAATTCTTTGGTGTAGGCATTCGCCGCCATGTCCGCCGGATCCTGGGTCGCCTCGGCGTCCCGCTCGCGGCTGTACAATTCGGCCTGCTGCACCTGGCCCACCAGGCTTTGCCGGCGATCCATCAACCTATCGCGAAAGACTCTTACTCGTCTCTTATCCATTATTTGTTTGTTTCCTCCACCTTGATAATTCCTCGTGTAGCATCAGCACGAACATGATCACTTTTGATAAGGCAGTCCGTGAATAATCGTGTACGCCCGATACAACTGTTCAAGCAACACAACGCGCGCCATTTCATGTGTCAACGTCAATCGCGAAAGGCTCCAACGCTTGCTTGCTCTTGCTGCGAGCTCCACAGAAACTCCGTTTGGTCCACCGACGATAAAAGTCAGTTCCTTCGTGCCGCTGTTCTGCCACTGTTCGATCTGCTTTGCCAGTTGCGCGGACGTCCATTCGTCGCCTTCCGGATCGAGCAGCACGTTTATCGCACCCTCGCGCAGCCCGTCTGAGATGCGCTGCGAATCCTTATCGATGCCCACTCTTCTCTGCGCGCCGGCTGTTTCCCGAAACTCTGAGACTTCGCATTTGGCAAAGTGAGACAGCCGCTGCAGATACTCTTCAATGAGCGCCCGCAAATGAGCTTCTCGCGTTTTGCCTGTCCAAACGACGCGCAGTCGCATCATTCAAAATGAAGACGCGGAGAAACGGGGACGCGGAGAAGCGGAGATCCTATTATTTTCGCCGCGTCTCCGCGTCGCACTGTCCCCGTGTCTCGCTTCATTCTTCATCCCTCATCCTTTCTATTCAGCCGGGCCAGCTTCTCGTACAGGTTCTTCCGGCTGATACCCAAAATCCGCGCGGCTTCCGTTTTGTTTCCCCTTGCCGCGGTAAGAATTTCCTGTACATACTCAGCTTCAACTTCAGCGAGTGTTTGCGGCTGCTTTCTCCTTCGCTCCACGCTCACTGCGGCACGAATAGACTCGGGCAGGTCCGCGACATCAAGCTGCTTGCTCGTTGAAACAATCAACGCGCGTTCTATCGTGTTCGCAAGCTCCCTCACGTTTCCCGGAAACTCATATTCGGCCAACAAGCGGAGCGCCTCTTTTGAAATTTCATTCGCTTCACGTCCGTGCTTGGCGGCATAGGTCTTAACAAACGCCCGGGCCAATTCTGATAAATCTTCCGAACGTTCACGCAGCGGCGGCACTGCAATCTGCATAACATTCAGCCGGTAGTACAAGTCCTCGCGAAAGCTTTGCCGATTGACTGCGTCGCTCAGGTCAACATTGGTCAGCGCAATCAGCCGCGCGTCAACAGTAATCTTTTTTCTACCGCCCAGCCGCTCGAATTCTTTCGTTTCGATCACGCGCAACAGCTTTGCCTGGGAATCAGTCGAAAGATAAGCAATCTCATCAAGCACCAATGTCCCGCGATGCGCTGCTTCCAGGCGGCCCGGTTTGGCTTCGTTGGCGCCAGTAAAGGCGCCTCGCTCGTAACCAAATAGCTCTGCTTCGAGCAAGCCGCTGGGCAGCGTCGCACAATCGATCTTCACAAACGATTGCGGAGCGCGCGCCGACTTCGAGTGGATGTAAAGCGCCAGCGCATCCTTGCCCGCGCCCGACTCGCCGGTAATCAGCACGTTCGCATCCGTGGCTGCAACTCGATCAGCGAGACGAATCGCCTCGCGCATCGGTCCGGAACGGGCGACTATCTCAATCACGATTCGCTTCTCAAAGAACTGCTTGCCGAACTGCTTGTGTCGCCGGTTAATTCTCCCGACAACTCGACGCGCTTCGACTCGCGCCACAATCGCTCAAGGTCGTAAAACTTCCGTGCCTTCTCATCAAACACGTGAAAAACGAAATCGCCAAAGTCGAGCAAGATCCACTCCGCGCTTTTGTAGCCTTCGATTCGCGCCGGCGGTGTACCGGCCTTCTTCAGCGTTTCAAAGACTTCGTCCGAAATAGCCTGGACCTGTCGTTCGTTAGTGCCGCTGGTAATGACGAAGTAGTCGGTGAAGCTGGCGATTTCACGCAGGTCGAGCACAACGGTGTCGATTGCCTTCTTTTCGGAGGCCGCGTGTAGCGCCATCATCATTCGTTCATCGGGTTCTGAAGCAGCCGGCTCTTTGTTTGTGCTCGCCACCTCGGTGCGGACAATTGGTGTTGGATGCAGCGATTGCTCCCTGGCAGTTGAATTATGCTTCATTCGTATTTCTGTATAGCCCGTACTTTCTTATGTAATCAGCAACTGGTGGGGGCACCAGCAGTTCTAGTTTTTCTCCAGCCTCTTCACGCGCCGCCCGTCTAACCTCAGTCGCAGAAACATCGATCATCACGGCGTCGGTAACAAATATCTTGGGCGCTCCCGGTTCGACGACTGCAGAGATGTTGCGGCCACGCAAATCACTGATCTGATCCGCTGGCCCTGCAAAGCCTTCAACCACGATCTCGTGTCCCGGTCGCGTGACGACAACAAGGTTCGCCAGGGTCACGAGTCGCCGCCAGTCACGCCACGTGGTTATCTCAACCCACGAGTCGGCGCCCATCACAAAGAACAAATCGACAAACTCGCCGCAGCTCGAACGAAAGTGAGCGAGCGTGTCCACCGTGTACTGCCGCCCCGGCCCGTCCAGCTCAAGTCTCGAAACAGACAAGCGTGGTTCGTCTTGCGTCGCCAGTGCCAGCATTGCATAACGATCAAAAGCAGACGCTGCTTCCTGGCCGACTTTATGTGGCGCAAGACGGGCCGGCATAAACAAAAACTCATCAATTGCAAAGAACTCGGAAACTCTTCTGCCAATTTCCAGATGTCCCGAATGAACCGGATCAAACGTGCCACCATAAATCGCAATCCGCTTTCGCTGGTCCATAGCGTAGGACAGACATTCCTGTCTGTCCGTCCTTCTAATATGACTGGGACGTTCCGGTTGTCCTTTTTCAAAACAAGGCCAGGCAGGAATGCCTGTCCTACAGACTCAATTCAATCGTTTCGGCTTTCTTCTGCGCCTCGTTTATCTCATCCAGTTTCGCAGCCACGGCAAAGATCAGTTCACGTATTCCTTTGTTAGCCACTGCCGAAATGGCAAGAAACATTCGACCGTCTGCTTCCGCCTGTTTCCTTAAGGTTTCGAGCCGCTCGGGGTCTTCAAGGGCATCGATTTTCGTGGCTAGTACAATCTGCGGTCGCTCTGCCAGTGCGGGATTGTAGGCGCGCAACTCATGATTGACTATCAGGTAATCACTAACCGTTTCACGTCCGGAACCCGAGGAAACATCCACCAGATGCAGCAGTAACTTAGTGCGCTCAACGTGACGGAGAAAACGATCGCCGAGGCCGGCGCCGCTGTGCGCCCCTTCAATCAGTCCGGGAATGTCGGCAACGACGAAAGTGCGATAGTCGCCCAAATCAACTACGCCTAAATTCGGCTCGAGCGTAGTGAACGGATAATCCGCAATCTTCGGACGCGCGGCCGAAATAGTTGAAATCAAGGTTGACTTTCCCGCGTTGGGAAATCCGACCAGCCCAACATCCGCCAAGAGTTTCAACTCAAGCTGCAGCTCGCGCTCTTCACCTTCGCTGCCACTCTGATGATAACGAGGTGCGCGATTCGTGGAAGTGGCAAAATGGGAGTTCCCAAATCCGCCGCGACCGCCGCGGGCAGCCAGCCAACGCGACTGGTCCGTCGCCAGGTCCTGCAAGAATTCGCCTGTTTCGCTGTCAAAGATCTGCGTGCCAACTGGCACTCGAACTGTTAGATCTTCTCCCTCGCGGCCCGAACAGTTTGAACCTTCGCCATGCCTGCCACGGGGAGCGATATGTTCGGGGTTATAGCGAAGATGCAGCAGAGTGTTGAGAGACGCATCAGCGACTATCCAAACATCTCCACCACGTCCGCCATCACCACCTGATGGACCACCACGCGGCACAAATTTCTCTCGCCGAAAAGCTGTGACACCGTTGCCACCTCCGCCGCCTTTTACTCGAATCTTCGCGCGATCAATAAACATCTAAAGCGAAAGCGACGCCGGCCTAAGTTCTTTTCGACTTGGCTCAGGCGTCGCGGGATAGCTCGACTTATTCCAAGTTCTAGGCAGAAGAAGCCTCCAATGGGTAGACGCTGATAAACTTGCCGGTGCGCCCTTTGTCTTCAAACTTCACCACACCATCAACCAGCGCGAACAAAGTATCGTCCTTGCCGCGTCCGACATTCTTGCCGGGCTTCCACTTGGTGCCGCGCTGCCGGGCGAGAATGTTGCCACCGAGTACCGCCTCGCCGCCAAACTTCTTCAGACCCAATCGCTGCGAATTAGAATCGCGGCCGTTGCGAGATGATCCAACTCCCTTTTTGTGTGCCATAACCCATTTCCGATTTGCGATTGCCGATTTCCGATTTAGTGGCCTTCCTTAAATCGGCAATTGGCAATTGGCAATCGGCAATCCCCCTATCCAATCGAATCAATCGTAATCGTGGTGTAACCCTGCCGATGACCTTGCTTGCGCTTGTATTGCTTGCGACGTTTCTTCTTGAAGACGACAATCTTTGTATCGCGGCCATGGTCTCTGACGGTCGCCGAAACTTTTGCGGCCCCGACCACCGGCTTATTCTTATCGCCATCGCTCGCCGACAACATTGCGTCCAGTTCGACCGATTTGCCGACTTCAGCGTCGATCGAAGGCACACGCACCGTGCGGCCCTTTGTCACCACAAACTGTTTGCCACCTGTCTTGATAACCGCGTACGACATTTGTCTATCCTCTCAGACGAGAAAATTCGCCATAGAAAAGTCGATTATTATAGGCATCTGTACGGCAAACGGCAAACGCTCATGCGCTCGCTTCTCAATCAGCCGCTCCGCTTTTATTTTTGGCGAGTTTGCTGCCGTTTTGCGCCAGAAAGTATTCCATGAAATTCGTTGAAATTTCCCCTGCTCTGAACTTGGGATCGTCCATGATTTTCAAATGCAACGGAATGGTTGTTTTGATACCTTCGATAACCATTGCTTCCAGGGCCCGCTTCATGCGTGCGATCGCCAAGTCGCGAGTGCGCGCGTGCGTGATTACTTTAGCGATCATCGAATCGTAAAACGGCGGCACGCGATAGCCTGAGTAGACATAGGTATCGACGCGAACGCCCGGTCCACCCGGAAGATTGAAAGCCGTAATGACCCCGGGTGACGGTGCAAAGGTCTCCGGGTTTTCGGCGTTAATGCGGCATTCGATCGCATGACCCACAATCATAAGGTCGTCCTGCGTATATCCCAGCCGTTCGCCTTCCGCAATTCTGATTTGGTTGCGCACGATGTCCGCAAGCGTGACCATTTCCGTGACCGGATGCTCAACCTGGATACGCGTGTTCATTTCCATGAAATAGAACTTGTTGTCGCGATCAAGCAGAAACTCTACGGTGCCGGCGCTCGCATACCCGAGCTGTTTGCAGGCAGCAACCGCTGCGTCACCCATCTCGTTGCGCAGTGCAGGCGAAAGTACGGGAGAAGGCGCCTCTTCCAGGAGTTTCTGGTGGCGGCGTTGAATCGAACACTCGCGCTCGCCCAGATGAATGCAGTCGCCATACTCATCGGCCAAAATCTGAATCTCGATATGGCGGGGATCCTGAACGTAGCGTTCGATGTAGACAGTGCCATCTTTGAACGCCGCCGCTGCCTCGGTTGATGCAGCCTCCAAAGCTTTGCCAAGTTCATCCGCCGAGTGGACGATACGCATCCCTCTGCCGCCGCCGCCGGCTGAAGCTTTCACGATGACGGGAAATCCGATCTCGCGCGCTAACTTTAATCCCTCCGCTTCGGAGGTTATCGGCTCAGGACTGCCAGGAAGAATCGGCAGTCCCGCAGCCGCCATTGCACGGCGTGCTTCCACCTTGTCGCCCATCAGCGCAATGATAGGGGCCGGTGGTCCAATGAATTTGATATTGCAAGCCGCGCAGATTTCCGCGAAGTAAGACGACTCGGCAAGAAAGCCGTAGCCGGGGTGTATGGCGTCGACATTAAAAATCTCTGCAGCGCTGATGATGGCTGGAATATTTAGATAACTCTGCGCCGACGGCGCTGGACCAATGCACGCGGCCTCATCGGCAAAGCGCACATGAAGCGAATCGCGATCTACGTCGCTGTGAACGGCGACCGTGCGTATGCCCATCTCTTTGCAAGTCCAGATGACGCGACAAGCGATCTCGCCGCGATTGGCGATGAGAATCTTTTTGAATTTTCTAGGTTCCGGATTCACGTTTTGTCCAATGTCCAAAGTCCAAAGTCCAAAGTCATTTTGCCCTGACGGACATTGGACCTTGGACTTTGGACATTGGACTTACTTTTTGATTCCAAACAACGGCTGACCGTATTCGACCGGCTGTCCGTTCTCTACATAGATCTTCGCGACCTCGCCGGTTGCCTCCGCCTGAATCTCGTTCATCAGCTTCATAGCTTCAATGATGCAAACCACAGTGTCCGGCTCAACCCGACTGCCGATTTTTACGAACGAATCAGCGTTCGGAGAAGGTGATCGGTAAAACGTGCCGACAATCGGAGAAGGAATAATGTACAGGTCCTGGTCTTCGGAAGCAGCAGTTTGCGCTTTCGCGCCCGGATGGGTGGGCGCCGGAGTTGATCCTTTGGCTTCAGCAGCAGTCGTAGTGCTTAAAGTTGTAGTCTGCGTCGAAACAGTTGCGTCATTCGTACTGGTTTCCGAGGTCGCCTCCACGCCGCGTCGAAAACGCACTCGATAGCCTTCGCGTTCGAGTTCAAATTCGGTGAAGTCGTTTTCCCGGATCAATTGGATCAATTCGCGCAGCTCATCCATGTTCACCGAGAGTTCATTCGCGGAGGCGCGCCGGCGGCGGCGTCCACGTCCGGAGGATCGCTCAACCATGCCCTCTGCTTGAGCCTGATTCTCGGTTACCTCTAGTTTGGCTTCTGGATCGCTCATTTGTTCCTGGTTTTATTATTACCTCTAGCGTTGCGCATCAAAGTGTTAAGCCCCAAAAGTCTCGGGCTTGCGTGCAATACCGTGATCGATTGGGGCGCTCTTGGCCAGCCGATGTCTAAAGATGGTCCTACCGTATCACGTAACTTCAGCTCTCTTCGTCCGGCGGAGTGCTCGCCTCCACCTCGGTCGCGTCCTCTGTTTGTTTACGCTTGCTTGCCGGCTTTTTCTTCTTGCCAGTCGTGGTTTTTCGCTTTTTCGCGGAAGCGAGGGCTTCGCGCTCGTTCGGATTGTCTACTAATTCGATGATCGCTAATTCGGCGTTATCACCCACCCGCTGGCCCAGTTTCATAATGCGCGTATAGCCGCCTGGCCGATCTTTGTAACGCTCTCCCAACTCATCAAACAAGCGCTTCAATGCCGCCATGCCCGCGGTTCGCGGCGGCCGCAATTGTCCGCGTTTGCCGGTCAGCGCCGCCTGTTGCATGTTGCCGGCATGAAAGAATCCGGCCGCCTGGCGCCGCAGGTGCAGCGCGCGAGCCGCAGTATCGTCGCCTGCGAGATTACTCGCTTTGCGCGACAGGGTGATGACGCGCTCAACAAAGGGCCGTAGCTCTTTTGCTTTAGGCAGCGTGGTGACGATGCGCTCTTCGTGTGAATTAATTAGCGAAACTGTCAGGTTACGAAGCATCGACATCCGATGCTCGCTGGTCCGACCAAGTTTGCGATGTGCTTTTAAGTGCCGCATGACTTTCCATGTCCGACAATCTTCAGATTGTCGCCTCTTCAACAATTCTTACGACAACAATCTACAGCTCGTCGTCGGCATAGTCGCTCAGGTCCGCCCCGTCGCGGCCGCCCGTCCCTGGAATTGGATTTCCCTGCTCGTCGAATTCCATTCCAAAGTCGAGGCCCATGCCGTTCAGGATTTCCTTAATTTCGTTGAGGGATTTCTTGCCGAAATTCTTTGTGGCCAACATCTCGCGTTCGCTACGCTGCACCAGGTCGCGAATCGTACGAATGTCCGCATTCTTCAGACAGTTGTAGGAACGGACCGACAACTCAAGCTCGTCAACCGAGCGATCGAGTTGATCGTTACGCGGCAACGGTGGACGCTCGATCTTGGAATACGCAAAGTCATCCGTGTCCTCTTCGAAGTTGATGAAGATGGACATATGGTCTTTGATCAACTTCGCGGCCAGACCGATGGAATCTTCCGGCTTAACCGAACCGTCCGTCCAAACTTCGATAGTAAGTTTGTCAAACTCTGTGTTCTGTCCGAGTCGCGCCGCCTCAACCGTGTAATTCACTTTCTTAACCGGCGTATGCACCGAGTCGATGGGGATATAACCAAGCGACAGGTCTTCGTCAAAGTTGCGATCGGCGGAAACGTAACCGCGTCCGCGCTTCAAGCGCATCTCGACTTTTAACGATCCGCCTTCGCTGACAGTAGCGATGTGCACGGAATCATCCAAAATTTCAACGTCCGCATCGGCTTCGATGTCCGAAGCAGTAACTTCGCCGGCCGATTCCTTGGAAATTCTCAAGGTCTTTGATTCGTTGCCGTGCAATTTAAAAGGCACTTGTTTCAGATTCAAAATCACGTCGGTCGCGTCTTCGACCACGCCCTTGATAGAAGAAAACTCGTGTTCGACTCCTTCGATTTTTACGGCCGTGACAGCCGCGCCTTCAATCGAAGAAAGCAACGCGCGCCGAAGGGAATTACCCACCGTTGTGCCGAAGCCGCGTTCGAAGGGCTGGGCCGAAAAGCGCCCATAGCGTTCGGTAAGCGTCTCAGAGTCTGCCGCCAAACGGCGCGGCATTTGAAATCCGGTCCACAGATTATTTTGGTCCATAGCCATAGCTTTGATTCCCGATTTTAGAAATGCTGTTATCCGCAGGCCACGTTCGCCGTAGGCCTGCGGGTCTTATTACTTGCTATACAGCTCAACGATTAGTTGTTCGTTGATTGAGCGATCGATATCTTCACGTGCTGGCAGTCCACTAATGCGGGCTGACATCTCGCCGCCATCCTGCGAAATCCAGGAAGGCCGGCCCCGCCCGGACGCGGTTTGCCAGGCACTTTCTATGTGCGGATTCTTCTGGCTGCCCTCTTTTATGGTGATTGTTTCGCCGGCCCTTACCTGATACGAGGGAATGTCGACCTTACGCCCGTTCACCATCACGTGGCCATGGTTCACAAGCTGACGAGCCTGCCGGCGGGAAGTAGAAAATCCAGCGCGGTAAACTGCATTGTCCAAACGCCGCTCGAGCAGGAACAGCAGGTTCTCACCCGTGATTCCTTTCATGCGGGCTGCGCGTTCGAAGTAATTGCGGAACTGTCCTTCGAGGATGAAGTAGATGCGTTTGACCTTCTGCTTTTCGCGCAACTGCTGACCGTAACCGACCAACGCCTTGCCGCGACGCATGGAATTACCGTGTTGACCGGGCGGCTGTGTGCCGCGTTTTTCAATCGGACAAGACGGCTTGTAACACCTGTCACCTTTAAGGAAAAGCTTTGCACCTTCGCGGCGGCACAAACGGCACACCGCATCTCTATACCTAGCCAAGTTGTTTCTGCCTCCAGTCTGTTACTTCAAGACGGAAAAGTTTACAGGCCGATGGCCCTTCATCCTTTAGGTTAATTCATTGCCGATTTCCAAGTGCCGATTGCCGATTTAGCTCGCAATCGATCGTTGTCATTTTCTTCCAGATGCCAACCGGCGTTCGGCAATTGAAAATGATTTAAACTCTGCGACGCTTCGGCGGACGACAGCCGTTGTGCGGAATGGGTGTCGTATCGCGAATCGTCACTACTCTAATGCCTGCATTCGCTATGGCACGAATCGCTGATTCACGACCGCCACCCGGCCCTTTCACGCGAACTTCACACTGCTGCATGCCGGTTTCGTGCGCCTTTTTAGCGGCTTCGTAGGCGGCCTGCTGCGCGGCGAAGGGAGTGCCTTTGCGCGAGCCGCGAAATCCACGCGCGCCGGCGGACGACTGCGCAATCAGATTACCTTCCAGATCGGTAATCGAAATCATCGTGTTGTTGAAAGAGGCTGCAACGTGCGCGATTCCTGCCGGCACATTCTTCTTCTCTTTCTTACGAAAAACTTTTTTCTTTCCAGTGGTAGCTTTTGCCATACAACCTCAGGTATCGGGTATCAGGTGCTGGGTGTCAGTAACAGGCTTTTACCGGTACCTGGCACCTGATACCCGACACCTTTCTTAACTATTTCTTCCCAGGCGCTTTCTTCTTGGCGATGGTGGCTCGTCTCGGCCCTTTGCGCGTGCGGGCATTGGTATGGGTCCGCTGGCCACGAACAGGCAGCGATCTGCGATGTCTTAATCCGCGATAACAACCAATGTCCATCAAACGCTTGATGTCCATCTGGACGCGCTTGCGCAAGTCGCCTTCGATCTCACCCTGTGCTTCAAGAATAGCCCTGATGCGACTGAGTTCGTCTTCGCTGAGATCCCTGACGCGCGTATCAAGATTCACCGCGGCTTCATTGAGAATCGAGCTCGCTCGCGAACGGCCAATACCATAAATATAAGTCAGACCAACCTCGGCTCTTTTGTTCGGTGGAAGATCGACGCCTGCTACACGTGCCATTTTTTCTGACTACTCTCCAGTTTTCTGCTTCGCGATTCTCCCAATCGCCAATCGGCAATTGAGAATCGGCAATGCTTTATCCCTGCCGCTGTTTGTGTTTAGGGTTTACGCAAATCACCCGCACCACGCCCTTGCGATGAATGACCTTGCACTTGTCGCACATTTTTTTAACTGAAGCGCGAACTTTCATTACTACACCCCCAAAACTCTACTCACTTGTATCGGTAAGTAATTCGACCGCGATTAAGGTCGTAGGGCGAAAGCTCCACAAGCACTCGGTCACCGGGGAGGATGCGAATAAAATGCTTGCGCATTTTTCCTGAAATGTGCGCAAGCACTTGATGCTGGCTCTCTTCCAACTCCACCCGAAACATTGCGTTAGGCAAGGTCTCCAGGACCTTCGCCATAACCTCAATAGCCTCTTCCTTCGCCATATCCTCTCAGAATGAATTTGACTGTACCGACAAACTGCAAATAGTAGCATGCTGGCTGGGCTTTGCCAAGCCGCGCTTGCCGTTGAAGTTACGGTCCTAATTGGAGCCTGCGAACACAGCTTCTGAGGGCTTTCTTGAAGTGACCTTTGTAAGCACCTCCGGCCCATCTTCCGTTATTGCTATCGTATGTTCGACGTGCGCGCTAGGCTTGCCATCGAGAGTAACGACGGTCCAGCCATCCGCCAGCACCTTTGTATGGTGCGTTCCCAGATTGATCATCGGCTCCACTGCAAACACATATCCCGCTTTTATTTTCGGGCCCTGGCCCGGCTTCCCATAATTCGGTATCTGCGGATCTTCATGCATGCGCCGGCCAATTCCATGACCAACATAATCGCGCACCACGGAATAACCGTGACTTTCAGCGTGTTGCTGGACCACCGCGCCAATGTCGCCCAGGTGTTTGCCGGGACGGCATTCCTGTATCGCCTGCTCAAGGCATTCTTCGGTGATACGCACGAGCTGCAACCACTCTTCACTTACTGTTCCTACTGGAACTGTCGTCGCCGTGTCGCCAACGAAGCCGTCCAGCGTGGCGCCGCAATCGATCGAAAAGATGTCTCCATCCTTCAGTTTGTATTCGGAAGGAAAACCATGGACTACCTGTTCGTTAACTGAAGCACAGATCGAATAAGGAAACCCGTGGTAACCCTTGAACGTTGGCAGCGCGCCGGCATCAGTTATCATCTTTTCCGCGGCGCGGTCGATTTCCAGCGTAGTCACGCCAACGCCGACTAGGTGGCGAAGCTCTTGCAATACAAGTCCGGCGAGCTGGCCCGCCGCTCGCATTTTCTCGAGCTCACGTTTTGACTTACCAATGATCATAAAAGGGCAGTGAAAAGTAAAAGGTGAAAAGTTGTTAACTCTTCACTTCTTCACTTTTCACTTTTCACTTTTCACTGCTTCTTCAATTTCCTTGAAGATCGCTTCCGGCTCTCTTGTTCCATCAACCACAAACAAAACGTTCGCGGCTTGATAATAATCCAGGAGGGGCCGGGTTTGCTCTTCGTAAGTAGCCAGCCGCGCCTCAACTGTCCCGGGGGTGTCGTCCGCCCGGTGGACCAGTTGGGCCTGCGGATGCAGGTCACACACATTATCAACCCGCGGCGGTCTGAAATAAACGTTATAGATTTCTCCGCAGACTGGACAGTTGCGACGCCCGGTCATCCGCTTTGCCAGCAACTCGCGCGGCATTCTAATCTCAATTGCCTGAATCGTGTTGCCTTGCTCGATGGCCAACTTTTCCAACATCGTCGCCTGCGCCGGCGTTCGCGGAAAACCGTCGAGAATGTATCCATTACGGCAATCGTCCTGAGCAGTACGTTCACGAACTACGCGAATCGTCACGTCGTCAGGCACCAATTGTCCTGCTGCCATCAGCACGCGTACTTCATCGGCAAGTGGTGTCTGCGCTTCTTTCAAGGCGCGAAACATGTCGCCAGTGGAAATCTGCGGCAAATTCAGCCGCTCATGAAGCAATCGCGCCTGCGTGCCTTTTCCGGCACCAGGCGCTCCCATCAGGACGATGATCTTTGGCATAACTGATTTTCAATTGCCGATTGCCAATTGCCGATTGATTTCTGAATCTCAGCTTGCGAATCTGTAAATAGGAAGCTGTCCAACAACGAGGCAGCTTGCCTCACAATCGGCAATCGGCAATTGGCAATCGGAAATGTCTACGCTCGTCGTCCACGCAAACGGCCGCCGCCCCCGAGGAATCCTTCGTAGTTTCGCATGACGAGCTGAGCTTCGATTTGCGCAACCGTGTCCATGGCCACGCCGACGAGAATTAACAACGAGGTGCCGCCAAAGTAGAACTGATAGCCCATACCGGTTGGTATCCAGGAAAGACCCGGGGTGCTGCTGACGAAAGCATCGAGCGAGGCGCCCACGAACGGCAACCGCGCCAGCTTAAAACCGCTCAACATAAACTGCGGCACAAAAGCTACCAAGGCGAGATAAACAGCGCCAACCACAGTCAGACGAGTAAGAATACTGTTCAGATATTCAGCGGTGGCTTTACCTGGCCTGATACCCGGCATGAAGCCGCCGTGCTTGCGCAGGTTGTCAGCCACTTCTTCCACGTTGAAGACGATCGAGACATAAAAGAAAGTGAAGAAAACGATCAGCGAAAGAAAGATCAGCTCGTAATAAGGATCGCTGGCATGAAATGTTTGAAAGAAAGTCCAGATTGCGATCCACGTGCTTGATCCTCGCCAGCCTACATGATTCTGGTCCGGCGGAAAGGCCGCGAACAAACTCTGCGGCATCGAAAGAACCGACGACGCAAAGATCACCGGAATGACGCCGCCCATATTAATTTTCAGCGGCATTGTCGTTTGCTGGCCGCCTACCAACTGCCGGCCGACGTGACGCTTGGCATAACTGACGGGCACTTTGCGGCGGGCGGCTTCGACGAAAACGATGAATGCGATGATGCCGACCAAAGCAACAATCAAACCAATCACACCAAGCGTTTCCAGCGTGTCACCGCTGCGCACTCGTTCAAACACCTGTTGCACGCCACGCGGCAGACCAATCACGATGCCCGCAAAGATCAGCAGTGAAATTCCGTTGCCAACGCCGCGGTCAGTTATCTGTTCGCCCAACCACATTACAAAGATGGTGCCGGTGGTCAGCGTAAGTACGGTAGTTAACAGAAAGCCCCAGGTCGGCGCGCCTACCCCGTTAACCTGCAACCAATGGGCAACAAATGAAGTTTGAATGCCGGCCAGGCCCACCGTTAAGTATCTGGTCCATTGATTAATTTTCTGCCGCCCCATCTCGCCCTCTTCCTGCAACTTCTTCAATTGCGGCGAGACGACGGTCATGAGCTGAAGAATGATGGAAGCGGTGATGTAAGGCGTTACGCCAAGCGCGAAGATCGAAATCGTGCGGAAGTTGCCGCCAGAAAAGAGATCGAGAACTCCTAGCAGCGTGCCTGCCACATCGTGCCAAACTTGATCCAACCGATCCCTATTGATTCCAGGAGCGCCGATATGCGCACCCAGGCGATAAATGGCGAGTATACCAAGCGTAAACAAAATGCGCCGGCGCAGATCCGGCACATTGAACATGTTGCGTACTGCTGCGAAAAACTTTTCCATGCTTTTTCCATTGGCACAGACTTTAGTCTGTGATCTTCAGTGGCACAGACTTTAGCCTGTGATTCTCAGTAGCGCAGGTCGTACACAGACCAAAGTGTGTCTGCTACGCAATTACGCTAACGACACCGCCGGCTTTCTCGATTTTTTCGCGCGCGCTTTTGGTGAAGCGATGCGCCGAGATGCGAAGCGGTTTCGACAGCTCGCCGTTGCCGAGCACGACTACATCGTGTTTGGCCTTCTTGATAATCCCGCGGTGATGCAAAAGCTCAGGAGTCACTTCTTCGTCAGCCTGAAAACCGCGGTCGAGCGCCGCCAGACTCACTTCCAACCAGCGTTTCTTGAAAATGTTCGTGAAGCCGCGTTTGGGCAGGCGTCGATGCAGCGGCATCTGGCCGCCCTCGAAACCGATCTTGGCGGAGTAGCCTGAACGAGATTTCTGACCTTTCTCGCCGCGCCCTGCAGTTTTTCCCAGGCCCGAACCGGGTCCTCTGCCAACGCGTTTCTTTTTGTGAACTGAACCCCGGCTGGGCTTAATGTTATTAAGGCTGAGTGCCATCTCGACTCCTAAGAACTGATATGCCATTTATCATTTTTCATTTGACATTTTTCATTAAGGGCGATGTGACAAGTTTTAACCTGCAATGACAAATGACAAATGGAAAATCTTCGCTTTTCCTATTCAATAATCCGTAACAAGTGCGGCAGCTTGGCGACTGCGCCGCGCATAGACGCATCGTCGGGCCGTTCCACGATCTGATTCAGCTTTGTCAACCCGAGACTGCGAACCATTTGTTTATGCGTTTTCGGCGTCGCAATAAAACTGCGGTAATACTGAATGCGAATCTTGCCGCCGGCCGCCTTTTCGCTTTTCTTTGTTCGCTTCTCTGCCATGAAAACCTCGTGAATCGCCAATCGTGAATCGTAAATAGTGAAATCAAATCGGAATCGGAATCGTTAGCCGTGAATCTTAAATGAGCTCGCTAATCTGTCTTGAATCTGGAATCTTGAATCTGGAATCTTGAATCGCCCTTTCTATTTGCGATTCACGATTTACGATTTACGTCTTTTAGATCTCTTCAACCTGTTTGCCACGTAACCGCGCCAGCTCCATCGGATCCTTCATCCGCAAAAGCGCGTCGAAAGTAGCGCGCACCACGTTGTGCGGGTTCGTTGATCCCAAAACCTTGGTGCGGACATCATGCACGCCAACCGCCTGCATTACCGCGCGCACAGCGCCACCAGCAATAACCCCAGTTCCCTCTGAAGCCGGCTTTACTAACACACGGCCGGCGCCGAATTTTCCGATCAACTGGTGCGGTACAGTATTTTTGATCAAGGGCACGCGGATCAAACTCTTCTTGGCGGCTTCGACCGCCTTCTTAATCGCCAGCGGAACTTCGCGCGCCTTGCCTGTACCAAACCCGACATGCCCGCCTTCATCGCCAACGACGACCAGCGCCGCGAACGACAAATTCTTGCCGCCTTTCACGACTTTCGTGACGCGGTTGATGGAAATAACCTGATCTTTCAGATCAAGCCCCTGGGAAGGAATACGTTGTTTGGGTTGTCTCATTGTTTCTCTTTGCTTTGCTTCTCTTTTTTCTTACGCGGCTTCTCTTCCACAGCTTCGGGCTCCGCCTCAACTTCAACCGCCGCGACTACTTCGTCTTTGTTGAGTCCGGCTGCGCGGGCGGCGTCAGTCAGCGCTTTAATGCGGCCATGATAAAGATAGCCGCCCCGATCGAAGACGACGCTGCTAATGCCTTTTTCCAAAGCGCGTTCGGCGATTGCTTTGCCAATTCGCCGCGCCGCTTCGACGTTGCCGCCGGTTGCGCCGCGCAAGTCTTTTTCCGTGGTGGAAGCCGAAACGATTGTCTGCCCGTTTAGATCGTCAACCACCTGCGCATAGATGTGATTCAAGCTGCGATAAACCGCCAGGCGCGGGCGCTCACTGCTGCCTCTTACCTTGCGGCGAATGCGCCGGTGAATTGCTTCGCGAACTATTGCTCTACTCGTGTTTGCCATTGCGTTCGTAAATCGTGAATCGTAAATCGTAAATGGTAAAAACAGAATTCAGCGTTCAATCTCCGGCTGTTTACTGTTTGCTGGTTACTGTCGAACTACTTGCCAGTTTTCCCTGGCTTCAACTTGATCGGCACATCGGCATAACGAATGCCCTTGCCTTTATAAGCGTCCGGCTTGCGCAACTTGTGCATTTCGGCCGCGACCTGTCCCAGCTTCTGCTTATCGATGCTGGTCAATGTCAGGGTGGTCTGATACTGCTGAATACTTCCTTTGGTCGTCAGGCGCTCAGCCTTTGCCTCCACTCCTTCAGGGAGCGGAAAATTGATGGGATGGGAATAGCCAAGCGAGAAAACAATTCGTTTCCCCTGCACGTCGGCTTTGTAGCCAACTCCAACTACATCCATCTGCCTCGAGAAACCCTGGGTGACGCCGACTATTGCGTTGTTGGCTAGCGCGCGCGCCAAACCATGCAGTGGCGCCAGGTCGTCTGACGTCCGTTCCGCCTGCAACTGGTCGCCTTCCAATTTGAAACTGATGCCGGCCGGAATCGGAGTCTTCAGATTTCCCTTTGGACCCTTCACCTCAAGCGCCTGGTCATGAATAGTGACCGAGACCCCTTTCGGTAGCGTGATTACTTTTTTGCCAATGCGCGACATAATGTTATTTCCGATTTTCGATTTCCAATTGCCGATTAGTGAACTGCTTCGCAATCTCGATTGGACTTGCAACGTCCGCTGAAGACCAATCGGAAATTGGCAATTGGCAATCGGCAATATTAATAAATCTGTGCCAACAATTCTCCGCCCATGTTTTCGCGGCGCGCGGCCTTGCCGCTCATCAAACCCTTTGAAGTGGAAACAATATTCACACCGTAGCCGCCCAGTACTTTAGGAATCTCGCTCGAGCCAACATAAACACGACGGCCCGGCCGCGAAACCCTCGCGAGATGTGTAATCGAAGAAGTGCCGCGCGCATCGTAACGAAGAAAGATGCGGATGGTCCGCTTCAGGCCTTCGCCCTTGAGGACGAAGTTATTGATATAGCCTTCTTCCTTGAGAATGCGGGCGATCTCAAGTTTCAACTTCGAAGCCGGGATATCCGCGCGCGAGTGCTTGGCCGCAATTGCGTTGCGGATTCGCGTCAACATATCGGCGATAGGATCAGTCATTTACAACTCCAAATCAGGTGTCGGGTGTCAGGCGCCGGGTGCCGGTTAGTATTTCTACTGAAACCTGACACCTGAAACCCGTCACCCGCTTTTCTTACCAACTAGACTTAACGACGCCGGGAATCTGTCCCTCGAGCGCCAACTGGCGAAAACAGATGCGGCACAAATTAAACTTTCGCAGATAGCCGCGCGCTCGGCCGCAGCGCTTGCAGCGAGTGTAGGCACGCACCGCGAATTTCGGCTTGCGTTCTGATTTCGCAATTAATGATTTCTTTGCCATAGCGTTTCGTGAATCGTAAATCGTGAATCGTAAATAGTTCGTTTGGCGTAAATTGAAACCGTAAATCGCGACTTCTTCTATTCACGATTTACGATTGACAATTTACGTTCTGAAGGGCATTCCCAGCCCCTTCAAAAGAGCGCGCGCCTGCTCGTCGTCTCGCGCTGTAGTAACGATAGAAATGTTCATGCCGCGCAACTTGTCCACCTTGTTGAAATCGATCTCCGGAAAGATCAGCTGCTCGCGCACGCCAATTGTGTAGTTGCCGCGGCCATCGAACGCCTTTGGCGAAACACCGCGAAAGTCTCTGACGCGAGGCAAGGCTATCGATACCAAACGGTCCAGAAACTCGTACATGCGATCGCCGCGTAGGGTAACTACTACGCCGATGGGCATTCCCTGACGCAACTTGAACGACGCGATCGACTTCTTTGCTTTGGTAATAACTGGCTTCTGTCCCGTAATCGCACGCAACTCGTCGGCTGCCGTGTCCAGAATTTTGGCGTTGGCAATTGCTTCGCCCATCCCCATGTTCAGCACGATTTTTTCGACGCGCGGCACGGCCATCGGGTTCTTGATGCCAAACTCCTTGGCAATCGCCGGAGCAACCTCTTTTTGATAACGCTCTTTTAGTCTCGCTGCCATCTCAACCTCGTGAATCGTAAATCGTGAATCGTAAATACTGTTGTCGGTAGTCAGTTGTTCGTGGTCCGTTGTTCTTAATTCGTTCGTTGTCTGTGACCACCAGCGTTAACAATTCACAACTAACAACGGACCACTGACCACTGACAAACCCAGTCACGATTTAGTCGCCATTACTTTTCCAGCGAATGCCCGCTGGCCGCAGCCACGCGAGTCTTGGTTCCGTCGCTTTCAATTTGATACTTCACCCTCGTTGGGTTTCCTGACTGCGGATCGATCAATTGCACATTGGAAATATTGATGAAAGCTTCTTTCTCGATAATGCCGCCGCCGCGATTACTCTGCGGGCTCGCTTTCTGGTGGCGTTTAATCATGCCCGCGCCCTCAACTTTGATTTTGCCGGTAGTCGGCGCCACCTCGAGCACGCGACCACGTTTGCCTTTGTCGCTGCCGGCTATAATGACGACCTGATCGTTCTTCTTTATTTTCGAACGCTTTGTTCCCGCCATGATCTTAAATAACCTCCGGAGCGAGTGACACGATTTTCATAAAATTCTTATCGCGCAGTTCGCGCGCAACCGGCCCGAACACGCGCGTGCCAATCGGGGTGCCATCTTCCTTAATTAACACTGCTGCATTTTGATCGAAACGAATGTAGGTGCCGTCTTTGCGCCGCACTTCCTTGCGCGTGCGCACAATCACAGCGTCCTGCACCGTTCCTTTTTTAATCGTGCCGTCGGGCGATGCTTCCTTCACAGTCACTTTTATCCGATCGCCCAGGCCCGCAAGCTTTCCCGTCGAACCGCCAATCGGCATGATCATTTCGACCCGCCTTGCGCCTGAATTGTCGGCGACCTCCAAAGAGGTCTGCATCTGAATCATCTGCTCACCTCGTGAATCGTAAATCGTGAATCGTAAATAGTAAGAACTTTCTGTCTATTTACGATTGACGATTTACGATTTACTCGTCATTTCGCTGCCTTCTGCACTATTTCAATTACGCGCCAACGCTTGCGCGCGGACATCGGGCGCGTCTCAACAATTCGCACCTTATCGCCAACTGTCGCGCCCAGCTCGTCATGAGCCATGAATTTCGAAGTGCGACGCACATAGCGCCGGTATTTCGTGTGGCGCACCAGGCGATCTACGCGGACCACCACCGTCTTCTGCATCTTGTCGGAAACTACTGCTCCAACTTTCTGCGAGCGATGCGCGCGCTTACCGTTCGCGGCTTTACTCTCAGTTGCCACTTCGCTACTTTGCTGCTCGTTCTCTTCTGCCATTGTTTTACTCAGTAGCACAGACTTCAGTCTGTGTTTGCTTTCTCTGCACAGACTAAAGTCCGTGCTGCCTAATTCTGTTGCCGCTGTCGCGAAATAGTCTGCAGGCGCGCCAACGATTTCTTTTCCTCGCGGATACGTTTGACCGCGTCTACCTCACCCAGCGCCAGCTTAAACTTCAAACGAAATAGCGACTCTTTCAAGCGCGCGCTCTCAGCATTCAATTCCTCTGCGGAGAGATCCAGCATCTTGTCCAATTCTTCGCGCCGTTTCATATCGCGCCCCCTTCCTGGTCGGCCCGCGTCACGAACTTCGTCTTAATGGGAAGCTTCTGTGCGGCCAGGCGCATTGCATCGCGCGCCGTTTTTTCATCCACGCCTTCGATCTCGTAAAGAATCCTGCCGGGCTTCACGACTGCGACCCAATATTCCGGCGCACCTTTGCCCTTGCCCATGCGTGTTTCCGCCGGCTTCTTGGTGACCGGCTTATCCGGAAACATGCGAATCCAGATTTTGCCGCCGCGCTTGATGTGCCGAGTCATCGCAATACGCGCGGCCTCGATTTGCCGATCCGTAATCCACGCCGGCTCCAGACACTTGAGCCCATATTCACCGAAGCTGATCTCGCTGCCACGAGTCGCGGTGCCGGTCATGCGCCCGCGCATCTGCTTTCGGTGCTTAACTTTTTTCGGCATCAACATAATGAAACCCCGTAAATCGTGAATCGTAAATCGTGAATGGTGGTCTTCTCTGCTCTCGTAGATCGTCAGTAGTTATCGTTTTGTTTTATCCATTTACCATTTACGATTTACGATTTACTTTTATGTGTTCTCTCCGCGTGGCCGCCGGCCATCAGATCCGCCGCCGCCGCCTTCGCGCTCGCGTCGGGTGCGCGGCCGTCGCTCGCGTTCGCCCATGCGCGTCTCGTTAATCGGATCCGAGCCGGTGCCGCGGGCCATGGCTGCCTTTGCGTCGAGGATCTCGCCGCGATAAATCCAAACTTTGACTCCGATCTGACCAAATGTTGTTTTCGCTTCAGCCAAACCGTAGTCGATGTCCGCGCGTAAAGTGTGCAACGGAAGTTGTCCCTGAAGGTGCCACTCGCTACGGGCTATTTCTGCGCCGTTCAACCGGCCACTAACTTTCACTTTAATTCCCTGGGCGCCAAACCGCAGCGACTCTTCAACGGCTTTGCGCATCGCACGGCGAAACGCGATGCGTTTTTCGAGCTGGGCCGCAATTTTTTCTGCCTGGAGCTGAGCATTGAGTTCCGGCTTGTGAATTTCCTGAATCGAGACCAGTACTTCGCGGCCAGTCTTGGCCGATAGGTCAGTCTTCAGCTTGTCGATCTCCGCGCCTTTGCGGCCGATGATGATTCCAGGCCGGGAAGTATAGATAACAATCTTCAGCCGGTTGGCGGCACGCTCAACGTCGACATGCGAAACTCCGGCGCCAGCAAAACGCTGTTTGAGATCACGCTTTAGCTTGAGATCTTCCAACAAGAACTCGCCATACTGCTTCTTCGCGAACCAGTGGGAGTGCCAGTCCTTGTTATAGCCAAGGCGAAATCCGTAGGGATGAACTTTCTGACCCACAATCTTCTCCAGTTCTCTTCTTCAAATCTGAGATCTCAAATTTGATATCTCAAATCCATCATCGTTGAGACCTAAGATCTCAATCCATTTGCTTACTCGTCCGCTTTCGCCGCCTTCTTGGACGCTCGCTTGGCGGCCCTCTTCTCGCCCTCAGCCTTAGCAGCTGCGTCTGACTTGTCAGAAGCTTCGGTCCTCGGCGCTACGCGTTTCGCTCTTGGCGCTGCGGCCGCGCCGCCTCGCTTCCGACCTTTGCTTTCCGCTAGTTTCGCCGGTTTCGCCGCCGCGACTGCACCGCGCTTACCCTTCGCCGCGGGCTCTGCTCGCTCATCGTTAGACAACAAAATCGTCACATGACAAAAGTGGCGCTGTTCGCGATACGCGCGACCCTGCGGCGCGGGACGAACGCGACGCCTGTTCTTCGTTGGTCCGCGATCGACGAACGCGGTCTTCACCCACAGATCATCCGGGTCGATAGCAACGTTTGCCTTTTCCGCTGCCTCATTTGCATTGGCGATGGCCGAACGCATGCACTTCTCAATCAAGGTTGAAGCACGCTTGCTCGAATAGCGCAGGATCGCCAGCGCCTGATTGACATCTTTGCCACGGATCATATCTACAACCAGCCGCGCCTTCTGCGCCGACCCTCGTAGATATTTTGCACTTGCTATCGCTTCCATCGTTAACCTCGTAAATCGTAAATCGTTAACCGTAAATAGTAAGAACGTGGCGTTTCTGGTGCTGTAAATCGCAACTTCTATTTACGATTCACGATTTACTTCATTTTGCCGGCGCTGCGGGTGCGGGCGCTGCTGCCGGCGTCACCTTCGTTGCCTTTTCTACCTTCGTTCCTGAATGGCCTTTGAACGTGCGCGTTGGCGCAAACTCGCCCAGCTTATGGCCCACCATATTTTCAGTCACATAAATCGGCAGGTGTCGCTTGCCGTTGTGCACGCCAAACGTCAGGCCAACCATATCCGGTGTAATAGTCGAGCGCCTCGACCAGGTTTTGATCACCGGCGGGCGGTTTCCGCCTGCGCGCGCCCGGTCAACAGCTTTCTGAATGCTGTCGTCAATGTATGGGCCTTTTTTAACTGAACGTGCCATATGAACTCCGGTCTTTGGTCTTTGGTCTTTGGTCTTTGGTCTTACTTCTTTGAGATCTTCCAGCTTGAATTCATCGGTCTTTTCAAAGGCCAAAGACCAAAGGCCCAAGACCGTTATTTCGTACGTCGATCTTTTAAAATCATTCGCTGCGTGCGCTTGTTACTTCTCGTCTTATAACCGCGTGTCGGTTGTCCCCAGGGCGTCACTGGATTGCGGCCGCCGGAAGTCTTTCCTTCACCGCCGCCGTGCGGGTGGTCCACCGGGTTCATGGCCACGCCACGCACGTGCGGGCGAATGCCTTTCCAGCGTGAGCGGCCTGCTTTGCCGTACGAAACGTTTTCATGCTCGATATTGCCCACCTGGCCCACCGTCGCCTTGCAAACCAGTGGCACGCGTCGCACCTCGCCGGAAGGCATGCGAAGCTGCGCATAGTCGCCTTCCTTCGCAACCAACTGCGCAAACGCGCCGGCGGACCGCGCCATTTGCCCGCCTTTGCCGGGACGCAGCTCGATGTTATGAATCTGCGTGCCCAGCGGAATATTGATCAGCGGCAAAGTGTTTCCCGGCAGAATGTCGGCATCCGCCCCACTCATAATCGTCTTGCCAACTTCAATGCCGCTGGGCGCAATGATGTAGCGCTTCTCGCCGTCGATGTAGGTGACCAGCGCAATGTGCGCCGAACGATTCGGATCGTATTCAATCTGCGTCACGCGGCCGGGCACACCTTCTTTGTCTCGCTTGAAGTCAACAATGCGATAGAACCGCTTGTGACCGCCGCCCCGGCGTCGCACCGTAATACGACCATCGTTGTTGCGCCCCGAAATGCGTTTCTTCGGTTCAAGCAGCGCCTTTTCAGGCACAGCGCCTGCCGTCAACTCATCGCGCGTCAGATAGGTCTGGTAACGGCGCGCCGGAGATGTTGGGGTTAGTTTCTTTATACCCATCGTTCTTAGTCCGTTGTCAGTTGTCAGTGGTTAGTAGCCCGTTGCGTAGCGTAACTACTGACAACTGACTACTGACCACTAACCGATTCCTTTAGATAGACTCCCCGTAATCGACTGGCTTCTCGCCTTGCTTAAGCGTGACGTAGGCCTTTTTCCACGACGGTTTGCGTCCTTCAAAGCGGCCGCGTCGCGCCATCTTGCCCATGAAGTTAATCGTGTGTACGTGATCCACTTTCACCTGAAAAATCGATTCCACCGCCGATTTGATTTCCGGTTTGGTTGCATGTCGATCAACCCTGAAGGTCAGCAACTGGCGCGTGTCCTGCGATTCTTCTTTTGCCACCAAAGCTTTTTCCGTAATCACAGGCGACTTGATGATGTCCCAAACTGTTCTCACTTTTAGGCCGCCTCCTTCTTATGCTTGGGTGCTGCTTTCGGACTCTTCACTGCGGGCTTGCGCACGCGCTGTGGTTTGGCTGCCACGGCTTCGGCTTTCTCTTCCGCAACGGCTTCGTCGCCGGCTGCTTTCTTTGGCAGCCCAAGCAGTTGTTCGAGTTCTTTGACCGCGTCCTCAGAGATAACCAGGCGTTCGTGATAGAGCAAATCGTAGATGTTCAAGCCGAAACTGTTGACTACCTTCGCGCTCTGCACATTTCTGGTCGAGAGCATCAGGTTGTGGTTGTCCAGCGAATCGACGATCAGCGTCTTGCCTTCAAGACCGAGCCTCTGAAGTGACGCAATAAAATCTTTCGTCTTTGGCTTATCGAGCGTCCAGCCGTCGATCAAAACGACCTTACCTTCGCGAACTCGCTCTGAAAGTGCTGAGCGCAACGCTCCCTGCCGCATCTTCTTAGGCATGTTGTAGGACCAGGCGCGTGGCTGCGGTCCATGAACGTCGCCGCCGCCCTTCCAAAGCGGTGAACGAATCGAGGCGATACGGGCGCTACCAGTGCCCTTCTGCTTCCATAATTTGCGGCCAGCGCCGGAAACGTCGCCGCGTGTCTTGGTGGCGCTCGTGCCCTGGCGCGCATTCGCCATTACGTTCCTGACAGCAGCATGAATCAACGACTCATTTAGAGGAGCGCCAAA